>MDTA01148021.1_pt1 | contig 35809 bp, 66 predicted proteins | sample 811151 | NCBI WGS metagenome assembly MDTA01 (sample SAMN05326648, study PRJNA326480) | marine metagenome | isolation source: seawater | place: Indian Ocean: South | collected 2010
CTTCTTCTTGAGTTGTGTAAACATCTTTTGATATTTCTCTTTTAATTTCCTCAACCAATCCATAAGCATTTTTACCATCTTCTTCCGCCTCCTGTCCTTGGGTGGGCGCGGCTTCTGATGATCCCAAGGGAAAAAGATTAGCCGCGATGTAGACATCATCACCCCCATCAATTGGCTCAAGGCCTAAACGCTCCCGTGCCTCATTCCGTGATATAATACCTTCTCTGACTGCCGCCGTTACATTTTCATATACCCTACGCCGCCGCTCTGTCATCGCTGGCACAGCTTCAAAATCATACTCAATGCGAATATCATCGCCGTAAACTGGCGCAAGCCATTCATTCAAATCAGATTCAACGCGGCGTGCCAAGGGCATTATGGTTTCTTCGTAAAGAGCAAGCCTAGCCTCTTGCACATTGGCATAAGTCTGCGCATCAGGAATACCAATAAGTTGACTCGGCACGCCAAAGCATAAAGCGACATCCTTCGCCGCCATATTTCTCTGTTGCAAAAAATCCATGTCTTTAGGTGATAAGCCCATCTCACGCCAATCAAAATCCCCCTCCAACAACAGCGGCTTGCCCGCGTTAGCCGCACCAGTATATTTGACATCAAGATCATCCTTAAGCTGTTGGCGTTGCCCATCACTCAATTGTATTGGCAACCCCCTATCGCTGGCTGGCTTGAATACAATCGCACCACTTGGCCTTGCGCCGTTTCTCAACAGACTAATGTTGTGCCTGTTTATTTCATTGTGGTTGTCAATATCTACCGCCGCCGCCATGAGTGGAGATAGCCCATAATAATCATCCAGAGGGTTATAGAGCTTCATATGCTTTACCTCTGATTCCCCAGTGAGTGGGTCAGCTTCATAGCTTTTGACCACCTTACCATTAAGCACATATTGATATGCCTCTGGTGTTGCTGTTTTAGAAGGTTTGATTCTTACGCGATCTGGCCGCAACAGGTAAAGCTCCCTCACCTCCCCGTTAACATCAGAACGTATGGCGTAATTGTTTCCAGATAATAAAAGATATGAATAGACGGCTTGGAAATATTCAACCCCTGCCTGTGTAGGGTTTGGCCTACGTAGTAATGACAACAATGGATGCTGGTCAAGCTCATCCTCTCCTTGATACAACTTGAATGGGATACACGCCGCCCCATGTGCAATCTCATTAACGCACCTGTAAACTATTGCGTTTTTTCTATAACCCTCATCAGCGTATGCCTCATAATTATCTTTGCGATAGTGATACGTGTTGTTTACATTGAGTACCACCTGTGGGGCTTCTTTGGTCTCGATTGTTCTTGGTTGTAGAAATTTGAAAAAATCTTTGATGCCAGCCATTATGTTATTCTCCACATAGCCTTCCCGCTGGATTGGCTGAGTTCTGTCAACGCCCAGACTAGAGCATCAAGTCTATCAGGTGATTGGCGACTGCCCACAGTAAAAGAACAAAGCTGTTCCTCTAATTCATTGAACATTCCAACGTGTGACACCTTTTGTTGTTCATATAAAGCGGCGATTGGCTCTGCCCTTACCAGCTTGCCCCTTGAGGCATGGACAGGGGTATACGCTACCTCACTGTCTATTGTTCTTATCAGCCTTTCGACTAAATCGCCACCATTATTCACCTCAGCAACGATTCGATCAGCTTGGTACTTGTAGAACATATCAATAGCCAAACGACACCAACCATCTGGCGTCATCTTACCAGAAACATCATCTAAGACATAGTATCTTCCATCTGAACCCTTTCCCGCGATAACAATACCTGTTTCATCTGACCCCTCATTGTTTGTGACAGCGGGGTCGATCCCAACAATGATGCGTTGCATTTCTGGCGCATCAACTACACGTGTTTCATCTAGGTTTTTGTAATTCCATAGAGCGCCTTCTGTATCATCTAAAACCTCCGCATATAGCTCCTGTCTACCAAGGCGGGTATTGTCATATTTTTCTCTTAATTGATTGAGCGCGGCTGGCGCAAGATTGGCCTCATTCTCAAACGTGCTTCCTCTTGTGATTACCATGTTAGTCCGCTTCATAAGATTGCGGATAAGCTGTGTTGGCTTGGGTGTTGTTGTAATGATGCACTGTGGATTGGTTCCCAGACGCAACCCAAACATCAGTTGGTCAAACGTGTCTGGATATTGCCACGCGGCAAGCTCATCGCACCACGCCCTATGAAATTGCGGACCACGCAAACGATCTGGTTCTGTGGCTGAAAACCCCATAATTTTAGAGCCATTGTATAGCGTTATCTCTGATGCAGAAGCGTTATAGCCCCTGCCCCTGCCATTCAACAAACATTCAGGCGGCAAATGTTTCAATATACCAGATACCCCACCAAAGGCCACGCGGCGGATGTCCCCAAATGTAGGTGTGACAACCGCTATCTGCACTTCTGGATTTCTCAGGGCGTAAAAAATAACATCCATTGCCCCTGTGCGCGTCTTGCCCCATCCGCGACCAGCAAGAATAAGCCATATGCTGTAATCGCCGTAAATTTCTTTTGGTGGTGTGAGCTGTGAGTCTCGCGCTGTATTTAGCCAATCATTGTAGAGTGTGCTTGTATCGACTTGACCTTGCCGTGGCAACTTGGTCAAGTTGTTCCATAACTCTCTGGAAGGCTTCTGGGTTGCTGATGTCTGCACTGACTTTATTTATCTCCTGTGCTTGCCCAAGGGCTAATTTACCAATCTTCTGTGCGTTGAGAGCAATATGAGACAATTCTCTGATGGTCTCAACAGACAAGCCCCCATGTTTTGGGTTTTCTTGCTCATCTGCGAACCCCCGCCTCATCCTTGTTGCTACCTTTTGCAACATACCAAGTGAAATGGTCAACGCCCTATCATCTAACTGCTTGCCGCTCTCAAGCATTTGCTCCAACCGCTCTGCATCTTGACGTTGCGATAATTCAGTCTGGATGTGGTTTTTCTCTGTTTGCCAATCTTCTTTTTCAACCCACCTGTAAAGTGTAGCCCTTGCCACATCATGCCGCTTTGCGAGAGCGTCAACTGAGGGAAATTGACGTATCCCTTGCTCATCTGTGTAGCCGTGAATAAACTCTGTACGAATAGCCTGTCTCAAATCTGGTGTTAGTTTGTTAGCCATTTTTTCGTTATCACTTTATCTCAGTTTTTCTCATTTTCCAGTTGCTTCTTTTTTAGCATAATCTGATTTTTTGTTGTCCAAGCCTTATTGTATTCTGCATCTGCGAACAGCTTTGAAAACCCTGTAATGTGTTTCAACCTCAGCAATTCATCAGCCTCCATCCCAAGGTGATTACAAATATCCATATCAGACCAACCATTGTCTAACATTGAGAATACCATATTTGACATCCCACCAACAGAGTGTTTGCCCCTTGCCCTGTTGTGTCGGACTGTAGAGGCCATACGGTCATTTATATCTTTATCCAATACAACAACAGGCAACCGCCCATGATTGCGGTCTAATATGTCCTTATGTTTCTTACAGGTAAAATATCTGTGAAAGCCATCAATAATTATGTATTTGCCTTTATCCTCATCATAAATAGTGACAACAGGTTGGGTGTACCCATCATGCAATATAGAAGTGTATAACAAGTGCATCTCTTGTGATGCCACGTTGTTCGGGTTGTAGTCATTTGCCTGTACATCATTTACGTCAACCCACTTGATATGATTGACTGGCTGAGAACGCAACGGGCTTAACTTGTGCATATAGGTTTTAATAGCTTCTAAAAACTCAATAGCTTGTTCTTCAGTCATGCCCTTAATATCTTCATCAATTTGATGCTTAACCAAATCCGCCGCCTCAACGTGCCAATCTTGATTCAAGTTGATAACGTCACTCATCTATACTGCTCCTTGACATAACGTAAATTGCGTTCATTTCTGGCTCTTCTGCTCAACTTGCCCTTTTTCCAATCCCTATAAGTTATCATTGGTGGGCTTTGTAAAAACCCAGCAATCTTTACAAACTCCCAATCATTGACCAGTAATGAGCGAATTTGCCTTTTATACAAGTCCTCAGGAAAATTCATTTCATCATATATCTCATCCATCTTTGCCCATTGTTTTTGAAAGATGGCCACGTTTTTAGGTATGGTTATCAAGTTAACAGTCAGGTAATCCCTGTACTCTTTCCAGCTTTGAAACATCCACGGCAGATTATTTACTGAAAACATTTCGCGTTTTTTCATGTGCTTGGCTTGGTTGACCCCGCCTAGACGCTTGGCCAAAGCATCCCATGTATCACTTTCAATTTCATGCAAAAAGAAAAGACTGTGAACTGCTGTCTCATGATGCAGGTTTGAAACCCTCATTTTATGTGGCGGGATACCATACCTGTACAACTCATCATATATTTTGCAGTAATCCCAACCGTTTGAATGAATGGCTTTCCAAACATCTGATAAGCACCAATCATAAAGCGGATAAAATGTGTAATGTCCTTTTTTGACATTAAGCTGTTTCCCCCATGTGATCTCCTTATAGGTTTGACCGTGAGTTAAACCCGCAAGCCGTGTGGGGCTTTCCTCTGCCCTTACCCCTGCAAGATAACAAGCGGGTTCATCTGGAAAATAATAATCAATGATCTTGTCAAAAATATCATGGAACCTGTCTGTGCCAAATACATTTTCCTTAATGCTTATTTTCTCTTTAGGACGCATCCACTCATCGCCCTCTGACCAACACATCAACCAAGGCTCTTCCATTGATGTCGCATTGAATAACTTTATTGGGCATTGCACCCAGATTGGCTCAACACGCGGGTCTGCCATGGCTTTGCGCATATATTCAATTGTCATTCTATATTCAGCTTCTTGGTCAAGAAACATCATTTTCAAGGGCAAGCGTCCCCGCTGTTCTGCTACCATGAGAGCCAGCCCCATGATGACTGTGCTATCTTTACCGCCAGATGTTGATATGACCACGTTGTCAAATTCATCAAATATTCTGTTGATACGTTGAATGGCTATTTCCCAGACATTTTCCCGCAAGAATATTTTCATCAGCTTCTCTCAAGCCTTTTCACCGTCTTACCTAGTCTTTTTTCATTCAACTCATTGCCATAGAAACATATGCCTCTATCAACAGTGGCTTGCGCTGTGTACCCCATACCGCACATCGGATCCAAAACTATTTGCGCATCATCAGATAAAAGGGCTTCAAAGATATATTTTACTAACGGCAACCCGCGTAACTCTAAACATTTTGCTTCAAAATTAGATGGTATGAATACATCGCCTGTTTTGCTCAATACATGAATGTCGAGAGGCAGAAGTTTGCTTGCTTTGTATAATGATGTGAACACCCCCATATGCTTGAACCCAACTTCATCAGACACTTTTTTCACATCATCCCGCCAACTTACGCCATATTCAATGACAGCGACATCCTTGCTGTATTTGCTAACAAGTCTGAAAAAATGAGGCAAAAATGTGTCATAAAATATTTCATTCGGCTCCCTGCCAGTGTGACGTTTGTTGATTGTTTGCCAGTAACGCAGATTGCCCTGTCCCCACGGCGGATCACTATAAACAAAATCTGCAACCTTCCCATCCATCAGAAGGTCAATGCCGTTCATAATATCCCCACATTGCACCCTGTGCTTGCCTATATCTTGAATCATAAAAGCTCCTTGCGAAACCAACTGCCGCCAACCTTATACTGCTTTATCTCTTTATAGCCATGATTGATATAATATCGTTTGACCGTTCTTGTATCTATTGTTTTGAAACCTTGTGCTTTTGCCCAAAGCTCCCGTGCCTTCACCAATTCTTGCGCTATGCCTCTACCCCTGTGAGAAGGTATTACAAAAATGTTGCTGAGCCTGACACTTGACTTACTCATAACTAACAGACATCCACAACCCACAATTTGGCCACCTAATGTTGCCTTAAACCAGACCTCTTGTTTTTTGCGTTTTGTGAATGTTGCATATTCTGTGTTGTATGTTTCTGGGATGAATTTGACATCAGACCATGAACACAATTCAATTTTCATGCTTTGCTCTATTTATCAGAATTGTTTTTGGTAATGGGTTGCCCATAGTCCAATACTTGTACTCATCAATGTAGAAATATGTGAACGTCCTTTTGCCAAATTTCTCTTTTACTCCATTGTCTCTGATGTATTGAACCACGGCTTCAAATTCTTTGCTGTCCTCCCACTCATTTCGCCTTGAATATGAATGTGGAATCCACGGCATTGTTTTTGCAAACCGCCATTTTTTATGAGTCAAAATTTTTTTTACTTGATCATCATTCATCAAACACCTGTGAATTTGAATGACTCTGCACAGTATGGACAGGTCACTTCAATGCCGTGTATTGATTTATCTTGTTGTAGAAAATCAATGTGATTAGACATATTTTCATTTGCGCTTTGTATGTTTTCCTCATCAATCTGATGGTTTGAAAATGATGGCTTCAGATTCGGCGAAAAATCCATTGAAGCAAATTCTTCTTCCGCCCCCAACAGAGAAAGGTCAAATTGGCTGTCATTTATTGCTTTAAGCTCAGAGTACAAAACCGCGTTATCCCATGAGCCTTTTTCGGCCAACTTGTTGTCAGCTATAACATAGGCTTTCTTTTTTTCATCAGACCACCCTTCCGCAACCATGCACGGCACATCTGATAAACCTAGTTTTTGCGCGGCGTACAGCCGCCCATGACCAGCAATCACTTGGCCGCCCTCATCAATTAAGATTGGCATTGTCCAACCCCACTCACGTATGCTGTTTGCTAATTGTTCAATCTGTGAATCTGGATGAATTTTTGGGTTTCTATCATAAGGTATCAGCTCAACAAGTGATCTGCGTTTGACCTCATCAGCCGCCCATTTATTTTCTGACATTATGTTTCCTACCTGATGGTATTGCTGTGCATCCCATTTTGGGGTTAAGTATACAATAGCACCAAAAAACGGAAACACAAGAATGTTATCATGCCCACAATGTAAATCATCTCTGACAAAAGTATTGCCTGTGAAGGTGCGCGATATAAGTGATGGAAAAACAAGGAAGCGAGAATGTCTGGATTGCAATTTCAAATTCATTACACTTGAGAAAATGTATATCTTGCCAGATTTGCCAAAACCAAAACCAAAAGAGAAACGTAAAAAATTTAACAAACGCGGCAAGAGAATTCTCAAGCCCCGCGTAGACAAGACGCATTTTGACGCTATGTCTGACGAAGAGCTTGAGGAATGGTTTTTCCGCAATAGTTAGTGGTTTACATTTCCGCGCAGAGTTGCGGCTTTTATACTAGCCTTAACCCAACCACCTTTTTCTGTTTGACGCTCAAATGATAATGTATTGCACATTATTATTTCGTCAAACAAATCATAATCCATAATTTCAGGGAAGCCCAGATTCGCTACTGTCGCGGCGGCTTCTTTCCACACCATAAAAACAGTTGACATGGGCGGCTTTGGGACTTCGGAAACATCTCTGGTTACAATGAAACATACTCGCATTGGCCTTATCCTTTCGTGGTTATTTAAGGTCAATTTAATAATACCATTTGGCCTCTTAAAATTGACGTTTCGGGACAATTTTTTTTCAAAAAAATTATAACTGATTGTTTTCATTGAAAATAAAAATGATATTACTTTTGTCTATGCTGTTGACAATAGTAAACACATATGCAATTATAATTGAACAGGTGCTGGAAACACCTACTAACCACGGAGAGACAAGATGCTTACTTTTGAAGATTTCACATTTGGAGTTGAGGTTGAGTTTACAGGCGCAGAGCTTGTTGATGTTGAGACAGGTATGCAAGCCGCACTAGCTAACACAAATATTGACGTTGTGCGTGAAAGCTATAACCACTGCACACGCAACCATTGGAAAGTGACCACAGATGCAACCGTTACTGAACACCGTAACTATTCAAGAGGCACAGGTTTCGGCGGTGAACTGGTCAGCCCAGTCTTGAGAGGCCATGCTGGATTTGCAGAGCTTGAGCAAGTTCTTGCCGCATTGAACAGCGTGGCGGGAGTTACTGGCGATGATGTGCGTTGTGGTTTACACGTTCATCTTGGTTGGCGTGGAATAAACGTCCAACACGTAAAGAACATTGTCCAGCGTTATGCGCACCATGAGCAAAGCATTGACGCTTGGATGTCTCCTTCCCGCAGGGCAAACAACAGCCGTTGGTGTTCCAGCATCGCTGGCAACGGATACCCTCTCCGTACCGTTGCGAGCCACTCAGGTAGCCTGAGCAGTATGGCTGGCCTTGCGGGTCGCTACTACAAGGTCAATTTGCAGAGCCTCTCTAGGTATACAACCGTTGAATTTCGTCAGCACCAAGGCACAACTGACTACAGTAAAATTTCAAGCTGGATCAAATTTCTGATGGCCTTCTGCCAAACAAGTAAGCACCGCACTGTGACAGCGTGTGATGTATCATACAAGCGTCAAAAGCGTTCACAGGCCTTTGGTGAGGTGCGTGAATTGTTTGAGGCAAGAAACTGGACAGTAAGATTTGGTGGTGGCAAGTGGAAATTCTCAGATGAACTTGGAAACATCAGGCATGAGTTGACCAACAATGAGATGTTCGCATTTTATGTCAACGGCGTAATCAACACAGGGGGACTTGCTAAGGCAAGAGCCAGACAGGTATTGAACCAAGAGTTCATTAATTTTTACCAACAGTGTTTCACAAACGGTCAGATAGATGATGTGTTTGAAGGGTGTGACGCAGATGTACGCCAGTTTTTGATTGACCGCACGGCACACTTCGCAAGAAGAGCCGCCTAACCACGGAGGAAATTATGACTGATACTATTTACTTAGCATATGGAAGCAATCTTAATATGGGGCAGATGAGTTACAGATGCCCTGATGCCAAGCCACTCGGATACATACTGCTTCCTGATTACCGCCTTGTGTTTCGGGGTGTAGCTGACATCATGCCAGCAGAAGGCTTTGCTTGCCCTGTTGGTTTGTGGCAAATCACGGATGCTTGTGAACAACGTCTTGATCGGTATGAAGGGTTCCCACGGCTTTACAGAAAGGAATACTTCCAGAACACAGCAAAAGACCAAAATTATATGGCTTACGTGATGAACCATGATGGTCTGGGTATGCCGCCAGCGCAATATTATGAAGGCATCAAGAGGGGCTATGGTGACTTTGGGATAGACACAAAATACCTTGAAGAGGCATTGCAGTTTACCCGTCAATATGACAGCGGTGATGGACATACCCCAAAACGATACAAAAATGGTGAGGGGCAGTGAGGTGTTCGGATGTAACCCCACCCCCTCATAAGATGAAAGGGGGGCGACCAAACCCCCCTCTCTAACCACGAAGAACCAATGCAATGAAATTGGAGCCTCATTGATATAATATCATCTAATCATTATCTGTCCAGTGATTTTGGGGGGTGTGGTTTATTACCTGTTCATAAATGTGCTTAGAAAGACTGTACTTAAAAAAGCACTCACCTATGTTGCCGTATAACCCTTGCTCCCGAATTTTTCTAATTATTACTCTCGTTTGGTCATTCTCAAAATCTCTGTGAACAACCATACCCACATCAGCCATGTTGTTCCAATGTGCTGATCCGCTCACATCATATAAGCTGGGCGGTGGGATAACGCCCTCTGCATTACGTTGCATCTTTGCAGGGTGGGCAACCATCCACATTGCCACTTCATGTGATCGACAAAACTGTTTGCACTTTGATACCAAGTCTCTTATATGCTCATCCTCTCGCATATTATCTGAACGGGTTGCATCAATCTCGTTGTACGGGTCAATGATAACGCCCTTTACCCCATGCCGCAGACAAGCGGCTTTTGCTTTGGCTAAAAGCCAATCAATACTAGGCGCACTTTCATCACACTCAATAAAGTGGAACTTGTCATTCAGAAATGACATGGCGTTGCCAAGCTCTTGCTTGCTCATTCGTTCTGTAACACCTTCATCAAATGGTTTGCTTACAACCTTCTCAGAAAGCCGCCTGATGTGGTTAGCGGTGGAATGCTCAGGGGAAAATATGGCGAACCGCCAATCATTATTTCTAGCAAGGTTTACCGCAAGCTGGTCAATAAAATTAGATTTGCCGTGGTTTGGTACGCCAGTGACGACCGCAAATGTGGAAGGCATAACCCTGTAAATGTTATCAAGTTCTGAAAACCCTGTTGAAAGAGGCCTCTGTACGTTGCCATCATAAATGTTCAAAACCTCTTTCTCATAATCTGAAACGTGGTACAATCCATCTATCGGGTGTGGGGCGGCATTATCAATAACCTCCCTTAGCACCTCGGCTCCATGCCCGACCAAACACTCATTTGCATCCTTGCAATGTATGTCATACATATTTGGATATTGTATTGTCCAGCAACGGTCTTTACCAAAACGATGTATCAGTTCCAACTTGAGAGCGTTGCCCGCTTCATCATCATCAACGGCTATAATAACCTTCTCTGCCTCATGCAACCAGTCACAGTTTTGCAGTGCTTGAAAGCGTTTATCATTTGCATCAAACTTGGCTGTCTTTGGCGCACCGTCTGGCAAGGTGATAGCATATGGCATACCCGCCTCATACATTGAGAGAACATCCATCTCACCCTCAACAAAAATTACCTCTTTGCGGCCTGTCAGTTCCCAATGAGCCTTGAGCATATCAATATTGTAAAGTGTTCGCTCTGCCCCACCCTCTTGCCTAAATTTCTTATCCTTGGTGCGGTATTTGACGTTAACAAGTTCACCACCTTTGAAATATGGGAACGCATAGCAAACCTCATTCCCCTCCCCAAAATATTGTTTAACGCGAGAGACTTTGAAAACCTCAACCGTGGTTTTGCTTATGCCGCGCATTGCGAACCATTGAAGCATTTTGTCACTCACAATTTCTTTGCTTTTATCCATCACAGGACGTTTGTACTCTTTGATACGCTTGACTGGTCCTGTATAAACATAATCCTTGCTTGCCACCGCGCCTGACCATTCACAATGATGGCATTTCCAGACGACACTGCCGCCTTGCTCAATCGTTACTGATAGGCATTGGTCTTTCTTATTGCGGCGTGTGTGTGAGCATTGTGGGCAAGTGGTCTTGTGATCTCCAGCGTTCCAATTACGAAGCTGTATACCTTTTTGAATAAGTCGTTCCATTATTTCATCCCGCAAGTTGGTTTCGGTTCGTGGTTATAATTTGGGCTTCCCTTACTGTTTCCCATCTCTTTTGGTTTAGCCATGTGGTTGCGTGTGGAATGAATTTTTTATCTTTACCATGTTGCGTTTGCTTAAATCTACAAGTTGCCAAAAATAAATCATGAGCATCAATCTCATTGTCAGTCACACGTTTCCAAATCTGGAAGGCTTTGGCCTTCGACCCGTCATTGCGTGGGTACGCGTTCCACCATTCCAAAAAAGCAGTGTCATATTTGTCACCCCTCTTTGTTTTTATTATAGGTTTATCTCTAATAGTATTGGGTGTCGTTTTTGTCACCCCCACCCCCGCAATATTGTCACCCCTCACCAGTTTGACTGTGTATGTGTTGCTGGTCTGTTTACCATCACCATTATATCTTGGCTCAACACTTATCATGCCATCTGCAACAAGGCTCTTTATCGCCCTTTGCACAGTGCGTTCATCACAACCGCACAACTCTGATAGCTTCTTGTAAGAGGGGTAACTTTGGAAATTTTCGTCTGCATAGTTGGCAATCATAATCAGTGCCAGCTTTGCGGTTGGTGTGCGGCATTTGGCTTTTGCCGCAAGTGCGATTGCATCCCAACTCATGTAAGCTCCTTTGGTCATTCGTGGTCATACAACAATAAACACAGAAAATTTAATCTGCAAGCCAATAAAAAAGTGTTGACATAAGTAAACGCTTAGATTATCTTTTTTACAAGTAAATAACCACGGAGATTAAAATGACTGATTTTATTAGAGCCGCAACCTTGGAAGATATGGCGCAAGCGTACAGTGACACCTTCAAAGAGGTGCATGGTGTTCGCCCTCGCCATACTGAAGGCTGGTCTTTTGAAGATTACGCCGAAAAATTGCAGGGCTTGCAGATTATCGCAGAAGAAGATGCACGGCGTGAAAAAGCTGAGAGGCTTGCCGCCATCAATGCGACACTAAAGGTTGGCGCACCTGATTTTGAAACAGCGGTGCGTTGGCTAAAACAGGCTGGCACTCATTGGGAATATGTATGATGATGACAGCTTTCAAAATCGCAATGGGTGTATTGGGATTCACAATGATGTGTTCAATCCCAATACTGTTTTTCCTATAAAACCACGGAGACCTTAATGGCTAAGAAAATAAGCATGGGCAAGCGCAGTGGATTACACGGCACTCGTATGAGCATGAACAGGTATCTCAAAAAGAATGAACATGAACGCAGAAAGCATCGGGGGAAAGGAATACCATTAGATACTCAGCATCATGATTTGAGTTTTGGTGATGCCATAACCCCACCAAATATTCCACCAGTGTTCCGCGCTGATAACAGCCCAGAATATTCAGAGATGGTAAACAATACGCCAGCCCCAGATTCCGCATTGTGTAATATATTTCTTGCGGCGTTAGCAGACCCACAGCGGGGATACCACGGCTACAAAAAAGGCCGTTACACAGAAGCCAACCGCCGTCAGATGCAAATGCAAATGATTGAGGCACAGCGTTTCGTCATGGATGAGAAGCTAGTAGAACACGTTGTTGCGGCAAGCCTTGAGAATCCAGATTACCTTGTCAAAGCCGCAATGAGGGCGATACCGCCATTTGAGACTATGTGGATTGAATGGCCTGAGCGTCACAAGGTAAATACCTTGCGTGAACATTACGCCAAAAAATACCCTGATAAACAGATTGACCCAGTTACTGATGTACCGCACCAGTTGGGATATATGATACAGCGTTTGAACGGACATTTCCTTTACACGGCTGTCTGTGAGTTTGTGGGTACGGATGGCAAAATAAAAAGCTGGGCAAATGGGACTAGCTTTTATTTCAGCAATGATGAGCCAATTACATATGATTGGGCGCACTCACCAGAAATGCACAATGACCTTATCCAAGATACACCAGACAACTGGCTGATTCAAAATTTTCAAGCCGCCACTGAATTGTTGTATCCAGCTTATATTGAAGAGCATGGCACAGACCACCCCGCGTTTGATTGGCTTGGCAAGCGAGGAATGATAGGCCAATCAAGTTCTTTAGGGATTACTGATGAGCAATACCGCAACGGATGGAGCCGCGACTGGATGGTGCAAAAGACCCGCCAAGAATTGCGAGTATTGCAAGGTGATTTGCGTTTTCTAATCTGTGCTTTGGCTTTCCTCAACTATGACCATATTGTTGTAGGAGAAAGCAAGCATGACCCAAAAATACGCCATACACGGTATGGCCGTAGTGTCCCAGAGAATGAATATCGCACAGTGACTATTGAGTTGCCAAAACGTTGCAAAAAGATACGGCGCGGCATATTGACAGGCGCGGGTAGTCCTCAGAAGCAACATTGGCGCAAAGGCCATTGGAGAGCCGTTGCATGGGACGACCTTGGCAACGTAACAAAGCATACATGGATTGCACCGTACCAAGCGGGTAATCCCGAGTTAGGCGTAATAGTGAAAGACTACGATCTCCGTGGTAAGAAGGGTTAGTCACCCACTATACGTCAGAGAGAGGGGCGGGTTTGTTTGACCTTGCCCCTTTCTTTATGTTCTGGACAATACCACGTTTTGCCAAAATCATATGAATAACAGGCAAGGTGAGTGCCGCATATGTGACACTCATGGCTTGTGTAAACCTTGGTGGTTTGTTTCTCGTATCTTTGCGGTGTGCGTTTTCTGGTTTTCCATCGACCCATTAAGAGCCTGACTCCTTGACCCGAGTGAAAGCTGTTGCACCCATGAAAGCCGCCACAATCCCCATGTTTGCTACCACATACGTTGACAACAGCGCAGTAACCATTGGCACTCTCTCATCCGCTATGAGTGGCGATATTACCAAACCAATACAAGCCGCGCTGGAAATAACACTCACCCAACAAATGAGCCTCTGCTGGTCTTGTAGCTTGTCATTGTTTTCAATCCGTATCATTCGCTCATGGCGGTCAAGCTCAGAGTTTGTGATTTCTCCATCACCATCCAAGTCTGCTGGGTTAAGTTTGCTGTCTGCTGATAATCGCTTTGCCATCGCTACCCCCTAGTGATTAACCACGCCAAGCCTACAGCGGCAAGGCACAAGATGGCAACACCAAACGCCAACAACATAATCTCATGAAAATCTTCTGCTTTGCGCTGTTGCTGTATTCGCAATAGTCGTTCCTGTTCCCTTGCCTCTGCAATGCGCCTGTTACGTTCTTGAATAATGCTCGCCCATGTACCATGACCAAACCGCAAATCAATTAGCGTTCTTATTTCTTGGATTTTTTCTTGCGCGAGACGAGCATCTATAACCTCGCTCGCCACACTTTCAACACCAAACTGGTCTGATAGTGATGTGCGGTTTTTTTTGTTTCTAGCTTTCTGACACTCTTGTTCGCCGCGCAACAAATCATCAATAGACCCAGCAAGGCTTTTGATGTCAGATGCTGTCTCAATATTTGACTTTATGAAATCAACGCTTTTTTGGACAAGCGCAATCCCTGTCAAGATTTCTGCTACTACCATCGGCTACCTCTCAGATAGCCCTGATGGACTGTTTGCGTCAGATGACAGTTTTTAATATATCAATAAACCTCAGTGATTTCTATGGGCGGATCATAGGTTTGTAATATCTTTTTTTCAGCTTGTAGATTGGCGTTCTTGTAGCCTTGGATTTCACATCTTCAATAACTTGCTTGCCTGACAAATCATATTGAAAATCTGCTATGTAGTGACCAATCTTAACGCCGTTGACCATCAAGGCAATTCGCGGTTGGAGCCGCAAGTTGTCAATCCGCCCCTGTGACTCAAGCAGGCTTAATATCTTATACCGCTCAGCTTCTTTTTTACTGTGAAATGTTATGCCATCAATGACAGTCTTAACCGCTCGATACTTGTTGGTGGAAATCATTTGCCGTGACCGCGCCATCTGTATGCTCCATGATTTTGTTGATCGCCTCATGGCGGGGGTAACGCTCTCCGCTTATCCACTTCAAAACGCCACCTTTTGAAAATCCGATGGTGTCTGCAAATTCATCTGGGCTAATGCCGCTCTGTCTTAGATATTCTTTCAATGTCATTTTTGCATCATATCAAATAAATTTATTTTGTCACCCCATTTTGGGGTTGTGGTACATTGTCGGTTATTGTACTGTATTGAAGAAAACAAAGGAAGAACGATGCCAGATATTTTCGCCAAACACAATATTGGACACCTAAGTGCAACCACTATCAACCAGTGGATACAGCAACCAGCTTTGTGTCTTTTGAAGCTAGGCGGCTTCAGTGATGGCGAAGCTGGCTCATCTGCATGGCGCGGCAGTGGTGTTGATAGGGCTTTGACTAAGGCCGCATTTGAACCAGATGCCAAACTGGATGACCTTATTGATACGGCGCACAAGGTTTTTGATGATAGCCATAATAACTCCATCAATCAGCATGATACAGAAAAGGTTGCTAAGGAACGCAAGTCTGTTGCTGGTTATGTAAAAACAGGAGCAAAATTTTATCAATCACTAGGTGAGAAACCTGAATCAGAACAGGGCAAGGTTGTGGTGCGCATTGGTGATATAGATACACCTTTTGTTGGGTATTATGATTTGCTCTACAAAGACAAAGTAAGAGATATAAAATCTGTTGGGAGACAAGTGTCACAGCTTGCCCAAACAGCAAGCCGACAGGCTTCTATATATGCCCTTGGCACAGGTTGTGAGCCTTGGATAGATTACATCACCACAAAAGAAGTCAGAGCCTACCGAGTGGAAGATGTTGATTACTGGCTTCGACAAGTTGAGTTGGCAAGTAAATCATTAGAGCGTGTGTTGTCATTCTCAGATGATATTATTGAGTGTTGCCAGCTTGTTTACCCAGACCTAGACCACTGGATGTGGAGCGATACCATGAAACGTGTTGCCAGAGACATCTGGAAAATGGAGAACCATGATGCAATCAGATGACATTTCAACTCTTTTGACCGCCTTGTATAAAGCGCGGGATAACTTCAAGACTCTTGAAAAAAATGGAAGCAACAGCTTTTTCAAAACCAAAGATGGCAAGCCTCATAAATTTTCCACGTTGGATGATATTTTTTACGCTTGCACAAATTCATTACGAGATGAAAAGCTGGAAATCTTTTACACCACCAAGGTGGTCAGTGATCTGAATTACCTTTGCACCACGCTGTTTCATATTGATAGCAAACAGTGGTTGCGCAGTGAAACGGTCATCGGTGATGCCAAAAGCAAGCCGCAAGATATTGGCTCGGGCATCACATATATGCGGCGTTACCACATACAAGCTATGTTGAACCTTGAAGCGGATTTTGAAGATGATGGCAATGTTGCAAATGGCAGAGATACAACTGAGGTATCACCGCCTCGCAAAACGGTTGCGCTTGACACCATTGATTATGATTACGCTGGCGCACCATACAGAATATTTGATAAGCAAAACAGAGAGAGCCAAACCTTCACAGAGATTGAGACTTGGGGTGTTCGCATGAAAAATGATGCCAACAAAACAGAGGCTAATCGCAGAGAAACCAAGCGGGTACGCGGGGATGTCGCTGACTCACAAGATATGACAGACAACGCCAAGGCGCAGATGCTTGCGCGTATTGATGCAATGGGGATGACTGATGAAAAATAAAAAGGTAACAAAATTGTGGAAAGGCTATCTCGTTTCTGTTCGTTGCTATGAGATTGACGGTGGCATCAAAAAGGGCGGGTTGAAGATTATGCACAATAACGAATCAATGATTCTAAGTGTAAATGAACTGAAACAACTCAAAACAAGCGATCATGGGCAAGTGGTCAAAGGTCCCGTGAGCGGCAAAGACTATAAACTATATGATATAACGTGGAAGCCAATCACAGAAGATCCAAGACAGGAGAAGTTGATATGAGTGATTACCCTAATTCTGGCAATTTGTTTTCTGATGCCAGTGCCAAGATTTTCCGCAAAGGTAAAGTTGAGGTTGATGGCGTTGACTATAATATGATTATCGTCCAGCACAAAAACACCGAGACAGGTGAGGTGTGGTATTCATCTTATATTGAAGGCGGCAAAATGTATATCAATGATAACGTAACTGAAAAGCGTGATTACAATATCTCTGGTGAGATGAATATTGGCGGTCAGAAGAAAATGGCATGGGGCAGAAAGCGTGAAGATAAAAACGGTAATGATTACACCCGCATGAGTTTTGCAGATGCCAAGCCGAAGGAAGAATCTGGTTTGTCCCCTGATTCATTCAACAACAAAGGCCAGAAACATGATGAAGAGAGGCAAGACATACCGTTCTAAAAAGAAACGATATGCCAATAAAAAACATCTCGCATGGATACACGGTTTTCAGTGCTGTCTTACCGCAAGCGGTGATTGCTTTGGGGCTGTGCAAGCACACCACTTGTTGCGTCCGTGGGATGGTTTGCGGGGCATGGGGTTAAAGGCTAATGATAAAAACCTGATACCGCTATGCCAACGTCATCACATAATGCTACACAAACGAGGTGATGAACTGGCTTTTTTTCAGGAAATGGCTGGGTTCGCTGATTACGGCAAAGTAACCGCCAAAAGATATTGGGAAAGGAGTCCGTACAATGAAATATGATTGGGAAAAAGAAATCTGTGACAGCATTAAAGATGGCATTGATTCAGCAAATTGTGACTTACCAGATGAGTTCGTGGTTATGGGAATCGCCGTGGCAAATGTGGAAACAGGTGAGGCTTGTTTGATTCATGATGATAGCTTCAAAGTCAAAGCTGATATGTGCATAGCGGATTATTGGCATGACGTTGCTGGTGATGTTGAGGCCTTGCGATCTGAAGCGTTTGACTATGGTGATAGAAATGATAACTGATGATGATATTGAAAAGGCTATTGATTACCTGAGGGACAACGCGATTCAAGCCGCGCAATCCAGAGCCAACCGAATCTATATGGAAGAGTTCAGAAAATCTCTGAAGGCGTTGATAATGAGTGAACACAAAGAATTGCCTGTTAGCGCACAGGAACGTGAAGCATATTCTGATCCACGTTACCATAAACACCTTGAGGCAATGAAGATTGCTATACAGCATGATGAGCAAAATAGGTTTATGCGTGTTGCGGCAGAAGCCAAGATTGAGGCGTGGCGCAGTTTCTCTGCAAATCACAGGGCGGTCAAGATATGAGCAAGGAAAGCATTGACAATGTTCGGTTGCTCAATGTCACACAAGCCGCAAGGTATCTTGGTATAGGTGAAGTGACCTTCCGCAAGATGGTAGAGCGTGGCGATGCTCCCAAGCCTATACAAATCACGGCTGGTCGTGTAGTCTGGGATAAGAAGCTGTTGGACAGTTATATAGATCGCCTCAATAGTTTCTGATTCCTCCCATAACTGGCCTCTCATCTGAGGGGTCTTTTTTATTTGTCTGAAATTAGTTGTTGACAATGGTAAACAAGTGTGCTATTATTATCAAACAGTTAAGAAGTGACTGCGCTGTTTGACATAGTTGGCGAACCACGATGAACCCTTAAAGAAAGGACATTCATGATGTCAAAATTTAATTATCCCAAACCTTTGAAAAAAGATATAGGTAACAAGGTAAGCTGGTACACATACAGCAATCTTGATGATGCGAAGAAGGCTTCAGAAATCGCCAAAGAGGAGATGGAGCATTGTTTGCGATTGGGCTATGATTTTGGATACTGTAACCCCTCTGATATTGAAGAAAACAAGGATGGAACGTATACAGTGACACTACCATAAACAGGATGGGGCGAGGAAACTCGCTCCATTTTTTTTCACTTTTCTTGCTGTTTGTTGTTGACTACAGTAAACACCTATGGCATTATAATCAGGTAAGGTAAACAAAACCACGGAGACCATGATGACCAGAACACACGCTACTTCAGATATAACTATGACTAGAACACTTGAGATAGCCAACACTATCAAAAGCCAGATTGTTGCACAATCACCAGCCGCGTTAATGAGTTATGCGGCAAGGGATTTTGTTGCGCTGAGCGAAACAAATAAACGCCACGGCGGATTGCAGTTTAAGGTAAGCGGATACAAACATAAGGGATTGGTTCTGATAAACCTTGCCTTCAATGACACCTACACGGTTGAGGCTGTCAAAATTCGCAAGGGAAGTGTAACGATTTGCAACGTATTGAAAGATGTATATGCAGACCAGTTGATTAAGGTTCTTGATAGCTTTGTTGAGGGAGTTGAGTATGCCCGTTAAACGTATTGAGATGGCACTGCACATACAAGAGCTTTGCGCTACCAATAACATCACTGTGAAGTATCAAAGCCTTGAAGATGAAACGCCTCGCTATTGGGCGAGGCCAGCGTCAAAAATTATACAAATAAGACCAACTAAAAACACGGGATATTATGTGTCTGCCTTGCATGAGCTTGGCCATATTCTTGGTGAGCGTCAGATGCAACGTAACCGTCTATTGACCCGTGAGTTGTACGCATGGATATGGGCAAGGGAGCAAGCCCTTGTATGGACTGAAACAGCGGAGCGGATTATGCGCCGCGCCATGGATAGCTATGGATGGACTGATCGACAAAAACAAATATGGGACAGGAGATTTCAGAATGTCATGTGATAATGAAGCAACTTATTTTGTGGAACGTGGGTTCGGTTTCAAAGAAATCACAACCCGATGTGGTTCAACCACAAATCAACGTGGTCATGTAGTGACCGTGTTTTGTGACAAGTGCGAGGCGGATGAGCAAAAGATGTTAGCCCATGAACAGCGGGTACGCCTAGCAGATGAGGATAACGCTTGGCTTGCATCTGCTGGCTGGGGCGAAATCTGATATATGTGTTTTTTTGTGTTGACATTGGTAAACATATATTGCACTATCATTAGATAGGAAGGGTAAACAATGCAGACCAAATTGAGCATATTGAGAAAGCACATGGATGCGGGTGATTGGACAGCCGCCCTATCTTTGGCGGCGAAGTTTCCGCGACTTGGCGAACACAAGGAAGCCATCAGGTTGGGGCATGAGGCCACTAACCACGGCGCATTCTACAAACAACTTGGCATGAACCCTGATGAATTGCGTACATCAGGGATCGAGGCTTTGAAACAACGATACGCAAAGTAAGGTAAACCACGATGACCAATTTATACATTGACCAAGGAATTGAGCAAGATGCCCAGAATGACCAAAACGTCATTCTTGAATTACGGACAAGGGTTGGACACGCAATCATTGACGCACAAAAGCTGAGGGATGCAGGGGCTATGGCGTACTATGATGAGTTGCTCACAGATGTAATTGATAAGCTAGATGATATTCTGGCCGATGTCATCCAACCCATTGAGGACAAAATTGATGAAGGGTTGAGATACTATGAAGCAAACACTGACGCCGCATGAGTTCAGAGCCATGCGATATAAACTTGGGCTTTCACAAGATGGGCTGGCAAAATTATTGGGATATAATTCACGCTCAATGATTTGCCGCCTTGAAAGCGGAAGCCGTGACATTACACCACGAATGACTATTACTATGAAACTATTGATGGAGAAGCATGATGATAAGCTGGCACAGCGTACCTGAGTATTCTCACAAGGGATACATATACAAACCAGAAGTTGATGAAGATGATGAGGGAATCCGCAAGGCCACGCATTACTGCGTCAACCGTGTTGATGCCACAGATGTGATGGTTGCGCCTCATCTTCCTTATAACTTTTTGACGCAAGAACAATTCAACAATTTTGTGACCATGATGTTGAAAGTGAGGTCAATGTTATGAGGCTGTTTATTGTAATGCTGGCGGCATCTCTGACCGCCTGTTCATATACACCTGTTGTTGACTTGAGAGCATCAAAAGATGAGGCTCAGTTATTCAAGAGAGATCTGATGGAGTGCAGAGAATTAGCCAATCAGATAGATGGATTTGCCGTAACCCAAACAATTTTTACTGGCTACAGAACAGCATTAAATAACTGCATTGAGGGCAGAGGCCATTCAGTGCTTACAGACTGGTAGGAGATTTCCAGATGGAAAATAGAAAATATGCAGAGATAATTTTACCACACATCAACAGCCAAGGGCGGACAATTGAAGATATTGCTGAACGCACAGGCAAAACAAAAACGACCATTAGCACATACGTCAATGATTGCAGAAACCGTGGTCATGATATTGAAAAAACAAAAAATAAAGATGGCGTTTTTGTTTACAGGTACAGGGCAAAAAACACCCGCAAGATAGAACCAGCACCAATATTAAATTTGGATGATTACAGTAATCCAGACCACATCAACGCAAGCGTCAATGGCAAATCAAAATTCATCGCTGAATGTCTGCAAAAGAAAGTGGGGTTTAAGATAACTAGCCAGCAAGCCATTCTTTACGGATTGCACTTGGCTGACCAAACCTTAAACCCAGATGAGTTTGATGAAACAGAATAACAGCTTGACCCGTGTGGAGAGTGTCGCTGTAAAGCGGCTGAAGCAAGGGTGACTAGGGGGGCTGTCTCAAGTTGCATTAGGCAACAGGGTCAGTCCCTTTTTTAAGGAGACTAAAATGGCTATCTACCTTCCCAAAATATTGAAACTGATGTTTATTGTAAGCGGCTTTTTTATTGGGGTTTTGTTTTTTGAATGGGTCGCTATCAATGCAATTCTGGGATGCTACTCATGGCATCAGATACTGTGGGTTGATCACCCAACTTGTTTTACACTGAAACAGCTTATAGGGGGTTGATATGGGTTTAGCTATACCGCCGAAAAATAGACTTGGTGACTTAAGTGTGAAATCAGCTTTCACTATTTCACAAACAGATTGTCAAACGATCATTGATTTACACAAGGATTCACAAAACCCACAAAAAGAAGGGCGGGTAATATCTGATGGTGAAAACGTTGTTAACCTAGATACACGTGACGTTGATGTATGGGTGATACATGAAAATAACCGATTCATTGATGAGTTGCTTATCAAAGCCGCCCTTGAGGTCAACAAAGATTATGGCTTTCAAATAGGTGGCATCATAGAACGCCCACAACTGCTTAAGTATGAAGCGCCATCAAAAGGGTATGATTGGCACGTTGATATTGGCACAGGTGACGCATCAACTCGTAAGATAAGCATTTCAATTCTGTTGAATGATGATTACAGGGGCGGTGAGTTGGGATTCTTCGCAGAAAAAAGTCAGTACATTAAACCTGACAGGGGCATGGCTGTTTGTTTCCCATCATTCTTACCACATTGCGTCATGCCTGTTGAGAAAGGCACAAGGTGGTCACTTGTGTCATGGATAAATGGTGAGCCATTCAGTTGACGGGCTTGCCGCTATCTTTTTCCATCATAAGCCCAGCTAAGGTGGTGAGCCTATCTTTTTCCCTCATGCCCTTTTCCGTGAGGTTTAAGACCCCTTCAGTGCGTTTTACATAGCCGTCCGCTACCAGACCACCTAGAATAAAGTCATACGGCTCTCTGCCGCTTAAAACCGCTATTAAACCACCAAGTCTCACGTTTTGAACATTTGACAAACCTGTGCGACTTTTTTTTGCAGACATTACTTGCGGAACCCTTTGATCCCGCGTATTCCGAAACTCGCACCGATTGACGCATACATAGCCCATTGAAACCACTCAGGTGTGCGAGAAAGAGCCGCGAAGCCCTGTTCTACGTATGGCTGTGTGAAAGGAACAAAACACATTGCTATTATGACTATAAACAAAATAGTCCATGCTTCGTCTTTCCATGAGTTATCAGATGCTTGAGCCATTATCTTCTCCCACCCCGCTTCATGGGTGGCGGCGACTTTCATGACCTCCGCTTCCGCCTCTGCTTTTGCCTGTGCAACTTTACCCTTTGCCTTGGTGGCTTCAACTTTTGACTCCATCCATGAACCAGCAAGATTTGCAATAGGTCCTATCAACGCTTGTATCATTCATCCTCCAAAATTTCTATTATCTCACCAGCTTCCAGCTTGACCTTAAGTTGTTTGCATGACCACTTCTTGTCGAAATCAGTGGTGTGTCCAACGTTACGCTTGATCTTGCGCCGTATGTTAAGACATTCAGATAGGTTTTTGTAAGGGGTGTACTCAACCCTTTCCTCACCAATCATCAATAATAAAACAAACGTCATCTCAATCATTTGTTCGTCAACTTTTCAATGTTATCCTCAATTTTTGTGAGCCGCCTGTCATAAAATTCAAGAACTAGTTTTTGCTGTTGGTCATGTGGCGCGTTGCCTGATTCAATGTTTTCTGCAAGTTTTTCCAACTCCCCAGCAAGATGCTCTATCATCATGAATTGTTCAGAGTCTGCGGGTAAACTACCCATCTCTCCTCTCGGCCATTTAATACGGAACTCTGTATTCATGTTGAGATCTGTTTCCATCAAAATGAGTTTATTTTCAATAGTATTAAGACGCTCAATAACACCAAAATAAGCCCACGTGCCAACTGTTGCCGCGATAAGCAACGCAATAAGATTACGTATGGGCATAGCCAATTCAGTATTTTCACTTAATTTTGGCATTATTCCACGCCCATCACTTGCGATAAACCAAAGACCTCCAAAATCATAAATGTGAAAAATAACAACAAAACACCACCCGCAATCAATTTGCCGCTGAAGTTTGTGGAACCAATCTTGATGGCTACAAATTCATTACCTAATATCCGCAAGATAAGCTCAAAGCTGTTTTCGCCGACATCAAGATTCAAAATCTTTTTTTTGTTTTCTTCTGCCATCTCATTTTTGCGGCAAGCAATGTGCCATCAACCTATAATATTGATTCTGATAGTTAGCTTGCCACATATCCTCACTAATTAAATACTCACATTGCGCCTGTGTCATGGCTTGCTGTAATATGATTTCGTTTCCAATAAACTGCCATTCCACTCCATTGAAGCCCCACATAGTGATAGCAAGAACATACGCCACCTCCACCGTGTGGTGCGCATCAATCATCCGTTATAATAACCCATTTAACATCACCATGTTTGGCGGTGAAATTGCCCTCACTTTTCCAATCAATTTTGTAAGCAATCCGTTTTTGCACCTCTTCATCAACCGCAATATCTGGCTTAGTGAAATGATGCAAGGCCATGCCCAATGCCGCTACTATTAAAATATTTTCCACTAGATAATCCCTCTGATTGTTCTTAAGTCATCTAAATTTTTTTCTTTTTTGCCGCCATCATATTCCCACGCGAAACCACGGCTTACCATTTCCTCATTAATGTTTGTAACCCCGCACCATATTTCGCCCAACATACGCCCATATTTTCCATCTTTTTCTGTGCGCACCCAGAGCTTGTCACAATCTTTCATGCGCCGTTCTAAAAAATCTTTTGCGTCAAGGCCAAGTTCTTTTTCTTCAAGGTTGCGCGTTCTAGATTCGGGCGTGTCAATACCAACCAACCTGACCCGCTCTTTTTTTGTAAGACCAAAACCGAGGTCAATAATTATATCCACCGTGTCTCCGTCAACCACTTTGGCAACTTGTTTTATTTTGTACTCATACATCAGAAATCCGTGCTGTCCTCACCTGTTCTTATCATTTGCGCGACACGCTCACTGCGTGCGCCAACCTGTTTTGCATACTTGGAATCAAGCAATTCATCAGCGGCGGCATGGTAATCTCGCCTTTGTAAGCCATCCAGCATTTTTACAAAGCCATGCAAGCGCGGCAAACCCATATTGAAAGCAAGGTCTGCTAATGCCCTTTGCCTGACCTCATCTAAATCTCGCCACCATGAAAGGCCGTTATCAAGCTCATTCTCAACAATCTGTATATCATTTGCTAACAGGTAATCTATTTCATCTTCAGATAGGCCACGGTCTACCAGATTTCGGCCAACGCCAATTGTTTCAATACCAAGATGATCTTTATACACCTTGCCCCTCACACCTTCATGGAAGCGCATTTGTCGGATAAATCTATTTTTATTCATTTGTCTGCCTTTGTTTCTAATCTGTCGAATATTTTTGCCAGCATATCTTTGATGTCACGAATGTCCTCACGGTAATCATCTCGCCGCACATAGGTTTCTGGCAATAGGCTTGCCCAACTATCAACTCTGGCACTCAACGCCGTAATCCTGTCCCAAAGAGTTTTGACAAAAAAACCAGCGAGAAGAGTGCCTATAAACCACAAAACATTGGCAAATGAAATTTCTTCCATCATAGCGCCTCAGTGCAAGAAAACGTTATACCATACCGAGATACCTCATTTGTATCCCATCCCAAGTCTGGACTATCCATCCTAAAAACACCTTGTGCCGCTGTGTAATCCACAGCCGCATCATCACTTGCCGCCGTTTTAATTGCTGGCTCTACGTTTACGCTGACGACCCCAGAGCTATTTGAGCTTGCATTATCAACAATCATATATAGCTTCGCAGTCCCCGCAGTTCCTATCTGTATGTAATCGCCCGCCTTGAAAATGTTGGTCATGTTGGCGTTGTTGCTTTGCAACGATATTGTGTTGAGACCCACTGTTATTGCACCATCCAGTGTAACCGTTGTGGTCGCTCCGCCCTGTATTGTTTTGGCATCAGGATCACCCAAAAGAAACGTGCCTTTGCGACCATGCAGTTTCATCATAAACGCTTCCCAATTCGCGGCCTGTTCACGCATCATGGGCGGTAAAGTGAGCGTGGCAGTCCAAAGCGCGTAGCCATAATCAAACACCTGTTGTTGTCCCGTAAATGGTGACTCAGACATAGCTGTTGCACGTTTTAGTGTCCATCTTGCCTTTGCAAATGCTGGAGAAGTAGGCAACGTCAATGGGTAAGAAGGAGCCGCCATCAACCAAATGCCTTTGCAACCGCGTTTCCGCGTTTCTTACCATCTATCATAGCGTTGATTGTTTCTGATTTTATTCTTGGCATCATACTCATCACCTCTGCCCTTACCGTCTGGGCAACACCTGTTGTTACGTTGATTGTCTGGTTCACCACTGGTTGCTGTCCGCCGCTCATCATATTCATGGTATCATGGTTATTGCGAATGACCCCCGCGCTGTTGGGTATGAACAACTCTGGTCCGCGCTCCCCAACCAAAACTGGTCCGCCACTAGCCCTCGCTGGTATTTTGCCGCCTCCCGCAAGAAATGGGATGTTCGCTGTAGGTAAAGCGTTTGCGCCAGTCAAACCAAAAGCGGCATTCATTATTCTATTTATAATCATCAATTCAATGGCTTTAGCAATCATAGTTCTAACAAAATTTTTGAAAATATCTTGCAATGCTGACATATTGAATTGACCACTCATTAACATATCAGCGAATGATTCTGATATTTGTGTTGACATCGTTTGCACCGCACTCCTAAGTGCTTGGAACATTGGGTCAAGCGCCTTGATTTGCTCCTCTAATCTTTTTTTCGCCTCCTTCAATTGATCCGCGCTAAATGAAGCATTGTGCATTTGTGCGCTCACAGCGACTAATGACTCATTCAATCTATCTTCTTCTGTTTTGAGACTTTCCACCGCATCTCTTGCTAGTTGCACTGATTGTCTGTGAGCATCTTGGGCTTTGGTAGCGGCTTTTTGCGCCTTAACTTGAGCCTCCAACGCCGTCACCTGTGCGCCAGTTAAACCGACACCAAGTTGACCTTTTTCTTTTTCATCTTTTGGCATTACCAGTGTATTGCCTTGAATGTTGCTCAGACCGCCAGCCGCTTGCAATGCGTTGATAAGCTCTGGAGACAAACCAGCAACTTCAGCTTTGGCCATTTTGGTTTGTTCTTTAAGGTTTGCCATGGTTTTGGTGAAATCAGTTTCCAAAACCTTTCCCGTGGCTTTTGTAGATGTCCCTAGTTTTGCAATCTCTGCATTGAGATCAGCAATCTCTGCTGACCCCTCATCAGATAAACTAAAAACATCATCAAATTGTTCTTCTAATTTTTTGAGAATGTCATCTAACGCACCCAATTCAGAAGCCAGAATCAAGGTGGCTGATGTTGCTAAAATAAATGGGTTTTTAAGCATAGCCTTATTTAAGGCTATTTGAGCAACTTTGACGGTAACCAACGCCTTGGCAAGTGTATAAAGGCCAGCCGTCATCGCCGCTAATCTTGTGACAAAATTAACGGCTAAGAAAACACTGAGTGCTATAGTAATGTTTTTGAAGTTCTCTGCTAATATTTCTAGTATTCTGTTAACGGCTCGTACCGCCATAGCCAAGGATTGACCTAAAACCTGTGCGAATGACTTTGCGCCAGCCGCACCATCAATTAAAAACTTTACTAAATCAGTAAGCGCTTGCCTTAACCCAGCATCACCAACCTCCATGAAAAATAAACTGATATTATCTTGAAGGTTTGATATTGAGCCAGATAAAGTGTTAGCCCTTTCTTCAATTGCGTTTGGGAACTCTTGTTGTGAAAGATTTCTTATGAATTCAACAATAGATGCGCCAGACCTATCAATGGTTTCAGTTACACCTTTGTAGGTAACGGCTAATTGCTCTCCTTCTACTCTCGCAATTATACCTAGTTGCTTGAGCATTTCCATTTCACCAGTTGTGGCGTTGAAAATAGCTTGCGCAACCTGTCTTATATCTTTGCCCCTCGCGGCGGCAAGGTTGCCAATATCTCTCAGCGCATCTTCTGTTGGCGCTATTCCAGCGTTTACTAAGGTGATAAACGCGCCTGTGACTTCTTCAAGTTGGAATGTTGTCTGTGCTGTAAAACGTGTTATGAGCTTGAATGATTGCGCGGCTAGTTTTGAGCTACCTGTAACCGCCTTAAGGGTAGCTTGCAAATCTTCAAAGGTTCTGATGGTTCTTACTAACGCACCCGCGCCAAAAAAAGCACCAGCCGAAATGACCAGCCCTTTGAACGCACGACTCAAGCCTTCAGTTGAGCGACTGATGCCACTCATATCTTTTTGAATTTTTTGTGACGCCCCAGCGGTGCTTCTCTGCACCTTTTGCAAGTCTCTGCGCAAACCTGAAAGGTCTGCTTCTATTCTGACCAGTAGGGTATCAACAGTGGTTGCCATCAGTCAGGATACCTTTCCATTAAGTCCTCAAGCTCATTCTTAGTAAGTGGGGGCGGCTTCCCATCAGAATGAAACTCTGCAAATCCAGTTATGGCGGCGAAGAACTCAGGAAAACTCATATCCCAAAAAATGTGAGGCGGGATGCTCATTTTGCCTAATGCGGCTTGCATCCATTGATCCCACGGAAGCTCTTCTACACCAACTGATCCTCCACCTGTTGATCGTTTCCCTCATCATTCCCTGCGTTAAGAACCATTGCCACAATTTCACTGCACGCCGTTATGCCCGCAACAAGCCCAGCCTCCCAAATATCTTTTTTCAAATCAGCTTCTTTGACGTTATTGCTACCCGCCCTAACAACGGGCAAAATAATGTTTATTATTTGCTCTGTAGATATTTCAGCCTCAGATAGTTGTTGTGCTACTTTTATGATGCCCATGCCCATTGATCGCTCAATACGCATGACCACGTCCATTGTTACTCTAGCTTGATACTTCTTCTCCCCCAGAGTTATCGTCAGTTCCCCGCGCTTTGGATTTTCCACTTGCAGTCTCCTTGGTTTCTACCAAAAGTTCCTCGCCCCTTTGGGCAACATCATGAACACTAGCGGCTGTATATGTTTTACCGCCGCACTTGAATTTCCCGCCAACCTCTAATTCTGAAGCAGGGGGAATGTTGAAGATGGTGACATCATCCCCGATCATCATATGACCAGTGTACGTTTTGCCACCAACCTCAATCTCTACATCTTGCCAAGACATAACATTACACCGTTGCGAATGTGATTGTGCCAGAGCTTTCAAAAGTGAAACTGTAAGTCACCTCACCATTGAACTCGCCGCCATATTCCAAAGTGGTCAAGCGAAAATTACCTGTAAACGTTCCAAAATTAGGAACTAAAAATTGAAAATTTGTGAGGCCAGACTCATCAAACTTGCTTCTAAGCGTTGTTTCAGATGCGCTATCCGTGAATACACCACTGCCCGTGACGGTCATTGATGTTGTTCCGCCTTGTGCCAATATGGTTCTGGCTCTGCCTGTGTCCTTGTTTGTTATATCAACCATTTCATCATTCATGGTCAATGAGGTGGAACGCATACCTCCGATAGTGGTAAACGCTTCTGGTGATGCACCATCACCAATTTTCATCAATAGGTCTGCGCCTTTTTGTGCCGCCATGTCTAAGTCTCCTCTTTAAGTATCTGACACAACGGCACGAAATCGCATGACACCATGCCGTGTAATCCCATCACCTTCAATAAGGGTAGTATGAAACTCCTGTCTCATGTTCACCATTGAAGCACCAGAAACAGTCAATGAGCTATTATGTAATAAATCATGAACCTGTTTCATAATATCTTTAATATCACGGTTTCCCCGATATTGCGACCAAATATGTATTGTGAGTGTGTGTTCAAAAATATCTTTATCTTTGCTTGAGTTATCAGATATTGTTTCTTCACCAATACGAATATATGGATACGCCGTTTCAGTTGGCACGTCATCAAATACACCAGTGATTGCTGAACCGCCAGCATCAGTGATGCTCCCCCCATTCAAAGCGGAAAACACGGCCTTTTGTAATTCAAAACTATGGATTGACATTACTTAGCCCTCACCATTTGTTTCTCTAGTCTGCGTATTTTTGGCCTGTTTTCTTCAAGCGCGGGTTGCATGAATGGCCTCGCCGCCATTTTTGATGTTCCGAATTCTAAAGCCGCAGAATAGTCTGCCCTGCTCTCTACATTTGCAGTGAAACCTTTGCCAGCAATATCCATTATCACCACAATGTTGCTAACAAGAAACCCTGTGTCTGTTTTTGGCGGCTCTCCCGCCGCTGATCTTTGACCTGTTTTGCCACCCTTTCGGTATAAAACCCCGCTTCTGCCGCCTTGATTTATTGATTCCACGGCTGTATTTCGCACAAGATTTGCGGCTCGGCCTACCAACTGACGCAAGTGACCCTCATAATCGCTCATAACCTCTGCGTGACGGGGTGTGCGAGTCACTCTTGTGGTTACCCTTGCCATTAGGTTGCAACCCCCTCTTCGCAAAGAATTTCAAGATATTTGTCACGTTCTCCCACATTGGTGATTCTCTTGATATTGAACAATCTGTTGTAAGTTGTGCCATCAACAGTGAATTGATACAAAATGCGATGTGCTATTGTGAGATTGCGTCTGTGCCTTATGGTTATCTTGTGTGTTGTTCTATCTTGGTTTTGATCACCAAAAAACCTTTCGCCACCACCTTGCGCCTCAATGCGACCGAAAACAGTGGCAAACGTGGAAAAAGCCCCTGATGAGCCGCCGCCACCATCTGCACTTGATGCTTTGCTTTGCAAAGCTAGAGAATGTTGCATTTTACCTATAGGCAATGTACGCACCCCCATTGAATGGTGATACACCATACCGCATGATAATGTATGGCTGGAGCAATGATTTAATTAAGGCTGGCGGATTCAAAGCCCTGCCCTCATCATCCCCCCTGTGTTCATAAAGGTGCGCAATATATTCCAACATAGCAACGCGGATTGGCTCTGGTACGGATGACCTTGCATCTCCATACCCAGCCGTGTAAAGCACCTCAATGCCGTTAGCGTTTCTCAAATCAGTAGGCCATGTCCCGCCATCACGCAACACCACTCGCGCTGGCACTCGCACTGTATCAACAAAATAATTGCTGGCGGCAAGCGTTGTTGCAGTATTATCATCAGCAAATGATTTGATGCTGGTCACAGATTGCACTGGTGAACGTGGCAACTCAATGTAATTTACCCTTGGTGTATCAGAGTAGCCTGTGTGAAAACCTTCTTTCAATGGCGTATCCACCTCGCCAATGGCATCTAAAGATAAAGTGAAAACCGTGGTCAGCAAGGTTCTGTTTGTGTAATCTTCCGCCCAAAACCTAGCCGCCTGAATAAGATTGTCAATCAACGTGGTATCAACACCAGAATCAATCCGTAAATACGAAATAGTTTCAGCCGCGTCTAACGGCTCATTCTGTGGTGCTGTTGTAATGGTCAATCCGCTCATCCAGCAATCTCCATAACCGTAATAGTTGATTTTGTGCGAGAAGAATAATCAGCATCATTATCGTTGTTTGTCCGATTAACGTAGATTGTGCCGCTATAAGATGCTCCCAGCGTAACTTGCACTTGATATGAGCAAGCAGATGTGGTGCTTGGAGAATCCATAAGCTGAAAACTGGCTGGAAACATTGACACACCATAATAAGAATTAACTGGTAGCGTTGACATTACGGAACCAACCCTATTAGAAACATTTGCCAATCCAAGTTTTGTAGCTGTTCCCCCTATTGTTCTTTCCACGTTTACATGAATTATGTAAGCCGCACTATGATGCAATGTAGTTGATACCATAACCAACACTTTACTGCTGGTAGCTGATGGCGTGATTGATGCAACTAATCCAGTAACATCTGCAAAATTACTTGTGCTAGATGAGGATATTGAAAGCGCGGTATCCATTGACACAGAAACTACTTGTAAAACGTCTCCAGCACCACCGCCCGCTATATCAGCTAATGTCCTCGCCTGTGTCATCTCTTACCCCTATGGCTTAGTAGGCCACTTGACATCATCTAGTGATGAATATGTTTTCGTAATATCACGCAAGTCCTGTCTGTATTTTTTCTGTTCATCAGTCATATCAGGAGTGTCTGATAAATCCCACCAATCTGTTTCGGATAACAATCTGGTTCGCTCCGCCCTCAACGCCTCAAGGTCGGCGGCTTTCTCTAGCTCCGCTTGCTTTGTGGCAACGGCTGAGGCATCCCATGATACTGTTTTGCCATCTTTATCCATAGCTACCGCATCAGATCCGCCGCCAGTTATTGTTACCACATTGGCGTAAAGGTTATATATCGCCTCATGTTGCATTTGCTATGCTCCTATTTCCTGAATAGTCATGTAGTTGCCATTGGGTCCGCCATAATTGTTGCTGTAAACATCGCCTATATAAATAGTACCGCTTGTTCCAGAAGAGCATCCAGCTCGCACACTATACGTTCTAGCAGAGGTTGATGATGCCGCGCGAGGTACATTAAATGAAGCGACGTAGCCATTATTTGATGCGCGTGAGTAGGCTGACCAAGCACCAATGCAAGTTGAATCCTCAAACAATGTCCACATTACATATTTATCATTAGAACTGGCAGACAGTTGGAAATCTGCTTGTATCAGCAAGGTGCTTGTTGCCGCTGTTGGTGTAAAGGCAATAGAAAATACCTCCGTGCCTTCAGAAACAGTAGGCGTTGTATTATCCTGTGGTATTGTTGCAGAACTGCTTGTGTTTGCGCTTTGATCAGATGCGAACTGTAATAGCTTGCCACCCGCAGGTAAGTTTGTAAGTGCAGACCCATCACCGCTGAATGATGTGGCGATTATCGCTCCGCCAAACGTGCCGCCAGCGGCCTTGCTCACCGTATCACTGATGACAAACTTTTCATATTTGACAATCTCAATCACATTGCCAGCGGTGAGGGCTGTAAGGCCGCCAATCGTGTTTGCTGTGCTTGTGTTGTAATCTGACCCCGCCACAAGCGACACACCGTTGAGACTCACATCTAACTGTGCGCCAGCCTCAAACTGAATTGCCACACCACTGTCATCATTTCCGCTAATTGATGTCTCACCCCCTGATGCGGTTTTATAATAACGGGTGCGTGTTACCTCTGCTTGGTTTTTGGCGATATTGAAAACGTCATAGACTAATACCTCAATAACATCGCCGCTTGATAACGCTGACAAATTACTGATTGTGTTGGCGGTGCTTGTCCCATAATCCGTGCCATCCACAAGCAACACACCATTAAGGAAAACATCAACAAAATTTCCGTCAGTAAATTTTAACGTGATTCCATTGTCATCTGTGCCAGAAACAGATGTGCCGCCGCCGCTAGATTGGGTGTAATAGTATCTTTGCCTTACACCGAACTCAGGTGATTTACCTATGTATGGCATAACTTATCCTTCTGGCTTAGATGGCCACGTTACATCCTCAAGTGATGTTGCAGTTTTTGTGATGTCACGCAAATCTTGACGATATTTTTTTTGTGCGTCTGTTATAGTCAAGTCAGTAGATGCCCACCAGTCTGTTTCGTTGAGCTTTGCATTTCTAACTTCCCGAAGCTGTTGTAAAAGTTCTTCATCTGATACTTTAGAAGCTGTATAGGTAACTTCAGAAACCTTACCAGTTTGGATGTTATATATTTTTTCTATCGCCATAACTGCCTCTATTTGTACCAGAGTTGAATAGTCCCACCCGCAAAATTTGTCCCGTTCTTGTCAACTATTCCTATTCTATCAAGTGTGCCACTTAACTCTTTTTCACAAAGAGAATTTAACCAATATTTTGTGCCACTGTGTGTGTGCATATGGCAACGCATAATCCATTTATTGCCTGTTATATTCCAACAATGGCAAGTAAAATTACACACGCTATCATACACGTGAAAGTCTAATCCAGCTCTGTCTGAAACATTGTTTTCATAAAATGATCCGCCAGAAGAGTATACAATATTGTGATTATACCCTGCATCTTCCAAACCACCTGAATCACCTAAACGTATTACTCCTTGAAGTGAGCTAGTGCCTCTGTCTACTTGATTGCCAAATAAAATTAATTCAGTAGTGCCAGAGGCTATGCCTGAAATCGTGTAACTTGACGCGCCATTAGTTGTTGTTTGTGCTGTTTTTGTGTACCCAGCCGCACCAGCACCAGTAACCGTGCCAGTGAACGTAGGATCGCCGCTGATTGTGGTACTCCCGCCAACAAAATCTGCTAATACTCTTGCTCTACTCATCCCTGCCTCTATGGTTTACTAGGCCATTTTACATCATCCAGAGATGTGGCGGTTTTGGTTATATCTCTTAAATCTTGACGATATTTTTTTTGCTCTTCGGTCATGGTGCGATCAGATAATGCCCAAACATCTGTTTCTAATAAAAGGCGGTTTCTCCATTCACGCAAATCACTCAATTTGTCATCGGCACTTTGGGTTGGCTGTGTGTAACTAATTTCTGTTATTTTACCAGTAACAGCATCAATTTGTTTTTCTGTTGCCATGATAAACTACCTATAAAAAACCCGTGCCGTTCCCTGATTGTACGTTTGATTTTGTACACTCATGGAAATTCTATCGCATTGTGCTGACAAATCTATGCTTCCGAAACCTTTATATATTCCATCATAGCTGGTTTCTATCTGGTGCATTGAACGGGAGAACCAAATATGATTAGATGTATCAGAGCAAAAACAATAAATATACCCATAGAAATCTGTACTAGACCCCCAGTTACCCATATCAACCAATGAATTTGTTACAGCCCCAGTAGCATGAGTGTTGTTTGAATAAACATATTCAATAAAACTTACATATCCACTTGTCACTACGCCGCTACTGGTTCCCAATTGGATTCTTGGGGAAGTGTTGGTGGATGCGCTACATCCCACGTTGTGCCAAGTCATAATTATTTCTCTAGTCCCAGCGGGTATGCCAGTAACGGTATGTGTTGCGCTATCTAACGTGCCAATAGCCGCACTCTCAACCCAATCTTTCCCTGCGCCAGTTGTTGTCCCGCCAAAAGACACTGTGCCTGTGAAGGCAAACGTATCCGCTAGATTTATTGCTTCTGATTGTATTATTGAAAGTGCCATGCCTTACTCCACCACATCAGGCCAATCATTGATTGGTGCGTTGCCAGTTGGCTCACCATCTTTCATTGGTGCATCCCATAATGCCATAAACTCAGATAAAGAGCTACAGTCATTTATTTTTGCTTCTATACTTGCACAAGCTGTACGCACTGCCGCCCTATAGGTCGTGTATTTTGAATTCACGGTCTTTGAGCTATCTTCTGCCGCCCTTACCACCATCCAATCTGTTGGGGTCAACAAGTCATTGGCAGTCTGTTTAGTTTGCTTTACATAAACTGTTTTCAAGCCATCCGTAACACCTTGTTTGCCTGTAATGTCATCAATGATTGCTTTGCCATCTTCATCAACCCATAAAACATCATCAAGGCTTTTTTCTATCAGCTTACCATTGCTATCTCTGCTGTTGTAAAATCTGCTATCAAAAGGCTCAGGTTCATCTTCCCAGACCAACCCTCTCAATTTCTTAGACGGCGTATCCCAAACAGATGCCCAGTTTTTCGGGTGTTGATACCCTTCATCATCCGTCCATGCCCTGCCCTCTGGGATTATTTTGGTTTTGTATTTCCACATCATAAACTCCTATCGAGCATTGCTAAACTTAAATGCCTGATCTCCAATGGCAAAATATATATATTCAGAATAACCGCTTTGGTTAAAATTGGGAGAACTACGCCGCCACTTAAACCCGTTGCTAAGTAAATCAACATCATCATCGCTTGCTTGACCAGTTGCCCCTGCCGCGTATGAAGCCCTGTTCTGAACATTGAAACCGTTTCTTTTGTTATCATACAATAACCAGCTAGTACCAGTCACAGTTGATTTCACCAACAGAAAAGCAACGCGGAAATTGGTGTACACATAAGTCCCGTTTGAGTCTGAATTTCCAGTAAACATCCCAAACTTGGAATATTGAGGAATCTCTCTAAACAGGTACGCTATATAATCGTTGCCTGTTACATTTGATCCGACTGTGTAGTTTGTTCCAAATGTCAAGGCTGTGAAAAGAGATGCCATATCTCCGTTGCCA
>MDTA01222463.1_pt1 | contig 35786 bp, 25 predicted proteins | sample 811151 | NCBI WGS metagenome assembly MDTA01 (sample SAMN05326648, study PRJNA326480) | marine metagenome | isolation source: seawater | place: Indian Ocean: South | collected 2010
GCGATGGCAAAGTTATTCATTAGACTGCGGAAGGCGGCGCCTTCCTTATGCATATCAATAAATATTTCACCGAGATTGCCATCCTCATACTCACCAGTGCGTAGATAAACCTTGTGTCCGCCTACATTAGCCTTTTGTGTGTAGCCTTTACGGCGATGTGGCAGACGTCGACGTTCTTGCGCGGTGACCTCTTCGACAATCCTCTCAACAATCCGTTGGGCAGCGATGGGCACTTGTTGCCCCTTGGGTAAATCTGCAAAATCGTCCTCTAGATCATCATCGTCTACTAATGCCGACTGCAGTGGCTGACTGAGTTTGGAGCCATCTCGATATAGGGCATTCGACTTCAGACCCAATCGCCACGACATCATGTAAGCGTCCATGCAATCTTCGACAGTAGCGTCGTTTGGCATATTAATGGTTTTTGAGATAGCGCCGGTTATGAAAGGCTGGGCTGCTGCCATCATCAAGATATGGCTTTGCCATGAAAGATATCGTTTGCCGATTCGTCCACATGGATTAGCACAGTCAAAGACAGCAAGATGTTTGTCCTGAATGTAGGGGGAGCCTTCGACCGTCATAGCACCGCAGCAAAATGTGTTAGCGTCTTCAATTTCTTCGCGGCTAAAACCAAGTTCTGCCAAGATTTCGAACGATGGATCGTTTAATTGCTCATCGGAGAAACCAAGGACATTCCGACAAAATTCTTCACCGAGGTTCCATTTGTTGAACTCGAATTTGATATCAAAAGCACTTCCTAATGCCTCTTCAAGAGCATCAAATTGGTCCTTGCCGAAGCCATGTTTTTTGAGGCTGGTATGATTAATGTGAGGCGCCTCTTTTAGCGTGCCATGGCCTACCGCATATGAAATGATACTATCGATTTGGTTTTCTTTGTAACCTAGGCGGCGTAACCCATCGGGTACCATTCGATTGATAATTTTAAAGTAGCCACCGCCTGCCAATTTCTTGAACTTTACCAGAGCGAAGTCGGGCTCTATGCCGGTCGTATCGCAATCCATGACTAGAGCAATCGTACCTGTCGGCGCGATTACCGAAACTTGGGCATTTCGGTAGCCATGTTCCTGACCGAGTTCGTAAGCTTTACGCCAAGCATCTTTTGCTGCTGCGGCTACATCTGGTGTTGGGCAATTCTTATGATCTAAAGGCAATGGTGGCATGGAGACACCATCGTATCCATCTGTATTTCCTTCTGCTGCATTAAGATGGTTTCGGATGACACGCAACATCGAAGTACTATTTTTCTTGTAGCCCGGGAATGCACCAAGTTCACCGGCCATTTCCGCGGAAGTTGCATAACAGGTGCCCGTCAGCAGCGCAGTAATCGCGCCACAAAATGCGCGACCTTCATCAGTATCGTAAGGAATACCGGATGCCATTAAAAGTCCGCCGATATTCGCATATCCCAGACCCAACGTTCGATACTCGTAAGAAAGTTTTGCAATATCCTTAGACGGAAATTGCGCCATCATTACTGCGATTTCTAAGGCAATTGTCCAAAGTCGGACTGAATGAGTGAAGTCGGCTACGTCGAATGTGCCACACTCATTCTGATAGTTCATCAGATTCAGCGATGCCAAATTACACGCTGTATCGTCCAGAAACATATATTCTGAACACGGGTTAGACCCGTAAATACGGTCCGTGTTAGAGCAAGTGTGCCAATCATTGATGGTGCTATCAAACTGCAAACCTGGGTCGGCACATTGCCAAGCGGCACCACCAATTTGTTCCCATAATTCTCTGGCTTTGACGGTTTTGGCAACATTACCGTCAGTGCGTTGAATAAGATCCCAATCTTTATCGTCTTCGACTGCTTTCAGAAAGTCATTGGTGAGCCGGACAGAATTATTGGAGTTTTGCCCAGCAACCGTCAGATAAGCTTCGGAATCCCAATCGGTATCATACGTTTCGAATTCAATTTCTGTGTACCCTTGAGTTGCAAACTGAAGAACGCGCTGAATATAGCTTTCCGGGACCATTCGTTTTCGAGCTTTTAAAACGGCTCGTTTTAATTCGCGATTTTTTCTAGGATTGCAACGCTCTTCTTCTGTAATCGTATTGTTTTTACAGGCTGCTAAAATCAAATTGAGCTGATCACTGCAAACCCTAGAACCCGTCACCAAAGCGGCAACCTTCTGCTCCTCGACGCACTTCCAATTTATGAATTCTTCAACATCCGGATGGTCTATATCAAGCACAACCATTTTAGCGGCACGACGTGTAGTGCCGCCGGATTTTATGGCTCCTGCAGCGCGATCGCCAATTTTAAGAAAACTCATTAGGCCTGATGATTTTCCACCACCGGATAATGGCTCGTTTGCGCCACGAATAGCCGAGAAATTACTGCCTGTTCCGGAGCCATATTTAAAAAGGCGTGCTTCGCGGACCCAAAGGTCCATTATGCCGTTTTCGCCAACGAGATCATCATCTACCGATTGGATAAAGCAAGCGTGAGGTTGCGGATGTTCATAGGACGATTTAGATTTTGTCCAACGACCAGTTTTATAATCAATATAGGAATGGCCTTGCGCTGGACCGTCTATGCCGTAAGCCCAATGAAGACCCGTATTGAACCATTGTGGTGAATTCGGTGCGCCCTTCTGCTGCACCAGAATGTAGATCATCTCATCGTAGTAAGCCCGGGCATCCTCTTCACTATCAAAGTATCCGCCCTTCCAGCCCCAGTATGTCCAGGTGCCGGCCAATCGGTGGAATACCTGTTTGGCACTGGTCTCGCCGCCAAATCTCTCTTCTTCAGGCATATTCGCCATAGCCTTGTCGTTGGGGACTTGGCGCCACAACCAAGTTGGGACATCATCCTCTTCGACAGGCATTAAGTGCACTGGAACACCTGCTTTTCGGAAGTACTTTTGTGCTAGAACGTCTGCTGCTACCTGGCTCCAGTGGCTAGGTACTTCGATATCTTCATGTTTGAAGACGATAGACCCATCGGGGTTACGTATTTCACTAGATGCAAATCGGAAATCAATACCTGCGTAGGGCGAATCTTGCCGTTTAGTGTAGCGCCGTTTAATACGCATGTTTTTTAATCCCCCAAATCCCCAAACACGCTTGTTGACCACGCGTCAGATTCAGCCGACCTAAACCGACAAATCCTAAAAATCGAAGGGTTTTGGGAGATAATTTGCTCCTATCAAGCCTCCGAAAGACACACCATCTTAAGTTGTCGCAATCACAAATGATCTTTTCAAAAGCGTACACTAGATTTGGAGTGCGTAGGAACACTATCTACTAGATATGGGTGAAGCAAGTAAATATTGGGTTTTTAACTGAAAAAAATACTAAATCTTGAGACCATTGGTATCCAGATGTGGCTTTTTATTTAATATATGTAGTGAATATGGCCCGGGTTTCTGGGATTCACAGTACAAAGTTTCCACTGCTACTGAGTACGAAAAAATGCTGGCTGGATTGCCATTGCGATGCTAGACGGGGGCGATTAGCAATGTCATAGTCTTGCGGGATTCGTGATAATACAAAGAGGCAAGTTTATGCCAACTATGACCACACGCTTGATGACATTTTTCAATGGGCAGTTCGTGGGCGAAGATGCGTCTGGCAATCGCTACTATCAAGAGCGCCGTAAACCTGCAACAGGTAGGCGGCGGCGCTGGGTAGTGTACTCAAGTTCCGATGAGGCAAGTAGCGTAGAAGCTTCTTGGCATGGCTGGTTACATTACACTGTGCCGGAACCGCCAAAAAATGACAGCGGTTATAAGTGGCAAAAGGATCATATGCCAAATTTGACGGGAACTCCAAAGGCCTACCGGCCTCCCGGCCACACGCTTTCTGGCGGAAAGCGCGACAAGGCAACGGGCGATTATGAACGGTGGACGCCTAATTGATGGTTGAAGAATCGAAACATGAACTCAGGCATATTGTGCTTGGTATGATGGTCGTTACTGTGACCGTCATTTTTTTCTTTGTTTCATATCAAAGCGGCCCCACGGCATCTGCGACCGGTTATCTGCTGTCTGGACGATTTAACGCGACAGACGGTATTGCGGTCGGAAGTGATGTGGTCCTAACCGGCATTAAGGTAGGGCAGGTGACAGCTCGTGAATATGATCCTAAAAATCAGAATGTTTTGGTAGAGATGACTTTTCGTGAGGATATAAAAATACCGGGTGAAAGTACGGTCTCGATCGTCTCTGATGGTTTGCTGGGTGCGAAATACCTGAAGGTGGAACCCGGTGGGTCTGAGAATGACATGAAAGCGGGCGATGAATTTGAATTTGTTCAAGATTCTATTCCGCTTTTGGAACTACTTGAGAAAATCGTCGTTGAAGCTGAGCGAAAGCGTCAACAACCGGTAATACAGTCGCCCTCCAGTGAAAAGAAAAATAACCCCTTTAGTTTGATGAGCCAATGAGACGTAATGTATTAGAGACTGCCCTCGCGGCGATGGTGCTTTTGGTAGCCGGAGTGTTCCTAGTGTTTGCATCTAACATTGGCAATGTGGCGCCGGTAAAAGGGTATGAGGTGGTAGCTAAGTTCAATTCAACTGACGGGTTGGCACTTGGCAATGATGTTCGAATTGGCGGTGTGAAGGTTGGGACGGTAACTGGTCTCACGATTGATCAGAAAGACTACCGTGCTCTGGTAAAGATGGCAGTGCTGCCCGAGCTCAAGCTGCCGGTTGATACCACTGTAGCGGTGGTGTCGGCAGGTGTATTGGGCGGCAAGTATATTGCTTTAATTCCAGGCAAGGGCAAGCGATCGAATCGTCATGGTTTGCAGCTAAAGAAAACCAGGGATGTCGAACCTGTTGAAACGGCGGTTGGGAAAGAAATTTTCGGATTAGGTGAGGGGCCAAATCTCTAATGCGGCTACCTGTAGGTGGAAAAAAAGCTGAATTGAGTGTGGCGAAGGTATTTTCGCGGAGGTCGATTGAAACGATCCTCGGCGCGACAGCGCTATCGATTCTCGGCGTGCTAGTCTATTTTGCATTCATTGCTACGGACCTTAGGTTGGATGAAGGGTATGAGGTGACTGCAAAGTTCAACGCGGTAGACGGTTTGGTTGTTGGCAGTGACGTTCGAATCGGCGGCGTGAAAGTTGGTGCCGTTGTTGGACAACAGGTTGACCCGAGGGACTTTAAGGCCATTGTGTCGATGACAATTCGGCCGGATGTTCGCCTTACGAAGGATACCCTTGTTAGCATCGGTAATGACGGATTATTAGGCGGCAATTACATTAAACTTGAGCTTAGCGGTGGCGGACATGCTCTAATTGATGGGGCCGAATTGACTAAAACAAAAGATGTCATTTCTCTTGGAGAACTACTCCAACGAGTGCTGGTGTTGGTTAGGGATGACCCCAGTGCTAAAACGTCTGATTTTTAGGTAAATCGTTTGACTTCACTTACGTGTATTCGCGAATAGAATAATTATGGTTAGATCGTCTTTATTTATCGCAGGCGTAGCCGCCGTCGTGATGATTTTTTTCGGGGGAGCCGGCGCCTTGGGGTTTGTGGGTGATACGGTTTTACTGCAGGGAATGGATAAGGTAACTGCGCGGGTTTGGTCATTTGAGGCCCCAGTTGACCGCGCAATTCGGTTTGGAACCTTGCAAATCATAGTTCGCAAATGTGAACGCACTCCGCCCGAAGAACCGCCAGAGTCTGTGGCTTTTTTGGAAATTTATGAAGCAAAAGCTGGTGAAGATCGGCTTGATTTGTTTCACGGCTGGATGTTTGCTTCCAGTCCTAGCCTTAACGGTTTGGAGCATCCGGTTTACGACGTTTGGGTGCTGGACTGTAAGTTGAAATCTCCGCCTAAATTAGAAAGAACTAGGGAACCTTAGCTCAGCTAGGTGTTCTGGATGAGACGTTTTCCTTCTTTCGTATCGGTAAACGAGATGAGAAGTCTCGTCTACTCAAGTGACTGGGGTCTCTGAGGATATTTGCCATGATAGTCGTCTTATTCCCGAAAGTTTTGGACAATGGTTTAAACAAGTCAACTTTCAACCCGTCCTTCTTGATCCACAGGCTTTCAGTCAATTACTTAAACCCAATTTCTTTCTCACCTTTTCTGAGATAATTTTCTTTTAAAGAGTTGTTATGTTGGGTGCTCTTTCTATTTGATGTAGAATCTGGTTTTTTACCAATCTATTTCTTAGAAGCTATTTGGTTACCTTTTCTGCTCCTATATCGACATCAAAACCAGCGCCGTTTCAGCGACCTTCTCTGTCATGCAGGTGCGATCGGGGTCACAATTTCAAGTCTAGTCCTCGGTCATATGAAAAAGGTTATTGTTATTTCTAAGATGGCAATGCGGTGGGCATTACGACAACGGCTTTGGTTGTTTTGTTAAAGTCGCCTCCCCCTAAGTTTAGTTCTGAAGTACCGATTCGATTATTTGCTTAGAAATGGGCGCTTTGAAATTGGAAGGCAGCTTCAATCCTTTTTTGAGCATATCTATATATTCTTGGCGTGGAATCTCGATGGCACCGAATTGACTAAGATGTTTGGTTATAAATTGAGTATCTACGAAAGCAAAATTACCAGCGTGCATGCGATAAATTAAATGTACTAACGCCACTTTGCTCGCGTCGCGCTGGCGTGAAAACATACTTTCACCAAAGAAGACACCGCCAAGTATTACGCCATAGAGGCCACCGGCTAATTCCCCGTTTCGCCAACATTCAAGGGAATGTGCGTACCCCATATAATGAAGGCTCGTATATAGGTCGATAATTTTGGTGTTGATCCAGGTTTGTGGCCTATCGTTTACGGTTTTGGCACATCCCTCTATCACTGCATTGAAGTCGGCATTCACGGTGACTTTATAGATACTAGATCGCACAGTACGTCTCAAGCGGCGCGGTACGTGAAACCGGTCAAGCGGAAGAATGCCTCGCATGCGCGGATCGACCCAAAAAATTTCTGGATCATCATGGTCTTCAGCCATCGGAAACACGCCAATTGAATAGGCTTTGAGCAGCAAGTCAGGTGTGATTTCCGGCATTTCCATGACCTGGCCTTCCTAACTGTTTTGCAACTCACTTTCGAGCCATTGCTCAAGCCAGTGAATATCGTATTCACCGGAGGTGAATTCAGGCACGTCCATCAATCTTTGGTGTAGTGCGATAGTAGTGTCTATTCCGCCGACGACAATTTCATCCAAAGTTCGTCGAAGCCGCATAAGACATAGTTCGCGATTTCGGCCATGTACGATGAGTTTGGCAACGAGGCTGTCATAATGAGGCGGAACGGTGTATCCGGCATAAATTGCTGAATCCACCCGCACTCCGAGCCCTCCAGGTGCATGATAATCGATGACCTTGCCGGGTGAAGGGGCGAACGTAACAGGGTTTTCAGCATTTATCCGACATTCAATCGCGTGGCCCATGAGGGGAATATCTTTTTGTGTATAACCAAGCCCTTTTCCGGCAGCAACACGGAGTTGTGCTCTAACTAGATCATAGCCGGTTATCATTTCGGTAATAGGATGCTCAACCTACAAGCGCGTATTCATTTCTATGAAATAAAACTCGCCGTTTTCATAAAGAAACTCGACAGTGCCCGCACTCCGGTACCTTATCTTGGCGAGTGCCTTCGTTACCGTTTCACCAATTCGTTGTCGTGTCGCAGAATCAATAGCTGGCGAAGGGGCTTCTTCTAGCACTTTTTGGTGACGTCGTTGCAATGAGCAATCACGTTCGCCGAAATGAACGACCAAGCCATTTCCGTCGCCCATTACTTGGACTTCTATATGGCGGGGTTGCAACAGCAGCTTCTCGACATAGACCGAATCATTTCCAAAGGCCGCACCAGCCTCTTGTCGACACATATTCAGAGCATCTGGTAGGTCTTCGGCGCAATGAGCAATTTGCATGCCTCGTCCCCCACCGCCTGCCGTGGCCTTAATGATAACTGGGAAACCGACTTCTGCAGCAAACGCCTCGGCCTCTGCAGGAGTTTCTACCGCGCCATTCGAGCCCGGGACGACGGGTAAGCCGATTTCGACGGCTTTTTGTTTTGCCGTAATTTTGTCGCCCATAAGGTTTATATGTTCAGCGGTTGGTCCGATGAATGCGAGTCCGAGTTCCTCTACCATTTCAGCAAACTGAGAATTCTCGGAGAGAAAGCCAATGCCGGGATGAATAGCGTCGGCACTCGTTATATTGGCCGCTGAGAGAATAGCAGCGATGTTAAGATAGCTATTGGCGGATGACGGCGGGCCAATACAGACGGCCTCATCTGCTAGGCGCACATGCATGGCATTTTCGTCTGCCGTTGAGTGGACAGCGACCGTGTTAATGCCCATCTCTTTGCAGGCGCGATGAATCCGAAGTGCGATTTCGCCGCGATTTGCGATTAAGACTTTATCTAACAAATGCTCTACTCAAGAATTAAAAGTGGTTCCCCAAATTCGACTGGCTGTGAATCGGAAACAATTACCCGTTTGACGGTCCCTGCTTTTGGTGCAGGAATGGGGTTCATAACTTTCATTGCTTCGATTATCATTAATGTTTGTCCTTCGTTCACCTGGTCCCCAGCGGAAACGAATACCGGATCTCCGGGTTTTGGCGAGAGATATACGGTGCCGACCATGGGCGATGGAATTGTATTGATGTCGGAGACCGGAAACTCTTTTTCATCAGTCACTAGCGGTACTGAAGTCGTCGCAACAGGGGTAGCGGCAATTACACTTCCGCTTTGCCGAGCAACCCGAACGGATTGCCTCCCCTCGCTGATTTCTATTTCGCTGAGCCCAGTCTCTTCCAGCAGTGCATTCAGATCGCGAATTAATGTTTTGTCTAAGTTTATTTTTGCCATTATCGGTCTGCCCTAGTTGTCTAGAAGACGCTTTGTAGCTTCAAGAGCCAATTCGTATCCAGCGGCGCCAAATCCGCAGATTACCCCGGTGGCGCAGGGAGAAATATATGAGTGATGCCGAAATTCTTCGCGCGCGAAAATATTCGATAAATGGAGTTCAATAACGGGAACTTCGACCAACTGTAATGCGTCTAGAATTGCAATCGAGGTGTGCGTAAAAGCGCCAGCATTGATGATAATGGCATCCTGCGTTTCCCGCGCTTCTTGAATCCAGCTGACAAGAGTACCCTCAATATTGGATTGCTTGAACAACACAGAGATATCTAGGCGATTTGCAATACGTTGACAGCTCGTTTCAATACTCTCGAGTGTTTCTGAACCATAGACCTTTGGTTCTCTAACCCCAAGCATATTCAAATTTGGCCCATTGAGTACGAGCACGTTGTGCGTATCGGTCACGATATGTATCCAAAATCAATCTTGATGCGATGCACTATATCAATTCATTGCTCTGTGAAAAGAAAAGATGAACAATGCTTGTATGTCAACGTGAGCTCTTCTTGTAGAATTTCGATAACGCAATCAGAATATGGGTGAAATGCCTAATAAAATTAATGCACCATATGGAAGTTGGAGCTCGCAGATTACTGCGGATTGGATTGCGGCAGGGACCGTAGAAATTGGACAGATTCAGCTTGATGGCGGTTCTGTTTATTGGAATGAGGTGCGCCCAAGCGAGAAAGGCCGAAGTGTGGTGCGTCGTCGGGAGCCTGACGGATGCATCGAGGACTTCTCGGCTGATGCTTTTAGCGTTCGTAGTCGTGCGCATGAATATGGTGGCGGAGCTTTCACTATTGGTAATTCTACACTCTGGTTTAGTAATGACGCTGACGGTCGCGTGTATCGCCAATCGGCCGGTGCGGAACCAGAGCCGCTTACTGCAGAAGGCCAATGGCGGTTTGCTGATTTAGAATGGGATGACCGACGAAGTCGTTTGATTGCGGTTCGTGAGAACCATGAGGTTTATGGACGAGAGCCGTTAAACGAATTGGTTGCGATAGCTATTGACGGACAGATTACGGTGTTGGCCAAAGGTAATGATTTCTATGCATCTCCGAAAATTTCTCCGGACGGGCATCGTTTTGCATGGTTAAGCTGGAGCCATCCCAATATGCCATGGGATGGCTGCGAACTATGGTGTAGCGAATTGGATGAACAGGGGGAGCTGTTGCTGCCAAAGCGAGTCGCTGGCGGCGTAGATGAGTCTATTTTCCAACCCGAATTTTCTCCAGATGGGAAACTCTATTTCGTGTCCGACAGGTCAGGTTGGTGGAACATTTATCGTCACGCCGACGGAGAAATTGAGCAGGTATTACCTCTTGAGGCGGATTTTGGTTTGCCCCAGTGGGTGTTCGGTATGTCGATGTATGGATTTGCATCGGAGAATACCCTGGTTGCTACCTATATCCTGGATGGGCTTTTCAAAATTTGTATGATTGGAATCAACACGGGCGATTTTGAGCCGCTATTGCTTCCTTTTGTTGAAATTCAGGGCTTGAAGGCATCTGCTGGACGCGCCGTTTTTTTGGCTGGTGGGTTGAAGGAACCCCGGGTTATCGTATCGTTGGAGACTGAATCTAGAGAAATTTCCGTCCTTTACCATTCGGCGTCAGCAACTTTAGATGCGGGCAACGTGTCGCGCCCGATCACCGTTACGGTGCCGGTGGGTAAAAATGAATTTGCGCATGGTTTTTTCTACCATCCGCAGAATGCGAAATTTGATGGGCTGCCTACTGATTTACCTCCACTGATCGTAAAAAGCCATGGTGGGCCGACGGGACAGACAACAGCTGCCTTCGACCTTAAGACTCAGTTTTGGACTAGCCGAGGCTTTGCCGTATTAGATATGAACTATCGAGGGTCTACTGGCTTTGGCAGGGCTTATCGTCACCGCCTTAACGGTGAGTGGGGGCGTATTGATTTGGAGGATTGTGCGGCTGGTGCGCGGTGGTTAAGTAACAAAGAATGGGTAGATGAGCAAAGGATGGCCATATCTGGACGGAGCGCGGGAGGTTATACGACCCTTTGTGCACTTACTTTTGCAAACTGCTTTTCGGCCGGCGCAAGTCATTACGGTATTGGCGACCTATCGGCGTTAGTAAAAGGGACACATAAGTTTGAATCTAGATATTTGGATGGCTTGGTTGGGCCGTGGCCAGAAGCCGAAGAAGAATATCGTGCACGATCGCCCATTAATCATGTGGACGGACTTGATTGTCCGGTAATTTTTTTTCAAGGTTTGCAGGATAAGGTGGTGCCGTCGGATCAAGCGGAAGCGATGGTAGAGGTGTTGAGGGAAAAGCGTATTGCTGTTGCTTACGTGACGTTCCCCGAAGAGGGCCACGGCTTTCGTCAGGCGGCGAATATTAAGGCTGCCCTTGAAGGAGAGCTATATTTCTATGGTAAGGTTTTTAAAATTGAACCAGCGGACAATTTAGAAACTCTATTGATCGAAAACCTTTGATATAATCACACTGTCACGGTTCTAGTTCGGCGGAGAATCGGCTTCATGAAACTTTATACATATTGGCGATCTTCCGCAGCTTTTCGTGTTCGCCTGGCGCTTGCGTTAAAGGGCATTAAGGTAGAGCATGTGGCAATAAACCTTACTCAGGGAGACCAACGGACGGCGTATTACACTGAAATAAACCACCAATCTATTGTACCAACCTTGGAAGACGGTGGATTAGTTATTCGCCAGTCCGTTGCCATATTCGAGTATTTAGAGGAGACTTACCCAGAGCCCCCTCTAATGCCGTCTGATACGGCCGGTCGTGCCCGAGTCCGCGCTATTGCTCAAGCAATTGCTTGTGAGATGCATCCACGATTATCGAGCCGGGTGCGTTCCCATGTAGCTGAAAAATTTTCCGATCAAGCGCGAATTGAGTGGTATGCTTATTGGGCGTTGCAAGGGTTTAGCGCACTAGAGAACTGGCTTGCTAGTGACCCCAATGCAGGGCATTTCTGCCATGGAGATACAATGACCATGGCTGATTGCTTCCTTATTCCGCAACTTTACGCCGCGAAACGCTATGAATTAGACCTATCGGCTTTCCCGACATTATTAGCGGTCAAGGCAGCATGTGCTCAGCACCCCGCATTTATTGAAGCATTACCGGAAAATCAGCCTGATGCGAGATAAAACTTGTCCGTAAATGATTAACTCCTCGGTTTGCGCTCTTCGGATATGTAGGATTTGAGCTGATCTAGCCCAAGAGCACCGGGAATGATGCGTTTGCCTATAATGAAAGCCGGTATACTGCGGATGCCTAGAGACTGAGCAAGGCCAATGGTTTCATCGAGATAGTCATTGATTTGAGGATCGTCCATATCTTCTCGTAACTTGGCGACATCAAGGCCAACTTTCCCTGCAGTCCGCATGATGACTTCTGGACTGAGCTGGCCGCGGCTTTTCATTAGTGCTACGTGGAAGGTGAGGTATTTCCCTTGTTTCTTTGCCGCCATGGCAGCCGTCGCTGCGAACCTGGAGTTTGGTCCTAATATTGGAAGTTCTTTCCAAACGACGCGCAACTTTTTGTCATTTTCAATAAGTTTGATGAGGGACCCAGCCACCTGTTTACAATAACCGCACTGATAGTCAAAAAACTCTACAAGAGTGACATCGGCATTCATATTGCCTGTGGTAGGTGTCATGGGGTGTTTAAAAATATTTGCTTTGTTGCTCGTTAATTTCTCAATCGCCGCCTTTCTCTGTAAAAGGTGCTCGCGTTCGCGCAACTTTTCCATCGATTTTAGAATTATATCGGGGTTTTTAATCAGATAGTCTCGAATTAGTTCTTCAAATACTTTTTTTTGGTCGCTGGTTAGGGGGTCCGCTGCATTTGTCGTTGCGATGGGGAGAAGTAACATACCCCAGATAGCGAAAACGCTTTTTATACCGATTAGACTGAACTTGATGCGATTCATTGCAAACCTATGTTTTGGGTCTCTAGCTATCTTCTGTTGCTTTTAATTGAGCCAATTCGTTGTCTATATCCAATGCTCGTATATGCTCGGGCGACCCTTTGGGTAATAATTCTAACGCACGTTTTACATTTGTTTTGGCGCGACTAATTTCGCTCCGTAACATCGCCTCCTCTGCCAAGGCCAAGGATGCTTTGCCCGTTTCTCCGCGCCGTCCATAAATAGTAGCCAGTTGACGCCAAGCTGTAGGAATTTGGTTTTCATACCTTAACGCTTCTTGGATGTTCTTTAAGACCGCATCGTCTAATTTGGGGTCATTGAGTTCTAAGTGAACGCGCGCGAGGCTAATTCGGATCAATGCTGCCCAAGGCAGAATGGTAATTGCTTGGTTATATGCGATCATAGCTTCACGAATTTTACCAGCGTCCTTCAGAATATCCCCTTTCAATTCGTAGAAAAAAGGATCTTCAGGGGATTCGTCAATTAGTTGGTCGACTATATTCAAGGCGTTCTTTACGTCGTGTAGCTTCATAAAGGCGTAGGCGCGAGCATAGCGGGCTTCTATTCGTTTGTCTTCGGCGCTGTAGTAACTAAGTGTTCGATGAGGGGTGTCCACATAGCCATTTATTTTGCCACGCATGCGCGCATGCATGACGGTAAATTGTTTCGATGTAGGGACCCTCGAAAAACGCGATTTCTTAACATGGTTTCCCAAAAAGGATATTCTATCTTGCGTTAAAGGATGGGTATTGGCGTAAGGGTCTTTAGATCCGGCATAGATGGCAGATTGTTTCTGCAGAATTTGCAGGAACTCCAATAATCCCCGCGAAGATTGTCCGGTACGTTCCAAAAAATTTACGCCAGCCTGATCTGCAGCCTGTTCCATACCTTGGGTATATTTAAAAAGGGCGCGCTGGCCGAGTGCTTGGCCACCAATCAGGGCGCCGGTGACACCTTCAGTGCTACCAGCCGCGACTGCCGCGGCTGTACCCAAGATCATAGCTAAAATCGATTGAGTCGATGCATTTCGAAGACCTTCATGAATACGCGATAGATGTCCGCCTGAAATATGTCCAATTTCATGTGCGAGAACGCCGATAATTTGTCCCGCATTGTCAGAGCGTGCAAGGAGCCCAGTATTAATAAAGATATTTTGGCCACCCGCAACAAAGGCGTTTAGGCTATTATCTTTTACAAGGCGTATACGGATAGAGTTTAAATCGAGGCCTGCGGCTTCAAACAGCGGCGCACTGTAAGCACGAATAGTATTTTCAATTTCCGTGTCCCGAACAATTGCTAACCCTTGCGCCCGGGCGCTGTGGTCTATAAATGCCATGCTTAGCAGGGAAACTAACAACACTAACGTGGACAATGGTTTGACAGAGAAAATGAGTTTTTTTACGTATTTCAAGTGCATAGAATTAGGCCAAATTTTTTATCAACAGACTTTACTTCGGCTCCGCAGAACTCGCAATCAAGCTACTGTTCTCTTTTTCGCGATTATTATGTCATCGGCTTGCTCCACGGTAGAAAAAGCTACCAATGCTATTCTTCCCAACACTCCACCATCCGTATTATTCGCAACTGTTGTTGCTGACGAGCCGACTGCGGTGCTGGCCGCTCGCGATGTGTTGGCAAAAGGCGGAACGGCGGCTGACGCCGCAGTAACACTATATTTTACGCTGGCTGTAACCTTTCCATCACAGGCTGGTTTGGGCGGCGGCGGAATATGTTTGGTCCATAATCCTTTCTCCGGCGGCGTAGAGGTATTGGATTTTAGTAGTATAGCCGGTGGATATTCTGAAGTAACTAATTCGTCGATAGCGGTTCCAATTGCGGCTCGCGGAATGGCCTGGTTACATGCTCGGTTTGGCCGTTTGCCGTGGGGTAATTTACTTATGGAGTCGGCAATTATTGCGCGAGACGGTGCAACTACATCACGTGCCTTTATCAACGACTTAAAAGTATCAGCATTGGACCTGGCCAATGATAGCGTTGCATTATCATTGTTTTTTAATCGCATAGGGGATCCTCTTGGGGAGGGTGTGATTTTCCGTCAGATTGAACTTGGTTCAGTTTTAGGGCAGATCGGTGCACGTGGTGTCGGGGTTCTGTATCGGGGCGCATTGGCAAATCGTCTCGCCGATGCGGCAGTGTTGCAAAAACAAATTGTCGACAGAGTTGCTTTTGGCTCAAGAACGCCAAAATGGGTGAGTCCTATAAGTTTACCGCTAGGTAATCGGACTATTTACTTCCCACCTGAGGGAGCTGGCAAAGTAGCAGCAGCGATGTGGCAGAGCCTTAGTGGGCGCGAGGGGTTAAGTGGCGCGGATCCAGTGGTCCAGACGCTCAAACTTGCGCACGCGGGTAAAGCAGCTTATGGACCGCGTTTAGGTACAGAAGCACCGCAATCGGGAAGCGGGTTTTCCGTAGTCGACGGGACCGGACTTGCGGTTGTTTGCTCCGTTACATCCAATAAAGATTTTGGCACGGGACAGTTTCTGCCCGGATTAGGTTTTGCATTAGCACCAGCACCAGGAAAAGGAGTACTCGCCCAACAACCTCTCTCTCCAATTTTAGTGGTTGATCGCAAGAGAAGAAAGTTTGTTTTCGCTGCGACGGGAGGGGGGGGTACTGTAGCTGCATCGAGTGCTGTCGCCGTAACCGCGCGTACATTATTAGGGGGAATGCCCTTGAGGACTGCTAGTGACCGACCCAGGGTGCATCAGGGCGGATACACGGACGATGTGACGGCGGAGAGGTCATTAACTGCACAAGAAATTAAGGCCCTCGAAGCCAGCGGTGCGAAAGTGAAATTAGTGCCAAGAATTGGTCGGGTAAATGCAGTTTATTGTGAGGCGGGTCTACCGCCAGACTCCCGAAGCGACCCACCCTGCCAGGTGATTTCGGATAAACGTGGCCATGGCGTTGGCGCGCGTTTCAAAAAAGATGTCAGAGAAAAAAGGTAAAGGCTATGCCATTGAAGGTGTCTGAGCGCGGGCAAATGGCGCCCTTTATGGTTATGGACGTTCTATATGCTGCCAACCAGCGCGCATCTTTAGGTAACGCGGTATATCACCTTGAGATTGGTCAGCCAGGGACCGGTGCTCCCCGTGAGGTTATTGAAGCGATACAAGAGCCGTTATCTCTCCAGAAGCTTGGCTACACGGATGCATTCGGTATCACCCCCTTACGTGACGCCATCGTGGAACATTACAAATCGAGTTATGGTCTGTCGATTGGGCAGAACCAAGTAGCAGTTACCAGTGGTTCCTCTGCCGGGTTCGTTTTGGCATTTCTTGCAGCATTCGATGTTGGCGATAGGGTTGCGGTAGCCTCCCCTGGGTACCCTTGTTACCGCCATATACTTAAGGCCTTTGGTATCGAGCCTGTTATTCTTGAAACGGCATTTGAGGACCGTTTTCAACCCACACCAGAAAAATTAAAAGCATATTTGCCTTTGGACGGGTTAATCGTAGCGTCTCCGTCAAATCCAACCGGCACTATGTTGGATGTGTCCGCCCTAAAGGCACTTTCAAACTTCTGCCGCGAACATAATGTGCGTCTTATCTCAGATGAGATCTACCACGGCATCACCTATGAACAGTCTGCTGTGAGTGCGCTGGAGTTCAATCAAGACGCTATAATCATCAATAGCTTTTCTAAATATTTTTCAATGACTGGATGGCGCGTAGGGTGGATGCTTGTACCAGAAGAGCTATTGCGTCCCATTGAATGCCTACAACAAAACTTATTCATCTGTGCGCCGACGCCCTCTCAGATCGCTGCTCTTGCAGCTTTTGATTGCAAGAAGATTTTAGATGGGCATGTAACGCGTTATTTACAAAATAGAGATTTGTTACTCAGTCGGCTGCCGTCCATAGGCTTCGATAAATTAGCACCTGCGGATGGTGCGTTTTATCTTTATGCTGACGTGTCCTCTCTCACTAATGATAGCGAAGGCTTTTGCCATAAGGTCTTGATGGAAACCGGCGTTGCCTTTGCACCTGGCCGCGATTTTGATTCCTCAAGAGGTAAGCAATTTATCCGAATATCCTACTCAGAATCACTCGACATTATTAATCAAGCAGTAGACGTGATAGCTGAATGGATGTCAGAGAATTGTTGAGCGAATTTGAGTTGTCGTCAAGTGGTTGCTATCAGCTAAGAACTTTATTCCACCACCCTGTTCTTTTGTCTTTACCCTCTGAGTCCTCATGTGCTGGTGCCGTTGAAGCGAAGACCTTTTGATTACCAGTTTCATCGGGTTGCGATTCTGTGGGTGCAGGTTTGGGATCGGACGCGGCTGCTGACAATGTGTTATCAGTATCCGTAGTTTGCTTTTTGGGCGCACTACGGCGGCGCCTTCGCTTCGGTTTGGGGGGGGCGTTTTGTTCTGGGTTACTTTGTAATTCGTTGTTTATGATACCAGGCTTTTTGTTCGATGTAGAACCTGCGGTGATGTCAACATTTGTGCCGGACGTTTCCTCGTTCCCATCCGCCACTTTTGTTTTGCTGGATTCCGAAGATGGCTTGCGGCCGCGCCTCCGTCCACCGCGACGACCGCGACGGCGTTTTCTGGATTGCGCTTCTTTGTTTTCTTCCGCAGTCTCTTTGTTAGTTTCCCCGGAGCCAGATGATTCTTCTTTGTTTTCCGCATTGTCATTTTCTGCGGTTGCCGATTGAATTTCCTCGGTCCGACCTCTTCGTCGCCTGCGGGGACGGCGTCGCTTTTTGCTTATACCGTCGCCCTCCGCACCGGACCGATCATTTGGTGTTCGGGCAGACGGGACAAATGTTTCTCCATCTCCAGTTTCAAACATACAGGTTTGGCTCCCGAGATTATTACCCTCATTGATGGTAACCGTAATTCCGTATCTGGATTCGATGCCGGCAAGTGCGCTTCGTTTGTGATTAAGAATATAAAGTGCGGTATCTCGATGTACCGTGGCTGTAATCGGTTTCTCTTTGCTTTTAATGGCTTCTTCTTCAATAGCACGCAGTGCGTAAAGCGCAGCCCATTCTGTGGATCTTACCAAACCGGTGCCTACGCAGTGCGGGCAGATCTCGCTAGAAATTTCAGTGATACTTGGGCGTAAACGTTGCCTAGACATTTCCAGTAGCCCAAAATGACTAATTCTTCCCACTTGAATACGCGCACGGTCCGCCCGCAGTACATCTTTTAACCGACGTTCTACGGTATGATTATTTCGATTCTCTTCCATATCAATAAAGTCAATTACGATCAGCCCCGCCAAGTCTCGTAATCGCAATTGCCGAGCAATCTCTTCAGCGGCTTCCAGGTTTGTTCGTATTGCTGTTTCCTCGATATGACGTTCACGTGTTGCTTTGCCAGAATTCACGTCGATTGCCACCAGCGCCTCGGTTTGATGTAATACGATATAGCCGCCGGATTTCAGCTGCACTTCCGGGCTATTAATACTATCTAATTGGCCTTCCACCTGAAATTCATGGAATAAAGGCCTGCGGCCATTTTTGTAAGGTTGTACTTTCTTGGCATGGCTAGGCATCAAGGTCTTCATCATGTCCTTGGCGACTCGGTATCCGTCATCGCCGTCGACGAAGACTTCTTCTATTTCTTTGCCATAGAGATCGCGAATAGCTCTCTTGATTAGATTGGCTTCTTCATAAATTAGTGCTGGGGCAATGGATTGCAGCGTTTCTTCGCGGATCGTATTCCAAAGCCGAAGAAGATAATTATAGTCACGGCCAATTTCCGCCTTTGTTCGTTCAGACCCAGCGGTTCGCACAATCACCGTCATACCACTAGAGATACCAACGCTATCTAGTATGTTTTTTAATCGCTTGCGGTCTTTTTGGTTCGTGATCTTTCGGCTGATACCGCCGCCACGAGCAGTGTTTGGCATTAAAACACAATAACGACCGGGCAAGGACAAATAAGTTGTAAGCGCTGCACCTTTGTTACCGCGTTCTTCCTTAACTATTTGTACCAATAGAATTTGGCCACGTTTGATAACTTCTTGTATTTTATATCGCCGCCGCATCTTTTGTCGGCGTTTCTCCTCATCTTCTAGGTCATCGCCGCCGACGGTTTCGATGGTTTCTCCTTCTTCGGGGTCATCGCCATTTTGTGCCGCGATAGTTTCTTCTTCGATAAGCTTTTCCCGATCTGCAATCGGAATTTTGTAGTAGTCAGAATGAATTTCGTTAAAAGCCAAAAAACCATGACGGTTTCCGCCATAATCCACGAATGCGGCCTGCAGGGACGGCTCTACGCGTGTGATTTTAGCTAAATAAATATTTCCCTTAAGCTGCTTTTTGGCTTCGAAATCGCAATCGAAATCCTCGATGCGATTGTTTTGCATGACGACGACACGAGTCTCTTCTGGCTGTGAAGCGTCTATTAACATTTTTCTTGTCATTTTTTTCTTTCTCCGACGGCCAAAACCGGGGCGCTACATCAGCGGCCACCTGTTTGGCAGGGTTGGATATGTTAACCGGTAGGGTTGCTCGCAAGCGGCTTGATAAGTGGCATGAGAAGCTATTTTGGCTTGCTATGTTTTTCTTATATGCGTGTCTCCAAATCGCATATCGCCGAATTGCGGCTGCTGCATTTACCGGTAAGGTAATTTGAGACGTAAAAATACTTTCCGCAGTGGCTTGGTTAGGCGATCGTAAATGCACAGCTCCCCGGCTGACACTTAGAGTGGTTGGATCGTTATGGTGGGAGGTGGATATTAAAGTTACGTGAGGCACGGTCGGTCCTATCGCCTGATTTAAAAGGCCAAACTACAGGGTTAAAATACGCTCATGCGGCATGCTTCGACAATCCGAATCTCGTTATTCTGGCGAATTTGCCGCAGAAATGTATCTAGGTAAGATATGGGAATAATATTAGCAAGTTTTAGTATGTTAAAAGCAAGTATTAAGATAATTAATTTTCTAATATAATAATATATTTTTTTCTTTCTTTATATATATCCTAAGTGATATTATAAAAAAGGTCATATTTATATGTATTTGTATGTAAAGTGTATGGTTCGTAAAATTATAAAGTATAAAATATTATATAATTGCATTGTTTGGGATATTTGCTGAAACATCGGGTATTTATGAAGTCTTTTAGAAATACTGCTCGAATTGGTGGCTTTTTGCTTTGTTTGGCATTGGGTCCTGTTGCTGGGGCGGCTGGGCCGGTGGTGACCGATGTGCGGCTTGGGATCAACTCTGGGCAGACTCGGTTGGTCTTAGAGGTGAGCCAACCGGTTTCATATAAGATTTTCATGCTAGCTAACCCTTACCGAGTAGTAATCGACTTTCCAGCTTTAAAATGGAAACTGATACGTCCTGATAGACGCTTATCGCTGGGGGTTGTAAGCAGTTATCGCTACGGATTGTTCCAAGCTGGCGTTAGCCGTTTAGTAATCGATGTAAAAAAGCCAGTTAAAATTAGGCGACATCAAATTTTGCGTCCAGCATCAGGTCGGGAACATAGATTTTTGATCGATTTGAAAGCCGTTAGCGAATCAGCTTTTAAGAAAGCCAAAAAAGTTTTTCGGTCTAAGGGCTGGAGGCCGCCAAATAAATCGGTGGTATCAGAGCGCCCGGTACCGCCAAAGCCCCCGTCGCGTCAGAGGCACTCGTCCGCAGTTAAGCGCATAATAATGCTCGACCCAGGACATGGAGGTCCGGATCCGGGTGCCATTGGCTCACGCGGTTTACGTGAGAAAATAGTGACATTACGCGCGTCAAATGCGGTACGGCAGCTATTGGAATCTACTGGACGATATCGCGTCTACATGACGCGCTACAGAGATACTTATGTTCCACTTCGTAAGCGCTATCAGAAAGCACAGAAAGTTGGAGCTGAGCTATTTATTTCTATTCATGCCGACAGTCATAAAAACCGGTCTATTCGCGGTGCATCAGTGTACACATTGTCTGAAAAATCTTCTGATAGAGAAGCCGGCGCGTTAGCCGCTCGAGAAAATAGATCCGATATAATTGCTGGCGTCGATCTTTCGAGTCAGTCCGATACGGTGGCGTCTATTTTAATTGGTCTGAGGCAGCGTGATACGATGAATGAATCGGCGATATTTGGCGAAATTTTGATCCGTGAACTGGCACGTGACATTCGGGTATTGCGAAATACTCACCGGTTTGCTGGTTTTGCTGTTTTGAAATCACCTGATACACCGTCTGTATTGATGGAGCTTGGTTATCTTTCCAGTCCTAGAGATGAAAACATGTTTCGTAAATCGGCATTTTACAAAAAGCTCGCTAAGTCTATTTTTAGGTCAGTTGAAAACTATTTTAAGCGAAGAGCAAATCTGAGTCGGTCATAAGATTGCCACAATATTAATTAATGTATATCCCCGCTTGGAGTCCGGCTTTCCTCGGCCCAGATTAATTCAGTAAATCGCGCTTTCTAGGGAGCAGCAATGCGGCGGTTGTTTTATATTTTTTCTTTCCTGTGCTCGGTTGGGCTGTTTGTCTTGGTGATTGCAGCAGCGGGCAGTGCCTATATTCTGTGGTCATTTGGCCGAGACTTGCCCGATTACAAGCAACTTGCAGATTATAATCCGCCTACGGTAACGCGCGTCCATGCAGGTGATGGCCGTTTAATTAAGGAATTTGCGACTGAACGGCGTGTTTTTGTGCCTGTGCGTGTTATGCCGCGCCACATCATCAATGCGTTCTTGGCTGCGGAAGATCAGGATTTTTTCACTCACCCCGGTGTCGATTTTAAAGCGTTATTGCGGGCAAGTGTTCAGAATGTGAAGTACTATTTCCAGAAACGACGCCCAGTTGGGGCTTCTACTATCACGCAGCAAGTTGCAAAGAACTTTTTGCTCACAAACGAAGTATCGATTGAACGAAAAATTAAGGAAGCAATTTTGGCTTTCCGTATCGAGAAAACCTACGGCAAAGATCGCATCCTTGAACTCTACTTGAACGAAATTTATTTGGGCTACGGATCCTATGGCGTAGCGGCGGCAGCGCTTAACTATTTTAATAAATCGCTTGATGAATTATCGATTGCTGAGGCGGCTTACCTAGCTGCATTGCCAAAAGCACCTAATAACTATCATCCAATTCGTCGACATAAGGCTGCGTTAGATCGACGGAATTGGGTGGTTGGGCGAATGCTTAAAGAGGGATTTATCGAACAATCGACAGCTGATGTGGCACGGAATTCGACCTTAAAAGTTATACCGCGAGAAGCGGTTCAAATTGTGAAGGCAGAGTATTTTCTGGAAGAAGTTCGTCGTGAACTGACAAAGCGTTTTGGCGATAAAGGTCTTTATCGTGGAGGCCTATCCGTTCGAACGACCCTTAATTCCGAAATGCAAAAGATCGCTGAAAAGACACTCCGCACTGGATTAATTAAATATGATAGAAGACACGGTTACAGAGGCCCGATTACGCGAATCCCTTTGCACCACAATTGGCAGGATGTACTGCAATCTGTTGCACCTCCTCCTGGCGCGGGCAAATGGTTACTTGGAGTAGTTTTGAGAGTCGAAGCTAAAGCGGCTACGATTGGACTGATTAGCGGGGCCTTAGGGGAAATACCGTTAGCCGAGCTAAAATGGGCACGCAAATGGAAGCCCGAGCAAAAGCTGGGGGCACAGGTTCAAAAACCTTCGGATGTTCTCCTTGTAGGTGATGTTATTTTGGTAGAAGGGGTTACCGATAATGCGAATGCTAGGAAAGGCGAAGCGAATAAATATCCGCCCAATACATTTGCCTTACGGCAGGTTCCAGCTATCAATGGTGCGATTGTGGCGATCGACCCTCACACCGGCCGGGTTTATGCTATGTCGGGCGGTTTTGACTATGAAATGAGCGAGTTTAACCGCGCGACCCAGGCACGGCGTCAGCCTGGCTCTGCCTTTAAGCCATTCGTTTATTTAGCAGCGCTTGAAAGTGGGTTTACGCCGTCGACTTATATTCTCGATGCGCCGTTTGTTATTGATCAGGGAGCTGGGCAGGGAAAGTGGAAGCCGCATAATTACTCGAATAAGTTTTACGGCCCCAGTCCGATGCGTCTTGGCATTGAGAAATCGCGCAATTTAATGACCGTCCGCTTAGCCCAAAAAATAGGTATGGAGCCGGTTGTTGCCATAGCTAGAAAATTTGGAATTGCCGATAATATACCACCGCATTTAGCGATGGCGCTGGGGGCTTCAGAAACCACATTGCTTCAGATTACTGCTGGTTATGCCATGTTAGTGAACGGCGGAAAGCGCGTAGTACCGTCTCTTATCGACCGCGTCCAGGATCGCAACGGTATAACGGTTTATCGCCATGATAAACGTCCCTGTGAAGGATGCAGGACTGGGGCTTGGGAGAATCAGGTGGCACCTATCATACCCGACACTCGAGAAAAATTAGTAGATCCCGCAAGTGTATATCAGGTTGTCTCTATGTTGGAAGGCGTTGTGCAGCGGGGAACGGGTCGTAAAATTAGAGTCATTAAGAAGCCGTTAGCTGGTAAAACTGGAACGAGTAATAATAGCCGTGAAACTTGGTTTGTAGGATTCTCTCCCGATTTAGTAGCCGGTGTTTATGTTGGTTTTGATGATCGTGCGAAATTGGGTAAGCGTGAAACCGGTGGTTCGGTAGCAGCGCCTATTTTTAAACAGTTTATGGAAGAGGTGTTAAAAGGTAAGGCAGCGGTTCCCTTCCGAATTCCGACGGGAATACGGTTGGTGCGTGTAAATCCCCTAACCGGAAAACTTTCAAAACCTTACGATAAGAACTTTATCCTTGAAGCCTATAAGGATGGCACCGTACCGGACGAAAATACCCAATATACAGTGATTGATGGTTCGCAAAGCGTGCGGGGTGGAGCAAAAGGAGCATTGCCAGAGACATCAACCGTGCAGAGCCCCAGCGGGCTTTATTAAACGCGAAATAAACCCGAATAATTGCGCGGACTTTATTTTATTGTAATATTCTTTAATAACACGCTTATGAAAAGAGGGAGCAAAGCCAACGTTAGAAACGGTGTTTTTCGGATATAGGTAAATGTCGTTGACCTTTACGTGCACTTTGGTTGGCCTGCGGAACCTGCTAAATATTTGAGCCTTTAAATTCTAGAGGGTGATATGCGAGCGGAAATTCAAAATATTGTTGAAGAGTTTGAGCAGTCATTAGAGCTGCTGAGGAGGCATCTTTGACCTTGATACGGCAGAAAAGAAACTCGATAAACTGAACGAACAATCTGAAGACCCTAAGCTTTGGGACAATCCGACGAGGGCGCAAACTGTTATGCGGGCGCGGACCCGTTTGGAGGATGCCATATCGGGCTATCGTGCTCTCGAACAAGGTCTTGCCGATAATGTTGAACTCATTGAGCTAGCCGAAGCGGAAGGTGACGACGGGGTCCTCGCTGAAGCAGAGTCAGCTCTATCCGAGCTGAAATCGCAAGCAGCAAAACAACAGCTTGAGAGCCTGTTATCAGGGGAAGCTGATGCTAATGATTGCTTTCTTGAAACGCACGCTGGGGCAGGCGGGACTGAGTCCCAAGATTGGGCTGAGATGTTGGTGCGGATGTATGTACGTTGGGCCGATCAACATAATTATCAAGTAAAACAAATAGAAGAAAGCCCTGGTGAAGAGGCCGGTATAAAGTCGGTTACGCTGAAGATTAGCGGCATTAATGCTTATGGTTGGCTCAAGACCGAGAGCGGTGTGCATCGTCTCGTTAGGATTTCTACATATGACTCAGCGTCAAGACGCCATACTAGCTTCGCGTCGGTCGGCGTATATCCGGTGATAGACGATGCGATTGAGGTCGAGATAAACGATGGAGAACTTAGGGTCGATACTTATAGGGCGTCCGGTGCTGGCGGACAGCACGTAAATCGGACTGATAGCGCTGTGCGAATTACTCATGAACCGACTGGTATTGTCGTTCAATGTCAAAATGACAGATCGCAACATAGAAATCGTGCAACGGCGTTGACGATGTTGAAAGCGCGCCTTTATGAACTTGAGTTGAAGAAACGTGAGGATAAAGCGGCTGCGGAGCATGCTGCTAAGACTGATATTGGTTGGGGCCACCAAATTCGATCGTATGTTTTACATCCGTATAAAATGGTTAAGGACCTTCGCACTAACGTAGAAAATAGTAATGCAGAAGGTGTACTGAATGGAGATTTGGACGAATTTCTTGAAGCGGCGTTAGCCGAACGGGCAACAGTCAAAGGGAGGCTCGTTGCGGATGATGGGGATGACTAGAAAGATATCAAGTCGATCAATGACTGTCTTGGGCTTTTGAGTTAGCTTAATTCATGGCGCTTCGAATCCCAATAGTATAGATACCCTGACGTCATTGTTGCTTAATCAATTAAGTTAAAAGTCGATAAGCGAGGGTGTTTTTATGCTGGCGCAACACTGAATAGCACACTTAAAAAAGTTGGTTTTGGTAATTGCTAGGCGTATGTGAAGTGGTACGGATAATACATAATTTTCTGCATAATCGGCTTAGTTAAATGCGTTATTCTAGGTAACTAAGGGTTGAGCATAGAGCAACTCCCTATGCCCGCTGTGACTCTGAGACATTCCCTTTATTTATAGTCCACGCTGTTTATTTTGCAGATAAAGGTTCATAAAATTCGGCGGTGAAGCCCGCTCGATCGCGACTTTCCCGGTTGAAAGGCGCTTTAAGTGTACCTTTATAATAACGTTGTACTAGCATTTTGAATGCAGCCACAGGGTCGGATTTAGAGTTGCGACAAGCCCATTTAAACCATTTATGGCCAATCGCAACGTGTTTAATTTCATCTCGATGGATGATGCGCAAAATCTCAGCGCTTTTATAATAGTTGGACCTTTCGAGTTTTTGGATCATTATTGGTGTTACGTCCAAGCCCCGTGCTTCCAGCACTAACGGTACGACTGCCAACCGTGCACTGAAATTATTTGCGGTTGCGATTGCAATTTCCCACAAACCATCATGGGCAGGAAGAGCCCCATAGTGTGAGCCGAGATCTTTTAATCGGTTGTTCAGTAAAGCGAAGTGTTTTGCCTCCTCGTCAGCGACACTTACCCAGTCGTTTATAAATGCTGATGGTAATTTTTGTGATTCAGTAAATCGAACAAGGATATCCCAAGCTAAATCAACTGCGTTTAATTCAATGTGTGCCAGCGCATGCAGCAAGGCGATACGACCCACGGGGCTTCTATTAATTCGTCTGCGCGGCACACAGCGTGGGCGCAACAATACTGGGGCCGAAGGCCTACCAGGTCGATCTGGTGCTTTAGAATGCCCAAGGTCAATAAGATCAAAATTCTTCCAGGCGGAGGCCAGCTTTCTACTGTTAGATGCTTTGGTATCCGCATTGGTAGTTTTTAGTATTTCAGTGGCCTGCGGCAGCAATGCTAATACCTCGGTCGGTCCGCATATATTGGTCATTTCGAAGTTATCTCTTTTTCCGAAGGTTTAGCAATCAGCACATTAAATTGTTTGAGTATTATTTTCGCATTAGCATCCATTGTAGTTAGTAGCTTATCATAGGAATCTGCCAGGGCCGCCCGCATTAATAACCTGCGAGGTCCTGAACTCTGCGCCGAACTTCCTATTACCTGGTCTGTCGTAATGCGTAACACTGATTGGAGATCATACCAAAAACGTAAACTTTCACCCAAACCTTCTGCGGTTTTAGCTTCTAAGAGCTCTGCGTCGGAGAGTCGTTCCAGTGCGGTCGATGCGTTAGGTGATAATATTTCTGGGTATTTGGATCCATGGCGCAATTGGAGATATTGGGCAATAAACTCAGCGTCGATCAGACCACCGCGTCGATGTTTAATATCCCATGGGTCGGTTCCCGGATATTGCTCTGCCATACGGCGGCGCATCTGGACGATATCGGAAACTAGTGTCTGGTCATTCCATCCGCGTGTAAGTGCTTCGCGGATCGTAGCGCGTAAACGCATTGTTAAGTTTTCTGGGCCCGCCACTATACGGGCGCGGCTCAGAGCCATGTACTCCCAAGTCCAGGCAGATTCGCGATAATAACGCACAAAACTGCTGAAACTTGCTGCTATTGGCCCTTTGTCGCCGTTGGGCCGCAACCTTGTATCGATTTTGTAAAGCCGGCCTTCGCCGGTCAGCGCAGTTAGTGCGGTGATTATGCGCTGTGCAAGCCGCATAAAATAAATATTCAGTCCAATTGGTTTTTTGCCATCAGACATTTCTCGTTCGGTAGAACCATCATAAACGAAGACCAAATCTAAGTCCGACCCGTGCATTAATTCACGACCACCGAGTTTCCCAAACGCGATAATAGCAAGTCCATTTGCTTCAAACTTTCCATGGGTTTTCTCAAACTCTGCGGTTACGCATTTTGCCATTTCGCGCAAGACGATTTCTGCGATATCAGATAGTAACGGGCCGCTATGTCGCCCTTTGATATTACCCAACATGAGCTGTACACCAATTTGAAACTTTTTATCGTTAGCCCATTGACGGCAAGCATCTAATTTATCTTGAAAATCTCGGGCGCGCTCCATCTGGCCGCGTAGTTCTTGGGTTTGCTGGCCTACTGTGCCTAGCGGCTTTCCAAATTCCGGAGATAACACGTGGTCCAGTAGGCTTGGATTTCGACTCAGCCAGTCTGCCAAAACCGGTGCGTCGCCCATTATTTCCGCCACTAGTTCCAAGATGGGTGGATGGTTGGCAAATAGGGAAAAAAGTTGGATGCCGCTTGGAAGTACCGCTAAGAAGGCATCAAAGTGCATGAGTGCGCGATCTGGGTGTGTACGACCTCCAAAAGCGGATAGAATATTCGGCATAAGTTCTGTCAGAATTTGTCGAGCGCGTTCTGTTCGTGTTGAACGATAGCGCCCACGATGCCAATTCCGGACCACCTCGGAAATTGACTGGGGGTCGGCAAAGCCCATCACACGCAGGCTCTCAAGTGTGTCCGGATCATCTTCAACGCCGGTGAAAACTAAATTGCCAACTGCTGACAAGTTTTCTGATTCTTCGAAAAGTGCCGCGTAGTGGTGTTCTACCGTCTCGAGCGTTTCGAGGAGAGCCTTCCGAAAATTGTCTGATAGGTCGTAGCCCATAAAGACACCAATCGCCGCAACTTCTTTATCGGTTTTTGGTAATGAGTGGGTTTGCCTGTCATCCACCATTTGAAGACGATGCTCGAGTTTTCTCAGAAACTCGTAGGCTTCATTTAACTCGATCGCCGCGTTTGCGGAGATCCTCTCTTCGGCTGCTAGTGCGTTCAGCGTCTTTGATAATTTGCATGTTCTTAAATTGGGAGACCGACCACCCCATATTAACTGTTGGGTTTGAGTGAAGAACTCAATTTCACGAATGCCGCCGCGACCTAGCTTGATATTATGCCCGTTAATAGCGATTTTACGGCCGCCACGATGCGCGACGATTTGACGTTTAACCGAGTGAATATCGCGTATCGCTGCAAAATCAAGATTCTTTCGCCAAATAAAAGGCTGAATGGCGTCCAAGAAATTTTGACCAACAGTTATATCACCGGCAATGGCGCGTGCTCGAATAAGGGCAAGGCGTTCCCAATTTTGTCCGGTGGTCTCGTAATATCGAATTGCGCTCTCTATAGGAATAGCCAGTGGTGTTGATCCTGGATCTGGTCTAATCCTAAAATCTACTCGGAAGACGTAGCCGTCCGGTGTCCTTTGCTCGATTAGTTTAACGATAAAGCGCGTCATCCTTACCATTTCAGCGCTGATCATATCTTTATCTGTTGTGCTGATACGTTCAGGGTCATAAATCGCAATAAGATCAATATCGCTCGAGTAATTTAGCTCCCTTGCACCTAATTTACCGAGTGCGATCAGTGCATAACCGGACTTGTCTTCTGGCTTAATTTTTTTTGCGAGTTTTATGCGACCGTTGGCAGAAAATTGCCGCAATGCGAACCGAACCGCTAAGTTCGTTGCTTGGTCAGCAAAGTGGCTGAGTTTCCCGGTCACCTGGTCTAGAGACCAAAGGCCTGCGATGTCCGAAAGGCCGACAAGGAGCGCAATACGCTGTTTTGCCCTCCTGAGGCCGGTCATAAAGGTGGAAAGACTGTCCTCTTGCGACAATTCGCTGTGCAATGATCCTAAAATCATATCGAAGGCATAATCAGGGCCCTGTTCCATTATGGTTCTCATGAAAGAGCGTTCTTTGATGACACATTGCGTCAGAAAGGTACTATTACCAAAGAGAGCACGTAGAAGCTGACCGTTGTCTTGATGCGCAATGGCATCGGAGAAGTTTCTGAGTTCCTGCGATTCTTCGCCGTAAGTGCGCCAACGCTCAAAGCCCATTTCCGCCTGGCTTTGGTTTCCAGGATTGGGAATTTTGCTTGAATTAACGCGAAAATTTGGGAACTTGGTGTTCAAATATTTGTTTCTCTATGCAATCGATTGGGACGATGCTATTGGTCCCATCACAACAAATTAACGGAATGCTGTGTCCCGCCGGCGCTTAATCATATTTTTCAAAATCCTGTCCGGTCTATTAGTCGGATGTGCAATATTATTTGCCATTCTGGCTTGGAGACTATCTAGCTCGCCGTTATCGCTTAATTTTGTTACCCCAATTATCGAACGGAATTTCAGCACGGAGGACAAGTCTTATGTGGTTCGTGTTGGCGATACTGTACTGATTTGGGATGGATGGCGCCATCCGGCTGACATTCGTGCTCGAAATATCAAGGTATTCAGTCGGGACGGTAAGCTAGTTGCGCAATTGCCGCAAGTTTCAATCGGTCTTTCCATGCGAGCCCTGTTGAGAGGACGTTTGGCTGTGTCGTCTTTAGGGATTCGTCGTCTAAGTGCGTCGGTAGCGAGATATAAAGATGGCGGTTTCACGGTTGGCCTTTTGGCAAAGGGAGGACAGGCTCAGAATGTTGATATTTTGGTCAAAGGCATTACGAACGAGTTGTCAAGGCCACCGGGCCAGACTGGCGGTCCTTTGGGATACTTGAATCGTGTAGAGATTATCGAATCCAAACTTGTCTTTGATGATCGGCAAGCGGGGATCGTTTGGCGTTCACCCCGCGCGGATATCGTGATGATTCGTGATAAACCCGGACTGCGCGCTGATGTTGCGATTAGTATTGCGGCACAAAACCGCTTGTCGCAAATTTTTGCACAATTGGATTTCCAAAGAGTAGCAGGGGTGTTTCTCGGACGTGTTCGGTTTGAAAGGCTAAATCCTTCATTAGTGGCACGCTCCGTTAATGGGCTGGACTATTTAGTCAATTTCAGTATGCCCGTGACCGGGGAATTGGCCGTAAAGGCTACTAAAGGTGGGTCCTTACAAATGCTGGCGGGGACGTTGAATACACCGGTCGGCAAAATTGAGGGGGATTTCGAGTTTGCATCCGATGGTGATGCGGTATCCGGCCTTGTTCGACTAGAGAGACTAAATATTTCCGAATTGGCAAAACGTATCCCAAGAATGCGGAAGCTCGTCGGAGTAGATCTTTTTTTCAATGGTAATATTGGGGGTCAAGGTGGCCGTAATGGTCGAATTAAGGAATTGGAGTTTAATCTGATTTCTGGCGAAGGAACCCTGGATTTTCCGATGCTATGGAACGGGCCGCGTTCTGTAAAACAAGTACGACTTAAGGGCGAGGCCTTGAACGATCTGGATAAGGTCGAACTTGCTGAGGCTGAAATAGACTTCGGCGGTCCGAAGATTGAAGCAGAAGCGCAAATTCAACGGCTGGGGGATGAGGCACGTTTGCAATTAGATGCCACGGTTTTCAATATGCCCTTCAAAGAGCTATCTGCATATTGGCCAAAAACACTGGGGTTGAGCGCTCGCCGATGGGTCACAAAAAATATTCATGATGGATTTGCGCGTGAGACAAATTTGCAATTAATCGGGTGGATGAATGCTCAAGATTTTAGTGGGCTGAAAGCATCTACACTTAATGGAACGATGCGCTATGACGGTTTAACTGTGGATTATTGGTCACCCTTACCAGAGCTTAAGAACGTCAATGGGACAGCGACTTTCACTGCAGATCGTTTTGATATGGTTATTTCAAGCGGTGCTTTGAAGGAGATCGCAGTCGATCAAGCACAGGTAAATATGTTCGATCTTGAAAGCGATAATGAACAAATATCCGTCGATATTTTGATGCAAGGCCCGCTTAAAACTGCCCTAAATGTTCTTGGACACAAGCCTTTAAGATATATTCAGAAACTCGGTATTTCCGAAGGCGGTGTCAGTGGGGCCGCGGCCATTCGGTTAAGAATGGACTTCCCACTCGATACCAATGTGCAACGTGATGCGCTGAAGGTTAGCTCGACTGCAACACTAAAGAATGTAGGATTTGAACCGGGTCCGTTTGGGCTTATCGTCGAAGGCGGGCAATTTAACTTTAAAATACAGAATGATAATATGAAGCTTGTCGGTCCGGTCAGGCTGAATGGAGTGCCGACCAAGCTTGTTTGGCATGAACATTTTGGCACCACAGGGAAAACTCGCAGTAAATATCGATTACAGGCAAAGTTATCTAAACAGCAACGAGAATCGGTCGGATTAAAAGGAATTGGTTTTTTGTCAGGGCCGGCTGTTGTCGATATGTCTTACACAGTGCTGCGGAACAACGAGAGATTTCTTAAGGCAAAGGCAGATTTGACTGAAGCATCTATTTCTAAAAACGATTTAATGTTTGAAAAGAAACGCGGTGAAAAAGCGTTTGCTAATCTTTCTATGGAAATTGACTCGACGGCCGAGTTAAAGTCCTGTGTCGCAAATTTGTCCGGCACTGGATTATCAGGTGCTGCGCAGATTGATTTCTCCCCCACCGGGAAAGAGTATTGGCGCCTTCAACTAAGTAACGTTTTTCTCAAGGGAAACAAATTGCATGGCACGATCACTCGCCGTATCGATAATGTCTATGAGGGGAATTTAGATATTGGTCGGTACGATATTACTGGAGCAATAGCTCAAAATGAGCAAGGCAAAGCCGGAAAGGATTTGACGGGTTTAGCTATTGTCGCAAATGTTGGCGAACTTACTTGGGGTGCAAAACGGAAATTAATGAAGGCAAAATTAACACTGCGTCACGATGGTAGCGATGTGCAGACTTTGCGTTTGTCCGGTAACGTGCGGCCTGAGAAATCTCTTTTGATAGACTTTCTGCCTACGCCAGCTGGGTACAGTCTTAAAGTTGAGTCTGAAGATTTTGGGGGCGTATTGCAGGCTTTTGATATTGCTAGCAATGTAACCGGTGGAAAACTTAAGGTTGAGGGAAAACGCGCGTCACTATCTGAAGCGATGGAAGGGACTATCCATGTGAGCGATTACCGGTTGAAAAAAGCGCCAGCGATTGCGCGCATTCTTCAGGTCGCATCTCTGACTGGAATCGTTGATGCCGTTGGACAGAAAGGGCTTGAATTGGACGTTTTGGAGGGTAAATTTGCCTTTAAAGAAGGTTTATTGCGGTTGAGAGAGACACGGACTTATGGGTCTTCCATTGGCATTACGATGGAAGGTACCGTAGATCACGACAAGGACATCGTCGTGCTGGGCGGTACGATAGTGCCAGCTTACACAATTAATCGAATTCTGGGGAAAATCCCGCTGCTTGGACAAATTCTGACTGGTGGCGATAATGAAGGCATGTTTGCCGCGAACTATTCTTTGGAAGGGCCGGTCGCAAACCCTGAAGTTTCGGTGAATCCGCTTTCTGCGCTCGCGCCTGGCTTCTTAAGAAAATTCTTTGGCGTTTTTACTGGTACATCTCGTGATACGAAGGCAGCAGAAATCTCCGAGCCCGGCGAGGCAACAAACCCCGCCCAGCCGTAAAGCCTAATTTTACTTAGCTGGGCTGGACCAGGGCATGACGTTTCTTGCCGGCTGATAATTTTATAATTCCTTGATCATTGATATCCATTGATGAAATTTTAAGATTTTCGTCTTCAATCTTTTTGTCATTTAGGCGGGCACCGCCCCCTTTGATAAGACGTCTTGCATCGCTATTGCTTTTGGCGAGGTGAGTGCGAGCGATCAACACGAAAGCAGGTATTCCATCAGATAACTCTGTTGCCGGTACGGTTATTCGCGGCAAATCCTCTCCAAAGTGGCCTTCTCCAAAAGTTTTATGAGCGGTTTCTGCAGCTGAATGGGCAGCATCAACTCCGTGGCAAAGTGCTGTGGCCCCATCTGCGAGAGCAATTTTAGCGTCGTTAATTTCTGCTCCTTTAAGAGCTTCAAAGCGTTTGATTTCTGAAATTGGAAGTTCCGTGAATAGTTTTAGGAATCGCCCAACATCCGCATCTTCGGTGTTCCGCCAAAACTGCCAATAATCATATGACCGCAACCGGTCCTCGTTGAGCCAAATTGCGCCGTCAGCTGTTTTGCCCATTTTAGCGCCACTGGACGTTGTTAGAAGTGGTGTGGTCAGGCCGAAAAGGTCCGCTCCATCGACGCGACGAGCAAGGTCAATACCACTTACTATATTGCCCCATTGATCGGAACCTCCCATCTGTAGACGGCAATCAGCACGCCGGGATAGCTCGAGAAAATCATATGCTTGCAAAACCACATAATTGAACTCGAGAAAACTAAGAGGTTGTTCCCGGTCGAGCCGTTGTTTGACGGATTCAAACCCTAGCATCCGGTTAATTGAAAAGTGTTGCCCAAAGTCGCGCAGAAACGGAATGTACTCGAGTGGGTCTAGCCATTCAGCATTATTGAATAGTATGGCGTCGTTTGGTCCCTCGCCAAAGTTCAGGAAGCGTTCAAAAACGCTTTTTATGCCGGCAATATTAGATGTAATTTCGTCTTCGGTGAGCAATTGACGTGATTCGTCTTTACCAGAAGGGTCACCGACTTTTGTGGTGCCACCGCCCATCAAAATAATAGGCTTATGTCCGGTTCTTTGTAATAAGCGCAGTAACATTATCGGAACAAGGCTGCCTACGTGCAACGAGTTTGCAGTTGCATCGAATCCAATATAAGCGGATATCGGTTTTTTTTCTGCTAAGGTGTCCAGTCCAGCGATATCCGTGCATTGATGGATATATCCGCGGGCCTGGGCTTTTTGTAAGAATTCGGTTTTTGTATCTATCATAGAGGCCCTTTAGCACAATCACCGATAAGCAACAACGAACCGTATTGGCAATGCTATAATAATGATATGTTGGCAATAGGACTTATGAGCGGAACGTCGCTTGATGGTATTGATGCGGCGTTGATCGAAAGCGATGGCGAAATAGTTTTAGCGCGACTGGGTGGAATTACCACATCCTACGATTTGCCGTTTCGTGAAAGGCTTCGCGCTTGCCTTGGTGCGCGTGAAAGGACGGCCGCAATTGATCTAGTCGAGATGGAGTTGACCGACCGTCATGCACATGCCGTAGATCTCCTGCTAGAGACGCTTTCTATATCTCGAAGTACGGTAGATTTAATCGGATTTCATGGACATACAATTACTCACGATCCGGCCCACAAGTTTACTTGGCAATTGGGCGCAGGTAGCTATTTAGCCGAGTGCACGGGTCTTGACGTTATAGCTGACTTTAGAAAAGCCGACCTAGCTTTCGGTGGAGAAGGGGCGCCATTAGCGCCAGCGTATCATAGTGCTCTTGCACAAGATTTACCCAGACCGGTCGTAATACTTAATCTGGGCGGCGTCGCAAATGTGACCTGGGTAGGGAAAGAGGGACAGTTGGTAGCTTTCGATACCGGGCCGGCAAACGCACTTATCGATGATTGGATCGCTGAACGTACGGGTAGAGCTTTTGATAAAGATGGCGGTATAGCTGCAACGGGCAAGGTAGATGAGGCCGTTTTACAAAGATTACTCGAGAACAAATTTTTCTCTCGGCCTCCACCGAAATCGTTAGACCGTAATGAATTCAACATAATGGCACTACATGGACTTTCCCTAGAAGATGGTGCTGCGACCTTGAGTGCGTTCACTGCAGAATCCGTCGTATTGGCTTTACAACAGTTTCAACCCTTGCCGAGCCAAATAATTGTTACTGGCGGCGGTCGCCATAATTCCCATATGATGGGACTACTCGCGAAGAGGGTGAATCTACCCGTTGATCCGGTAGAAGTGGTCGGGTGGAACGGTGACCTTTTAGAGGCGGAAGCCTTTGGCTACCTGGCTATTCGGTCGGCCCTAAATTTGCCTATTAGTTGGCCAAAAACTACCGGTGTTAAAACACCTCTTACCGGCGGTCAGCTTTTCTCCATAGTCAGCCGCGATTAACAATCTTTCTGTTTAGGAGTTATGAGGCGTTCGTCCACATAACCAGCAACTTCTTTTTCAAGTTGTTTCAATTTGTCGACAAAAAAGTGGTTTGCTCCAGGAATAGTAGAATGATCGATTCGAATGCCTCGTTGCTGGCGAAGTTTTTCGACAAGTTTTTCAACAGAATCCGGAGGCACAATATCATCTTTGGTCCCGGTCACCATTATACCTGATGATGGGCACGGAGCGAGAAAACTGAAGTCGTACATGTTGGCTGGCGGTGCAATCGAGATAAAGCCAGCGATTTCGGGTCGGCGCATTAGTAGCTGCATGCCAATCCAGGCGCCAAACGAAAACCCCGATATCCAACACTGACTGGCATTTTCATTGTATGATTGGAGCCAATCAAGCGTTGCTGCGGCATCGGAGAGCTCACCTTCACCGCGAGAGAATGTTCCTTGTGAACGGCCTACCCCGCGAAAATTAAATCGCAAACATGAAAAGCCACGCCGGACGAACATGTAATAAAGCGTGTAAATCACCTTGTTATTCATAGTGCCACCATGCTGCGGATGAGGATGGAGGAATAAGGCTATAGGAGCATTGGGCGCGTTATTATGGTGATAGCGTCCCTCTATGCGGCCTGCAGGGCCGTTTATGATGACTTCTGGCATGATATTTAACCATTTCTCCCTGAATTCCATGAGGTTTTAATAAACCCCACGAGAGGTTGTCATTGTAATAAGCCGCTTTTTTGCGTTTGGCTAAACTTGACCCGGTGA
>MDTA01179731.1_pt1 | contig 35734 bp, 52 predicted proteins | sample 811151 | NCBI WGS metagenome assembly MDTA01 (sample SAMN05326648, study PRJNA326480) | marine metagenome | isolation source: seawater | place: Indian Ocean: South | collected 2010
CTCTCCTTTGCTCTTGGGGTAACACTTTATCAAGCCTTTTTGCTCGCGGATATGGCGGATGTGGAAAAGGAAGATTTATCCCAAGACAAGAGAACACCACCTCCAAAGCCAAAACCTACCAAGCCGCAAATGAAGGAATTTTCAGGTCATGGTAAAGCCGTGGATGACAAGAAAAATGATGGAGAAAGAGCGCAAACGACAAAGCGCATGATTCAAAATGCACCTTCATCTGAAATGTTGGGCTGATGTCAAAGAAACAAGGAACAAAGAAGTTATTGTATGCCGCTCTTGCCGCTATTGCGGGAGGAGGCATTCTCTATGCCGTTTTCAAAAATCGGGAAGAAGACGAGAAGGACACAAAAAAAATTAAGGTTGGCCCCTCTACAGGAGGAACGGCAACAGGTACCGACCAAGATTCTACCATTGACGAAACCATTACCGAGGGTAGTGGTGGAGGCGGCGGCGTTGGCGGAGGCGGAGGAGGCGGTGGCCTTGGAGAAGGACTTCGTATGTGCCTTGGTTTGAATGAAGAGGCGGAGCGTGATGTTAAGTACGTTGCAGAGGGAGAAGAGTGCCCTGTCGAATTTCCCTACGATACAGAGGAACAAGTAGAAGAGGCTCAATACGATGCTTTCAGGTGTTATGACATCGACGAAAACAATGAACTTGTCGAACAAGAAAAAGCACTTGACGAAGTATGTGGGGTAGATTATCCCGACTTTCCATTTGAAAGTCGAAATGATGCATTGTTATACGCAGAATCACCAAGCGATTTTGAGGGTTGCACAGACCCCGACGCAGTAAACTACAATGAGGAAGCCATTTTTGACGATGGGTCATGTGAGATGCCTGTTGAAGGGTGTATGCTCGAAGATGCTTTGAACTTTGACCCTGAAGCCAATGTAGAAGCCAACGACACTTGTGAATTTGAGGCAGAAGCAGTTTTAGGATGTACAAGTGAAGAAGCCGTTAATTTCAATTCTGATGCAACTGCGGATGATGGCTCTTGTCAATTTGTAAAGACTTGTTGGGCCATGATGGATGGCAACTATCAAATTTATTCTACTGAAGTGAATTTGCCATTTGAGGGTGCATCGTGTTATGATGATTTAGAGCCTGTTATGGGTGACGTTGGTGGGTATCCCGTTTTCCGTCTTGGTTATTATGACAACGAAGAAGATGCCCAAGCATACCTCAACGGGTTCTCTGATGAGGTAGACGAAATTCAGGGAGAAGCGGAATTCGTGCCATGTTATTTCTTCGACCCCGAAACAGGTGATGTTTCCTTCCAAGAATTCGCAATGGAAGAGGGTGATTCATGTTCCATCAACGACATCGGCAATTTGGTTTTCTATGATTCCGAGCAAGAGGCAACGCAAGGATACATTGACAACGTGCTTTCGATGCAGACCCAATCATGTTATAGCTACGATGCACAGGGAACATTTATTTTAGATGACCTGCCATTTATTGCGGATGATGCAGAAAGCATTACCGATACTTTATCGTGTGACGATTTAGGTTTCTTTGAATTGAGCGAGGGCGGACTTGCAGAGGCAGAGCAAGCGTTCCAAGATGAATACGTGTCTGAAGAGCAGGTTGTAGATTTTGAATCCGAGGACGATACGATGGCTCCTATTGACGAGGAAGAACTTGAGCCTACAGAGGAAATCGTGGATTTTGAATCAGAAGAAGAACCTGTCATTGATGACTTTTCACCAATCGATACAGGTGCAACTGAAGAAGAGATTGACGATTTGTACGAAACTGCGTTTGAAGGCACGGAAACTCAAACCAAACTCTGTTATGCTTTCGACGAATCTTACCAACTTTATTCACAAGTAATTGAGGTGGGCACAGGCCCAATCGAAACCGCTTGTTACGATAACGTTGAGCCTCTTATGCAAATTGTGGGTGGATTTCCCATCTTTAGGCTTGGATGGTACGACAACGAGGTTGATGCTCAAGAGTATTTATCGGGATTCTATGGAGGTGCAACAACCACTATTCAAGAGCAATCAGAGACAGAGGACATAGAAGAGGATACTTCTCCTCTCTTGACCACAGAGCAGGTTGGAACGCTTCAAATGTGCCCATCGGTTCCTTCAGATGCAAACGTTTTGATATTGGAGGCATTTGGTAGTACACTTACGGCAAACGTAGCTAACCAAATGCTTGGTTATGAATGCTTTGACCCTGTTACGGGCGACAATCTTTACTATGTAGCACCTGATGAATCATTGGTAGATAATTCGAATGAAGCCGTTGAGCATCTTACAACTTGCCTTGGCGGTCCAAACTTCTCTTCCGACCAAATCACAAATTTGATGAATGCTTCATACCCCCTTGAACCCGCAGAATTCAATGACCTTGTGGGTTTTGCTTGCTTGAACGCAGAAGGGGAAGCCGTTGGTTCACCAATTACAGGCACAGATGCCGAAGAAGATTTTGAAGTTGCTTTGACCGAGGACGAGGGTGCAGATTTGGTTGGCGATGCAAACGAACCACCATCGACTGACCCTCAATCTGTCCTTGGGGCACGACTCCCTGAAGAGGAAGAAGACGACGATGATGCTACTTCAATCGGAGACACCAAAGAAATAAGAGAGAAATTCAGCAATTTTGTAAATTCACGGAATCATTCATCGTCAAGGGGTTGTACTGACCCGCTTGCTTGGAATTTCAATGAATCCGCGACCATTGACGATGGTTCTTGTGATTACTGATTATGAAGAAAAGCACAAAAAATATCCTTTTAATTGGTGGTGCAATTGCGGCAACAGGAACTGCCGTTTATCTAATTACGCGAAAGCGTGATGAAAAATCACAAAAGTCTACCCGCGACACAAACAATAATATCATGCCAATTGGACCCACACAAGGACCACAGGGTGGGCTAACAGGTCCACAGACAATCATTGGGTGTACTAATCCCAATGCAGTTAACTTCAACCCTCAAGCTACCTACGATGATGGCTCGTGTCAATTTGAGGCCGTTAGCGAAGTCGTATATGGATGTGTGGATGAAGATGCTCTGAATTACAACCCCAACGCAACAAACTCTGATAATTCCTGCGAATATCCTGAAGGCTGTACGAATACTCAAGCAACAAACTATGATTCGGGAGCCTTTTTAGACAATGGTTCTTGTGAGTTTGAGGTAGCCCCCGCGTTTGAGGATGCGGTGTATGGTTGTATGGATGAATTGGCAAACAACTACGACCCAACGGCCACCAATTCGGACAACTCTTGTTTGTATCAAGAAGGGTGTAAAAATGAGGATGCCATCAACTATGACCCTACCGCAGTTGTGGACGATGGAAGTTGCGAGTTTGAGGCAGAAGTTCAAGGTGTACAATATGGGTGTGTGGACCCCATCGCTTTGAACTTTGACCCTACCGCTACGAATGCCGATAACTCTTGTACATACGTCGAGGGATGTACCAACGTCTCTGCCAACAATTTTGACCCGTTGGCAGTAATTGACAACGGCTCATGTCTGTTTTCAACTGATGTAAGTGGTCCTGTCATTTATGGATGTGTAGACCCTGCGGCTCTGAATTTTGACCCCTCTGCAACAAATGCCGATAATTCATGTGAATATCTTCAGGGTTGCACTAACGAAAATGCAGGAAATTACATTCCTGAAGCAATTATTGACGATGGGTCTTGCGTTTTCATTGGTTTGCCTGATGAAGAAATTGGAGCGGAAATTGTATATGGATGCGTGGACCCCGTTGCCATCAACTTTGACCCCTCCGCTACGAACGCTGACAACTCTTGCCAATACTTGGAAGGATGTACAAATTCGAGCGCAGGAAATTACAATCCTCAAGCTATTGTAGACGATGGGTCGTGTGTTTTTCTTTCCTCTCCTGACGATGATAGTGCGCAAGTTGTTTATGGATGTGTGGATTCACTTGCATTGAACTTCAACCCTGATGCTACAAATGCCGACAATTCTTGTGAATATCCTACGGGTTGTGCCAACCCAACTGCCGCCAATTTTGACCCTACGGCAGTCGTGGATGATGGCACCTGTATGTTTGCGGCCGATGATGGACCTGTGGTTAGGTATGGATGTACGGACCCCCTCGGCAACAACTATGACCCGTTAGCCACAAATTCAGACAATACTTGCATTTATCCGAGCGGATGCGCGAATGAAGGTGCAACGAACTATGACCCATTGGCAATTACAGATAACGGAACGTGTCTGTTTGCTGAAGTCTTGGGAGAAGAAATTGTTTACGGGTGTGTAGACTCCGAGGCCACCAACTTCAACCCACTTGCGAATTTTGCAGACAACTCATGTACATATCCATCAGGATGTACTAATGAACTTGCGGGCAACTACGACCCATCTGCGGTCACAGACGATGGGTCGTGCGTTTTCTTGGATGTGGTTGGACCTTCGGCATCCTATGGTTGCGTAGATGAACTTGCTCTGAATTACAATCCCGAAGCTACTAATGCTGACAATTCGTGCCAATACCTTGAAGGTTGCACTAACGCAAGTGCAGGAAATTACAATCCTGAAGCCCTTGTAGACGACGGGTCCTGTGTCTTCCTCTCTCAACCTGATGATGAGGCGCAGGTTGTTTACGGATGTGTGGACCCCGTGGCTTTGAATTTCAATCCTGAAGCTACTAACGCTGACAACACTTGCGAATATCTTGAAGGTTGCACCAATTCAACCGCAGGAAATTACAATCCTGAAGCCCTTGTGGATGATGGAACTTGTGTTTTTCCTGATGTAATTGGTCCTGCCGTCTCTTATGGATGCGTAGACCCCGTGGCTTTGAACTACAATCCCGAAGCTACAGATGCTGACAATTCCTGCACATATCTTGAAGGTTGCACCAATGCAAGCGCAGGAAACTATAATCCCGATGCGCTTGTAGATGATGGGTCCTGTGTTTTCCTTTCTCAACCTGATGAAGGTGAACCTGTCATTTATGGATGTGTGGATGAAGTAGCTACCAATTTCAATCCTGACGCGAATTTTGCGGATAATTCATGCACGTATGTTGAGGGATGCACTAACGCAGAAGCAGGTAATTTCAACCCTGAAGCGTTAATTGATGATGGCTCATGCGTTTTCTTGAGCACCCCTATCCCTGAAGTGGGTTATACTCCTGCGTGTCTCGACCCTGATGCGGAAAACACCATGAGTGATTTGCTTGTGCAAGAGATTGAGGCATCAGGCAATGTCGCATACAATGACACCACGTTGTGTGTGTACAACTATGGATGCACCAATCCAAATGCAGGTAATTACGACCCCGAAGCCGTTGTGGATGATGGCTCCTGTATGTTTGCGGCTGATGATGGACCTGCGGTCAGATATGGATGTACAGATTCAGTAGCAAACAACTATGACCCGTTGGCAAACTTCTCTGACGAATCATGTACTTATACGGGAGGTTGTACCAATTTGAATGCATTGAATTATGATGCAGAGGCCATTCTCGATGACGGAACGTGTGAATTTGCACCAATTCCTCAAGAGGAATATGTTTACGGATGTACCGACGAAACCGCGCTGAACTTCAACCCTCTTGCAAATCAGTCCGCAAACGTATGCACATACCTTGCAGGATGCACCAATCCTGATGCAGGTAACTACGACCCGCTTGCGATTACAGATGATGGTTCTTGCGCTTTCATTTCTCCACTTGATGATGTCGCACCTGTGATTTACGGATGTGTAGACTCTGTGGCTTTGAATTACAACCCTGAAGCTACCAATGCGGACAACTCCTGTGAATATGTAGAAGGTTGCACGAACTCAAGTGCAGGAAACTACAACCCTGTCGCTCTTGTAGACGACGGGTCCTGTGTCTTCCTTTCCCAACCTGATGATGAGAGTGCGCAGGTCATTTACGGATGTGTTGACTCTACGGCATTGAATTTCAATGCTGATGCGACTAACGCAGACAATACTTGCATTTATCCTGAAGGATGCACAAATGAGAATGCAGGAAATTATGATGAAACTGCGATTATTGATGATGGTTCTTGTGTGTTCCTTGAGCCAATCGGAGGGGGCCAAGTAAGTGTCTCTTACACGTCCGCCTGTACAGACCCTGCGGCAAACAACGCGCTCTCTCAAGAGATGATTGATTTGTACGCAGATGTGAACACAATCGTCACTACGGACAATACCCTTTGCGTTTACAATACGGGGTGTACCAATCCAAACGGATTGAACTACGACCCTGAAGCCGTTTCAGATACAGGCTTGTGCATTTTCGCTTCTATGGGACCATCCACACCCATCACGCAGAACGATGCTTTCTCGATTCTTGAAACCACTTGTGGTATTGCATTTGACCAAAGCGTCGTGACGGCAGTAGCGGCGGCGGCGACCAATAATTTGAACTTATCAAGCATCAATGAAATCACAGAGTCCTTGAATGGAACCCTTTGCTTGACATTTGACGAAGAGTTCGAGGCGGAATTGAGCCAACCCGTTTATCAACCCGTGTGCGGCAATCCGTTAGCCTCTAACTACTCTGACCTTGTTGGAACATCGACAGGGATGCTTATTTATATTCAGGACAACTCACTTTGTGTGTTTGACGAAGGGTGTATGGATGCAGGGGCATTGAATTTCGAAGCGTCGGCAGTCTCTGACGATGGAAGTTGCGTATTCTTGAGTGGTGGTGGAGAACAAATGGTTTCACCCGAAGCCGCGCAACAAATTTTCCTCAATACCTGTCCAAATGGTGCGCTTGCAGGTGCCGTAGCAAATGCAATTGCACAACAAGGCGGTTGGACTTTGACCGAGTTGAATAATTTGGTCCTTGGAATCACAGGCTCTCCATGTTTCGTAATTCCACAACCTTATGTGCCCGTTGGTGTAACAGACGGAATTGAATATGTTGGCGGTTGCACGGATTCAGGCGCAGATAATTACAACCCTAACGCGGATTTTGATGACGGCAGTTGTCAGTTCCAATTTGCTATTGAAGCCTCCACGGGTTGCATGAATCAGGCGGCATCTAATTATGACCCTACTGCAACAATCGCAGGGGTCTGTGAATTCCCTGATGTTGTATATGAGCCTACCGCAGAAGTGGATGTAGCACCCGCGTACATCGGTGGGTGTACAGACCCCACGGCAGACAATTATGATGCAGGGGCAGATTACGACGACGAATCTTGCACTTTTGATTTGGTAATTGAAAATGCCACGGGTTGCATGAATCAGGCGGCAACCAATTATGACCCCAATGCAACGATTGCAGGGATTTGTGAATTTGCAGATGTTGTTTATGACCTCACCGCAGAAGCGGATGTGGCTCCCGTGTACGTTGGTGGATGTACTGACCCCAACGCCGATAATTACGATGTCAATGCAGACTACGACGATAATAGTTGTCAGTTCCAACTCGCTATTGAAGCCTCCACAGGATGCATGAATGAGGCGGCATTGAATTATGACCCCGATGCCACTATTGCGGGGGTGTGTGAATTCCCCGAAGTCGTTTATGAACCCACGGCAGATTTTGAAGCAGAAGAGTATGTTGGAGGATGTATCAATCCATCCGCTGATAACTTTGATGAAAACGCAGACTTTGATGATGGCTCGTGTGTATTCGACTCACGATTTGGATGTACAGAATCAGGGGCACAGAACTACGACCCAAATGCACTCTTTGACGACGGAAATTGCATTTTTGTGCCGATTGATTTTGAGCCTGAAAGCATCACATACGGATGCACATATCAAGAGGCTACAAACTTTAATCCTCAAGCAGAGGCTGATGATGGGTCTTGCACATTTACCGCGCAATCATGCTCTATAAATCAACCCGTTGATGCTTCTCAACAATCAGGACTTGGAATAGGCTAATAAAATGAACGAAAATCTTGTTACATATCAAACGCTTGAATCTCCCCGAAAAACCACGGGAGTTATCGTTGGCGTATCACTTTTGGTTCTTGGCCTTGGAGCGGTCGTGACGTACCTCGTTTTGAAAAACAGGGAGGCGGATACCCCTGTAAAGGAAGAGGAAAAAGGAAGTAATGTTCAATCGTTGTTGGACAAGTTGAGCGGCATCCAAGTAGGGAATCAACCCCAACCAACACAACAAAAACCAAGCGAGACTTTTGGTGAGGCAGGGCCTTCTGCGCCTAAAAATGTTCCTGAAGATGTGGGGTGCGATACGTTTTTGGGTATCGAATACACGACTCTACAAGACATCGATGAGTCCGTAGCAAGCCGTGACCACATCAATTCATGTGGAAAAGGCATCTATGAATTTCAAATGTTTTTGAACGAAGAGGGTTACTTGCCATTTGAAAAAATCAATGGCAGATATAGCACATCAACTTTACATGCGCACCAACGATACCTTCGTGCATCACGCTAAAAACAGGACAAAAGAATGAGTTTTGTAAATGACGTAAATAATGTAATCGAGCCTATGGTTGGGGGGTCTTCTGACTTTCCCCAACGGATGTTGAATGAATCTTTTGTTCAACAAGCCCCTCTTGCGTTTGCACCAACAAGCGGTCCAAGTAAGTCCTACAAAAATGTATCGCAAGCGGCTGACCCTGAACCCATTGCAGAAATCAAAGAGGAGCAAGAAAACCTATCCGACCGATTGGATAAATTGGAGGCAGAAGAGAGCGGCAAGGCCAAAAATGCCAAACAATTTTTCAAAAAGCATCACAAAAAAATTAAGACGGCAGTTCTCATTGGTATTGCCGTCTACGCGGGTTATCGACTTTTCTTAAAAGGCCGATTCAATTTTGGCAGAGGTGGTTTCTCTCCTGACCCCTCGTTTGATTCTCCGAGCATGGAAAGTGGAGGTGAAATCACATCAGACCACATCTAATGTCGAAAACTCAAAGAGAACGATTAGCCCAAAATTACATTGAAGGGCAGTTTCCGCTTCCCTCGGACATTGATTGTTCGGGATTGGTGGACACAAGCGCATTGATGAATGCGGAGCGTACTCTTTTGGCTCAAGAGGTGTTGATGGAAAAAGGGAGGGACCGAAAATTGGTCGAGGAAAAACTTTCTGCCCTTTCGGAAAGGAGAAAAGAACTTGACGAATTGTACGTGCTGAAAAGATGCAGGGAACTTGAAGCACTCGACATTGAAAAGCAACAACTTGACGTTCTGAATTCATTGCGGAACGAAGACAAATCGATGACGGCCCCCATGTTTGATGAAAAAACCCTGTTTGGATTAGGTCTCATCACCCTACTCGCTTTAGGTGGGGCTTACGCCTTACGCAAGCGTGGATAATGCTCTGACCATATTAGCCCGTTTTATCGTCGAGGACAAAACGGCAGTTATCAAAGTCCTCAATGAAGGGGAGTATGCGAACCTGCCTTTGGATGCTTCTATTTTGGAGGTTAACGAGGCCGTCGCAGACAACATTTTCAATGAAAATTTTGTCAAAAGGTTAAGTGAGGTAATTTTTGGTGTTGGCTACAAGAATCAAGCAAGTCAAGCGGCAGAAGCAGGAGAAGGGTTGAATCCTGTGGCGTGGGTGGCTAAAATTCTTGAAATAGGTAGCGACATCTATGCCGTAACAAAACAAGAGGAAATTCAAGGGGATTTGTTGGAAGCCAATTATCAATTGGAAAGCCAACGAATTGAACAAGAAGCCGAGATTGCTCGCGCCAAAGCGAAACAAGATTTTGCGTTTGAATTGCTGAAAGTTCAGCAAGAGGAGGCAAAAGATAACTCTATGCAAAATTTGCTTTTGCTTTTAGGAGTAGTTGGGTTTTTAGCCATTGCGTACAATGCCATACGGAGAAGAGATAACAAACAAATTAGCTGAACTTGTCGCTTTGCGCCTTGTGAATGACCGCGACCAAGTTGTGCGGTTTTTGCGTACACGAACAAATCGTTTTGTCCCCCACGATATTGGTCAATCAGAATTGGCGATGACACTTTCCGAGATGGTTTTTACGCCATCAGAGCATCAAAAATTAACGAAGATTGTTGCAGGGGACATGGAGTTTCTATACGTCGAGCCTGTTTCAACAACTATCTTGGTTGTAGGAAAAATTGTGGCGATAGTCTTTGCTGTTGGTGCATCGGGTGTTGCAATCGCCAAAAACGTCCGAGAAACACAAGAGGCACGGGAAAGCGCAATAAGTGGTTTGACCCTTACACAGGTTGAATATGACAAAGCCTACATTCAGAACAGACAGGCTTTAAGTCAAGAATTTTTTGCGAAGGTGATTGAAAGCGAGCGCAACATACAGGAGCAAAAGAGAGCAAGCCTCGCATCAGAACGTCAACAAAAGTTGATTTATTTCGCTATTTTTATAGCAATTATCTCTGCCGCTTTCGCGCTCATAATTAGGAAATAATGGCATTAGCACCACCAAACACAAGATTTTTGACTTTGGGTCAGTTGACATCTTCGTCTGCTCCCAATACGATTATTGACACAACAACTGACGCGACAGATATTTTGACCCCCGAAAATATGCCAACGGGTGGGGCATCAGGAAAGCCAACAGGGGGTGGAATAGGTGCATTCAGCAGTCTCATAAACTACTTACAGGGAATCAATAAACCCAATCAGGGTGGAGGAGGGCCTGTTTCTCCGTTTTTTGGCGGAGGAATGCCACCAAATGTTGCACCTGCTATCCCAAAAGGGCCAAGTGGAGGATACGGAGGTAACAGACCTCCTGTGGGCGGAGGAGGACCTGTCTCTCCATATTATCCAAGCGATACATCTACAACAATCGAAGAAACATTTCAGACAGAACAACAACAATCAGCTATTTCGTGCTACGCTCCGTGTGATTCAGCGAAACCCGCTCAAGTAGTTGCAATGAGTATTACAGGCGTATGTCCTGAAGGCACATTAACCTACCCACCTGATTGTGATTTTACGAGGGTTCCCGATGGCTCAAGCGAAATGGACGAGCGCATTAGAGAACTTATGGGGTTGATTGACCAACAACAAGAAGCATTAGACGCGGCCTTGGCTTCGGGTAATGAGTCGGCATCCGAGACATCTGATTTACGTGCTCAAATTGAAGAACTTCAAAAGCAATTGGAGGACGCTCAAGCCGCAATCGCATTGCCCGATATTCCTGTGTATGGAGGTTTCCCCCCTGAACCTGCACCTGCAAAGAGAGCGGGTATGGGCAACATGGGCCTGTACGTCATTGGAGGAGGATTAGCGGTGGTTGCTCTTATTTTACTTGTCACTCGCAGGGCACCTGCCCCTATTCAAGGGAGCAAGTGATGAGCAATGGCCTATCGCATTAAGCAATACACAAAGGACCAAGCCAAAAAACACGGGGTCGAGGTGAAACCTTCCCGCGTAAAAGGCAAGAAAATAGATGTCTTCAAAAAGGGCAAAAAAATTGCAAGCGTAGGGGCAATCGGATACAACGATTACCCGACCTTCATGGAGTTGGAGAAAAAGGGGAAGGTGCCCAAAGGAACTGCAAACAAGCGTAGAAAAGCCTACAAAATTCGCCACGACAAAGACAGAAAGAAGCGTGGAACGAACGGATGGTATGCAGACAAACTTTTGTGGTAAATTCATTAAATTAGCAAAAACATTCACAGAAATGAATAGAAGAAGACAAAAGGCCATGCAAGCGCGTCAAGTTGCCGCTCAAAAGGTTGCCGCTCGTAGAGGCGGTTCACCGATGAGAGGCGTGGCAGGTTCTGCATCAGGCTTTCAGAGACCCGCAGGGGATTTTGCCTCTGCAACAGGTCAGCCAAGTAAGGAGCGTGTGACTTCTACCGCAGTAAGTAAACTTATCCCCTTCTTGTAATGGCAAAAAGAGCAATGAACGCCTTTATGAAGGCAAAAGAAAAAGCCCGCAAGAGCGGAGCAAAAAGTTTTAGTTACAAAGGCAGTACCTATGTCGCAAGCAAGACAAAAACAGGTATGACCATTTACAAAAAGCGATAACATGAGCACGATTTATGATTGGTTCGGTGGACGCAAACTTTTCTTTGGAATCGTTTTGTTCATCATTGCCACTCTACTTTTCCTGTTCAGCGACAAGACTGACTTTGACGGATGGTCAAATTTGGTCATGTGGATTTTTGGAATCTATGCCGTTGGAAACGTAGGAGAACATCTATCAGATGGTATGAAAAGTAAAAGTTGAACAATAAAAATTGATATTATGAAAGGATTTTTGGACATCAAGGACCCCAACAAATTTTTGGGCGGACAGAACGTACACAACCTTCTCATTTTGGCGGCACTCGGTGTCATCATCATGGAATTGAAGAAGTGATAACAACAAACAATTGAGAGAAACCTCTTCTTCGAAGGGGTTTCTTCATTTTAGGCCATGGCAAAGAAAAGAGCAGGACGTAAGGGGGCGGCACAAACGCCCGCTCCGAAAAAAGAGCGAATCAAGGGCAGTAAGACCAACAAAAAGGGGACTGCCTCGGCTTCGTCATCAAAATCTATCAAGTTCAGCGATGCTCTGACAAGTAAGTTGAAAGCATTTCTGAAGGATTACAACAAAGCCAATTCGACCAAGAAAATTTCTTTACCTACCGCAAAGAAGGTGGTGCGCAGGGGGATGGGCGCATATAGTTCATCACATCGTCCCACGATAAGCGGAGGAAGACCTAATAGCCGTCAAGCATGGGGAATAGCAAGACTTCATGCCTTTGCTCGCAAAAAATCGGGTAGTCAAACGGCAAAAGGAGTCGTCAAAAGCAGACCAATCAAAAAAAGTTATACGCAGGACAACGATTTGCTATGAAACTACGAGAGTATGCAAGCAAAAACGCGGGTCTTACACTCGTCATTTTGTTGTTTCTTTTGTGGGGGATTGAAAAGTTGGAGCACAAAAAGGATGTTGCGCTCCATATAGACCGCATAGAAACGCTTCAAACACAGAAAGACAAGTATGTCGTTCAGTTGGATTCATTAGGGGCAGTTACGGCACGTCAAAACGTCTTGCTGATAAATGCAAGCCACGAGTACGACAGACTCCTATCCGATTTCGCTGAATTGAAAAACACGAAATCTCAAACCAAGGTAATTACCCAAACGCGCATCGATAGTGTTTTTGTACCTGTTGTGAGCGTGGACACATTACTTATTGATGGCACGATAGCCCCAATTTACTCTTTTGAGGACACTTCATCTTTTTACAAGATAGCGGGACGGGTAGGACCTCAATCAGCATTGATAGAGGAGATTTCATTCACGAATGACATTACCTTTTCTCATCGATGGGAGCGAAAAAATTTCTTGTCAAAAAAGACGTATTTTGTGGAGGTTAAAAATACCAATCCATTCGTTCAAATTCATGGCCTTCAAAACTATCAAATTGAGGAGAAAAAGAGGTTTTGGGAGACAGGTAAGTTTTGGTACGCGGTTGGATTGGGAACAGGGATTTTGATAACACGATAATGGCAAATCAAACGATTCAATCATTTGGGCTTTTCAGCGGTTCAGGCGGAGGCGGAGGCGGAGCAGGGACGGTGACTTCAGTTTCGGCGGGGACGGGCATTGTGTGTACGCCTGACCCAATTACGGCAACGGGTTCTGTTGCATTAGGTACAACAAATGGTCTTGTTTCGACTTTTGATGGGGGCCAAGGCCCAACACTAACAATGAGTTCAGCGGCAGGTAGCGTTCGCATTTATGACCCCACAACTTTTCCTTCAACCACTTTTACGATGTCACAAAAAGGTCGTTCCTTTTTTTCGATTTCAGATGCAGGGGCAAACGAAAGGCTTGGTGTTGGTGGGGTTGGTACTTTTGATTTGATTTCTGTGACCGCGACAATAACTACAAATTGTGGAGTGGGCGGAGTTTTCATCGCTTCATTAGCGGGCAACGGGATTTTGGCTCAAACATACACTCCTGATGTTGCGGCTATTACTTGCAATGGTTCAAATCAGAGTCAGGTTTTCACCACTTCTGACTTCCGAGCAGGAAATAATACATCAGGTCCTGCGGGGCCTGACCTCGATTACCTCCAAGCAAGTTGGGTTATTGGGGGAGTAGCATCAGGACAGGTAAGTTTTACTGATTTACAAGTAAGCATAACTCAATTCAGCGACTAATGGCTCCAATTACAATTTCAGAAAAAGAGCAAATGGACGTTTCGGCTAACAGGTCAACAGAAGCGGTAATTTTGCGCATGATTGAACTACTTGAAAACCTTGAACAACGTGTTGAGCAATTAGAGTCGGAAGCCGCTGAAAAATGAGGGCACCTCTGAAAGCGAGCGTTTCGGCAGACGAGGTAGCACAGGTAGTGTCCGAACTTGCGGCATGGATGTTCTTTCTTGTGATGCTTGGTGAATTAGCATGGAGTGAAGCAGATAAAGCGAAAATTCTTGATTTTTACGGGGCAAACAAGTAATTTTTCACTATTATATTTGAGGAAAGGAATCTATGATGTTTGAAACGCTTACGCAGTATGAGGTGATTACGCTTGCAGGGGCCTTGATTGGAGTCTACGTGAAGTTGAATGCAGATGTCTTGAAACTCAAGGGGCGTGTCCAAACGCTCGAAAGGAGCGATAGTGAAGTAAAGGATATGCTCAACACTCTCTTGACGGCAGTAAATGAGGTCAAACTTTTGCTTGCCCACCATGGTATTAAATGAGGACGATTGATAAAATCATCCTGCATTGTACGGCCACAGAAGAGGGCAAAGATTATGCCGTAGCGGAAATCAGAAAATGGCACACAAGCCCACCACGAAATTGGTCGGATATTGGCTACCATTTCATTATTCAAAATGACGAGAATGGAACAATCCAACTCGGAAGACCCATTCAACGTGCGGGTGCTCATGTAAAAGGCCACAACGCCAAAAGTGTGGGAATCGCATACGTCGGTGGTGTTGATAAGAATGGAAAAGCAAAGGATACGATGACTGCCTGTCAAGAAGAATCCTTTCTTAAACTTGTTGAATCCTTGCGCGTGGTTTTCGGTTTTCACTTGCCCGTGTATGGACACAATGACTTTACCGACACGAAAGAATGTCCAAGTTTCAAGGTAAAAAAGAAGTTTCCGCAGTTGGGTGTATGAGCGACCCCCTGTTCAAAAGTTGGGCCTTTGTAAAGGCGACCCAATGCTTGAGTTTTGAGGAAAAAAATACTTTAATTAGTATTATCTTGCAGGATAGAAATCAAGCAGTCTCGAATGCTTTGGCACAAGAGAGGGCGCAAAAAGGAAAATGACATGGCTAAAGGTTTAGGCAAAGAAGTAGTGAAGACCGCAGTTGGTCTTGCTTTGTTGGGTGTTACCATCTTTGTTGTCGGGTTCGGGTTCAAGCGCGGACAAGAAGCGGCAAGCAAGAGAAAGTAATTCCCCCAAAAGGAATAATGAAGAGGGGCTATACGCCCCTTTTCGCGTTGGTGTTTTTTTTGAATTGATGAAATCGTACTATGAAAAATTTTTTGACACTTTTGTCTGTATTCGCCGTAATGGTTATCGGGCATCCTTGGAATCGTTATAGCACCACAACAAACGTTGAAGTGTTGGCGGGGTGTCTTGATGAAGACGCGATAAACTATTGTTTCGAATGTATTACAGAGGCAGGAGAATGCCTTTACGACAACGAAACCTCAAGAAGGTGCGAGGACCCAATTGTAAAATGGAAAGGCAGATGGAAACCAACTGCCGAGTTTGAAAGCCAATTTGCGGTATTCACTTATGAGGAATGTTGGGACGAGTGGGAGGTCACGATTTTTGATTCTCTTGGTATGGTATTGTGGCAGAGCAATACGCCCAATGAAAAATGGTCGGGCAGGAATGGTTCGAAGTATGTCGATGAAGGGGAGTATTATATCTCTATCTACGGGAGAACAAGAGGCGCAACCAAGGTGATAGACATCCTTGATGATTTCAATTTATCTTTGTAATTAGATGTAATCGCTATGAAAAAATTACTTAATGTATTGGTTATCACATTGTTGTGGGGTTCTGTTGGCTTTAGTCAGCAATGCACAATTGACACACTATTTATGGGATATAAACGTGCTCAATTTACATTACCGCCCGCTCAAATTGATTTAGATACCGCTCAAGTTTTGACCATTCCACTTGTTTTTCATGTGGTTCATCTTGGGGAAATTGTTGGAGAAGGAACCAACATTAGCGATGCACAGATTCAAAGTTGCGTTATCGCGCTCAATGAAGATTTCAGAAAGATGGAAGGCACAAATGGGGATGGGCTTGGCGTAGACACTAAAATTGAATTTTGTTTGGCCGCACGGGACCCGAACAACGAGCCTACAACGGGTATTGTAAGACACGATGCAAGTGCTCTGACATATACCTACGATTTCAGCGGACAGACAAGCACCACAAACTACCTTGAGCATGGGGTTAGCAACGGAAGCATCTATGACGTTGGCACAAATGGAATTCCACATACATGGATGAAACAAACGTTAGGGTGTTGGAATACAGATGACTATTTGAACATTTGGGTTGTTTCGGAAATCAACAACAACAACGCTTTGAATGGAGTTCAAGGCTTCAGCTACCTTGGATACAATAGCACCCCATGTTCGATGGGTCCCGTGCAGTTGTACAATGTCACGGGCACAACAGGCAATGTCAAGCCTACTCATGACATGAATAGAACGACTACACATGAAATAGGACACGCCTTTGGTCTTTATCACACCTTTGGTCTTGGCAATAACGGATGTGCAGAAACGAATTGCGAAACACAAGGAGACCTTGTATGTGATACCCCACCAACGTCCTCTAACAATAGTTGTAATCCAAATTTTTCAGATTGTCCCGATGCGCAACTTGAAAATTACATGGATTACACTCCTCAAACTTGCAAGAACACTTTTACACAGGGACAGGCCGAAAGGATGCGCGACGAGTTATGGCAATCATGGAATGGGTTTACGAATTCGTTGGGATGCTATCCCGTAGTCTCTTTGGATGGTGGTATATCAAATTTAAGCGTTGCACAACCGAGTTGTAAAACAACTTTTCCTGTCAACGTAAGCATAGCAAATTACGGCTCCTCTCCTTTGTCAAATCCTACAATTGCCTTATCGAATGGTGTGTTGACGCAGACTACTACGTTCAATCAAATTTTACCACCTCAAAACCAACAAACCTTCACTTTGATGTTCACTTCACTTCAGAGTAGCACACTTACTGCGCAGGTGACTTTCGATGAAGAGGAGGAACTGACTGAAAACAATGTTTTGGAAACCGATTTTATTTATGAGGATGGGAACACCTTGACTATTGAAATTTCCCCTGATGTTTGGTCGAATGAGGTAGATTGGGAAGTTGTAGATGAATGGGGCAATATCATAGAGTCAGATGGTGATTGGCCTGTGCAATTGCAAGATTCAACGTTTATGAAGCAGTTCTGCACTTTTGGAGGGTGCTACACTTTTCGCTTGACGGATAGCGGGGGCGATGGACTTTGCTCTTGGGACTTCAATGATGATGGACAATGCGATGGGTTCTACGATGCTTTTGTCAGAATCACACTTAACTACGATGTCATTTTTGAACTTTCAGAGTCTGATGAGGTCGATTACGGGTCTTTGCTTGAATTTGATTTTTGTGATGAGGTAGTCGAATGCGCAGGTGATACCGACGGGGACAATTCGGTTGGCGTTATCGATGTCATGAACATTTTAAGCGGCTATGGTTGTGTTGAAACTTCCACGCCATGTTTTGGTGATTTGGATGGCAACGGCACCACGGACCAAGCCGATTTGCAAGAGGTCTTATTGAATTATGGCACCCTTTGTTCAGGTTATGTGGAGCAAATTGTCGTTGACAAACCTTCAATGACCAAACGCTTTCTTCCTCATAAAACGATTGGAATTTATGATTTGTCAGGGCGTTTCGTAGGCATTTCAGAGCAGGACTTGGTGCGTGGTATGTTCATGATAATTGAGGAGAGGGAAGGCCAAATCCAAACCCGAAAACTATTTGTCCAATGAAAAAGTTTTCAGGCTTAATCTTTCTCATTTTTACCTTTTTCAGCGCGAAGGGACAATGCGATGTAGAGATAGCAGGATTTGACCCTGTATCCCTTGAAATAAGCATTGTTGTCCACGAAGGTTCGTGTGGTAGTGCAACCGATTCAATTGGTGAATTTCTCTTGACTTTGACTTTTGACCCTGTTGTCCCTAACGATGAAAACCCATTTTTTTGTTTTAATCCTGACGGAACAACCGATTTGTTGTTTCCCCTGAATTTTCCGTTTGTAGACATTGGGGAAGGAGATGATGCAATAATTCAGGGCGGAGACACCCTGACCTTCAATCTCATCGAGAGTCAACCCTTGGGTTTGGGAACAACATTGTGTTGGCAAGAAGCAATCAATTCAGGGGCATTTGACTCCTGCATCATCTTGTTTATCAATCAAATTAACGATAGTGGGTGTTTGGACGGCTCCTGCGATGGTTTAGGGGGCTTTCCATATCCCGATACCAATATCGAGGACAATACAATCGTGTTTTCCATGACCGACGCTTGTGGAGGATTGCCACCTCCTCCGATTTTGCTCGGTTGTACCGACCCAAACGCCTCAAATTTTAATCCCGATGCTACGGACGATGATGGTTCTTGTGAGTATGCCATTTTTGGATGCACAGACGAAGAAGCGGTGAATTACAATCCCGATGCTACCGATGACGATGGTTCTTGTGAGTATGCCATTTTTGGATGTATGGATGTCTTGGCCTTGAATTTCAATCCTGACGCAAACACAGACGATGGTTCATGCATCTATCCCCCTTCTCCAACAAATGTTTGCCATGACCCACTAATCTTTGTGCCTAACACCTTTACTCCCAACAACGATGGTGTGAATGATGTTTTTCAAGTCATTGCACCGAGTGAGTGCTTTAGGCGATGGGAGACACTTGTATGGAATCGTTGGGGTCAAATTGTATGGCAAGCGGATAGTCCATCAGCAATTTGGATGGGAGAAAGCCTACGGGGAACACACTACGTCTCTGATGGGGTGTATGTGTACAAAATAGACGCGGAGGGCGTTCTACCCTCCGCAACACAATCCCTCCAAGGCCACCTGACTATCTTCCGTTAATCGTCAAACAACCCTTTTGGTTCTTCCATGGGGGTTTCTTCAATTACTTCTGTTGTTTCATTGCTTTCTTCAAGGGCTTGAGCGAAAACGTTCGACTTGCCAAATGTTTTGTGTGTTCGCTTGACCTCAATGATTTGGTCTCCATCCAAAGTAAGCATACCCCCTCCTTCGGCGAGGTTATCGTAATGAAGTCCTGTTCCAAGTTGAAACTCTTTAGGAACAAGTTTCAGCAGTTGCTTCAAGCAAGTTTTTTTGAGCATCCATCCTTGCGGGTCTTTCTCTTTGTTGAACCAAATGCCTTTGTTGCCCGCTTTGCTGATTTTTTGAATATCCTGCAATTCTCTTTTGCTCATAACCTTAAACATTGGCTCACCATTGCGGAATTTGACAATCGCATAAACGTGGGTGATGCCTCCCCTTTCTCCTGAAGCGGGCTTATGATTGAGATACGGCTCTAATCCAAGACCCCAATCAAATTCATCCATCTCATACACAATCTCGGCACTTATGCTTTTGATTTCAGGATTTCGATATGCAATTTTGATAAGTCCCTGATAACCCAACTGAAATTGACACGCACTTCCGTAAGGTATCAGCCAAGCCTCCCCCACTTCAGGCGACGGAGATAGTCCGTGTTCGGCACATAGCAGAAGAGACGCAAAGAGGCTTGCGGGATTTTTTTCAACCACGTTCAGTAGTTTCTTATCTCTTTTGACGGCATTTAAGGCCATCGCAAGAAACCTGTCTACATTGATGTTAGGGTTGTTCTCAAGTAGGTGCTGAACGCGGTCTTTGTACGCATACAATTGCGCCTTAAAGACTGCGGAAGCATTTTTATGAGTGCTTGGAGTTGTTTTTGATGAAGACATGGTAATCGTAGAATTGGTCTATTTTGAAAGTTGTGGCAAAGGCTTCATTTTTAACCTCCTCGTAAGCAAGATGCCCTACAATTTTGCTTGTATTGCTATCCAACTTTTTCAGAGTGGCAATCATATCACTTTTGAAACCGAGCATTTCTCGCTCATGGATGCCGTGAGAAGGCGGGTCAACAAGAATATCGCAAACGTGAAGCAAGTATTCAAACAACTCCTTGCTATTGGTTGCAATGTCTTTGATGTCTTTACGATTTCTCTTCTTCGTTGTCAAGTGTGTCATGGAGGTTTTTTGTAAGGTGTTTAGCGGTCTTTGCGATTTGATACCATGCATACATCATTCTCACTTTTTGTTGTACTCCACGAAAAATTTTTTGAGTCAGACTTGCACCACCAAAAATCATGGAAAGAATAAAACTCAAAACAATACTGCAAAGAATTTTGAATTTTGATTCTTGGGAGTGTTTCAGGTGATAATCTACATTTTGAGGCAGATTAGAAATGGTGTATATCACACTCAAGAGCAAATACACCTTCACAAGGCATTGAAAAACGAACATCATGATTCAACGGGTTTTGAGTGGGCATTAGCAAGGTAGGTGTATTCCGCAAGCATTTCACCATATTGACCTCTTATCAAATGGTCAGGGCAATCTCCGATAAGTTTCTCTATCAGCGATTTGACATCGTATAACAAATGAGCATCCAAGCCATATTTGTTTGCTACGCGGTCCACATTGGTGTGGGTGACGTTCCCCCCCTTTTTCCATGTGCTCAAGGTCTGACGGCTAATGCCTGTCTCCGATGCAACATCATTCATGTTTTTATTCGTCATGAACATATAGACGAAGAGTCCTTGGACATGGCTTGTACTGATGCTCTTTACGAGTCTTTGAAATTGAATGTTCTTATCCATCACATATTTAATTCACTTGAGTAATAAACGCTCTCAACCTCTGCAAATTCTGTTTTGTGTTCGCAAGAGTGTGCTAACGGGCAATTGCGACACCTCAACATAGAAGGTCTTGGCTCAAATCCGTTTTCCAATTGTTTCTCTAAATAGACTTTTGCATCGGCCAACTCACGCTCATGTAAATCATATTCATCTTCGTCGATTTCGACTTTAATGATTCGATTGTCTTTTTCGTTGGTTGTACTGAAAATCCAAAAATAAAAGGGTACATCATCGGTCTGATACAAATTCTTGGCGATGTACTTGTAATGGATAGCTTGAGTCAAAACTTTCATTTTTGGCTTGTAGGAATTAGCTATATCCTCCCATCCTAAAGGATTCCATTTATCCCGAATCAAACCTGATGCTTTCAAATCAATAATCGCAATCTGACCATCGACTTCGGCTATGATGTCTGTCGTTCCCCTCGCGTCTCCATATTGAATTTCTTCACCAATACTGATAATCTTTATTCCGTAATGCTTCAAAAGGGCCTTAAAATTTGCCACCTGATATTCCATCCGCTCGTATGCCTTGGCAAGATTTCCATTTTTCAGACGCTTCGGTTCAGGAACACGCTCGCTATCGTAAGGCGGCATGGCACCCGTGCATTCGTATTCAAACCATTGACCAAGCAGTTGGGCCTCTGATGGCGGAAACACTACCCCGTCAACATACTGCGCCTTGATTTTCAGACCACACTCCTCTCCCTCGATGTAGTCTTTCATTCGTTTCAGAATGCTTTGACTGATTTTTCTTTCACTCATCGTTCCATCGTTTGAGTTTGTATCTGTTGATAGTAGGGTTGAAGTATTTCTTTATGATTGCCTTTGTCTCGATTCTTGAAAAACCTTCTGACTTCAAAAAAGCAGTAAGCCATGGATGTGCTACAGGAGAGGTCCCCACCTTTCGCTCAAGCATACTATGAAATGGTTTCTTCATAACTCGTAATAGCCATTTTCGTCCTCCCATACGACACAATGAGCCTCGGTCTCTATCCACACCTTCGCGCCGCAAGAAAGTGGCTTGTTCGGCTCGTATTTGATTGTGGCGACCACTTCGCCATCATTCCAAATTTCAACCCTCTTGCCGTAAACGTTCTGTTTGCTCGTTTTGCAGGTAATTACAGGTTCATCAGCACCATGTTTTGAATTAGACTTGATTTTGTGCTGATTGATGTGGATGCGTTTAATGATTCCGTGCGCCATCTTTCCATTTTTTCTTGTCCTCTTCAATTGTAGTCGGGGCGGGAATCGAACCCGCACTCCTCATTCGGGGAAAAGCAGTTTAAGTGCTTCGTGTCTACCAATTCCACCACCCGACCTGTCAACACCTTTAATTGTTGAAATACTTTTTCAACGCGGATAACCTGTCATCTGCGTCTACAAGCATCTTCAATGCATCTTCAGCATTGTTGTAAAAATCTTCCGTGCTATGGTCTCCTATGCCCACGGCTTTTGTTCCTAACAATTCAAGGGAGAGCAACGCTTTGGCTTTGTCCGCTTCAGCCGATGCCGTCAACATTTCAATAAGTGTGTTTTGCATTGTGTTTTGATTGTGTACCCCCGACAGGATTCGAACCTGTAACCTACGCATTAGAAGTGCGTTGCTCTATCCATTAAGCTACGGGGGCGGGGCATTATCCTCTTGCTTTTTGGATTCGTGACCCGTCGGTTACTTTGCCCTTTCCGTAAACACGTTGCCAATGTCTACGGCCTTCCGCTTTCTTGTTTTCAACTTTGAACTCTTGAGCGTATTGCTCGAAAGTGATTTTTTCGGTGGAAAAACGTCCATTCGTTGCTTGTCGCATGAAGTTTACGACTTGGGTCTTGGTGAAACGCTTGTACTTGGCGTTTTTCGATTGTGGCTTACGGGGGTCGCCCGCTTTACCTTTTGACCATTCGATGCGCGTCTTCAAAACATTTCCGTTTTCATCCGACTCCATCGTCTTCCCACGATTTTCGATGGTGTAGGCGGGCTTGTTGTCATCAAGCCCCATCAACTCGTTAGAAAGCCAATACTTGTACAATCCCTGACTGATGCTTTCATAGAGGTCTTGCATGGTTTCAAGGTTGGATTCACCATACGCACCACACGTCCATTCGTAAGTGTAGTTCGAATCGTCCGTCACGATAAATACACTTTTACCGAAACGCTTTGTTGCCAACTTCAGCAACTTATCAAAATTGTCCATTTTTTGATGGGGTTAGGGGTTTTTGAAAAAATATCTGTGGCAAGGTATGTCAATCATGCTTTACTTCCAAGCACACCCTCTAATTTCGTAAATTGCATCGATGTACGACAATCCCTTATTTTCATACGCAGGAATCAACAACCCCGCAGGTAAGCAACCTACCATTGTTGCTTTGGCAAATACCACAAGTCAAAGTCAACAAGTAAAGCTATTCAATGCCCAAGAGAATTTAATTGCAGAAAACAACGGCCTTCCTGAAGGTGTGGTGGCGAATTCTGAATTCATCTTTGAAATGCCTTCGATAGAGTTTTTTTCGTGCTTCCAAACTGCCCCGTTCAATGGATTCAGACCTGAAACAACCTTTGCCTTAAAGACAAATGCTATCACACAGGATATGTTCAGGATAGATGTAGACGTTGCAACGAATGTAACGAAAACGCTGACCAATGGTTTTAATGGAGTAGAGGACCCTACGCGATACAGGATTATTAGGAATAGATTTGATGTAGATGCGACAATTGAGGGCCTTCAAAATACGTTGCGCATGGTTTTTGGCATGACGACTCTTCAATCAACCAAAAACCGCGCACTTGAGGAGGTAGTTGTCTTTAATAGCACAACTTTTCCTTGTCTTGACCGCTTTCCTTTAACACAAACGTCAACGGGTTTCAACTCATCAGGAAGTACGAATGCTTCAACTTATCAAGAGATTTTGCAAAGCACCAATTTTGCACCCTTTGGAGTGGATGAAATTTTGATTCAGTCTGAAAAGATTCAGGAAATAGCGAAAAATCCTATAAGAATCACAGAGCGTGATGCGAATGGTAATAAGAATCGTCAATTGGTGATTTTACAAAGAACCCCATACACACGGAACTCTCAAAGAATTATGAGAAACATCACGGAGATTGATGGAGCAACTGAAGTTGAGTTGACTTTACCTCCTCGAACAACGGCTGAACTTTACATTTATGAAAAAAATAGGATTTTAGGATGATTAGAAGAAACCAATATGGAATTGAGCATGACAATCCAATCTTGGCTCGTGTCAGACAATTCTATGACACGCAAAAGAGCGACCCCTACGTCATTTTTATTGAGAACAAAAACGTTCGAAAAAAAGAGGTGAAATTGTTTGATGCGCAAAACAATCTGAATGCGGCAAATCTTGGCCTCCCAATCGGTGTGTCCGTAAACACAAATTTCAATTATACCACGGGTTCCAATTTAGTGACGGCTTTCAGCACGACCACAGGGACATTTAGGTCATCAACAACGGCCTCATTTTCAGGAAAAAGTGCGACATACGATTTATCAGGTCTTACCCCCGACGAAGCCGCAGAAGTTTTTCAAAACGATACGACCTTTTCTGTAAGTACCCTGATTCTACGGGATGGCGCATCCGCACGATTGGAATTCAAATTTGCAACTGATGACGATTCTCTGACAAATCTTGTAGTGCAACGTTCGCCATCACCTGCACAAACCTTTGCGCTTACCAAAACAGATTCGGGTTACGTGAATTATGCAGGGGCAAGAAGCACTTACGAAGAATTTCTTCAGCAAGTCATGGTGCGCCCAATGGCAATGGAAGGCAACTTTTTGGAGAGCACCAATCCCCTTGTTATTCAGTCAAATGATGTGATTGACGAGCAAGCGGATGTAACGGGGAATAGCATAAAAACTTTTCTGTCTTTGAACCTTGACCCCTACATGAGGTCGTCTCAACGGACGTTGCCAAATTTCAATCTTCTCAATGGACAAACATCCTTAACCCTCACCTTGCCCCCTACTTCTCAAACCATCTTGTATTTGTTTGCCGTAGAAGAAATTGATGCCGCTGAACAATTGAATCATGAGGTTGACCCTGAAAGCATGACTGAAGAAGAGATTCAGGCACCTTCTAAACCTTTTGATGATTACGAACTTCCCTCTACAGGTCTTACAATTTGATGTTGAAATAATCCTATGATTTTAATTGGATGATTTCGTGTTCAGTTGTAATCTTGCGAAAAACCCGTACAAATGAATAAGAAAGTTCTTTGGATTAGCATTGCTTCGGTTGCCACTTTAGGTGTTGGAGGATTTTTCACATGGCGTTATTTCAAAAAGAAGAAAGCCAAAGCCGACTCCCAAATGAAACAAATCCAAGGTGAGCAGGAGCAAATTGAAGATGTGCAACAATCAGACGAGGCAGTTGAACAGGTGCCACCCCCTCACGTAGATATTGAAGAAAATGTGGTTTACATCTCCGCAAAGTGGTGTCCTGCCTGTAAACAAAATGAAGCTACTGCGCAAAAGTTATATGCAAAGTACAAGGACAAAGTAGAGTTTGTCATGCTCGATGCAGACGAAGAATTAGCGAAAAGTTATGGCTATCAACTTGAAACACGCCACATTCCTGCGTTGATGTTTGTCATGGATGGAGAAAAGATTGGAGAATTGATTGGGCCTAAAACCATGCAAGAGTATGATGCGGAGTTTGCGAAGTATTTCCCCACACTTGTCCCAAAGAAGAGTGCTCCCATCGCAAAACCTCAAGAACAGGAGAAAAAAACCGCCCCAACGCCCCCACCTCCCGCTTCTACAAATGAAGTAAAGGCATTGCCTGAACCTTCATCGAATGGTCAGGAGCAGGAAGAAAAAGAAAACACCGAAGAACTTTCATCTGATGCTTAAACTATATGCCCTACCATATTCCGAAAATGCTTTAGAACCTTGGATAAGCGCAGAAACAATGAATGTGCATTACAATAAGCATTACAAAGGCTATTACGACAAAACCATTGAAGAGATGGAGCGTCTTGGATTACAGGCTTCCTTGGAAGAGATTATCAAAGACAATTTGTACGAAAAGTCTCAAAAATTGAGCGACAACTTTGGAGGATATTACAACCATTCTATCTTTTGGTTTATGCTTCAGCCAACGGGAGCGATGCCGTCATCTCCGCAAACGAAATCCGCGCAACTGATTCAACGTGATTTTGGTTCGTTAGAAAACTTCAAAAAAGAATTTGATGATATTGCCAAAAGCCGTTTTGGAAGTGGGTGGGCATGGTGGGTTTTAGACCCACGCACGGGAAAAACTGAAATCATTTCTACCCCCAACCAAGAGTTTCCTGAAATGGACAAGTATGGACGCAAAGTACCGCTTTTAGGAGTTGACGTGTGGGAACACGCATATTACCTTGATTACAAAAACGAAAGAGGGAACTACGTTTCAAATCTGCTTGACAACATTGTCAATTGGAATTACATTGAGGACAGAGTAAATGAGGCTACGGCCTTATCTCGCCTGTAAGTTCATTTTTCATTTTTTATTGGGCCAAAAGTGAAATCGCGGCAATCAGCAAAGGCTTGCATTTACTTTTGCCCTTCACCTAAAAATTAAGCAAAATGACACTCGGAGTAAGACAAGAAATCGACCGCCTGTTGAAAGAGGCTAACGACATCATGATGGAGGTAAATCATATTCAAGCCACCAAAGAGGAGAAGGATAACGCTAAAGCCGCGTGTCACAAGTTGTACACCCAAATCAAACTTCTTGATAGGTACACGTACAACTTGGTTACTGCCACTATTGATGATGACTGACCTACAAATTTTTACATTGACTTATTTGGCTTTTCTCACGGCCTTTCTTCTGTTCTATTGTCGGAATGAGGAGTAGTTAGGTGAATCCATTTATTGTAAAAGGATTCATGCATTCCTGTAGAGAAATCCCCTATTAAAGAGCGATGCGGGTAGAGGTACATTGATACACTCTCACCCGCATCTTCTATAGGAATGATATACCACACATTCAAAGGATGACATAGAATAGCAATCACATCTACGTCTTTCTTGGTATATCGTTGTTTGCCTTTACTGCCGCTTGCGACCTTGACCACGTAAACGTCTCCACTTGATTTTGTCTCCCGTTTTGAGGAAGTCATTTTTACTTGAACTCGAAGCAAATGGTTCCCATTGTCTACGATGAAATCGTATTTACAGGGGGAAAATGGTCGGGAGGCAATAAGCCCAAGTTCCATACACTTGGCAAGAAAAAACACCTCTCCGATGTTGTCCATGCACGTAAAGTACGCAGACACAGGGCGGAAGAGGCGTTTTGCTCTATCTACTTTTCAACAATTGGTTTTCAATCAAAATCCGCTTCGTCATATTGGATGTTGCGCTCACTCAACCAATGTTCCGCTTTGCTTGTCAAGTAATACTTGCCAAGAACCCATGGCTTTTGACGTTCACACCAAATCAAATCCTGTTTTATGAGGTCAACAACATTTCCCCGTAATTTCTTTGGGTGCGTTTTCATGCCCTTGGTGATTTCTCTAAAATCCATACCCGACTTCATTCTGATACGCTCAAAAATCGTTTTGCTATCAGAGGCAAGTTTATCATAATTCATCTGCCTTGGCCTTTATACGCTTTTTTGTAGTTCGCACTTGCCTTGTGCTTGCTTGTCTTTGTCTTGGCGTGTATTCCTTTTCGCTTTGTTTTGCCTTTAAGGGCATCAAAGTTTATCGGGCTAATTTTTCGCGGCATCAGAGAACGGATTTTTGAAGTTCACCTGACAGAGGATTCTTTTCCGCCGTATATCGCGCAACTTTCGTAGTCCCTCCAAAACGATTTGGCACCTCGACCATATCTGAATAGATAATGTATTTGTCTTCGTGGCGGAGGGTATGGATAGTTGCACTCAAGCGGGTGTTTCCAAGGTCTTGAATGGCCTCTAATGAGGTGATACTTCCGTGGTCATTGAAATACTTCAAAAGGCGGTCTTTGTGTGTTTGTCTTGCCATTTTTATAGGTCTGAAGGGTTTATGAGGAAAACGTCACCCACGAGATGGGTGTTCACGATGTGAGATGCTAATTCATTGTATTCATGGGTGGATTCTTTGGCATTTTCATCGAAAACTGCCAAGAATGGTTCTCCACCATTGGTAAACGAAAGATGTTCAACGTAGCCATTCAACATCTTTTGAAAATAGTCCTTTGAGGGCCAATCGATGTCAACGACATCAGGTTGATGTGCTCCGACTTTGATGTACAGGGCTTGGCCTTTCGGAAGGTCATTTATTCTCATAACTCTTTGATTCGGTTCAATTGGGTAATCAATTCGGTAAGGTCTCGTGCGATTGCTTCTGACCCTTTACTACCGCCAACAGACCATTGCTTCAAAGTAGTCATTGTGAACCATCCTGAACCCGTTTTGTAATCGTAGATTCTGAAAATGTACGAATCGGGTGTGTCAAGAAGGTCTTGCGGGACGTATTTCAATACCCATTCTTTTTGAACCTTATCATCGGCTGATGGGGTGTCGTAAGTGGGTTCTCCCAAGATGTCTACGAGAGAGTTAAAATCAATTTCTGTCAATTCTGTAACCCTCGATGTTGGAGGTGAAACAAAGTCCTCGCCTTTTTCATAGACGTAAAGTTGTCCCAATGATGGATAGGGATGATTTGGGTCGATATGACGCATGGTGTTTGGGGTTTAAGGGGTTTTGTTAGCAAGGTAAAGCAAACTTGACGGCAAGGCAAAAAAAAAGGAGGGCAAAAGCCCCCCTTCTCGGTTTACTTGTTCGCATCCATGACTTGCTTCACGTCTGCGGTCACGTCAATGTCCATTCCGTTTGCAAGTTCGTATCTGACTTCAACGATGTCAAGGTAAGGTGTTTCGGGATTGATGTCTTTTACTTCCGTCAAATCAAACACCGCGACTCCTGTTTCAAGGGTAGAATCAAAATTAGTACGGGTAGGCTTGATTCTTTGCGTGACAATTGCACCTTGACCTATTGTCATTAAAGTAAGATTTTCTTCATCGCCCACGTCTGCCCCCTCAAAGTAGATTTTCGAGATTGAAAAGGCGGTTGAGTCTGTGGATTGAGAGTACACAATCGACGTTTTCAACAAGGTGTTGTCGATGGACTTCATTGAGTGAACGACATTTTGGGCATTGACATTTGCAGAGGTCAGCAAAGACACCAATAGTGCCATCAAGGAAATTTTCAAGGTCTTCATGACTTTGGGGTTTGGGGTTTAACTCTGACTGCAAGTAAAGCAAACTTTACATACGAGTCAAGTTTTCAAATGTAAAAAAAAGAAAAAAGGGGCATAAGCCCCTCATTTCGATTGTTTGCTCTGCAAAAATTACTTCATCTTCTTCACGATGAAGTAAGCCGCTACTGCTACACCTGCAACAACGAGAACCTTTGGGAGTTCAACACCCAAAATCTCTTGCTTGCCTTCGAGCAACTTCCCGTCTGCGCCACGGAAAGCCATTCCGCCTGTCCGAGAGGGTCTACGTCCTCCGAGTGGTGGCCTGAAAATTGTTCCTCCTTCAGCCGTTGTTAACCCCATCTGCTGACTGCTTCCTGTATCTTTACCACACTTTGATGTGTTGCCCTCGCAACACATAGCGTATGCCGTCCTCGGATTGTTAGCTTCAACTTCAAATTCAGTTGGAGCAAGACCCGTAAGGGTTCCTCCCCCTGGACACCCAATCGTACACCCTCGTGGGCCTACTACATCCGAGCATAATCTTGTAATTGCCATATTGTTTTTTTCGTTTGTTGGATTTTAGCCTCTTCGTGTTGGGCCTTGAAGGAACGGGGCTTTAGAACTCATAAGTCGGTTATACCCTGTTGTACAACAATTCCTATCGGTGTGGTCTCCTGCCCCACATCCATTTCCACCATAAGCACTCCCCGTTGTTGAAACGTAGGAGGACGCGATTCCGTGTTCAGGATTTGCTAACAATACAGGGTCGTTAGAGCAATCACAATGACATAATATGTAACCCATTTTACTTGACCTTTTTGATGATAAAGTAAGCCGCTACTGCTACACCTGCAACAACGAGAACCTTTGGGACATCAACACCCAAAATCTCTTGCTTGCCTTCAAGCAATTTGCCATCTGCGCCACGGAAAGCTCCCATGGTTGGTCTTGGTGTAGAAAATTCAATCGCCGACGTGCCCTTTTCTGTAACAAGGATAGGCTCGTTGCTTTTGCTACAATGTCTACTGCAAGTGTACAAGCAACAATTTCCTGAACCAACAGGGGTGTCCCATTCCATGGAATTCAGAGCGACATCCGTTGTGGTTACGCTTCCGTCGGGATTTTCGCAGTTGCAATTGCACGTTGAGTATGCGTCAAAACAAGTATATGCCATGATTCTAATTATTTGGTTTGTGATTGAGCAAGTGTGCGACTTGGACATTGTTTCCTTGCGTGTGCAAAAGAAAACTTGCTACAAACATGAGCAATTTTATTTCCGTCTTTGTCCAAGCAATCCACACAATAAATGGAAGGCCCAACCGCTCTATTTCTGCCTTGCGATACTCCCTTACCTCGACCTGATTGTTTTCTAAAATTCCTTTTCATTTTTTTTCGATTAGAGGCTTAATGGCTTAACACCAATTTTCTTCAAGAGGGGAGCCGCGATAAAGAACCATCCTCCTACTCCAACCATGATGATGCCTACCTCATGGAGGAAATCACTCATCGCTTTGCCTCTGCCTGAAGCAAACATGAAATCTTGATTAGATGCAACTTGAGAAGACCTACGCATTGGGACTCTTTTTACCTTTCGCCCCGACTGACCCCTGAAGGCTTGTGCCTCGACAACTTTTTCCGCAGGACAATTCTTCATACATTCAGTTAAAGTACCAAACTGCCCTACACATGATTTGAGTTGCCCCCCGTAATCGGAACACTCGTTGTATGCCTTATTCGGATTGTCAAATTTGTTTGCCATTTTCTTCGTTCTTAATAGACTGCAATTTAAGTATTATTCTTTACCTTTTTTTCGCTTGTTGTTGACGGAACACTTTAGCGGCAGTACCCCGTCCAATTTCCATCGCTTTCTTGTTGCTTTTTCCTTCGGCTCGGTATCGAGCGGCAACCTTCATTGCCAACTTGTCGAAATCACTCACCTTCTTGCGCTTGGTCTTACCTCCCTTACGGAAGCGACGTGAATGGTGTGTCCTACCCCCATGACCATATTCCTCCTGAAAAACGTAAGTGTTAAATCCTTGCCTGATAAAGACATATCCATCGTATTCGAGTTCCCGCGCAAGTTTGCGGAAGTTTGGCATAAGAATGTAGTTATCAATCATATCTGTCGTGCTCATGCCATAGTTTGAACCTAACTCATCAATGATTTCATCTTGGGACATGGAAGTCACCTCTTCCACAAACGCCATTTCAATCGCCTCGGCTAATTTGTCTCTGAAATCATCCAATTTACCATTAGCCTCATCCCTTGCGTACTGCACTTCCATATCATATTGCTCGGCCTTGTCCTCCAATTCATCTTCATCCATGTCGTAGGCATCATCGCCCATTCCTTGTGAGAATCCTAACGCCCATTCTCTCAAACCAACGTCATCGACGGATAAGAATCTTTCAAAATCATTGAATTGGTCAATTCCTCCTAATTCCAAAGTAAAGTCTGCCGCCCAATCTTCGGGACTATCGTATTCTCCGAGGTAATGGTCATCAATAAAGGCCATGTCCACCCCATAGTCTTCAGCAAATTCTGCCTTTGCGATGTCTTCGTCCGAAGTAATGTCTTTTTCAACTTTCCCTCCATGAGCCATTTTTCTGCGCCCCTTGTCCATCGTTCCAACCGATGCGTACTTCCTTCGTCCCATGGACTTCTCCATCCCCGCACTTTCGTCGCGTCGGTCCTTACGCGATTGCTTTTTCGTGCGACCTGCGCCTTTTCTCATGCCAAGGCTTTCGTCCAACTTGTCGTCGTAGCCCTGTCCGTGCATACCCCCGTGAGCCATGCTTGTAAGTAAGCCATATCGCTCCTCAAGAAACTTTTTGAGAGCCTGAAGAGCATCCGCTTCTGTTGCGAAACCGCCTCTCGATTTTCCTGAATGCAAATCCACCCATTCAAACGGCTTTGTAAGTCTTCTATCTCCTTCAAGGATTGCATAGTTTTTCGGATTCATACCCTGTGACATCAAAAAATCCCGAATTTCTTGATGTAAGGGGTCCTTATGGGCGATACCTCCGTGAGCCAAATCAAATGCTTTTCCTGATTTTGCAAACTCGACCAACTCTTCGTTTTCTTCTGACCCTATACCCATTAGCCACGCCATCGCAACATCCATTGGTTCTATCTGCCCTCTGCCAATTCCTGATATAATGCTCACAACATCATCGTTCGAGAAATGATTCCTTTTAACAAGTTGCTGTAAAGCACTTTGACTCATCGTCGTTTGAGAAGATAGCTCGTCTATCAAATAATCAGGAACAGGAACTTGTCCTCCGTGAGCCATCTTTCTACGCCCCTTGTCCATCGTGCTGACGGAAGCGTACTTCCTGCGTCCCATTGAACGCTCCATTCCTGCGCTTTCGTCGCGTCGGTCTTTACGGCTTTGTTGCTTTCTTCGCCCCGCTCCATGCCTCATTGAAAGGCTTTCATCCAATCGGCTATTATACCCTTGGGTCTTGCCTCCATGCTTTAATCGCAAGTTCGTGGTCAAAACCTTGTTGATGGCTCTTTGCGTTTCACCAATAAAACCCAATTTAGTAGAAGCCTTTTCTGCGGGTTTCTTGGCTTCTCTCAATGGAGGCATGACAATTTCAAGGACTTCCAAACCCTCTTCCCTTGGCATCATTTGAGCGGCCTCGATAACTTTCGCATCTGCCATCTCAATGGCCTTTCGAGCCACGTAAAGGGGGTCTCCAAAGCCCCCTCCTCCTCTGCTCAATGCCTTGTCTGCCTCATCAAGAAATTCTTGGGCTTTGAAAAGGGACATCCTTGCTTCCAACTTTGTTTGACCACCCTCTGCCATCATTCTATCGCCTATATCCATGGTGCCTACCGAAGCGTATTTTCTCCGTCCCATAGAACGCTCCATAGCCGCACTTTCGTCGCGTCGGTCTTTACGGGTTTGTTGCTTCCTTCGGCCCGCTCCGTGCCTCATAGAAAGGCTTTCATCCAATCGGCTATCATAGCCTTGGGTCTTACCTCCATGACCCATCTTCTTTGACTTCTTTCCGCTTGAACCAAGCAAGGCCCCGATTCCTGCGGCTACGATATATTGAATCATTTAATTTGCATTTTCGTGCCTTAAAAATACGAATTGTGGATTACAATTTCCGTATGGGGCCTATCGCCAAAAAACTTGGATACACACGATTGCAAACGCCAAAATCGAACACAATGCAGTTTTCATATCCATGCCCTCTCCCATAACAAACCATGTGAGGAAGGCAAAAGAGAATATGCCCGTTGAAAAGCTAATGAATCGAGCGGGCCACAATTGTCCATCATAATATCCTGCAAGCAAGGCGGTCGCCTTAATGAAGATGTAGCTTATTACTACGCCCCCAAAAATCGCAAGGACCCACGGGTTGTTTTTGGCCCACTTGCTGAAAAATTGACTATTGGTTTGAAACCAAATGAGAATTTGGGCCAATGCAAACAAAGCGGTACCGAGCAACAATGCCTTCATATCTGAAAATTTTGAAATGCAAAAGTAAAAAAGGGGAGGCTTGCGCCTCCCCCGAACAATCCGCCTGTTTGTGGAAGAAACCCCCACTTCCGTCAAACATGATTACGGATTCATAATGTCTGTAAAGTTACGTTTTTTTCTTGAAGAAATAATGATAAAAATCCCGCCAAGAGCAATCAACCCACCACCCACGAGCACAAGTTTCAAAAGTCCGCTTCCTTGGCTTTTGATTCCATCTTCTCCTGAATAGTTGTTGGGGTCTAACGGAGAAAGGAAGCCTGTCAAACCATATTCGCTATTAGTCTCTTCAGCTATTGCTTCCCCTTCAATTTCGCAATCGACAGAATCAAGTCCTGTTTCAGGAATTTGACTCATGTATGGATTCGTAATACGAATGTCTCCGAATTTGCCCGCGCTATCGTCCCAAAAACTTTTGCTCGATGATGCGCGATTGTCTATGTGGATGAACGTCTTGTAAATTCCAATGCCGTTAATTCCTTGGGCGCGTAACTTTCTGTACAACGGCCCTTTGCATTTGAAATCGTGATAGAAGCGGGTGAGATAATTGTCGTTATCTGAAATGAATTGAAAATCGATTGCTCGTGCGGGCGCAAGATGACGTGAATCTGATACGCCACCCGCCAACTCATTTCCCAAAGCCGTTCGTAATGTGCTTGTAACTCTTATTGGTGCTCCAAACCAATCCCGAATGGTCTGAAGACCTTCGATTGTTTGGTCATCAAGTGAATGACACGTAGGCGCATCGATAGACTTGGAATGCAGTTCTGCTTCCGTGAAATTCTTCGTTACCTGTCTTGTGCTACCCTTACAAATGTGAGCCATTATCTGCCATTATCTTGGTAGTTCAAAATGCGCAGTTCATATTTGATTAAATCCCATGCAACTACCGCTGACAGAGAGGCTAACATTCCAATTAAAAATGCCTTTTTGTCGTTTGAATCAATCATGTAGCGAAAATAAGAATTTTTCAATTCGTATTTTAGCGTCATGCCTGCACTACTATGTAAAGACGGATATAGGTTAGACGACCCATGCTACCCATTTTGTTCAAAGCAAGATGGAAGCGGTTGTGACTACTCTACCATTGGACAAGGGGGAAGCAACCCTTTTGGATTAACAGGCGACCCGTACTCCGTGACATACTCCGACCAAGGCAAATTGACGGGCAATTTTGATACTCGCGTCTACACACCAACCATCGACCCATACCAAGCCCAACTTCCTCCAAAAAACTTTAGTGGGTTTGCAGGTAGCAATAGGGAGTTTATGACTTTCGCTGACTACTCCTCTCCACCATGTGCTTTTGCTCAAGCGATTGGAACTGCTGAAAGCATCACGCAAGACGGAACGACCACAGAATTGACTGCCGTCCCACGATTCAGCACCCGCGACTTCTTCAAAAGCGGAGAGATGAATGGTGTCATTCCCTCCTCTCCAACAAATGGAGGTGGACAAAGAGAATTACCTCATTGCTCGTGTGGGGATGGGTCTACGTGCAGAGCAACGCCCTTTTCAGGGGCAGGGCGCAAATGTTGTTGTTGCCCCGAAAACGCGAACAACCCCAAATGTCAATCTGATACCGATACACGTAGATAAAATGGCAAAATCTACCCATTCCTGTCATGATTCAGATGGCCTCTACTGCGGCCAATGCACGGGGCCTTTTGATGACGCTTCATGTTGTGCGCAATTTACCGAGACCTACACACCACGTAGCGGTGCCCCGCGCACTCGATGCATAACATCGACTCAAAGTTCATTTGGAACAGGAAAGCCTGTAGGTGCAGACCTTGAAATTGCCGTGCTGACAGGCAATATGGCAGGTGCCGACGGCTCCCAAACAAAAGAAAACCCTCAAATCGATTCGTTTGGAGATTTGGCCCGTCACTTGGGGAATAGCTTGGTCATCCCCACGTTAATTATTGGCGGAGTCACCTTCGTGCTACTTCGAATCCTGAAGTAAAAGGCAAAGCAACCTACCTGTCTATAAGTGCTTCCTCGTTCTTGGGATATTTCCCATGTATAATGATGGGACCAAATTCACCTTCCGTGTAATCCCGCATTTCCTCAACGATTGTAGTTTTGAAAGTGGGGTCAGAATAAAGGGACTGCATGGCTACGGCAGTCAACTCATCCTGTGACCCTTCGGTGTTGTACACCTTTTGATATGCTTGTTCTACGTTACTCA
>MDTA01220766.1_pt1 | contig 35716 bp, 30 predicted proteins | sample 811151 | NCBI WGS metagenome assembly MDTA01 (sample SAMN05326648, study PRJNA326480) | marine metagenome | isolation source: seawater | place: Indian Ocean: South | collected 2010
GGATCCCAGACGTAAACCTCGGCTTCCGGCAGCAGTTCCTTGATAGGCACTGTCCAGCGCTCGGGTTTCGGGTCGCCTGCCACAAAAAGAATCTTCATTTTGCCTCCAGGGGGTCGCCACAGGGTTTGATGGCTGCTAGTTTGTTTTGCAATGCAGAATTCAGAAACGGCGAAATCCGAAAAACACGGTATAAGATACCGCCATGCGGTTCCTGATTTGAAACATAAGTGCCAAGTGTTTCATATTTGGTACGAATTTTGAAAAGACTTTCTGGTACTTGATTTCTGCAGCGATTAAAATGATGGATTCGCAACTATTCACCATATTAATACACCGGTTACCGGAGCGGGCGACGCGGTTGGAGGACGTCCCATTATGGCAGGAAAAAAGCAGATCTCACCCGAGCTGAAAGTGGCATCCACTGACGGTGAGCCGGTGAAGCCGGAAAAAGACCGCAAGTTCGTCGAAGCCCTGTCCCGGGGTCTGGACGTGCTCCGCGCCTTCAGCCAGGGTCCTGTCATCCTTGGGAACCAGGACATCGCTCGCATCACCGGGCTGCCCAAGCCAACCGTGTCGAGGATGACCTACACCCTCACCAAACTGGGCTACCTCAGCTACAACACCCAGTTGGAGAAATACCAGCTCAGTTCCGGCGTTCTGGCACTGGGTTACGCCTATGTCTCCAACCTCAAGGTTCGCCAACTGGCCAAGCCCTACATGGACGAATTTGCCCGCCAGACCAATATGTCCGTGGGGCTGACCTGCCGGGACCGGCTGCACATGATCTACGTGGAAAACCGCCTGCCACCGGAGGCCTCACTGCTGCGGATGGACATCGGCCTGAAACTCCCCATGGCCACCACCTCGGCCGGCCGCGCCTACTACTGTGCCATCAGCGACAAGGCCCGCCTGGTCATCGACGACGCCATGGCTGCCAAATTCGGAGACGACTGGCCCGAGAAAAAGGCCGGCCTCGACCAGGCCATGAAGGATTACAAGGAGCACGGCTTTTGTCTTTCCATTGGCGAGTGGGACCGCAACATCAACTCCGCCGGCGTGCCCATCCACCTGCAGGACGGCACCATCATGGCCCTGACCTGTGCCGCACCTTCTTACCTGGTACCGGCTGAAAAGCTTCGTGGTTCTATAGCGCACCAGTTGGCGATGTTGGCTGGCGATATAGAATCCTTGGGCGTCTGAGAATAACTGCTAAGTAGAGAAGGAAGGCGGTGGGAAGGTTCTTCCGAAACCGTGCGGAGCCATGGATGGCGGAGCCGAGCGTACAGGGAAGTATTCACAGCGTGTTTCGGAAGAACCTTCCCGCTGCCTTCCGACGGACTCAACAGCAGAAAACCGCAGAGGAACCCCCTGCGGTTTTTTTGTGCCTGTAGTTTAATGGTAGGTTGAAACCACCAACGAACTTCTATTAAATCGTACGAATGTTTCGCTAGTTAAAACCATATTTCAGAAAGAATGCGAGGAGAAAACATGTCTGAGGTCGTTAGCTATAACCGGGAAGGCAACATCGGCGTTATTACCGTGAACTACCCGCCGGTCAATGCCCTCGGCCAGGCTGTTCGTTCCGGTCTGCTCGCAGCCCTGGAACAGGGCCAGAAAGATACCGAGGCCAAGGCACTGCTGCTGGTTTGCGAAGGGCGCACCTTTATCGCCGGCGCCGACATTCGCGAATTTGGCAAACCCATGCAGGAGCCCACGCTGCCGACGCTGGTCAACACCTTTGAAAACAGCGACAAGCCGCTGGTTGCAGCGATCCACGGCACGGCACTGGGCGGTGGTCTGGAAACCGCTTTGAGTTGCCACTACCGGGTTGCCGTCAGCAGCGCCAAGGTGGGTCTGCCGGAAGTGAAGCTGGGCCTGCTGCCCGGTGCAGGCGGCACCCAGCGGCTGCCGCGCCTGACCGGTGCCCAAAAAGCGCTGGAAATGATCACCACCGGTGAATTTGTCGGCGCCAACGACGCGCTGGCCCTGGGCATTCTGGATGCCGTGGAGGACGGAGACGACATCCGCGCTGTCGGCATGGCCTATGCGCAGAAAGTGGTCGACGAAGGCAAGCCTGTGCGTCGTGTTCGCGATATCACCGACAAGATCGAGGCGGACAAAGGCAGCGATGTCTTTGACCAGTTCCGTGACGAACTGGAGAAGCGTGCCCGGGGCCTGTTCTCCCCGTTCAAGTGTGTCGACGCAGTTGAAGCGGCGTTCAATCTGCCGTTTGACGAAGGCATGAAGCGCGAGCGGGAGCTGTTCATGGAGTGTATGGAGTCGCCCCAGCGCGCTGGCCTGATCCACTCGTTCTTTGGCGAGCGTGAGGTGTCCAAGGTCAAGGGGCTGCCGAAGGATACGCCGGTTCGTGACGTGAAGAGCGTTGGCATCATCGGTGCCGGCACCATGGGTGGCGGTATCGCCATGAACTTCGTCAACGTGGGCATTCCGGTCACCATCGTCGAGGTAAAACAGGAGGCTCTCGACAAGGGCCTGGCGATTATCCGCCGTAACTACGAGAGCTCCGCGAAGAAGGGCAAGCTGACCCAGGAGCAGGTGGAGCAGCGCATGGCGCTGATCACCCCGAGCCTCACCTACGACGATTTCCGGGATGTTGATCTGGTGATCGAGGCGGTGTTCGAGAACATGGCTATCAAGAAGGAAATCTTTGCCAAGCTCGACGAGGTGTGCAAGCCGGGTGCGATTCTGGCGTCCAATACCTCAACCTTGGATATCGACGAGATTGCGTCCGCCACCAAGCGCCCGGAAGACGTGGTGGGTATGCACTTCTTCAGCCCGGCCAATGTGATGAAGCTGCTGGAGAACGTGCGTGGCAGCAAGACCTCAGACGAGGTCAAAGCCACGGTGATGGCGGTTGCCAAGAAGATCAAGAAAGTGGGCGTCATGGTGGGCAACTGTTACGGCTTTGTCGGCAACCGGATGCTCCACAAGCGCGGCACCGAGGCCATGTCCCTGGTGGACGAGGGCGCCACACCGCAGCAGGTGGACAAGGTGCTGACGGATCTGGGCTTCCCCATGGGGCAGTTCGCCATGTCCGATCTGGCCGGGATTGATGTTGGGTACCGCATTCGCGAAGAGCGTCGCAAGTCGGGCGAGAACATTCCTGCAAGCTGGATGGACAAACTCGCCGAACAGGGCCGTCTTGGTCAGAAGACCCAGGCAGGTGTATACAAGTATGAGGAAGGCAGCCGCAAGCCGATCCCGGATCCGGAGGTGGAGCAGCTGATCGAGGAGTTCCGCAAGGAGCAGGGAATCACGCCGCGGGAGATCACCGACCAGGAAATCCTGGAGCGCTGCATGTATGTGATGATCAACGAAGGCGCCAAGATCCTTGAGGAAGGCATTGCCGATCGTCCGCTGGATATCGACATCGTCTGGATCTACGGCTACGGCTTCCCGGCCTATCGCGGCGGCCCCATGTTCTGGGCCGATCAGGAAGGACTGGACACCATTCTTTCGGCGGTGAAGAAGTACCGGGATACCGTTGGTGGCGAGCAGTGGGAGCCGGCGGCTCTGCTCGAGAAGCTGGTTGCTGACGGCCGTAAATTTGCTGACTTGTAACATCTGACATAGGGGCTGGTCTGGGGGCGGGGTGCCTTTTCCTCTGGGAAAAGCAACTCGCTTTGCTCAGACATCTTTTCCCGGCGGAAAAGGCACCCCGCCCCCAGACCGGCTTAGCTGAGTGCTTGGCCTGATCTCAACTACAATTTCTCAAATCGAGGGCATTATCATGTCTGAAGCCGTTATCGTTTCCACCGCCCGCACCGGCCTTGCCAAATCCTACCGGGGCTCTTTGAACAACACTCACAGCGTGGATATGGCAGGTCACGTTATCAAACACGCTGTTGAACGCGCGGGCATTGATCCGGCCATCGTTGAAGATGTGATCATGGGTGCAGCTTTCCAGGAAGGCGCGCAGGGCCGGAATATTGCCCGTCTGGCGGCCATTCGCGCTGGTCTACCGGTGACCACCGCCGGTTTTTCCATCAACCGGTTCTGCAGCTCGGGGTTGCAGTCTATTGCCCTGGCCGCCCAACGGGTTGTTTCCGAGAAGGTGCCGGCCATGGTAGCTGGTGGCGTTGAATCCATTTCACTCGTGCAGAACGAGAAGATTAACAGTTTCCACGCCACCAACGAGTGGCTGATGAAGAACAAGCCGGAACTGTACCTTTCCATGATCGAAACGGCGGATATTGTGGCCAAACGCTACAACGTCAGCCGTGAAGCCCAGGATGAGTATTCGCTGATTTCCCAGCAGCGCACGGCGGCGGCCCAGCAGGCTGGCAAGTTTGACGATGAGATTGTGCCTTTCGATGCCACCATGCTGGTGAAGGACAAGGAAACCGGTGAGGTCAGTGAAAAGCAGGTGACCCTGACCGGGGACGAATGCAATCGCCCGAGCACCACGCTTGAGGGCCTGGCGGGTCTGGAGCCGGTGCGCGGCCCGGAGCAGTTCATCACGGCGGGCAATGCCAGCCAGCTGTCGGACGGCGCCTCGGTATGCACCGTAATGAACAGCACCTACGCCGAGAAGCACAACATCGAACCCATGGGGATTTTCCGGGGCTTTGCTGTTGCAGGCTGCGAGCCGGATGAGATGGGCATCGGCCCGGTGTATGCGATCCCGCGCCTGCTCGAGCGCAACGGTCTGACCATGGACGACATCGATCTGTGGGAGCTGAACGAAGCCTTCGCGTCCCAGGTGATTTACTGCCGTGACCGCCTGGGCATTCCCATGGAGAAGCTGAACGTAAACGGTGGTTCGATCTCTATCGGTCATCCCTTCGGTGTCACCGGCGCCCGCCAAACAGGCCACGCGCTGATTGAAGGCAAGCGCCGGGGCGCGAAATACGTGGTGATTACCATGTGCATCGGCGGCGGTCAGGGTGCTGCCGGCTTGTTCGAAGTGGTTTGAAGCCGACCTGTATGAAATCGGGGCCAGAAAAAGCGTTTTTCTGACCCCTTGTTCACCTAAAGGGGAGAAACATGGACAGACAAGCAAAAGCCGTCGTCTGCAGGGAATGGGGCCAGCCTGTTCAGGTGGAGACGATTACGGTGGAAGGCCCCAAGCGGGATGAAATCACCATCAAGATCGCGGCCTGCGGCGTCTGCCACAGCGATCTGTCTGCCACGACGGGCAAGATTCCCTACCCGCCTCCCCTGGTATTAGGGCACGAAGCCGCCGGTGTGGTTGTCGAAGTCGGTGAGGGCGTCACGGCCTTCAAGGAAGGCGACCATGTGGTGAGCACTTTCATCTCCATGTGCGGCAAATGCAGCCAGTGTGCCCGTGGCCGCCCGGTTCTCTGCGAAAACGCCCGCAAGGCCATGTTCAACCTGCCGGATGGGACGGTGCGAACCAAAGGCGCGGACGGCGAGCCCCTGAACGTCTTTGGCGCCTGCGGCGTGATGGCGGAGTTCGCCACCATGCACGTGGACAACTGCGTCAAAGTGGATGAGACCGTGCCGATGCAGAATGCCGCCCTGGTAGGCTGTGCCGTGATGACCGGTGTCGGTGCTGTTTTCAACACCGCAAAACTGGAACCTGGTTCCCGGGCGGCTGTGTTTGGTATCGGCGGCGTTGGCCTTAACGCCATTCAGGGCTGCGTGACCGCTGGCGCCGAGATGATCGTGGCGGTGGACAGCAACCCCGCCAAGCTGGCGATGGCCAAAGAGTTCGGCGCCACGCATACCGTGAATATCAACGAGGTGGAAGACGCAGCAAAGGCCGTGAAAAAAATGACCGGTGGCGTCGACTACGCCTTCGAATGCGTGGGTGCCGGGCCGGTGGTGGAACAGGCGTACAAGAGTCTCGGCCGTGGTGGTACCGCCGTGGTGGTGGGCGTAGCAGATCCGAAGGACAAGACCTCGCTGACCACGCTCACTCTGCCCGCCGATGAGCGCACCCTGAAAGGCAGCTGGCTGGGTTCGGCCCGTCCACAGCACGATTTCCCCAGAATCCTGGGTCTTTACAAGGCTGGTAAACTCAAGCTGGACGAACTGGTTACCCGAACCTACCCCATAGAGGACGCCGTGCAGGCGTTCGATGATATGGTGGCAGGAAAGAACGCCCGAGGCGTTATCGTATTTGAATGAAGGGGGAAGCATGAACGAGCTGAACAGGAACTACATCAACGGCCAATGGGTGAGCTGGGCCGGTGACATGATCGACGTTCACGAAGCGGGCACAGGCGACGTGATTGCTCGCGTTCCCGCCGCTGGCGCGGATGAAATGGAACAGGCCATTGCCGCCGCGGATGCCGCTTTCGAAAGCTGGTCGGAAAGCACCCTGGAAGAGCGAATCAAGGTGCTGGAACAGCTGCATGCAGGGTTGAAAGAGCGCGCCCCGGAAATTGCCGAGACCGTTTGCCGGGAAGTGGGCATGCCCATCAAACTGGCCACGCCGATCCAGGCCGGCATGCCGGCTGCAGTGACCAAGAGCTACCTGAAACTGCTGCCCGACTACCCGTTTACCGAACAGTCCGGCAACTCCGAGGTGCAGTACACCCCGGTGGGTGTGGTTGGCTGCATTACCCCCTGGAACTACCCGCTGCACCAGGTGATCCTGAAAATCGTCCCGGCGATTGCCGCCGGTTGCACCGTAGTGCTCAAGCCTTCCGAGATCGCTCCCCAGACGGCGTTTATCCTCGCCGAGATCCTCGATGGCACCGACTTGCCCAAGGGCGTCTTCAACATGGTGTGCGGCTATGGCCACACCGCGGGCGATACCCTGATCAAACACCCGGATGTGCGCATGGTGTCCTTCACCGGTTCCACACGCACCGGCAACCTGATCGCCCATGCCGCTGCCGATGACTTCAAGCGTTATGCCCTGGAAATGGGTGGTAAATCGGCCTCTGTGATCCTCCCGGACGCGGACCTCGCGGCAGCTGTCAAAGGCACCATCAACAACTGCCTGCTGAATTCCGGTCAGACCTGCACCGCACTCACCCGCATGCTGGTTCCGGCCGACAAGCACGACGAGGCCTGTGAGCTGGCCGCCGCTGCCGTGGCCAAAATGACGCCGGGTAATCCGCTGGAAGAAACCACCCGCTTGGGCCCGCTGTCCTCTGCGCAGCAGCGTGACAAGGTGATCGATTACATCAAGCTGGGTATCGAGGAAGGCGCCAAGCTGGTCGCCGGTGGCCCGGAAGCGCCCGAGGGATGCGAGAAAGGTTACTTCGTCAAGGCGACCGTCTTTGGTAACGTCAAGCCGGACAGCCGCATCGCCCAGGAGGAAATCTTCGGGCCGGTGCTGTGCGTTATTCCCTACAACGATGAAGCCGAAGCGGTGAAAATTGCCAACGGCACCCAGTACGGGCTATCCGGTGCGGTCTGGTCTGGCGACGATGCCAAGGCCAAGAAAATCGCCAGCAAGCTGCGCACTGGTCAGGTATTCGTCAATGGTGGCGCGTTTAACCCGATGGCACCGTTCGGCGGCTTCGGTCATTCCGGTATCGGCCGCGAGTTCGGTAAATGGGGTCTGGAGGAGTTTCTGGAAGTTCGCTCGCTTCAGCTTTAAACGCTAAGTGCCTGGCCTGCTGAGATGCGGGCTGCGCCCGAGGTGGGGTACCTTTTCTTCTGGGAAAAACAACTCGCTGCGCTCAGACATTTTTTCCCGCCAGAAAAGGTACCCCACCCCGGACCTGAGCGAGTTCTGAGTGATCCGCTCTATGCTTTTCCTCCCAGTAGAATCCGCACAGCCGTGCAGGCATCCTCCAGTTCTGCCTCCCTGGGTTCCCGCCCGGCGATTATGTCGCTGTACAGGCAGGACTCCGCCAATCGGATCATGAAGTAGGACAGACTGAAAATGTTCATCGGCGGCTTAATATGTCCGGCCGCAACTTGGTCTTTCAACATGCGCGTGTTGGTCTCCACTGTGCGCGTGTGCAGGATCGACTGAGATGAGGTGAGGATCTTGAGGGCGTATTCCGGGTCCTGGTTGATGAAGCGACGCAGGGGTTCAAAGTTGAGGATGGTGGAATTAGTGCGCCGGTACACTCCGACGATGTAATCCACGCCTACGCCGGAGGTTTCTGCCATGGCCTGGCGCCAGAGGGGTTCATAGAGGGACCAGAGAATCTCGCCGATTAGCAGATCCTTGTTGCCCACCCAGCGAAACAGGGTAGCCCGGCCAATTCCGAGTTCATCGGCCAGCGGCGCCAGGTGAATGCGTTCACCCTTGAGCCACATGCGACGTGCCCGCTTGAACGCCTCGGCCGGTGTTGCCCTGGTTACGGTTTTGTCTGCCACTGAAACCTCATGCCCGAATTTGGATTCATTTTAACGGCTAAACCCGGAGCCGGCTATGTGGGCGGTTTCCAAAGGTCGTGATGGTTTTGTGAACTTTTCCGCCTACACTCTGCTCTGAACGCAACGAACGATACAGGGAAGGCAGTGAGCCCCTTACGATGACACGAACGGTACTGATTATCGAAGACAATCCCGGCATCGGTGAGCTGGTGCGTATGCAGGTGTCGGATCTGGGTATGAAGGCGGTTCTGATGGACCGGGGTGATACCGGTCTGGAGCGGTTCCGTGAGGGTGGCATCGATCTGGTGATCCTGGATCTGATGCTGCCCGGCCTGGATGGTCTCGCCGTGTGCCGGGAGATTCGTGCCTGCCCGGGCTACGTACCAGTTCTGATGCTGACGGCAAAAAGCACGGAACTGGATCGGGTTCTGGGCCTGGAAATGGGCGCGGACGATTACCTGACGAAACCTTTCAGCGTGGCGGAGCTGGCAGCCCGCATCAAAGCGCTTTTCCGACGGGTAGACGCACTCTCTCAGGGCTCGTCCGCAAGCAAGGAAGTTGAAGAGATTCAGGTGGATGGGCTAAAAATCGACCCGGTTCGCCGGCGGGTCTTTGTCGATGAGAAGGAGGTGGACCTGACCGCCCGCGAGTTCGACCTGCTCTGGCACTTTGCCTCCCATCGGGGCCGGGTTTTCAGCCGGGCCCAGTTGCTTGATGCCGTCTGGGGCTACAACCATGAGGGCTACGAGCACACCGTGAACACCCATATCAACCGCCTACGCAACAAGATTGAAGCCGACGCCGCCGAGCCCCGATATGTCCAGACGGTCTGGGGCGTTGGCTATCGGTTCATGGATTGATCATGGCCCTGTCTGTCTTCAGAACCCTCTATGCCCGGCTGGCCATTGGTCTGTTCCTGTTGTTGCTGGTGGTAGGAGGCCTCTTCACCTTTCTGAGCCTGTCTTCGGTGCGGGAATACTCGGCCGCGGTGAACCAGCAACTGAACCGGGATCTTGCCCGTAATCTGGTGTCGGACCGCAACCTGGTCACCGACGGCGAGCTCAATCGGGACGCCCTGAAGCAGCTGTTCGAGCTGTACATGACGATCAATCCGAGCATCGAGATCTATCTGCTGGATACTGACGGCAACATCCTTTCCTACTCTGCGGATCCGGCCAAGATCAAGCGCAACCGTGTGTCCCTGGAACCAATCCAGACCCTGATCGAAAACCCTGACGCCTATCCGCTTCCCGGTGATGACCCGCGCAGCCACGACCGGCGAAAGGTCTTTTCGGTAACGCCCGTTCCATCGGCTGAAAACCCGTCAGGCTACCTCTATGTGGTTCTGCGGGGTGAGGAATACGATCTGGCCGAGAGCATGGTGCACAGTAACCGCCTCCTGCAGATGGGCGCAGGCGCGCTGGCGGTGAGCCTGTTCGTCGGTTTGCTGGCCGGCCTGGTGTTTTTCCGGCTGCTGACGCGTCGGCTGTCTCGGTTGACCGAAAGGGTAGAATCCTTCGAGCGGGAAATGTCTCCAGAGAGCACGTCTGCGGTTGCTGGCAAGGGCGATGACATTGATTATCTGGCCGCCCGGTTTGATCAGATGGCGCAGCGGATTGTTGCCCAGCTGGATCTACTGAAGCACAAGGATGCCCAGCGCCGCCAACTGGTTGCCCAGGTCTCCCATGATTTGCGAACGCCCCTGGCGTCCATTCAGGGTTATATCGAAGCCTTGAGGCTGAAACAGGGCACGCTTGGCGCCGATGAGCGTGCCCGGTTCCTGGATGTGGCCCTGGCCGAGAGTCACAGGCTAGGTCGCCTGGTGGAGGAACTGTTCGAGCTTGCGGCGTTGGATGCCCGGGAAAAGCAGCCGAAAACGGAACCGTTTGTGGTTGCCGAACTCCTGCATGATGTGGTGCAGAAACATCAGCCTGAGGCGGAGCACGCGGGTGTTGAGCTCTCGATTGTCTCCGTGGCGCCGGTCCAGGTGCTGGCGGACATTGCCATGACCGAGCGAGTGTTGGACAACCTGATCAGTAACGCCATCAGCCATTCGCCAAAGAACTCGGCGATTACGCTGGGCGTTGTCGAAGGGGAGGGCGGTGCCGCGATCACTGTCGCGGACGCCGGACCCGGCATCAATGATGAGGACCTGGAACACATCTTCGAACCTTTCTATCAGGCTACTGGTGCTTCCCGAACAGGACATGCCGGTCTTGGCCTGGCCATCGCCCAGAGAATGGTGTCACTGCAGCAGGGAAAACTCTCTGTTCGCAACGCCGGTGGGGCCGTGTTCACGGTCTGGCTCCCCCTGGCCGCCGAAAAATCCACAACGTTATGAATTCGTAACACCTGATGAACGTTTTCGTGAATCCGCGACCTTACGCTTTAGGAATGGAATCACGTAAAGGAGAAGTCTGATGAAACGGAAAATTGTGGGTATATTTTCGGCACTGGCGCTGGTCTCTGTCGCCGGGTTGCTCACCACCAACGCGGTTGCCGAAAAGTCGGAGTCGCAGATGAGCAAGTATGCACCGGATCAGCCAGGCCTGGCGGTGGCAACCTTTGCTGGTGGCTGTTTCTGGTGTGTCGAAGCCGGGTACGAAAAACGGGTGCCGGGCGTGGTGGAAGCTGTCTCCGGCTATGCCGGTGGCGACGAGGCAAATCCTTCCTACAAGCAGGTTGCCTCGGGGCAGACTGGCCACACCGAAGCGGTACAGGTCTATTACGACCCGAACGAAATGACCTACGAGGGACTGTTGCAAGCGCTCTGGCGGATGATGGACCCGACCGATAATCAGGGCCAGTTCGTGGACCGGGGCCAGCAGTACCGGCCCGCTATTTTCTACCATAACGCCGAGCAGAAGCGCCTGGCCGAGGAAGCTGTTGCAGAGTTGGAGGCTTCCGGGGTCTACGAGAAGCCCGTGGTGATTGAAATCGTGCCATTTGAGAAGTTCTATGAGGCCGAGGAATACCACCAGGATTACTACGACAAGAACCCGGTGCGCTACAACTTCTACACCTTCAACTCTGGCCGCTACCAGTTTATCGAGAAGGTGTATGGTGAAGACTACGAGCTTGATTACACCCGTTTCCAGGAGAACGCCACGGTGGATGCCAGTGACAACCTGGTGGGCAGTGACAGCGGCAATAAACAATCCGGCCAGATGGGCAGTGGCTTTGACCCGGAAAGCTTTGAAAAGCCGAGCCAGGAGGCGCTGAAACAGCGCCTGACCGATATGCAGTACGAGGTTACCCAGGAAGACGGCACCGAGCCTGCGTTCAATAACAAGTACTGGGACAACAAGAAGCCAGGGCTCTACGTGGATATTGTCTCGGGCGAACCCCTGTTCTCATCCCGCGACAAGTACAAATCCGGCACCGGCTGGCCCAGCTTTACCCGGCCGGTCACCCCTGATGCGGTGGTAGAGCGCGAGGACAATTCCTTCTTCATGACCCGCACTGAAATCCGCAGCGTTCATGCGGATTCCCACCTTGGGCATGTGTTCAACGATGGTCCGGCGCCAACCGGGCTGCGCTACTGCATGAATTCCGCGGCAATGGACTTCATCCCGCTGGAAAACATGGAAGAGGCCGGCTATGGCAAGTGGATCGACGACGTCAAGCCGGCATCATAGCCAGAGATCCCCGATACGGGTCTCCCGGCTGAAATGGTGCAACACCTGGGCCTGCAAGAGCTCGGCCGTTGCCACCGCATCAATCAGGGCGTTATGGGCAGCATAATGAGGCAGCCCATAACGCAGCCGGCTGTCTGCCAGTCGAATGGATACGGGCTTTTTACCCAGCAATCTTTGCCAGCGTGACGGATTACGGTCCGGGTGCAGGTGAGCCTCGATGGCCATGGTATCGATTAACGGAAACCGGATGCCTTCCCCGAGTCGCCATCGCAGTGCGACGTCAAAGAACGATCTCTCGATGTTGCGGTAGTGGACCACTGGGATACGACCGTTCAGGCTGGCAAACAGATCCTTCAGGATATCTTTCATATCGGGTGCCTGGTCGATATCGCTGTGGGTAATCCCGTGGATCGTGATCGAGGTCTGGTGCAACGGGAGCTTGGGCCGCACGATCCAGTGCCGGGCCTTGCCCAGCTGGATGCCATCAAGCGTAAACGGCACCAGACCGATACTGACAATCGAATGCTGACTGGCGTCCAGGCCTGTCGTCTCGAAATCGAGCGCGACAAAAGGCACCTCGGATAAGGGCGTCTCCGGCGACACACAGCCGCTCTCGTAAAAGGCTTTCAAAATCGGTGACTTGCTTTGCTCCGCCAGGGCTTCGAACTGCTCCGGCCATGGCAGGCGTGTAACAGAATTCCCGGCCTGGTCCTCACTAGACATTACGAGCCACCGTGGCGTGATACCGGAATTTCAGGAACTTCTGGGCACCGCTGACCACCTGGAAGGCGTCTTTCAGATGGCTGCGCTCAAACGGTGAAAGGTCCTCGGGCCGAACGTTGTTGTCCGGCTGCCGGCCAGCCTCGATGGCCAGGGCCTGGTGGCGGATGCGAACGATGGAGATGAACTCCAGGGCGTCCCTAAGGTTGCCCAGATCATCCTCCAGCAGCAGCTTGGTGTTGCCGATGGCTTTCAAACGCTCGAACGAGTTCTGTGCGCGGGAGCCGCAGGCCAGGGCGTGGACCCGGATCAGGTCCGACAGGGGCGCCGTACCCCGACGTTTCAGGTTGAAGGTCTTCTGGTGCTTGCCATCTTCTTCCAGCACGAAGGTTCTGAAAAAGCCGATCGGGGGCGTGCGGTTCAGGGCATTGCGGGCCAGCATTGCCAGGAACCGCTGGCTGTTGCTGGCCTTTTCGGCCACCAGAGTTTTCAGTTGTTCGGCAAAGTCGGTTTCCCCGTAGATACCGTCCAGATCAAAGAAGATGTTGCTGTTCAGAAGGGCTTCGGCCTTCGGGTTATCAATCCAGTCGGTGAAGTAGTCCTTCCAGACCCGCAGTGGCTGCCGCCATTTCTGGTTGGTGGCCATAATGTCGCCGGTGCAGTAGGTGTAGCCGCACTCCGCAAGGCCATCGCTGACAAATTTCGCCAGGGCCAGGAAGTACTCATCGTGCTCTTCCGGCACGAAGCTGTCGTCCAGAATCATGGCGTTATCCTGGTCGGTAACGACCAGCTGTTCGTCCCGCGCCATGGACCCCAGCGCCATAAAACAATAGGGCACCGGTGGCGGCCCCAGTTTCTCCTCGCCCAGTGCCAGCAGGCGCTGGGTAAAGCTGCGCCCGATCCCGGCCATGGCACTGCCAATCATGTGGGAGTTGGCGTCTTCGTTCACCATGCGAACAAAGCTGTCCCGCACATCCAGGCTGATTTTCTTCAGGCCTTTCACATCCTGCTGGTGGTAGATGTTGCTGACCAGGTAAAGGCTGCTCTGGCTCTCGTACTTCACGATGTCAGACAGCGCAATGACGCCGCGAACCTCATCACCATCCATCACCGGCAGGTGGTGCACATTGTTGTGCAGCATGGTGAGCATGGCCTCGAAGATAAACATGTTCGAACGGATGGTGATCAGATCCTCCGACATGATCTCGCTGATAGGCGTTTCGGAGGCTAATGCCTCGCTGAGGGCCCGGGTGCGCAGGTCGCGGTCGGTGATGATGCCCTTGAGCAAGGGCTTGTCGCCCTCCTCGTCCATCAGCAGCAGTGCCGAGACGCCGTGCTCGGTCATAATCCGCGCTGCTTCCTGCAGTCGGACGGTGTGGGGGGCGGACACCGGCTCCCGGGAAATCAGCCGGGTGACCTTGGAGGTCATGAGCTGGTTGGATTTTTCCCGCCGGGATACAGCGGAGCGCAGGCGGCTTCGGTCCTCGATCTCAACGAAATCGGCAAAGTTGTCGTCGTTTTCCCAGAGGTACTGGAACGTATCGTAAGGAATCTTGTACAGCAGAACGTCTTCGAGGGCTTTGGCGGGAAAGCGAACTTTCCGGTTCATCAGCAGGCCAAACTGGCCGAAGACTTCACCCTCGCTGATCCGGTTGTAGAGTTCTCCGGTACGCCGATAGATCTCTACAGCACCACTGCGTACGTAGAACAGCCAGCTGCTGGGATCGCCCAGTTCCAGAATCTGGCTCCCGGCCTTGAAGTAAACAACCTCTATGTCGCCAACCACCCGGTCGAGCAGTTCCTCGGTCATCTCGTCGAACGGCGGGTATTGAGCCATGTGATTGCGGATGTCGACCAGCTCGGCCTGCATAAAACTCCCTGTTCTGGCGAAGAAAAAGTGATTGTCAGTCAAGGAATATAGCAGTGGCAGAGGCCTGCGACCATGTCGACCTTTGATGGATTTCATTGACCGGTTACCCCGGTGTTGCTAGCCTTGCCACACTTTTTTCAGGTGTCCGTCGCAAAGCGCGACGGGTGAAACGGGAAATCGGTGAGCCTGGCACAGCCAGTGCAAGTCCGATGCTGCCCCCGCAACGGTAAGCAGGACAACGGCAATCTATGCGCCACTGTGTCGCCAGGACATGGGAAGGTGATTGCCCGGGAACCCCAGGTTCCGCCTGCCAGCCCGGAGACCGGCCTGGAAAAACACCCGATGTTGCGGTGGGCAACCTGGGTGGGTGATATGCCGGTTCCGCTTTTCTGTTGCCAGTCTACCGCCTGCCCCTACTCCCTGTTCCGCAACGAAAACCAGATTCCCGTGCGGGTGCGCGCGGAGTGCGGAGCAAGCTCTATGTTCAGAATTCAATGCCCTGTTTTGTTGGCCGGCGTTTCCCTGGCCGCCCTGCCTCTGGCCGTTTCGGCCCAGTCTTCTCCAGAATCCGATGCCCTGGATCCGATCGTGGTTACCGCGACACTGGGCCCCAAGACCGTTGGCGAGAGCCTGTCTTCAGTGACGGTCATCGAGAAAGAGGATATTGATCGGCAACAGCCCGCGGAGTTCCGCGACCTGCTGCGCGCCCAGCCGGGGATCAACGTGGTATCGGACGGCAGCTACGGCAAGACTACCAGCGTATTCCTGCGTGGCGCGGGCAGCTCAGGTACCGTGCTGCTTCTCGATGGTATCCGCCTGCGCTCTGCCTCCGCGGGTATCCCACCCTGGCAGTTTTTGCCTCCCGAATTGATGGAGCGGGTTGAGCTGGTGCGGGGCGCGAAGAGCTCCCTCTATGGTGCCGATGCGGTCGGTGGCGTCATCCAGGCGTTCACCCTGGAACCGGAGGCCGGGCGCCAGGGTTGGGGCGAGCTGAAAGGCGGTTCCCATGAAACCCGTGAGGTAACAGCCGGACTGGCTGGCCGGGAAGACCGTTCGTCGTTCCTGGCCGGTGGCGTTTATTCGGATACCGATGGCACGAACCTGCGTGCTGGCGGCGAGGACAAAGGATTCCGGAACGCTGGGGGCCTGGCCAAACTGAGCCACAGTTTTGACCAGGGCGGCGGCGCAGGGCTGACGGTGTTCCAGTCTGAAGGTAATACCGAGTTTGAAGGCGGTGATACCGATTTCCTGATCCGTGCCATGGGGCTGCATCTGGAAGCGGTTGCCAGTGACTACTGGCGCACACGGATCCAGTTCTCGGAAGCCCGTGACGAACAGGATACCTTCGGAGCCAATCCCAGCACGTTCGACACCCTGTCTCGCTCCGCACGCTGGGAAAACACCCTGACGGCCGGTGTTCATGAGCTGGTTCTGGGTACGGAGGTCATGCTTGACGAAGTCGATGGCACCAGCAACTTCACAGAGGACAGCCGGACCAATAGCGCGGTTTTCGGTCAGGGCCGTTTGAACTTTGATGCCACCGATCTGATGCTCAGTCTGCGTCTGGATGACAACGAGGCCTATGGCAAAGAGGAAACTGGCGGTGTGGCCTTCGGTCACCAGCTGGACCGCGCCCATCGCTTTCGCCTCAGCTATGCGACATCGTTCCGGGCACCCACCTTTAATGACCTTTACCTGACGGTGCCGTTCTACACCGGTAATCCTGACCTCGATGCGGAAGAGGGGCAGATGGTCGAAGCCGGTTTCTCCGGGCGATATGACCAGTGGTACTGGGACATTGCGCTTTATCAGAACGACGTGAAAGACCTGATTACCTACGTGTCGGACCCGGTGACCTTTGAGGGCACCATGGAAAACGTCGAGACGGCCAGAATCCGTGGCGTTGAGGTTTCTTCCGGTATCGAGACGGCTGACTGGAATCTGGCGGCAGCAGTAACCTACGCGGATACCGAGAACCGCGATACCGGCGAGCGCCTACCGCGCCGTGCAGAAAAGAGCCTGCGTCTGGATATTGATCGCCTGTTCTCCCAGTGGTCTGTGGGCGCCAGCTTTATTGCTGAGAGTGACCGCTACAACGATGCGGCAAATACCAGTCTGCTCCCGGGCTATGGCACGGTAGACCTGAGAGCGGCCTGGAATTTCCAGCCTGGCTGGTCGGCCTCGTTCAAGGTTGATAACGTGCTGGATCGTCGCTATGCCACCAGCATCGGATATGACAGTGCGACCTTCGCGCCCTTTGATTATCTGGCCGCCGGACGAACCTTCATGGCCTCGGTGCGCTATGATTTCCAGCAGTAAATTCATTGATATGAGAGGCTTCCGCCCTCTATGAGGCACCTCTGGCTCGCTGCACTGTGTGTACTGTCTCTGCTTGCGCCCTCGTTGGCGCTGGCCGAGGGACCCTGCGCACGCGATGCACTGAACCAGAAGGTATGCCTGGCCGAGCCAGCGCAGCGTATTGTTTCACTGTCACCGGGCGCCACGGAGCTGTTGTTCTCCGCCGGTGCCGGCGAAAAGGTCGTGGCGGCGAGTGCCTGGAGCGACTACCCGCCAGAGGCGGAGAATTTACCGCAGGTGGGTGACAGCAATCGTCTGGACCTGGAAGCGATCGTTTCAATGGCACCGGACCTGGTGGTGGCCTGGGTGGATGGCAATTCCCGCAGCCAGCTGGCACGGCTTTCGGGTCTTGGTATTCCGGTTCTCTGGCTTGCTCCGCGAACCTTCGACGACATTGCGATGGCAGTATCGGATCTGGCATTGCTGACGGGTTCACCCGAACTCGGCAACGAGCGGGCCGAAGCGTTTCGCGCAGAGATGGCCGAACTGAAAGCCCGGTATGCCGATGCCAGACCGGTCAGGGTGTTCTATCAGATATGGGACCAGCCCCTGATGACCGTGAACCGGGAAGAACTGATCAGCAAAGCCATAACCCTGTGCGGCGGCGTAAATGTGTTTGGCGAGCTGCCACGGCTGGTGCCCCGGATCAGCCGGGAGGCGGTGCTCGAAGCCAACCCCGAAGCCATTATCACGGCCGGCTCGTCGGATGACAGGCAATGGCTTGAGGCCTGGCGAGAGTTCCCGGGCCTTGCCGCGGTAGCCTCAGGCAACCTCTTTCTGGAACCACCCGATCTGCTGGCGCGCCCCACGCTACGTATGGCAGACGGCGCCAGACACCTGTGCCAGACCCTGGAGCAGGCCCGTGCCAATCTCTAGCCCGTACAAACCGCTTTTTGTTCTGCTGCTGGCCGGGTTTCTGGCGGCTCTGCTTTCCGTCAGTATCGGCAGCACCGCCATCGGCTTTGGGGACACTCTGCGGGTGATAACCGGCAGTGGCACTGAACTTCAGCAAACGCTGATTCTTGAATTGCGTCTGCCCCGCACCCTGAGTGCCTTTGCAACAGGCGGTTTGTTGGCCGTAGCCGGGGCTTTGATGCAGGTATTGTTGCGAAATCCCCTGGCAGACCCTTATGTGCTGGGGCTGTCTGGCGGTGCCGCCGTGGGTGCGTTACTGGCCATGCTGGCCGGCGCTGCCGGTTTCCTGGTGTCCGGCTCCGCGTTTGCCGGTGCCATGCTGGCCACCTTGCTGGTGTTTGGTCTGGCCCACGGCAGTGGCAGCTGGACGCCCTCGCGGCTGTTGCTCACCGGCGTGGTGGTTGCCGCCGGCTGGGGCGCCATCATTACCCTGATCCTCTCGATGACCCCGGCCAGTCGATTACCGGGCATGCTGTACTGGCTGATGGGCGATCTTTCCAACGCAGCCACGCCCTGGCCGGGACTGACTATTCTTGTGGCCGTGTGCCTGATGGTGTTTCCGCTGGGCCGGGCCCTGAACGTGTTGGCCCGGGGTTCCCTGCAGGCGGCGGCGCTGGGCGTTTCGGTGCGGCCACTGGAATGGTCGATTTACCTTATGGCCAGCCTGCTGACCGCATCCGCCGTCACCATGGCCGGTTCGGTTGGCTTTGTCGGCCTGGTGGTGCCACACATGTTGCGGCTGGCGCTGGGGAACGACCAGCGGCTGATTCTGCCGGCCTGCGCACTGGCCGGCGGCACGCTGCTGGTGCTGGCAGACACGCTGGCGCGGGTAATGATTGCACCGGAGCAATTGCCGGTGGGCGTGATCACCGCACTGATCGGTGTGCCAACCTTCCTGTACCTGCTGTATCGGAGCCGATGATGACACGCCTGGCCACCGAAGCGCTGATGATCGATATTCCCGGGCGAGCCTCAGGTGCCCCCCTGAATCTGGCCATAGAGCCCGGGCAGGTCTGGGGCGTTCTTGGCCCTAACGGTGTGGGTAAAACCACCTTGTTGCATACCCTGGCAGGATTGCGGGAGCCCAGAAGCGGGCAGCTGCTACTCGACGACACCCCGCTGCACGACATCCGCCGCAAGACCGTCTCGCAGCAGATGGGCCTGGTATTCCAGGACCGGCAGGATGGATTCCCGGCCACGGTCCTTGAGACCGCCCTGATCGGCCGCCACCCCTGGTTATCCCCCTGGCAGATGGAGAGTGGCGAGGATCTCGCGATTGCGGAAAAAGCACTGGAAGCGCTGGACGTCATCCACCTGAAGGATCGCCTGGTGAACACCCTCTCCGGCGGCGAACGCCAGCGGGTTGCCATTGCCACCCTGATGACCCAAAGCCCGGAAATCTGGCTCCTCGACGAGCCGACCAATCACCTGGATTTACAGCACCAGACCGCCGTTATGAAACTGCTTCGCCAACAAGCGGTGGAGGGCAAGGCAATCTTCATGTGCCTGCACGACCTGAACCTGGCCGCCCGATGGTGCGACCAGATCCTCCTCCTGTACCCCGATGGCCAGGCCTGCTGGGGCCCGGCGCGCGACATGCTGGTAACCTCTGCACTTGAGAGCCTGTTTGGTCAGCGTTTGCTATCTGCCGAACTGGATGGCTTTCCGGTGTTTGTGCCGGGCTAGATTGCGAGGCTTTATCCACGCCTCAGTTACTGGTTATATAGTCACTACATTCCCAACAAGGCCAACACCATGACGTCCCCACTTGTAACCACCGACTGGCTGCAGGAAAACCTCGATAACGACCGTTTGGTTTTGATCGACGCGAGTATGGCTACGGTGATTGGCAAGGAGCCGATCGTTTACGACCATCCGGTTTGGATACCGGGGAGTTTACAGATCGACCTTGAAGGAACGCTCTGCAATAAGGAATCGTCCCAGCTCCATGCGTTTCCAACCGAAGACCAGTTCACGCAGGAAGTGCGCAGACTGGGGATAACGCCCGAAAGCATGGTGGTGCTCTATGACAACCAGGGAATCTACTCGGCGCCCCGGGCCTGGTGGATTCTGCGGTCGATGGGCCTGGACAATGTTTTCGTGCTGGATGGTGGCCTGCCTCTGTGGCTGGCGGAGGGGCGTGAAACGGTGTCGGCTCCGGTTCAAGAAGCGGCTTTTTCCGGCTCCTTGTCGGGCCGTCTGGACTGTGAACGGGTTCGGGATTCCGCGTTCGTGTATCAGCACCTCGACGACGAGCAAGTCTCGGTAATTGATGCGAGATCCCGGGCGCGGTTCCTGGCCCAGGCGCCGGAACCGCGTCCGGGTGTGCGCGGCGGCCATATACCGAACTCTCTCAACCTGCCGTTTACCGAGGTGCTGGATGGTTACCGGTTCAAACCGGTCAGTGAGCTGAAAACAACGTTCAACCAGCTTGCGCCGAATCTTCAGCCTGGAAACGGGCATCAACTGGTGTTTTCCTGCGGCTCCGGCATCACCGCCTGCATCATTCTGCTGGCGGCGGAGCTGGCCGGGTATGACCAGCTCTCTCTATACGATGGTTCCTGGGCGGACTGGGGCAGCGACGAATCGCTGCCGGTGGCTTGAGCCAGGAGGGTTTTCGTGTATTACGGGCTGTCAGGCCATGCGCTTCATGATTCGGTCGCCCAGCAGGTACTGGTGCGCCAGGGCAGCCGCCACGTGTAGGCCAATCATTACCCACAACACGTTGGCCAGTAATTCGTGCACGTCTTCGCCGCTCTCTTCCAGCCATTCCGTTTCCGGACCGTAGCCAAAGACTGTCCAGCCGAAAAAGGTAACCGGATCGCCTTCACCGAGGGACGTCGCCAGGCCTGACAGCGGCATCAGAATCATCAGGGCGTAAAGCGCCAGGTGTCCCAGTTTCGCCAGGGTTGCCCAGTGCGCCGGTGGTGACAGTCGTGCGCGGTTGAGCCAGCGCCAGAGACCGCGAAAGATCACCAGTCCGAAGATGGTCAGGCCCAGGCTCTGGTGCCAGGCCATCAACGACGCCTCGGAGAGGGAATGTTCCAAAGCCTCAAACCAGACTTCGCTGGCAAGCATGACCAGCAGCAGAACCGCCATGATCCAGTGCAAAGCCCGGGAAACGGCACCATAGCGGTCGTCAGCGTCCATCAATGTCATCGTGATTCTCCTTGATCAAATGATGGCGGGGCACCCTCCGGGCCCCGCGCCGGCTGATGGTGATCAGCTCCGGTGTCCGCCGCGAACCGGGGCGCCGTACTGGTTGAACTCATGCTCCCGGATCAGATTCTGCTCGGCATCTCGCAGCTGAACCCGGTAGGTGCCATCGGTTGTTTCCTCAACGGACACTTCCACGCCCGGGCCGAAGCGTCTCAATGCCTGGCCATAGGCCATGATGCGCATTTCTTCGGTGCTGTACTGTTTGAGATCGGAACCCATGGCTTTGCCGTGGTGGCGATTCTCGTAACGATCGTCACAGTCACCCCGCCCGTAGTCGTCATCGGCAGACGCAAGTAGTGGCGTGGCGCTGAGCAGTGCAGCGATGGAGAGAGCTGCAATGGTGGTAGTTTTCTTCATGGTCGAACTCCCCGGTTGGTGAAACCCATGACGGAATGTCATCGTTGGTCGGGAGTTATTGCACCAAGGAAACGTCGCAGAATTGTCTCGGTGACCCATCGAGTTTGTCGCAACTTGTCGCAAGGCCGGGATTTGCGACGGTTTTTGACAAGATCGCGCCCATTGGGAAACTCGACTCCCCTATAATCGGGGCAGACGGTAATCCAACGGAGTAACGAGTGAGCGACTCTCCCACCATTCTGGTCGTCGATGACCATCGAGACATTCGCGATCTGGTCGGCCGCTATCTGCAGGAGCATGGCCTGCGGGTGCTGCTGGCGGATGGCGGCGATGCCATGAAGCGCCAGCTGCGACAGCAGTCCGTCGATCTGGTTGTGCTGGACATCATGATGCCCGGCGACGATGGCCTCACCCTCTGCCGTTACCTTCGCGAGCACACCGAATTGCCGGTGATACTGCTCACTGCCATGAGCGAGGAAACCGATCGCATCGTCGGCCTGGAAATGGGCGCTGACGATTACCTCACCAAACCCTTCAACCCCCGGGAGCTGTTGGCGCGCATAAAAGCGGTTCTGCGCCGGACCACAGCGCTACCACCGCAACGCAGCCCCATGGCCGGGCAGTCCCTCACGTTCGAGGGCTGGACGCTGGACGTCGACCGCCATCAACTCATCGATCCGGAAGGTGTCGAGGTGTCGTTGAGTACCGCCGAGTACAAGCTTCTGCTCGCCTTCCTTGAACACGCCGGCCGCGTGTTGTCCCGTGATCAACTGATGGATCTGACCCTCGGCAGAGAGGCGGATGCCTTTGATCGAAGCATTGATAATCATGTCAGCCGCCTGCGCCGAAAGATCGATCCGGACGCCCGCAGCCCCAGGCTGATCAAGACGATCTGGGGCGGTGGCTACCAGTGGATCGCACCGGTCGAAGGGGCTGAGCAATGAGACTCTGGCCAAGGCGCGCCGGCGGGCAGCTGGCGCTGTTGCTGATTCTGGTGCTGCTGGTGGCCCAGGTTATCACCATCGTTATTCTGGCGGGTGAACGCCAGGGTGCGCTGCGCAGTGCGGGCCTGGAACACGTCCTCCAACGGGTTTCTGATGGCTACACCCTGGCTGATACCACGGATCCGGAACGTCAGGAGCGTATCCTGCGGGCACTCTCCAGCCCGACCCTGCGGCTTTCCATCGATTCTGAGCCCTATCTGACCGAGGACCAGGCCTCCGGCATGACGCGCCGGCTGGCCGGGGAGCTGGGGTTGCCCGTTGAGCAGGTTCGAACGGCCATGGAGGCGGACGAGGATGACTGCCGGCCCGATCGCGATGACCACCGGAAACGTGAGCGGCATGACGATGAGGATGATGAGCACCATGAATATGAAGAACATCGTGATGATGACGACCATCGGGATGAACGGCATGAATGCCCCCCGGTCCTGGGGGTTTCCCTGGCTATGTCCTCTGGCCAGTGGTTCAACGCCCAAGCGAGGCCACCAGCGCCTTCCTGGCTCTGGCTAAAGGCCACGCTCACCAGCGTCGGGATTACCGCCGTGCTGCTCACGCTGACCCTGTTGCTGGCGGTCCGTCGAATTCTGAGGCCAATGAATGAGCTGAGCCGGGCCGCCCACGCGTTTGGACGCGGGGAGAAAGTCCGGATTTCTGAAAAGGGGCCAGAGGATGTTCGTGAGGTAACCCGTGCCTTCAACCAGATGCAGGATCAGGTTGGCCGGGCCCAGGAAGACCGGGCAAGACTGCTGGCTGCCCTGGCCCATGATCTCAGGACACCCATCACTTCCATGCGGCTGCGGGTGGAAATGCTGCCGGAAGGCGAGGACAGGGATCGCCTTCTGGATGCCCTCCGGGAGATGCAGCATCTGGCCGAGGCCACCCTCGATTTTATCCGGGGCAGCACCACCGAGCAGCACCGCCGCTATGATCTGGCCACCCTTCTGGACAGTCTGTGCGGTGATCTTCAGGAAATGGGACTGGCGGTCCACTGCGAAGACAGTCCGAGGTGTGTGCTCCAGGGGCAGCCCGAAGCCGTCAAACGCGCCCTGCGTAACCTGATTGAGAACGCGGTGAATTATGGCGAAAAGGCGGAAGTAACGCTGGCAACGACAGACACAGAAGCCGTTGTCACGATCATTGATCAGGGGCCGGGTATTCCGGAAGACGAACGGGAACGGGTTTTCGAACCCTTCTACCGGCTGGAACACTCACGCAGTCGGGAAACCGGTGGCGCTGGCCTCGGTCTGGCCATCGCCCGCACGCTGATCCGGGGTATGGGCGGCGACATCCATTTTGACGCCGGCCCAGACGGCAAAGGCCTCAAGGTGTCAGTCACTTTGCCGCTTTAATCGAGCCATCTGCCTGGGCGGGGCGTGGTAAAGCGTTTGATCCTGTCCGGCGGCGTGCAGCCGGGTTTCATTTGTTCATCGGAAAGCAAAAGGTAGTTGTCACGGTGAGCCGTGCCCACGGGAATGGCACCGTCTTTCGTGAAGCAGGGCAGCTCAATCTGATCGGCCACGAGCAGGTAGCTATCCGGTGTTTCCTTCATCCATAACCAGGCATTGCGGTTCTCCTGTTCCCGACCGGTGAAGAAGCTGAAATGGGTGAAATCGCGCTTTGAAAACAGCAGGAACTGTTCCCGGAAGTCGATCATACCGAGCTGACCGCCGGCCGGGATATGCTGTTCTGCGGCGGCCAGAACGTTGCGGGGGGTTCGAAGCGGCTCAAGAATCCGATAGCCCCAGGTGCCCAGCAGCAGCCAGGTGATCATCATGGCCAGGAACAGACGCCCGAGGGCACGGGAGCGCCAGAACCCGAACAGGGTGATCAGCCAGGCCAGGCCGATGACGAAGACGAACGTTCCCGCCTCGTGAAGTTTGGCCGGGTCGGTGCTGTAGTCGGCCACCTTTTCAACCAGCTTGGGGTGGTCGGTCCAGGCCAGTATGCCAACTGCCATCAACGCAACACCGAGCAAGAACTGTAAACCCGTCAGGATGGGCGGAAACCAGCGTGCTGGCTTCTGGGCACTGAGAAGCGGGGCGAGAATCAGCGCGAGCATGGGCAATGCGGGCAACAGGTAAACACCGCGCTTGCCGGGGCTGAGGCTGAAAAACACGATAACCAGGGCAATCCAGCCCAGAAGCACCGGAATAATCGGGCGGTACCGGGCGGTTTCAGACAGGGGCCGGATCAAGGCCAGCAGCAACAGCGGAAGCGGAAACCACAGCGAGGGGATTACGCTGGTGAGGTAATAGTACCAGGGCTGGATATGGCCCCATGAGTCGGCATAGCGTTCGCCGGTCTGCTTGAACAGGATATTGTTCCGATAGGCCAGGGCCTCTTCGGTGCCGAGATTGTTAACGTAAAGCACCATGGGAATCAGCCAGGCGGCAACCACTGCCAGCATGGCCAGCGGGCCCAGTGCGCAGCGCCACGTGAGCGTGCCACGGAACAGTGCGCGATCGCGAAGCTTCATGATCAAGATCGGAATGAGCATCAGCGCCGGCAGGAAGCCAACCCCTTTGGTGATGATTCCGAGCCCCATAAACGCCCAGCCAACGAAGTACCAGCCCCAGGCAGGCCCGGTGAAAAAGTGTCGGATCAGGCCGTAGCAGGCAACCGCAATCCAGCAGGCGACCATGGCGTCGATCTGGGCTTTCTGGGCCTGGATCACGAACTGGGGCGCAAGCATCAGCAACATGACGGCAATGGCACCGGTCCGCTGGTTCCACAGGCGGGTGCCCAGATCAAAGACCAGTCCCAGTGTCAGCAGGCTACACAGCGCATTGGGCAGAAGGAATGCAATCTTCAGGTTGCCGGTCAGCCAGTAAAAGAAGGCAATACTCCACATGAACACCGGTGGTTTGTCCGGGTAGAACTCACCACCCCGCATGGGGATAAGCCACTGCCCGGAGGCGACCATTTCACGGGCCACTTCCGCAAACCGCGGTTCGTCGGCAGGCCAGGGGGAGCGCAGTCCGATCCCGGTAAAAAACACGACTGCAGCAATGGCGAGCAGTAACAGCAGGAGTTGATTGCGGGACAGATTGAACAGGGTGTCCGGCAGGTGGCGGACGAAGGGGGATGCAGGCATGGGTCGGTCTCAGAGAGAGTCGGAAACGGAATCGGCCAGCGTCCTGGCCCTCTGGTTGTGGTAGAGAAAGGCACCAATCAGCGAGGCAATAATGAAAAAGCCGATGCTGACGGCAAGCTGATAGGCATTGGCATTGCCGATACCGGCACCGGCCAGGGCGAACACCAGCATCTGGGGCAGGTAGCCCAGTGTGCTGCCAAAGAGAAACGGTGAGAAACGGATCCCGGAGCAGCCGGCGACAAGGTTGGTCACCAGGTTACTGCCCACGGGCAGCAAGCGGACCATGAGAACTTTCAGCAGAGTCTGCTCCCGGAACAGGCGATCAAACTGCTGCATCCGGTGGCTGAACCGCCGGCTCAACGGCGTCCGCAGCAGCCAGCGGGCGGTCATGAAGCAGCCGGTGGCCCCGATGGCGGCGGCCAGAGTCGACAGCAGCGTTCCATTGAGCCCGCCCAGGGCAAAGCCCAGCACGAAGGCGAGCAACTGGCGGGGAGCCCCAAGGCCGGTAAACAACGAACCGGCCAGGGTAATCGCTACCAATCCGCCGACACCATGGCTGTGGAGATAGTTCGCTACTTGATCCTGATCGGCAATGAAGTCGAGCCATCCGTTATGGATGGTCAGATAGCCAACCAGCACAAGGGCGGCGAAGGCCAGCCAGCGGGAACCGTTGATCATGTCAGGAGCGCTCCGCCACCGACCCCTGTGGATCGGCCTGACCGGCACTGCTGATGACCGGAACGCGGGTGCGGTGCAGCAACCACAGCACACCGAGCAGGTCCAGAATGCCGGCCCAGGTCCGGTTCCAGGCGTTGTATTTGGAGATGCCGGCAGTCCGTGGGCGGTGGTTGACCTCCACGATGGCAATGTCACCGCCAATTCCCCGTACCAGGGCCGGGATGAAACGGTGGCCGTGGTCGAACCAGGGCAGTTTGAGGAAGGTTTCCCGTGGAAACAGCTTCAGGCCGCAGCCGGTATCGGGCACGCCATCATGAAGCAGCGCATCCCGCACGCGGTTCGCAAGGCGGGACTGGAAGCGTTTCCAGGCGGTGTCCTTGCGATTCTTGCGATAGCCGGCAATACAGAAATCCGGGTTGCGCAGGGTGTTGGCTTTCTGGAGCATGGCGGGGATGTCGGCCGGATCGTTCTGGCCATCGCCATCCATGGTAACGATGAGCCTGCTCCTTGCCTGCCGGATACCCGATGCCAAGGCACCGCTCTGGCCGATGCTGCGCTCGTGACGAATGGTCAACAAGCGGCCACCGAGGGCCCGGGCGGTTCTCACGGCTGTGTCCAGCGTGCTGTCGGTGCTGCCATCATCCACCAGCACCACCTCGAAGCCGTGATAGTCACGCATCACCCCGTAGGCCTCGGTTAGCAGGGTAGCGATGTTGGCTTCTTCATCCTTGGCAGGGATAACCAGCGACAGTGTTCTTTCCTGACCCATGTAGAGACATCCTCGAAAACGGAATATCAACCGGGCCGTCTGGCGGCCCTGTTCACTTGGGCAGGAGTATCCTCTTCAAACCTTAAACCAACCTTAAGTCTGCCTGCGACGGGAAGCCGCACGGGCCGGCAGCCAGATGCTGACGCACAGGCCCGAGTTGCCATCCGGCCGGTCGCCGAGGGTGAGCTGGCCACCATGAAGTTCCGCAATACGCCGGGCGATGGCCAGCCCGAGACCGGCGCCGCCGCCGAGGCGCTGGTCCAGTCGGACAAAGCGGCTGAGCGCCCGTTCGCGCTCCTCGGCAGGAATGCCGGGGCCCTGGTCGCACACGGTGATGTGGTATCCCTCGCCGGAAGGCGTCAGGTGTGTCTCAATGGTGGTGTGTTCGGGGCTGTACTGGATGGCGTTGGCCAGCAGGGAGCGCATGAGGGTGTTGATCAGTGCGCTGTGGCAGGAGACCAGGGCCTGACCAGCATCGTCCTGGAGTACCGGGTCGATGTGCTTTTTCAGGGCCAGGGGTGCCACATCGGCAATGCTCTGCTCAACGATGGCAGACAGGTTGTGGTATTCCGGCGTGAAATCGGCACCGGAGTCGACGCGGTTGAGCAATAACATCTGTTCAACCAGGTGCACCATTCGGTCCACGGACTGGATCAGGTCACCGTACTGTTCCGGATCCTTCTCGTAGACCTTTTCCAGGTTCAGTCGCAGGGCGGTCAGTGGGGTTCGCAGCTCATGGGCGGCATCGGCAGAGAACCGCCGTTCCCGTTCCAGGGCCTGGTTGAGGCGTCTGAGCAGGCCATTCACCGCCTGCACCAGACCGGCGACCTCCTTCGGTGCCTGGCGGTCGTCCAGGGGGTGAATGTTTTCCGGGGCCATGTTGCGTACCGGCTTCTCAAGCTTTCTCAGCGGCTGGAAGCCCACCTGGATCGAAACCAGCACCGCCAGGGCAAGCACGGGAAGCACGATCAGGAAAGGCAGCACGTTGCCGAGCGCGATTTCCTGGCTGAGTTCGTCCCGGACATCCTCGCGCTGGGCTGTACGGATCCAGAAGCCGGTGGCCGGATCTTCGAGGGTAAAGGTTCGCCATTGATACCCGGCCACCTCCTGCCAACCGAAGCCACGTTCCAGACCATGGGAATCGTTGGCACGGAGGGTATCCAGAATGGGCTCCCGGTCCGGCGACCAGACTTCAAAGGCCAGCTTCCGCTCGTATTTGTGGCCCGCGCCGCCGGGAAGGATTTCATTCTCCTCCTCGTCTCCCTGGTACACGCTGTCTGGCAGTTGCAGAGTCTTTTCCAGGGTATGGGTGATCTGTTCCATGGACTGTGTGGATGAGAGGTGCTCAACCAGGCCCTGAACGATGCGGGTGCTCTGGGCCAGTTCCGCATCGAAAAGCTCTTCCAGCTGATGGTCGCTGACGTAAAAGCCCCAGCCGGCGGCAATCAGGGTAATGAAAAACACCGTGCTGGTGATCAGAAGGATCAGTTTTCGGGTCAGGCTCATTCCGGAGACACCTCTGCAGCGGCCTTGCTGTCCAGCATGTAGCCAACGCCACGAACGGTGCGGATGGTCTGTTTGCCAACTCGCCGGCGCAGATGATGGACATGGACCTCAAGGGCATTGCTTTCTGCACCCTGCTCCCAGCCATACAGCTGTTCTTCCAGCCGACGGCGGGTCGCCACCTGGTCCGGGTGGCGCATCAGGTAGTGCAGAATCTGGAACTCGCTGCGCGGCAGGGCGGTGGTTTCTGTCCCCAGCCTGAGCTGGCCTGTATCCGGATCCAGAATCAGCTTGCCCACTTGCAGGCCACTTGTCCGGACGCCTGATCCGCGTCGGGTGACGGCCCGGATTCGGGCTTTCAGTTCTGCCATGGCGAAGGGTTTGGTCAGGTAGTCGTCAGCGCCCGCATTCAGGCCCTGCAGTTTTTCGTCCAGATCTCCGCGAGCGGTAAGGATGATGACCGGCGTCTCGATACCCTGGCTGCGGACTTTTTTCACGATGTCCAGACCGTCCACCCGAGGCAGCGTCAGATCCAGTATGGCCAGATCGAAGCTGTCGTTCAGGAGTGCATTGAGTGCCTGCTGGCCATCATCAAGCCAGTCAACGGTGTTCTGTTCGTCGCGCAACATACCCAGCATGGTGTTGGCCAGCAGGTGATCGTCTTCAATCAGCAATATTCGCATACAGCGGGAATCCGGTTGGTTTTCAGCTAAGCGGGTGATCGTTGGATGCATTGTAATCGATACCGCCGTTTTTGCTTTTTCCCTGGAAGCTATGTGCGGTATTGCCAGACGTTGGCTCCAATATGAAAAGGTGGAAACGCCGGTTTTCCCTGATTGGTCTGGTGATGTCCTCCAGGCGCCGGAGCATCGCTGTGTTGCCTTTCTCGACGGCCAGCGCCATGGGCTTCTCCAGGTTGCCCGATTCAAGTCGATCAATGACAGTATCCTGCTCTACTGCATGGGCCTCGCCACGGCTGTAAAAGCGCGCGGAGAAGGGCGCCTTGCCCAGGTAAAACAGATTGTCTGCACTCATGCCGGGGAGTTGTTCGACTTGCGCGACCAGATCCCGCTCGGTTTTCAGGTTCTCCGGGTGCAGGGTGAGCCAGCCCGCGGCGGCGATACCTATCATGGGGATTGTCAGGACGGCGACGAGGCTCGAGGCCGGCATTGGACGGCTAAGCTCTCGCGGCCAAAGGCTAGACACCAGCACAGCCAGAAACGGCAAGCCGGGAAGCACGTAGGTCCAGAGAATGTTGCCGGACAGGGTAAAAAAGATGGCCGGACTCAGCGCGGACGCCAGAACCAGCCCGCCCACGCCTTTCTCGACAGACCGCCACTGCTGCTGCGCCGGTTGGCGGCGCCAGCGGCTGACGCCAAAAGCAACAACCGCGATCAGGCCCCAGGGAAAGCTGGCGGCAACCAGGTATAACCAGATGGTGCCCCGGGTGAACTCGTGTGCGTTGCCATACAGGTCGCCCTGCCAGCTACTGACCAGGAAACGCTTGATGTGCTCTCCCACAATGAAGTAATCCAGAAACCCGGGTGTCTTCAGTTCGGCGAGGACATACCAGGGAGCCGCAATCACCATCATCAACAGTAAACCGCGGAGCCAGGGCAGTTGCTGCCAGAGGACCAGCCAGCGTCGGGTCGTCGCCACCCAGAGAAAAACCGGTAGTCCGGTCAGAACCAGAATCAGTGGCCCTTTGGCGAGCAGGCCGATGGCAAGGCCGATGAAGAAGAGCCAGCCCCACACCATCGGGCCGCCCTGAAGACGGATAACAAGGCTGGTCAGCACCAGCGTTGAGCCAAGGGCAAGGAACGAATCGGTCATCACCGTGCCGGCCGTCAGAAAGCCCAGTGCCGTGGTGGCATAAATCAGGGCTGCCCAGAGGCCGGCCGACTTGGCCGCTTCGCTATTGCGTTCCGGGTGCAGGTAACGACGCAGGGTGAAGACAAGATAAACGATGACGACGTTGGCCAGCCAGGAAGGCAGCCTGCCGGCGAATTCAGACACACCCAGCAGTTTGAACGACAGTGCCTGCGTCCAGAAAGACAGGGGTGGCTTGCCCCAGAAGGGGACGCCGTAGTCAAACCAGGGGGTGATCCAGTCGCCGGTTTCCGCCATTATGCGGGCAATCTCGGCGTAGCGCGGTTCCGTGGTGTCTGCCAGAGGCAGTATAGCCGTCAGTCCGAGCCGTGCGGCAAGCACAGCAAACAGGAGCCAGAGCAGGGTGTTAATGTTTCTGGTCATTTCCGGCTACTCGTAGTTGGGTGAGAACCGGCTGTGCAATATCATTGCTGTCTTCCGCAACAATAAAGACCGGGCGTTGTTTGGTCTCCATGTAAATTCGACCGACATACTCGCCGAGTAGGCCGACACACAGCAGCTGAACCCCCGATAGGAAGGTGATTATGGCGATCATGGAGGCATAACCCGGTGTGGATATGCCGAAAACCAGTGCCCGGAAAACTTCCCAGGTGCCGAAAAGGCCTCCCGTGCCGGCTGCAAGCAGGCCGAGGATGAGGGCAATCCGCAGCGGGCGGGTAGAGAAGGAGGTTATTCCTTCCATGGCCAGGTGCATCAGTTTCAGGTAGTTCCATTTGGTTTTACCCGCCAGGCGCGGGTCACGATCAAATTCGAGCGTCACTGTTGGCATACCAACCCACGCGAACATCCCCTTCAGGTAACGGTTGCGCTCGGGTAACCGGTTGAGGGCATCCACGGTGCGCCGGCTCATCAACCGGAAGTCTCCGGTATCGACGGGTATGGATGAATCACTAATGTGGTTGATCAGCCGGTAGAAAATGCTGGCTGTGGTGCGCTTCAGCCAGCTTTCGCCAGCTCTCGACCGGCGTTTCATCAGCACGACGTCCGCACCCTGCTGCCACGCCTTCACCATGCGCGGGATCAGCTCCGGGGGATCCTGAAGGTCTGCATCCATCAGTATCACGGCATCGCCAAGTGCGCTTTCGAGGCCTGCGGTAACAGCCGCTTCCTTGCCAAAGTTCCGGGAAAGCTGAACCACCCGGATACCGGGGTAGCGGTCTCTCGCTCGCAGTAACTGGGCAACAGAGTTGTCCTGGCTGCCATCGTCCACGAACAGCAGCTCGACCGGACCCGGGAGTTGGCGACACACCAGATCGAGCCGTTTCAGCAGTGTCGGAATAACATCGGCTTCGTTATGAACCGGGATAATGATGCTCAGCAACGGGTTACTGAACGTTGATTGTCTGCTCTTCATGGAAAACAAACCTCTGTGCGAAGAAATAGTTGGCGAAGGCAACCAAACCGGTCGTGATCACTTGCGAGGGGGCGACGCTGAGACCTGCAACCAGGAGTACGGAAAAACCAGCGAGATTGAGGCTCCAGCCCAGTGCGGCTCCGGTGAGATAACGCGGGAAGGCGATTCGGTGGGGCAGGTCGGAACAAAAAGCGTAGCGATGCTGGCCGAAGTAATTTGCCATCAAGCCAACCGTGGCGCCCATGGCGGTTGCTGGAACGGCATTCAGTCCCCAATCGATCAGGACCAGCATGGCCAGCCAATGGAGCAGGGTGGCAACGCCACCGGCCAGCAGGAATCTTGGCAATTTGCTCCGGCCGGTTGACCGTAATAACGGGAATCTCATACAGCCTCACTTCAGAACCCGGGTGTTATCGGAAGCATCCTAATGATGGACGGCACCTTACGCGGCCATTCTTAAGCAAGCCTTAACCGGGCCCTCTGAAAAACCTTAAGCCGGCCTTAAGGTTTCTCTGGGCTCTCCTTAAGCCTGGTTTAAGGCTTGGCTCCTAATCTGGCATTCGTGATGAAAGCGCCCAAAGGGAGCGAAACTGGAGAGCCCATATGACAGACCCGCTGATGATGTCCACATGTTGTCCCCCGGATTCCGGGGAGGTGGTTCCGGTCATCCGTTGTGCCGGTCGCTGGTTTAACGAAATCCGTCCTGACACGGCCATGGCCGAGACAGTTGCGGGTTTTATTCGCCACCGCTTCCTGCATGCCTATGGCGCTGAACCTTCTTTGCGCATACCTGCGCTTCTGGCCCTGACCACGGCCCAGGGCACACTTCTGGCAGCGGTCGGTGTACGAAACGCCGCGCTGGAAAAACTGTTTCTGGAAGACTATCTGTCGGTGCCGGTGGAATTGGTGATGCCGGTTGCGGGTGTCGAGCGCCATCGGATTGCCGAGATTGCCCATCTGGCCGGCGTTGAAGCCGGCGTCAGCCGTTTTCTGTTTGCCTCGCTGTCGGTGTGGCTGGATGGAGCCGGTTATGACTGGGTGGTTTGTACCGGCACAGACCAGCTGCGCAACAGTTTTCACCGCCTGGGCATTGCCACCGAGGTTCTGGCGACGGCAGATCCTACCCGGTTGCCCGATGGGGGCGCCGGCTGGGGGCGCTATTACGATCATCATCCGGTAGTCATGGCTATCCGGGTGGCCGATGGTATGTCCGCCCTCCGGAGTGCGGGTCTGCTCAGGCTGATTCAGCCCGTTGAGTCTGAAGCCGCCGGGAGCGAGGCGATGGCAGGAGGTTCCTATGGCCACATTGCCTGAACTTCTGCAACGCCAGGCCGATAAGCAACCCTCGCGCACCGCGCTTCAGGGGCCCGATTCAGCGTTCAGCTACGCCCAGATGATGCAGGCGGCCGCTGCCCTGGCCGATCAGCTGACACGGTTGGGTGTCCGCCGGGCCGGTTTGTGTGGCGACAACTCCGTGGCCTGGATTCTTGCGGATCTGGCGTGCCTGCTGGCCAATGTGGTGTGTGTACCGGTGCCGGTTTTTTTCTCCAGAACACAGACTCAGCATCTGACTGAACGTGCCGACCTTGATTGCCTGCTGTCTGCGGACACAATCGATGGCGGCGAACACATCGGCCATGGCGTCTGGTTAAAGCATCTGCCTGTGTCTGCTGCCGGGGCCTGGATGCCGGAGCAGACCGCGAAAATAACCTTCACCTCCGGCAGCACGGGCAACCCCAAGGGCGTTTGCCTGTCGGTGGCACAGATGACGGCCACCACGCTGGCTTTGCAGGAGCGCCTTGAAGGCGTCGAACTTGAGCGGCACCTGTGCATCCTGCCGCTGGCCACACTGCTGGAGAACATTGCCGGTGTTTACCTGCCCCTGCTGATGGGCAGCACGGTGATGGTCGCTCCCTTGCAGGATCTGGGCATGACCGGCAGCAGTGGCCTGGAATTCGGGCGGCTGGTGCAGGGCATCAACAGACACCAGCCACACTCGCTGATCCTGGTTCCAGAACTTGCCATGGCGCTGGTGTCTGCGGCCGAACAGAAGCATCTTAAAAGCGATTCGTTCCGGTTTCTGGCGGTTGGCGGCGGACGGGTTTCCTCTGACCTGCTTGCCCGTGGCCGCGGTGCCGGCCTGCCCCTATACGAGGGTTACGGGCTGTCCGAGTGCAGTTCCGTGGTGGCATTGAACGTGCCGGGGACCGAGCGCGAAGGGTCGGTAGGCAAACCACTCTCCCATGTTCAGGTACAGGTGGACGACCGGGGCCACATTCTGGTGGCGGGCAATACCCATCTCGGCTACCTGGGGGATGAACCGGCAGGCGATGAATGGCTGGATACCGGTGATCTGGGTGCCCGGGATGCCGACGGTTTCCTGTCGGTCAGTGGTCGCGCCAAGAATCTTCTTATCACCAGCTTTGGCCGCAACATCAGCCCCGAGTGGCTGGAAAGTGAACTGATCCAGGCGCTCGGTGTTCGCCAGGCGGTGGTGTTTGGTGATGGCGACCCCCGCCCTTCCGCCCTCGTGGTTGTCCAGGATAGCCGTTCACCGGATGCGTTGCGCTCGCAGCTGGAATCCCTGAACGACACCTTGCCCGACTACGCCCGTTTGTCCGGTGTCTATATCCGCCGTCAGCCATTGAGTCAGGCCGACGGCTATCTGACCGCAAACGGACGGCCTGTACGCCAGAAAATTCAGGCCGACCTGCCGAGCCTGCTGGCCGGCGCATTTCCGGTTTTCATGAATCTTTCCATCTCAACCCCTGATTTTTCAAACACGCCAGGAGGATCTTTCATGGCATTTTTCGATCGACTGCAGTCCGAAACTGCGCTAGCCCGCGCCCACGTAACCGGCGCGCCCGTTATTGCAGCCATCCGCGAGGGTCGGTTCGATCTGACCGGCTATACCTGGTTCCTGACCCAGGCCTATCACCACGTCAAACACACCGTGCCTCTGATGATGGCCTGCGGCGGCCGTCTGCCCGAGCGTCTGGAATTCGTGCGCAAGGCGCTGGTGGAGTACATTGAGGAAGAGTACGGCCACCACGAGTGGATCCTCAACGATCTTGCGGCCTGCGGAGAAGACAAGGAAGCCATCCGTCATGGCAGCCCGGATACCTCCATCGAACTGATGGTTGCCTACCTTTATGACCGCATCAACCGCGGCAACCCGGCGGCGTTCTTCGGCATGGTCCAGGTGCTTGAAGGCACGTCGATCGAGCTGGCGACACCGCTTGGTGAGGCCATTCAGAAGCAGCTCGGGCTGCCGGATGAGGCCTTCAGCTATCTGTACTCTCACGGCGCCCTGGACCAGGAGCATTTCGAGTTTTTCCGGAACCTGATGAATGACATCACCGATCCGGAAGACCAGCAGGCCATCATTGAGGCGGCGCGCATGGTCTATCGGCTTTATGGCGACATGCTGCACAGCATTCCCCTGCCCGAAAGCCGGAAGGAGCAACACCATGAGGCTGCATGACCGCGTTTTCCTGCTGCTGGGTGGCACCGGCGGTATTGGCAAGGCACTGGTGGAACCTCTGGTCAGGGCCGGTGCCCGGGTGATCATTGCTTCCCGGCACCCGGAAAAGCTTGAGCATCGTGAGGGCGTCTCGCTTGCTCACCTGGACCTGGCGGCGCCGGACCTCGACCAACAGCTGGACCGCCTTGGCGATGCCTATCCGGACATTGATGGCGTTATCCACTGTGCCGGGCAGAACCGGTTTGCCAGCCTGGGCAATATGGCCGTCAGTGACCTCGACGCACAGATCGCCGTCAATCTCCGGTCAGCGATGATTGTAGCCAGGCATTTTGCGCCACGGTTTGAAAGAGCTGGGCAGGGGGCGCTGGTGTTCGTGGGTTCTACCTTTGGCAGCATCGGTTTCCCGGGTTACACCGCCTATTGCGCCAGCAAGTTCGGTCTGCGGGGCTTCACAGAAGCACTGCGCCGGGAGCTGGCCGATACCCCGGTCCAGGTCGTCTATGTGGCACCCCGCGCCACCGCCACGGATATGAATCCGGAAGCCGTAAATGAGCTTAACCGGGCACTGGGCAATGCCATGGACGCGCCTGAA
>MDTA01124180.1_pt1 | contig 35713 bp, 28 predicted proteins | sample 811151 | NCBI WGS metagenome assembly MDTA01 (sample SAMN05326648, study PRJNA326480) | marine metagenome | isolation source: seawater | place: Indian Ocean: South | collected 2010
CTCGCGGTGATGTTTGTGAAGCGCAATGGCCTCGGACAGCACCTGATGATCGGCGTCAGATAATTGCCGAACGTCAGCTTCCATGCCCATGTGGCCCCAAAACGCGACGCCTGCTCTGAACGCCATGCTGTGTTGCCGACCGGTGATATGACAGGGGCTGGGTCCAACATGTGAGCCCATGAGCTCAGATGGGAAAAGGTTTTGAAAGCCTCGCTGGACCCGAAGCCGATCGAGGGCATCGTTCGTATCGGAGGGCCACACCCGCGAGGTGTACTCGAGTATACCGAGATCGGCGCGGCCACCGCCCGATGCGCAGGTTTCGATGCTGACTTCCGGGTAGGCTTTTTTGACTTGATTGAGAAGTCGGTAGAGTGCGCGTGTTTGCCGGTGCGGCGCGTGTCGACCCTCCGCATTTCCGGCTTGATGTATGTCCCGGTTCATGTCCCATTTGATATAGCCAATGGAGTGCGCTGAGAGGAGCGAGCAGATGGTATCGAAAAGATGCGAGACAACGGCGGGCTGCGAGAGGTCGAGAACTAGCTGCTGTCGCGCTTCATTGAGTGGTACTCCCTCATGGCGCAGCACCCAGTCCGGGTGAGTCTCGAAGAGCTTGCTTTTTTGACTGACCATTTCAGGTTCGATCCACAGGCCAAATTCCATACCTTTTTCGTGGCAAGCCTCAATGATGGGTTTCAGTCCGTTTGGAAATTTTTTCGGATCCACGACCCAGTCACCGAGCGCACGACGATCATCGGTGCGCCCGAGGAACCAACCGTCATCGAGCACGAAACGTTCAACGCCCAGCGATGCGGCCTGATCCACCAGTGCCAGGACCGAAGGCTCATCGACACCGAAATAGAGCGCCTCCCAGGTATTTAGCTGCACGGGACGTCTTGTACTGGCGGGGCGTTGCTTTGATATAAATTCGCGTCGGATCATCTGATGCCACTGGCGCGTCAGCCCGTTTTGTCCATGACTGCTATGACAGAGGTAAAGACGAGGGCTCTCATATTCCTCGGCGGGCCCAAGCTCCAGCTCCCCGGGTCGCAACAGCTCTCCGGCCTGAAGCATTTGCCGTCCGTCCGCCAGCGATTCGACCCGAATCTGATGATTGCCACTCCACCCTAGATGGACGCCGAGTGCATCGCCATGGGACGCGCACGTTGTCTTTTCAAACAATGTGAGAGTTGGATTCATGTGATGCGATGAACGCCCCGTCCAGTTTTCTCGCACATAAGCTGAGCGGGTAATGGCGTGGCGCTGGTTCTGGAACTCATTTGCCCATCTGCCAGTGACTTCCTCGAACTCGGTTAGATGGTCGGGCAGCTGTAGTGTCGCCGCGCAGTTATCGATAAACAGCGTCGCCTGATCACTCAGATTGCGGACGCTTACCGATAGACACAGAACCGAATGAGTGGGATCCAGTGTGAATTGATGAGTCACTTCCACATCTGAGACTGGGCATCGGCTGGTGAGCTCTAGATTGAATTGAGATGTGTTGGCCTCAGCCAACTTGGGCGCAAGACTCCACTGTGTTGCGCTTCGATGCACTTCGAGTCCCAGATGACCTAAAAAGCCCTCGCCTATGGTCGGGGTCAGACTGATTGCAGGTTCGATCGGTAAAGAAGCGGGCGCCTCATGCCGATCGAGCTGGCTGAGCATCGATGCATTGACTGTCACGAGACGGTTGCCAAAGTAGCCGAGCACGGGTTGGTTGCGGCGACAGTCGATAACCACCGATGTGGAGTCGTTGTTCAGATGGTAAAAGTCGCGGACGCTCTGGCTCACGTGTATCTCAAACTTTTCAGTTGTGTTGTTGGGTTGTTTCTCGGCTGTATGTTTAGAGTACCTTGGCTGGGTTGGAGTTACACTGCTGGTATGCGTCTTGGCACGCACAGATGCGGCGCACTGGGATCGGCAATATTCCGGTGGATGAGGTCCGTTGAAATGGTGAAGAAAGGCAGCGAAGAGAACTGGCGAAAAGAAAGAGAAGAAAGAGAGAGCGCAACAAAGATGAAACTGATCTCGCAGGCATTCTTCCCCGTTATTTTTACCTTTCTTCTGGCGATCTCTCCACTGGCTAAGCCCGCTGTTGGGGAGCCGGCCTGTGATGCTAGCGAGACTCCAATCGATGATGTCAGATCAGATCAGTGGCAGGGCTTCTGGCTAGGTCAGTCGATAGGTAACTGGACGGGCCTGGTTACAGAGATGGACAAGATTGGGGGTGACGGTGAGCACGGCGGGTTTTACACCCGAGAAGACTGGGGTATGCCTGATCAGCCGGCCATCTGGGGTGAAACTCCCAGCGACATATCTAGCAATATCGACTTTGTGCTTCGCGGCCCCAGTGAGATTTGGGGAGCAGACGACGACACGGATATCGAGTACATCTATTTGTGGACCCTGTATCACCAGCAGGTCGCGAAATTGACTCCGCTACAAATACGTGGAGCCTGGATTCGACATATCTATGACGAGTCGCAACCAACACCTTATGGCAAGGACCAATTTGGTTATCAGAACTTCCTTTGGGTATCTAACCAGAGCGCGCACACGCTCATGTTAGAGGGGCACTTACCGCCGGAAACAGCCCATCCAGACAACAATCCGCACGGCGATATGATCGATGCTCAGCTGACGACCGAGATATTTGGATTGCTGGCACCGGGTGCACCCCATATTGCTCTTGATATTGCTCATTACCCGATTCGCACAGCAGGGTATGGGGATGCGGTTCTTGTGTCTGAGTTCTACGTGATCATGCATGCCATGGCTGCTATGGAGCCTCGTGGTCAACTGTCCCCGGAACGTCTTAACCGCATCGCCTTCGCCGCTAGGCAGTATCTGCCAGATGACTCTGTGCCAGCGGCTATGTTCGATTTCGTGAGACGCCAATACGAGGCTGGCCTCCCGTGGGAAGCAACGCGCGATGCGATCTATCAGCGCTACCAAGTTGAACAGCGAGATGGTTACGATGTCACCTCACGAGGCTTGTATTGCAATGGCTGTTTTGCCGCTGGGATCAATTTCGCTGCCAGTTTGGTGTCGCTCTTTTATGGCGAGGGTGACCTCAAAGAGACGCTGAAAATAGCGATCTTGGCCGGCTGGGATGCCGACAACCCGGCAGCGACTTGGGGTGGTCTTCTGGGCTATACCCTCGGCCGACAGGCGATAGAGGGTCAGTTCGGACAGTCTTTATCAGACCAATTCAACATTCATCGGACTCGCAGAGGATTCCCCAACGACGGTATCGATTCTTTCTGCAATATGGCGAGAATGGGGATTGAGGTCTCACAACGAGTGAAGGCCAACTATCACGCTGAGTATCAAGCGGAGGCAGTTAAGTGAGGATGTATGTTTAAAGGCGCGATTCGGACCATGGTTCTTGTCATTGGCTGCATGCTAGCGCCCTATGGCGTTGTGGCAGAGACCCTGGATTCTGAGACTACACAGATTGTCATGCTGGGCACGGGGACGCCCAATCCGTTCCCTGATCGGTCTGGGCCCTCTGTCGCCATCGTTATGAATAATGAGCCCTACTTGATCGATTTTGGTCCCGGTGTTGTGCGTCAAGCCTCCGCTATGTCACCCGAGTACGGTGGGTCTGTCGAAGGCTTGGCTGTCGAGAAAATAAAACACGCTTTTCTCACTCACCTTCACTCGGATCATACCGTGGGCTTGCCCGACCTCATCCTGACAGCTTGGACAGTGGGTCGTGACGAGCCTCTGAAACTGTTTGGTCCTGAGGGCGCCAAGCACATGGCCGATAAAGTGCTGGAGGCCTATGAGGAAGATATTCGCTATCGGCTCTACAGTGAGCAGCCAGCTAATAACGAGGGCTGGCGTGTTGAGACCCATGAGATCAGAAAAACGGGCCTCGTTTTTGAAGATGATAATGTGAAGGTGGAGGCGTTCCGCGTACCACACGGTAGCTGGCCAGAAGCATGGGGTTATCGATTCACAACACCAGACACGGTCATTGTGATTTCTGGTGACACCGCACCCTCCGATGTGTTGAAGCAATTTTCGCAAGGTGCCGATGTGCTCATTCATGAGGTGTACAGTGAAGAGGGCTTTGCGAAAAAAGAGCCTCAATGGCAGAAATATCATGCGAAGAATCACACCTCGACCACGGAGCTGGGGCGTTTGGCGGCCGAGGTTAAGCCCAAGTTGCTTATCTTGTATCACCAGCTGCTGTGGGGCTCGACGCACGAGACCCTGATCGATGAGGTAAAAAGCGAATTCAGCGGAACCGTGGTTTCAGCGCGTGACCTCGATATTTTCTAAGAACAGCTCACGACTGTGTAATGAGCTGATCACAGCCGCCATTCAGCCGCCATTAGTGCAGCCGCTATTGAATTGTCGAGGGCTACCATCGATAGTCCAATACAAATAACTCCATAACGCCAAGGGGGACCGTGGCATGACACGTTTTTCTCATTTAGGTATGGCCTCACTGCTGGCTGTGTTGCTGATTGGATGCTCAACAGACGATGCACCTGAGCAGGGAGCAGCTGCGACAGCCGAGGATTCGCATGAAACCTACACGGCCGCGCAATTCTTCCAGACCACCAGCTATCGCATGGGCGGTGCCGGACCCTATGCTTTTTCTGCCACCAATGGCGATCTGTTAGTGAGCTCCGATGAGACCGGTGTGTATAACGCCTACCGACTGGATGTGACGACAGGGCAGATGATGGCTCTGACGCAGTCCGATGATCGAGGCGTTTACGTCGACTCCTGGTTCCCCGACGATGATCGGTTCATTTATCAGCAGGACGGTAATGGTGACGAGCTGACCCACGTGTTCGTCATGACACCTGACGGTGAGGTGACCGATCTAACGCCAGGCGAAGGTCACAAAGCCGGTTTTGCAGGTTGGTCCTCGGATGGGAAGGGCTTTTACGTATTCAGCAATGAGCGGGACGGTGCTGCTTTTGATATGTACCGCTACAGCGCCTCAGACTACTCACGCGAGGTCCTCTACGAGAACAGCGAGGGCCTTGATCTCGGTTCAATCAGCTCGGACGGCCGCTGGGTGGTTTACGCTCGCAACAATAGTAATGCCGACAGCGATCTTTTTTTGATCGATGTGATGGCAGACGAGCTCGAGCTCGTCAACATTACGCCACACGAGGGTGATGTCGAATACTCGGCGATGGGCTTCACCCCAGATAACAGCAAGCTCATCTACTCGACTAATGAGTTCGGTGAATTCAGCCAAGCGTGGACGCTGTCCTTAGAAACGGGCGAGCGCGAGGTGCTCGTGGCGGATAACTGGGATGTTATGTACGTCGGCTATTCCCCCAGCGGCCGCTATCGTGTCAGTGGGGTTAATAACGACGCCAGCACTGAGGTCACCCTCTTGGATTTATCAACAGGGAAAGAGGTATTGCTTAAAAATATTCCGGATGGAGATCTCGCTCAAGTTCGATTCGACCGCGATGAGTCTGCAATAGCGTTTGGTTTGTACCGCGATACGGCGCCTTATGACATTTATCACATGTCCCTGGGACAGGAGCCCCGGCAACTGACAGCTGCGCTGAACCCCGCCATTAACAGTGATTTGTTGGTGGAGGGCAACGTCGTAAGGTTTGCAAGTTATGACGGTCTGGCAATTCCTGGGATTTTGTATCAGCCCAAAGAAGCATCAGCAGAGAATCCCGTACCAGCCATGGTGTGGGTCCATGGCGGACCCGGAGGGCAAAGCCGAAAGGGTTATTCGGCTATGATTCAGCATCTTGTAAACCATGGATATGCGGTTTACCAAATCAACAATCGGGGCTCTAGCGGTTATGGAAAAACCTTCTATCACCTCGATGATTTGAAGCACGGGGAGGCGGACCTAGGAGATGTGGTCGCATCACGAGCTTTCTTGGCGTCTTACGATTGGATCGACGGTGAGCGCGTAGGCATCATCGGCGGATCTTACGGCGGCTACATGGTGGCTGCTGCCCTGGCGTTTGAGCCAGAAGCGTTCGAGGTGGGTGTAAACATTTTTGGTGTGACTAACTGGTTGAGAACACTGGAGTCTATTCCACCGTGGTGGGGTGCGTTTAGGGACTCCCTCTATGCGGAATTAGGTGATCCTGCAACCGACACAGATCGGTTGACCGCGATTTCGCCGCTATTCCACGCGGAGAATATTGTGAAGCCGCTGCTGGTTGTGCAGGGAGCGAACGATCCGCGGGTACTGCAGGTGGAGAGTGACGAGCTAGTCGATGAGGTTCGCGCCAATAATGTCCCGGTCGAATACGTGCTGTTTGAGGACGAGGGACACGGTTTCAGAAAGCGGGTAAACCGGATTACGGCGTCAGAGGCCTATCTTCAATTCTTAAATACGCATCTCTAGCGCGAGAGACTAGGGTACGTTGTACTAATTGGGGCCGTTTACTACGGCCTTTTTTTCGGGCGGCGATCAACAACAAGGGCGCGCTATGGGAAACAATATTGACCACGACATAGTTGAGCTGCGCGGCTCGAGCATTTCCTACTTCACGGGCAAGATGGAGAATTACTTCCGATTGAAGGGTATACCCTATCGATTGGAAAGCATGGTTTTCCCTGGGGAAGAGGAGAGAAATAAAAAGGTTCTCGGCCTCTCTCAGATGCCAACGGTCCGGCTGCCTGACGGCCGCTGGATGACGGATACCACTGCTATGATTGAGTGGTTTGAAGGTGAATATCCCGATAATCCCGTTGTCCCAGATGATCCTATACAGGCCTTCGTCTGCTTCCTATTGGAGGACTGGGCTGACGAGTGGTGGTGGCGACCGGCAATGCACTACCGCTGGTTTTACGAGGAGGGCGCGCGATTTGCGTCGGGCCATTTGGCCCGCGAAGTGATGGGTGGTCTGCATCTGCCGCTCTTTGTGAAGCGAGCCATGCTTCGAAGGCGTCAGCGCAATGGTTACACGCGAGGCGACGGAATTGGCCCCGAGGCTGTCGCCGGTGTCGAGGCCGATGTGGCGGCACTGTTCTCGCAGCTCGAAGTCATCTTTTCAAAGCGACGTTTTCTGCTGGGTAATCGACCGACTCTGGCGGACATCGGTTTCTCTGGACCCTTCTTCCGACATTTCGCTCTGGACCCAATACCGCTTCAATTACTTCGGCACACAGCACCCAATACGCTGGAGTGGGTCATGCGTTTGTGGAATAGCAGGCCCGAAAGCTTACAAGGCGCTCTTATCGAGGGTGTTCCCACTGATATCCGCGCGTTGCTGCATCACATGGCGAGAGGCTATTTGCCTTACCTTAACGCTAACGTCGAGGGGGTCCGGCAGGGCAAATCGACGTTTACCGCAAAGGTTGATGGGGTGACCTACACGCAGGCCCGAAGCTCGCATTACCGAGTGTGGTGCCTGTCTGAGCTCCGCTCGCGATTCAATTTGGTGCCACAGGATGCGCAGCCTGGTTTGCAGTCACTGTTGACAGAGGCTGGGATATGGGAGGCTCTATGGGCGCAGGACGACCTACCGTTAGCGGAGGGTCAAGAGAGTCGCTTACCCTTTTGGGCTGACCACAAGATGTTGCAAGTATATACCTAGCACTATGGCGTTATTCAGCCGCGGCGCGTAGCCTTCTCAGCATGGCCGATACAGTTACCATAAAAGAAGTAGGTCCAAGGGATGGTTTGCAGTCGCAGCCCGTCCATCTGACCGTCGAGGCTCGTCTAGAACTGGTTACAGCCTTGATCGATGCACGACTTCCCGAGATAGAAGTCGGGTCCTTTGTGTCTTCTAAAGCGGTTCCTCAGATGGCAGGTACGGACACGTTGGTAGCAGCCTTACCCCAGAGTGGCTGCACATACAGTGTCTTAGTACCCAATCAGAAAGGGTATGAGCTTGCCCTCTCCGCGGGCATCACGGAGATGGGCTTGGTCGTGTCTGCGACCGAACTAATGAACCAAAACAATATTGGGAAAGGTCTTGAGGACACCTTCAGCTCCGCCGAGATTATCTTAGAACGCGCTTCAGAGGATGGGGTCAACATACATGTCTATTTGGCGGTCGCCTTCGAGTGCCCCTATGAAGGGCTTGTCGCCCCAGCCACCGTTATCGATCAGGTGAGCCGCCTGATGCGCTGGCGACCCTCACGGCTCATGGTGGCCGATACGATTGGAGCCGCTAATCCTAGGGCGGTCAGTTCACTCGTATCCGAGTTGGTTGCACAGCATGGTTCCGAGGTTTTGGGATGTCATTTTCACGATACCCGCGCGATGGCAATGACTAATGTATTTGCCGCGTTGGAACACGATGTCCGACTGTTTGATAGTGCCATCGGAGGCTTGGGGGGCTGTCCGTTTGCGCCGGGCGCGAAGGGCAATTTGGCGACAGAAGACCTTGTCACCTTGCTCGAAAGCATGGGCGTCAATACGGGTGTGAGCCTCGAGCATCTCCTAACTGCCGTTACCACCGCAAATCGACTCTTGGGCGCAGATAATTACGGACGCAGTTACTCGTGGGTGTCCCGTAGTTGGCAGAAATTGGGTTAACCCGTCGGCTGATTGTCTTCTTATAAGCCAGCGATCTCGTCGTCTGACATGCCCAGTAGTTCTGATAGCACCTCATGCGTATGAGCACCTGCATCGCCACCAGGCCACTCGGTGCCGCCGGGGCTGTCACTGAGCTTTGGCATGATTGCAGGAATCTTGAGCGGCTTACCATCAATCTCGACGGTTTCGAACAGTCCCCGAGCGTTGTAATGGGGGTCCTCCAGCATGTCGGCCACATTGTAGATCGGCCCTACCGGTACCTTCGCTGTCTCAAGCCTATCGATGATTTCTGTTGAGGTGTGCGCGGCGCACCAATCGGACAGCGCGTCATCAATTCGTTGCTGATGAATGACGCGCCCCGGGTTTTGAGCGAGCGCTGGGTCGTTGGCGATATCGGGTCGCTCGGCTTCCAACATGAGTCGCTTAAAAATACTGTCGCCGTTGCCACCGATGACGACAAACTTACCGTCTGCGCAACGATAGGTGTTGGTTGGCACAATCCCTGTGATCGTTGATCCCGAGGGTTCACGAATAACGCCAGCCCCGTCGTACTCGGGGATGATGCCCTCCAGTAGATTGAAGACAGATTCGTAAAGCGCCACATCTACTACCTGTCCTTCATTCGACTGATGCCGCTGAATGATGGCAAGCGTTACACCGAGGGCTGCATGAATTGCGGCAACCGTATCCCCAAGTGAGATATTGGGGCGCACCGGCGGTTCATCTTTGTGACCATTAATGTATCGAAAGCCTGCATATCCCTCAGTCACCGAGGCGTAGCCCGGTTTTTGTGAGAATGGCCCTGTCTGTCCATAGCCGGAAATGCGAGCGTAGATGAGACCCGGATTATCGGGTTTGATGTCTTCTGGCCCCAGCGCCCACTTCTCCATAGTGCCGGGCCGAAAGTTCTCGATAACGACATCGGCGGTTTTTAGCAGTCGTCGCGTTACATGGCGACCACCTTCTGTCTTTAGATCGAGCACGACGCTCTTTTTGTTTCTTCCAAGCGAGCGATACCAGAACGACGTGCCATTATGCACTTCTCGCCATTGACGCAGGGGATCGCCGCCCGGTGGCTCAATCTTGATGACCTCGGCACCGAAGTACCCAAGAATGGCGCCGGTGAATGGACCTGCAAGGAGCTGACCGAGCTCGACAACTCTGATGCCTGAGAGCGGCTTTGCGGTAGACATGAAAGCTTTTTTTCCTGCAGTAACGATCAACGAGAGAGTCAGCATACTATGCAAGCTTTATGAGACGCCAAATCTCCCGTCAGGGATAGATTGCGCAGGCGTCACATGTCATCCTAAGTCAATAAATCGAATAACTAGTAGGAAATAAACATGACAGTCTTAGCAGACAAAGTAATTTGGATTACCGGTGCCTCGTCTGGTATTGGCAAGGCCTTGGCTCAAACAGCAGCACAGCAAAATACAAAGCTGATTTTGTCGGGTCGTCGTGTCGATGCGCTGGAAGCGCTCGCCACTGAGCTATCTGTCGACTGTCTGGTTCTTCCATTCGAGGTCACTGACTACGATGTACTCGCAAGCAAGGTGGACGAGGCATGGGCCTGGCAGGGCAGAGTCGATATTCTGGTAAACAATGCGGGCATCAGTCAGCGTTGTCTTGCTATCGACGCAAAGCCCGAGGTCTATACTGAGCTAATCAATATCGACCTGATTGCGCCCATCTGGCTAACGCAGCTTCAGCTCAAGCGCATGGCCGAGGCGGGCGGTGCTCACATCGTTGCCATCAGTTCAGTGGCTGGACGCATTGGTCCTCCGTTGCGCACAGCTTACTCGGCAGCCAAGTTCGGATTGATCGGTTACATGGATGCGCTCCGAGCGGAAGTTGATAAAATCCACAACATCAAGGTGACCAATATTTTGCCTGGGTCGGTAGCGACAGATGTTGCGCGTAATGCATTGACTGGCAATGGTTCAAAGCGAGGTATCTCTGATGCGGTCATCGATGCAGGTGAAGACCCAATGGATTGTGCGAAGTGTATATGGGAGGCCGTCAACGCGGATAAGCCCGAGTACATTTATGCTAAAGAAATGGAGATGGGGCTAGCTCAGATGCGCCACGCAGACCCAGATACCTTCTTCGAGGCCATCGCGGGTTTTGGGGCGCAAACCGTAGAAGCCTACTGGAAAGAGAAGGAGACGATGTAGTCGCGTCTCGTGCCAGCCGCGACACAAGTCCCTTGTTACAGAAAAGTCGGCCCTTGGCCGATTTTTCTGTCCAACTCAATTTTAGTTTGCCCATAGTAAGTCGCTTCAAACCCCTCGCATTCGACACATTTGTGTGTATGATGCGGCGTCGATTTATTTAGCGTAAACAACACGCTATTGCAGCGAAATGTGTCTATTATTTTAGACACATTAAATAGACATCTTTTTTTACACAAAGGTTTCACTCAACCATCACAGAAATCCATAGGAGATTGAACGTGACTCATATTCTTTTTAAAAAGAGAGCTGCGATTCTAGCCTTGGCGGTACCCCTAGCAATGGGACTACCCGTACAAGCTATTGCGCAGGACGGTGAGATTGAAGAGGTCATCATCACGGGTACCCGTGTTGCTGATCGCTCAGCTGCCGATTCCCCGGTACCCGTTGACGTTATTAGCGGTAGCGAGTTCCGTGACAATGCATCGACTGACGTCCAGGACATGCTGCGTACATCGGTACCGTCTTTTGACGTAAATACACAGCCCATTAGTGACGCAGCGACCATTTCTCGTCCTGCAAACGTTCGTGGTCTGTCGCCTGATAACGTACTTGTTTTGGTAAACGGCAAGCGTCGTCACCGCGGTTCGATCATCTCGTTCCTGGGCGGCGGTATTTCTGATGGTGCGCAGGGTGTTGATATCGCTGCTATTCCATCGCTTGCGCTTAAGCAGATCGAAGTCCTTCGTGATGGTGCATCTTCACAGTACGGTTCTGACGCCATCGCAGGTGTTTTGAACTTCCTGCTCCGTGACGACGATGAAGGTTTCGAAGTTGTCACTAAGTATGGTTCTACCTTTGAAGGTGACGGCACCAACTACATGGTTGCTGCAAACCTAGGTATGCCTCTCGGTGACAACGGCTTCCTTAACGTCACCGGTGAAATCCGTGACGTGGAAGGCACAGTGCGTTCGGTCGTTCGTGACGATATTGCTTATCAGATTGCAAACGGCTACTCGCCAGTGACGAACTTCCAGAACATCAACACGTACACAAACGAAGTGCCTCAGTACTGGGGTCAGCCCGATGTCGAAGACGACATCAAGTTGTTCTTCAACTCAGCAATCGAACTGAACGACTCGACCGAGTTGTACGCCTTCGGTAACCACGCTGAGCGAACCGTAACCGGCGGCTTCTTCTACCGAAACGTGGTAGGTCGTGCTAGCAACCTCACGCCCGGTGCATCCACAGGCCAGCGTGGCGGTGTTTATCGTGGTCCAACAGTTGATCCTCTGACAGGCATGGCGCTCGCCGCCGCTGACGGTGGTGTTCCATCAGTTCTGGTGGGTGACATGGATGGCGGTAGTAGCTGTATTGACGGTATCCCACTGGGTGGTCAAGGCGGTATCACACCTGACCCCACGTTCCTTGCACAGGTAACTGCAGACGCAAACTGCTTCTCGTTCATTGAAACTATCCCTGCAGGCTTCGTACCTCGCTTCGGTGGTGACAATGAAGATTCAGCGATTGCTGTCGGTGTTCGCGGTGAGATCGACTACGGCACAGGCCTTGCTTACGACGTGAGTGTTCAGCGCGGTTCGAACCGTTCTGACTTCTTCATCCGTAACACCATCAACGCGTCACTGGGTCCAAACACCCCACGTGATTTCATTCCTGGTGGTCAGGAGCAGACTGAAACCGTCTATAACGCCAACTTCGTGTACACCATGGATGTGGGCTTTGCTTCGGATCTCAACGTCGCCTTCGGTGCTGAATACCGTGAGGAAGAGTTCGATCTCTTCGCCGGTGATGCTGCTTCTTACGCGTTGGGCCCATTGGCAAGCCAGGGCTTCTCATCAAGCTCTAACGGCTTTGGTGGTTTCCCAGCCAGCACATCAGCGTCGCAAGACTCCACAGCGTTCTACATTGACCTCGAAGCTGATATCAGCGACGCCGTCACTATGCAGGCAGCGGTTCGTAACGAAGATTTCAGTAACTTCGGCGACACTACTGACTTCAAGATCGCGGGTGTTGTTCGCCTAAATGATCAGGTTCGCTTGCGCGGTGCCATCTCTACAGGCTTCCACGCTCCGACTGCGGGTCAGGCAAGCATCACAAACGTAACCACTCAGATCGTTAACGGTGCATTGACAGACCAGGGCACACTGCCTCTGTTCTCGGCGCCTGGTCAGTTGGCTGCAGACTTCATTGAGAGTCAGGGCAACGGTCGACCAACACTGGGTAGCGAAGAAGCGGATAACTTCTCGATCGGTATTGCGTTTGATCTTGAGAACTCTAGCTGGACAATCGATTATTACAATATTGAAGTGACCGATCGTGTAGCTCTGGGTGCGAACATCAACTTCCTTGATGCACTGAACTACGCCGGTGGCTCTGCCTACGGCTCTGTGAGCGATGCGTTGACAGGCCTGGGCGATGCGGGCGTTATCAACCGTCAGGAGTTCGTTGGTCTTGAAGATCTGAAGCAGTTCCGTTTCTTCACCAACAGCTTCGATACCACAACATCAGGTATTGATCTGGTTGGTAGCACGGACTTTGACTTCGCTGATGGCGTTTCAAAGGTGACTGTTGCGTTCAACTACAACAAGACTGAAGTCGACAATCGTGGAACCATCAACCCGATCAGCGGTGGTCGTGTTGAAGCGTTGGAAGACCTTCTTCCAAACGTGAAGGGCAACATTGCTTGGAGCCACACACAGGGTCAACTCCGTACGCTGGTTCGTGCGAACTACTACGGTGCCTGGAAGTCGACGGGTAATGGTTACAACGTGGGCGCAACTACTTTGGTTGACGCGCAAGTTGCTTACGATTACACCGAAAACCTTGAGTTGGTATTGGGTGTCGAGAACCTCTTCGACGAGTACCCAGACAAGAACCCAGGTCGTGGTGGTGTAGGTCAGCTTTACCCAGAAGACAGCCCGTTTGGGTTCAACGGTGGCAGCTGGTACCTGCAGGCTCGCTACTCGTTCTAAGTCAGACAGACCTTGAAAAACAAAAACCCGCCTCGGCGGGTTTTTTTATGCCTACAGCATCGGTAAGTCACATCGCTTGGTAAACGATCTCACCGCCGACGATGGTCATAACGGGTTTAGTTGCCAGTATCTTGGTCTCATCGACGGTCATAAGGTTCTGATCGGTCACCGTCATATCGGCACGTTTACCAACACTGATCGATCCAACCTCGGCCTCTTCAAATGCCGCATAGGCATTCCAGAGCGTCATTGATTTGAGTGTCTCGTGGCGAGAGAGCTTCTGCCCTATTTCGTACCCATCGTCCGGCAAACCTTTAAGGGTCTTGCGCGCCACCGACGCATAAAAATTGGCGATAGGATTGATGGGCTCAACGGGCACGTCGGTGCCGTTGGCGATATTGACTCCAGCATTCAGAAGATCTCGCCATACGTAGGCGCCGGACTCGATACGCTCTTTGCCGAGTCGATCAATGGCCCAGGGGCGATCTGAGCTCATGTGAATGGCTTGAATCGACGCAATGACCCCGAGCGTCGAAAAGCGTTCGATATCGGACGGGAGCAGATGCTGCGAATGCTCAATGCGTGAGCGGTGATCCCTTTGGGTTAGTGTCGCTTTATCAATGGCGTCGAGCACGACTGTATTGGCCTTATCACCAATGGCATGGGTATTAATTTGCCAGCCATGGGCATTCGACCGATTCATGATATTGACGAGGCGATTCTCATCGAAGGTTTGAACGCCAGAGGTGCCTGGATCGTCGGTATAGGGTTGGTGTAACCATGCTGTCCGGGACCCTAATGCGCCGTCCATTACCGCTTTAAACGAGCGGATCGTTAATCGTGAGTCGTCGTCTGCGATCACTGGTGGTCGCGCCAACCAATAGTCTGTTAATGCCTCGTCTTGGGCACTGACCATAGTGTAAACCCGCAGTTTCAGGTCACCAGAGGCATCGAGTGCCCGCTGTGCCTCGATATCGGTTGAGCCCGCCCCAGCGTCGTGGAAGTTGGTGATGCCCCAGCGAAAGGCGTGGTCTTGTGCTGCTAAAATAGCCGTCTTGGCGGAATCGGTAGATAGCGCAATCAGGGGGTAAGCCAGGTCGATCGCATTCTCATGCAAGATGCCGGTAGGGTCGCCCTTGGCATCTTTGACAATGACACCGCCGTCCGGGGTTGGTGTGTTGTAGGTGAGATTCAGTGCATCCATTGCCGCTTGATTAACCAATGCCGTGTGGCCATTGGCATGGCCCAAAAAGACAGGGTTATTCGGACTGACCTCAGAAAGAGATCGATGCGTTGGAAAGCCATCAACCGTTACGCTCGGCTCTTTTGACCACTTGCTCTGATGCCATCCCCGGCCCTTGATGACCTGTCCCGGACTTGCCTTAGCAGCCGCGTCCGCCACCATGCCGACAATGGTTTGATAGCTATCTACGCCATTGAGGTCGAGGTTGGTGATTGCTTCGCCAAGACTACTGAGGTGTCCATGACTTTCAATGAAACCTGGATAGGCGGTGGCAGCGCCAAGTGAAATGTGGCGGTGATCCTCGCCAGCTGTACTCTGCGCTGTTGCTAAATCACCCACAAAGGTGAAGCGGCCGTCTTCAATGACCACGGCTTCTACCTGGGTATTGGCATCGTCTGCCGTGTAAATGGTGCCGGAAACCACAAGCGTGTCCGCAAAGCTGGTAGCGGTAATGAACACTGTTAACAGTGCGAAGAAAGGTGCGAAAAAAAGGCGAGCGCCATGTCTAACCATGGGTTTATCTCCAGAGGTGGTGAAACATCATGTCGGTGAGTCTAGTCGGAAAGCGATCGCGTTGCAGTCTCCAGCGGCTGCCTCCGGTAGCCATCAAGTACCCCAGCCTGGCGACGCAATGGGATCCTAAAAAAGACGCCAGCCGCGCGCTTCGAATTGATCGATGTCGTCCGTAGTGGGGAAGCTGTAGTAAGCGCCGGCGGGTAGATCGTCACCCTTGCTTGAAGCCAGTGACTCTAGTTGATCGACCGCCTCACAAATCTGTTCTACACCCGGGCGATACAGCGATAGAACTTGTTCGCGGTAGGTATCAGATGATCTCACGGGCTGGGAGCGGGTCGAGATGAGCGCGCCGGAATCAATTTTCTTATCCGTAATCCAGTGCAGTGTTGTGCCCAGATTGGGCTGCTCGTTGAGGAGCGACCAAAAGCTCGCCATGACGCCTTTGAACTCGGGTAACAGACCTGAATGCAGGTTAATAATGCCAGTGCGCGGTTGGGCGATCGCTTCAGCTTTGAATATTTGCCCGAAACGGATACTGATCAGGAGGTCTGCATCGAATGCACGAAGCACGTTGAGATCCTTGCCATTGATGTCAGTAACCGCGATTTCGCGGCAATGATTCTCGCTGGCTAGCGTTTCGAAGCTCAAGCCGGGCGCTGCCGCAAAGTCTGTCTCTACCTGCGCTAATGCTACCAGCCGTGGGTCACGCGGTTGGGATAGGCTGCCCACGCGCTGGGAGTAAAACATGCCGAGGTTGTGATCACTAAGCTTCGGAATCAGTTGATTCAGCGCCGCATGAGCATAGATATCGCGATTGTAAAAAAGGCCGATCCGCACCGGTAATCTCCACAGGTGGTGGCGGCCAGCATACTCTCTCCTTTATGCTCGATCGAGATCTGAGGTCTATTCGAGTAAGGTAAATACATGCGCAGCTATTCGGTTCAGGTGGCTACTGCGGTCGTCGTGGCCAACATGGTGGGTACCGGGGTATTTACCTCGCTTGGCTTTCAGTTGCTGGAAATAGAGTCGACGGGCGCCATCCTGTGGTTGTGGGTCTTAGGTGGAGTTTGTGCGCTATGCGGTGCCCTGTGCTACGCCGAATTGGGCGCTCACCACACGGCATCGGGTGGGGAATATCACTTTCTGACCGAGCTGATTCATCCCTACGCTGGGTTCCTCTCGGGCTGTGTTTCAGCCACTGTCGGTTTCGCGGCGCCCATCGCACTTGCGTCGCTGACATTTGGTATTTATCTCGCCACTGCCTTTCCCTCCTTACCGCCAAAGATCACTGCGACAACCTTGATCGTGCTCATGGTGCTCATTCACACACGGACGTATCGCGAGAGCTCCAGCGGTCAATATTTACTGACTTTACTTAAGCTTCTCCTGATCGCTGCCTTTGTGCTGACCGCATTTGCCAGTGGCAGTGACTTCTCACATCAGGTCACGGGCGCTTCATTGTTGAATGCGGGTGAGATTCTGTCCGGTCCCAGTGCGATTGCCTTGATCTATGTGACCTACGCCTATTCCGGTTGGAATGCTGCCACTTACATTCTGGGTGAGTTGGAGCATCCTCAGAGGGATTTGCCAAGAGCACTGATCGTGGGTTGTGCCTTGGTCACCGTACTGTATGTACTGCTCAATACTGCGTTTTTGACCTCGGCATCTATTTCATCGATGACGGGTGAAGTCGAGATTGCCTTTATTGTGGCTGAAACTGTCTTGGGAGAGAGCGGCGCTTTTATTGTCTCACTGCTTCTATCCGGTGTTCTGATTTCCACGGTCAGTGCGATGATCATGGCGGGACCCCGCGCACTTCAACGTCTGGGGCAGGATTATCGAGGTCTCGGATGGCTAGGAAAAACAAATCAGGGCGGTCTTCCCGCAAACGCCATTGCGTTTATGGGGCTGGTTGCCCTCGGCTTCCTGTGGACGTCGACGTTCGAGCAAATCTTGTTGTTTGCCGGCCTCGTCATGGCGGCAAATACGTTCTTCACTGTCGTGGCTGTTTTTGTCAGCAGGAGGCGACGCATGGGTCTCCCCAACGAAACGTCGATATTTACCATGCCATGGTACCCGCTTCCCGCACTGATCTTCCTAGCAATCACAGGATGGACCGTGCTCTACACGGCCATTCAATACCCGATTCAGTTACTTGTAACTGCTGCAGTGATTGCATTGGGCTATCCCCTCTTTCAGCGAATTCGTTCGGTGCAGTAAACGGGAGTGACGTTCCTGCTGGCGCAAAACTGGTCCCAATGTTGTCACCCTGCGTAAGGTTTTTAGTGAAAGTTGGCCAAATTGAGTTCTGAAGATCTCTTTTTCACAACAGACCTATGCCTTAGTTGGTGTGTCGTGTAGCTTTACTTTCGATGAGCATCTGGGAACAGGCTCGTTACCTCAATAATTCAAATAGTGGTATCTCATGACTGACTCAACTGCTGCGGCAGAAAACGCAAACAATCCATATGCGTCTACAAAGGCGGCGTATTACGCCCTTGGCATTCTAACGATCGTCTACAGCATTAATTTCATTGATCGACAGCTACTCTCCATTTTGCAGGAGTCGATAAAGGCTGACTTGATGCTGAGCGATGCACAGCTTGGCCTTCTTACAGGCTTTGCCTTTGCTGTGTTTTACACCTTTGCGGGCTTACCCATTGCGAGCCTTGCCGACAGGAGTAATCGACGAAACATTGTTGCTGTCTCGCTTACGATCTGGAGTGGTATGACAGCGATCAGTGGCCTGGCTCAAAACTACTGGCAGCTGCTGGCGGCGCGGGTCGGTGTGGGCATTGGTGAGGCTGGCGGCAGCCCGCCCTCGCACTCGATGATTTCCGATATTTTCCCGCCCGAGAAGCGTGCAAGCGCCATTGGTTTTTACTCAACGGGCATCAGTATTGGCATCTTATTCGGATTCCTATTTGGTGGCTGGTTGAACGAGTTTTTTGGGTGGCGTGTCGCGTTTTTCGTCGTTGGTATTCCCGGCGTGCTGCTGGCTTTCGTCCTTTATCTAACAGTGCCTGAGCCCATTAGAGGGCTTGCTGAAAACAAGGCTTCTACCGGTGACAACCCCTCAATGATGACGGTGTTCAAGGTGTTATTGAGCCGGCGCTCGTTCTTGTTCATGGCCCTGGGTGCAGCGATGAACGCGTTTGCTGGCTACAGCACGGCCAACTGGGTTGCGTCATTCATGATCAGAACCCACCAAATGCCAACGGGCGAACTCGGCACTTGGCTCGCGCTTATTATTGGTGTGGGTGGCGCGATCGGTGTATTCGGATCAGGTGTTATCGCAGATAAGCTAGGTAAAACGGACAAGCGCTGGTACATGTGGGTGGCGGTATGTGCCTGCGTCATATCGGTACCGCTTCAAATCAGCACGTTTTTGGTTAATGACCCCTATACAGCGCTCATGTGCATGGTCATTCCGTCGGTGCTCTCGAATGCTTATTTGGGTGCGACGATCGCCAGCGTGCACGGGTTGGTGGGCTTGAAAATGCGCGCTGTATCCTCGGCTCTACTTTTCTTCATTCTGAACATGATTGGTTTGGGAATGGGACCCACAAGTGTTGGGCTAGTGAGCGATTTACTGGTGGATCAACATGGCGTTGATTCCCTGCGCTACGCGATGATGTACATCATCCCCACGGCTATGTTCCTATCGGGTGTGTTCTATTTGTTTGCTGCTCGATATATCAGAGACGATCTTGAAAACGCCCCAGACTGATTGCGGGGTCGAATAAAAAAGCCCGCTGCCGCGGGCTTTTTTTGTGTTCAATCAATCGAGCGAAGCACCTGTCTTGATACCGCATGGGTTTCGATATCGCTTGGCGTAAAGCGCACTGGTCGCCATGTCTTCTCGGCATAGAGCTGGGTTTGATCATCGAAGTGTGGGGACTCAGGGTCGCCTGACTGTGAGTAGGACAGTATGGCCTCGGCCTCTGGGCCTGTATCACTCCAGCCAAGCGTCATAATGAAGCTGGAGCCGTGAATGACGTTGTAGCCTGATTTCGACAAGCTGTTGCTGTCCCCAGCGAACTCGTCGCTTCCCGTAAAGATGGGTGTTTCGGTAGGGTTATTACCCAAGCTGGTACTCATTTGCAGGTTGGCAATGCCCTCGTGCCTGTTGCCGCCATGAACTGGGTATTGGCGATCAGACCGGTGTCCAATTTGCAGATTGCCCAGCGCCGTATCGAGACCAATGTCCTCACCTTCAAGCAGTAATACCGCTCGAGCGAGTCGGTCGAGCGCGAGGTCGGTATTGGCAAGTCCGGTGGGCGTAGTAGCGGCTTCCATGGGATTAAACGGCTGTCGAAACAGCGATGAGCCAAGTGACATTTCGTCTGCGGGGTACTGCGTGATCCATTCTCTGAACAACACAGCGCCGCGAGACTCGCTGTTGAACCGGCGATCCCAAGCGGCCAGCACGTTACAGGCTTGGGTCAGGTTGACTGGGGTATCTTCGATAGTTCGTTGAGGCGTTGCATCACAGGCCGCCAGCAGCTCGGGTAGGAGCATGTCTGCGGTCAGACTCTCATTGCTGAACAAGGCGGTCTGAATTTCGCTGCGACTAAATTTACCATCCTCACCGGCATGTCCGTACGGGCTATCCGGGCGCAGTAAGGCAATGTTCATACGTGTGCGAACGCTGCGAGGTGTCATGGTCGGGCCGAAGAGGGGTGACAGTGCCGCGGCTGGCTTGTCCGGGTCACTCAGCCAGTAGCTGTCATTCGCATTGAAGACGTATTGATTGCTCTCGATGAGTGGCCGACGCTCAAATGGCTCGGTATTAGGAACAGGAGAACTTGTTTCTAGCCACTCATTAACTTGCTGGCTGCCATCAAGGATGACGAGTCCTCGCGAGAGGTAGAGATACTGAAGCTTGGGTACAGCTTTCAGGGTGTTATGCCAGGTGAGAATGGTCTCCTCACTCAAGGCACCGACATTGGAATTATCAATGTAAACCGCACGACCATCCGCTGAAGCCGCGATCGTGTTAACCCAGGGCATTGCATTGTAGGTGCGATGTGCCTCGATGAATTCATCCATACTTTTCGCACTACCCATGGCTTGCCACTGGGCGAAGGTATGAAGGTTTTCCGCGTTGGCATCTCGGACGGCATACGCAGTGAAGGGATCCTCGGTCAGCCCGGGTAGCGCCATCAACGGGCCATGATGCGAAAACCAAACAGTGTGCTGTTTATTGCTTAGCCCATCTGGCGTTTTTACATCAGCGCTGACGGTTACTGAGTTGAGGTCGCGCCAATCATTTTCCCACCGGTACTGCCGAGGGTTATCTGGATTAAGTGCAAGTTGATAGATCACGGTGCGCTTTGAGTTCGACACTGTATGTGACCAACCAACCGCCTCATTGAAGCCAATAGCGACGCCTGGCGCGCCGATCAAACCAGCGCCATAGGCATCGTAGACGCCGGGAATCGTCAGGTGTTTTTCCCAGAATCGAGCTATGCCGTACCAGGGGTAATGTGGGTTGGCTAGTAGCAGCCCCTTGCCGTTTTCTGACCGCTCCGAGGCAATTGCCCAGGCATTAGAACCCATATCGCGAAGCTTCATATCCGTGAGCGTATCGCGCAGTGGTGGCGCTATCTCGAGCGCAGCGATAGTTGCACTTGCCGCTATTTGCGGACTTGGTGGTGCCGCTGCGGTAATTGCCCCCGCAATTCGTGGCAAGGTGTAGACCAAGGTAACGTACTGAGCCATGAACTCCGTTGCTGTGACCGGTCTTACCCAGGTCGCGTCGTTACACCATGACCCAAACTTGCCGGCGCGCTCATTAACAAACTGGTTGTATCCGGCGGTATATCCTTCAACCCATTCTTTGATCAGAGGCTCTTGCGCTGCAAGCGCCTCGTCAGCCTTTTCGGGGATGCCAAGCGCCTTAACGACAATGTCTCTACTGAGATTTCGGTTGCGGGGCCCCGGACCAAAAACTGCAGCGCTCTCACCGCGCGATTGCACCAGTGCTAGTGCCATATTGCAGATGTGATCTTCCGCTGCTGTGTAGGCTTCTCCAAAGCCTAGAGAACCCCAGGACTCAGCTGTGATGTGTGGAATGCCGTATTCGGTCTTTACCACGGTCGCTTCATAGCGATGTGGCCGATCAGTCTCCGATTGACTGCATCCAAGACTGACCATCATTCCACTGGTCACAACGACCGCTAGGAGCCGTTTCGCCCTGCTAAGACGAGGTCTGCTTATTTTTTTGGTTGGTTTCTCGGGGGAGAGTGAGTACATGCGGCATCTCTTTTTTCTTTGATGGTCGCGCTACACGTTACTCGGAAAGTGGCAGATAGCGCCAGCGAAAGCGCTGTTTTGTTGGGCGATTGGGAGCTCTTGGTGATTAGCTATGAGTGAAGATATCTGCGTCCGCAAAGTGACGGCTGCTGACTAGAACGCTGTCGCCTCTTCGCCATTTACGCGATGGTAAATTCAATCGTACCCAGAGGCCCGTAACTGACTTCGTAATGGCCTGGATCCGCTTCCATTGCGGCTCCGTTGGTTCCAGCCAGCAATACTCCCCCTTGAGGTATCGCAAATCCAAGGCTGTTCGCTTTACTGATACACCAATCAAGCGCGGGCTTTGGGCCACCAAAAGAATCGAGGGGTGAGGTCGTGAGTATGACCTCACCGTCCCGCTTCAATTCAATGTCAATGTCCGCAAGTGCTGTGAAGTCGAAGCTATCCCAAGCGCTTATCTCACCCAAGATAAATTGGTCTGCACCCAAATTGGCGAGTGCCACGTTGCCGGGGGTCAAATCTTCAGGTCGGCAGAAGTCGACACGGACAAATTCCACGGCGGGGCCGATGCTGATGGGGCTGCCATCGCTATTGAGCCGCATAGCCAGCTCACACTCGATGCGGCGACTGGCTGTATGGGACAGTGTTGCCGCGTTCTCGGTTTCACTCTGCTGGTAAAGTAGGCCAAGCAAGGGCTCTTCTAGACCAAACAGCGCCTGAAGGTCTGCGTTGGTTACGCCGGCTTTGATCCCCGCCGACGTTTCACCGGAGATGAGGCTCGTCAGCTGAGGGATGAGCGAGTAGGCCTCGGTAACAGTGACGCCAGAGGGGAATTCAGGCCAGGTTGACTTGGTCCTGATGGCATCCGCGAGATCCTCGATAAACCTACCTGCGCTCATCATTCAGTATTTCCCCACATTGCGATTTTCTTGCCGCTTACCACTGGGTGTCCGCAATGGTGACCCGATGTAGCAGTCGATCGTAGCCATCGAAGCCGCCAGTCGCTGAGTGAAGCAAAGACCGATTATCCCAGATGACCAGCATGTCTTTTTCCCATTTGTGGCGATACTGAAACTTCTCCTGCGTCTGATAAACATATAGTTCCATTGCGAGGGCCTGCGAGTCTTCAAGCGACATGCCTTCGAAGCTTTGTATGTAGGCAGCGGATGAAAACAGGGCTTTCGTGCCGGTCTCGTGGTGCTCCCGCACAAATGGGTGTGGACAGGTTTCTCGTGCTTTTTCGCTCGGTTTGATCTGCATGCTGCGACCAGCCGCTTGATCGCCTTCACCATAGGCGCCGTCGGGTGCATAGCCCAGCGCGGCGGAGTGTATGGCGGTGAGGCCCTCAACTTTCTCGCGAAGCTCGTCGGGCATCTCCTCGTAGGCCTTCACTTGGTCGGCAAACAAGGTGTCTCCACCGTGAGGAGGAATAGTGATGCCAAACAGTGCTGTGCCCGCCGGCGGTATCGTCATAAAACTCCAGTCGGTATGGAAGATTTCAGCAAAGATGGGGGTCTTCTCGTCCGCGTCGCGTTGAATCGCACAAATATTGGGGTAGCCATCGATGTGCCCGAAAAATGGATCCTCTCCTACTTCGCCAAAGTATTGCGCTACTCGTTCGAGGTCCTTTGGCGTTAGGGCTTGATTGGGTAGGGCGATGACCTTGTGCTCGAGCCACAGTTGTCGGAGCTCGGCGATCTGTGAGTCTGTGAGGTCTTGGGTGAGGTCGATGCCCTCGATACGAGCGCCGCAGGCTTGCCCTGAGGGGGTAACGGTTAATGTCATGCCGAGTTCTCCGCTAATTATTCTTTTGTTTGTTGTTAGATTAAGGCGCGTGGTTCCACCACGCTAGATCTGAGTACGCCCTCAAATCCAGCTCGTGTGTCCACGCTGATCGGTGTTGATGAGCGATATGAAAGTAGGTCTCTGCCATTTCGGTGGGCAGTAGTAGACCGTCATGCTCTTTGCCACGGGTCTCGCGGAGTTTCTCGAACATCTCAGCACCCAGCATTTTTCCTAGTGTATCGGGTGCATCTACGGCGCCATCGACGATGATGTGCGCAACGTGAATGCCCTTGGATGCGTATTCGGCATTCAAGGTTTGACAGAGCATGCGTCGGCCGCCCATGGCAGCCGCGTGTGAATGCTGCCCGGCATTACCGCGAACCGCAGCGGTGGCGGAGGTCACCAGAATGGTGCCCTTGCCACGAGCTTCCATCGCCGGAATTACGGCTTTGGCGAGTCGGAATAGGCCCATGCAAGCCATCTGCCATCCCAGCTCAAAGGTTTTTAGTGCCGTACTCTCCAGTGATCGGTTTCCGATCTGTGCACCTAGGTTGAACAACACCACCTCGATAGGACCGATTTGCTCAACCTCTTCCACTAGCTTTTCGATGGCACCCGCTTCGACGGCGTTGAGCATGTGACCTGAGGCAGTTCCGCCATTTGATTCAATGCCATCAACGAGTTTTTGTAAGCCCTCAGCGTCACTTCGACGGCACAGGGCGGCGTGATAGCCATTCGCGGCAAACTTCGCACCAACTGAGCCGCCAATGCCGGCACCCGCGCCGATAATCAAACATACTTTTTTCATCTCATTGTTCTCCGATGCTTAGTGTCCGACCTTAAGCCGGCCGTTCTCGATGAGTGACTCGATGGTTTCTGCGCCATAGCCAAGTTCTTCGAGCAAGCTTGGACCGTGTTCGCCAAGCTTTGGCGCGGGCCCTGCGATTTCGCTGGGCGTTTTGTCAAAACGCGCGGCTGGGCGAGCCTGCCGGACTTCGCCGAAACCTTCATAAGACGTTTTGTTAATGGATTCGTTGGCGAGGATCTGATCGTGATCCATCAACTCCATGCGTGTCAGTAGCGGGGCGCAAGGAACGCCCTCGGTATCCAGCCTGTCGAGTACTTCACTGCTCGCCCATTTCTTGATCTCGCCTGCGGTGATTTTTTTACGCTCTTCGACATTCACGAATCGATCACCAGCGGTCTTGAAACGCGGGTCGTCAATGAGGTCTTCGCGATTGAGTGCGCGGCACATGCCGGCCCATTCTTTGTCTGAGATGGCACCCGCGGTGATGTAGCGGTCTTGTGTTTCGTAGATGAGGTCCTGAGTGCCCTGCAGTTTGGTCACGTCGAACTCCATGTCACCGTAGGTGAGTCCAGCCATGCCCTCAGGCCAGAAGAACGACAGCATCGTCTCCAGCATCGATAAGCGGATGTGTTGACCCTCGCCAGTTTTTTCGCGCACATACAGCGCCGAGCTAATCGCCTGTGCCGCGGTCAATGACGTCACCTTGTCCGCGAGAATGATGCGGAACATCTGTGGTCGCCCTGAGGCCCGATCCATTTGGATGTCGGTGGCGCCTGACAGTGCCTGAATGACGGGATCGTACACCCGCTTTTGTGAGTACGGACCGCTCTCCCCAAAGCCACTGATCGACACGTAGATCAGTTTTTTGTTGTCCTGTCGGAGGACATCCTCACCAAAGCCCATTCGCTCGATTGCACCCGGGCGAAAGTTTTGAATGAAGACATCGGCGTCAGCTGCAAGTTGTAGAAGAATCTTTTTGCCCTCATCGGATTTTAGGTCCAAAGAGATCGACTCCTTACCGCGATTGCACGAGTAGAAGGCGGGCGAGACCTCGTTATGCTTCCCACCAATATGCCTCATTTGCTCGCCTACAAGGGGCTCTACTTTGATCACGCGCGCGCCCTGGTCGGCCAACATCATTGCCGCTACCGGCCCCGAGACCATGCTGGTTAAATCAAGGACCTTCAGTCCGTCTAAGGCACCCATTAGTTACCTCCAAAAAGATCAGGATAGTTTAGTTTCATGGCTCGCATATACGCGGGGCGTTCGGCAATGTGAGCGTGATAGGCGTGCAGACTGTCCGGCAGAGCGACCTGGTAGGCATTCGCCCAGTCAATGCATGACATGAGGAAGACGTCAGCAAGTCCAAATTGGTCACCTACCAAATAAGTACGTTTTTCCAGCAGCTGTCCTACGACTTCAAAGTGCTTCTCGGCGTAGGCGCGCGACGCGTTGACCGTCGTTTCAGACTCACCATAAATCATGCCTAGATCGCCATGGCGACGCATGACGTACAAGCTGGTCTCGTCTAACTCACCGTAAATGTAGCAGCACCATTCGTCTTCCTTGGCCTTGGTAACGATGTCCTGTGGTGTGAGCACCTGCTCCGAGGGATATTGATCTCGGAGGTAACGGCAGATCGCCAGACTTTCCGATAGCTTTACGTCGCCATCCTGCAGAAAAGGAATTTTCTGCTTTCGATTCAGCTGCTGGTATTCGGGGGTCTGCGTCTCGCCGGTCCTGGGTCCTATGGGCTTGTGCTCGTAATGAATACCCAGCTCTTCAGCCATCCACAGCGGTCGAAAGCTTCGCGGTGTGCTGGTCCCCCAGATGGTTACTCTTGGTGTGTCCATGCTGATAGATGTCCCTTTATTTTCTTACACCGTAACAAGCATCTAGCACTAAAACTAATGAATAGTTTTATGAGTTTTACTAACATAAATGAATAATAAGTTGTGTTAGTGAGAGTGAAACGGTAGCCATCCATGGACATTCGCGATATTGAATTGATTGAAGCAGTCCACAGAACCGGCAGCCTCTCCAAAGCCTGCGGTGAGCTTTCGATATCGCAGCCAACATTGAGTAAGCGGCTCGCCCGGCTTGAGCGCACTTTGGGGGCTGAGCTGTTTTTTCGTTATTCAACCGGGTTGGTGGCCACCCCTGTGGCTGACTATGTGCTCGCGCGATCGCATCAAGCGAGATCTCAGCTACGCGATATCAAGCGTCACGTGGAGTTGATGACCTCACTGGATTCAGGTGAGCTTCGATTGGGGGTGGGGCCAATTGTTGAACAGTTGATGCTGCCGCAGGTTCTCAGCCGTTTTCTGGAAACCACAGGCGATGTGTCAGTATCGATTGTTGCGGAAGACGATCAGACCTTGCTCAGGTTATTCGCCGATGCTGAGCTCGACATCATCGTGGGTCCATTTTCTGCGTCTGAGCAATCAACCGACCACATTCGCGGTTTTGAGATGGTCAGTGACAACATTGTCGCGGTAGTTCGAGCCTCACATCCACTATGCGGGGCAGACATTACTGAGGCGACCTTTGCTCAATACCCGTTGATTTCGCCCAAGGCTCAGGGAACGGTGCGAGGGCAGAATATTCCTGCCGGTTTTAACAACCTAAAAATTGTCTCTGATAATTACGACTCGTTGAGATCTTTGACTCTGTCATCCGACGCTATTTGCATGGGTCCCAGGGCCGTGTTCTCCACTCAGTTACAATCAGGTGACCTGATCGAGTTGCCGCTACCCATGTCTGTCGAGTGGAAGAGCGCGTTGCTCGTCAAACGCGAAACCTACACAACACCGCTTGCGCGCCATCTGGTTGGCCTATTTGAAATCGTAGCGAGAGAGGTCAATGAATCGCTGAGGTAACTAGAGCTTCGCGGGTGCTCGGCGCTGACCAGTCAGTCCTTGTTCTTTTACAGCGGCGATAATGCTCTCGACGTCGCTCAAATCTGTGATGAGCTTTCCCACACTAAGCGTTTTGGTCTTGTAGTTAACAATTACAGGTAAAACAGGGGCTGACGCCGCTTTAGCAATGCGAGCAAAACCTGCTCTTAAGGTCCCGTCACTGTTGCGAGTCCCCTCTGGTGCAATTGCAAGCATTAGTGACGACCGCGAGTTGAATTCGTTAGCCATTTTTTCGATCAGTCCTTGGGGTGATCGCCGGTCTACGGGAATACCGCCGACAGCTCTGAAGAAGAAGCCATGGGGAAATTTAAAGAGCGTGTGCTTGCCCATATAGTTGAGCTTAAGACCCCAGCCCCAGATGACAGACAGTCCTAAAATGAAATCAAAACTCGAGCTGTGCGGTAATGCCACAAGGACCAGCTTGGATTTATTGGGTAGGTTTCCCTCGAGCTTCCACCCAATGAGCTCGAACACTGCGCGCCCGATGAGCGTGCGAATAGGATGCTTACGCTGAGGGATAGCGTCGCCAAGACGGGGCCACTTCATTCTTCTTATTTACGCCGCTTTATTCGAGGTCAGCAGTATCATTATTTTTTTCTTGGCTGAAAAGTAAATTTTATAGGGTATTGGGTGATGTATCCATGCTTTACTGACGGGGTCGTCAGGGATCGACGAACACCAAAATGACTGAATAAAAATAAGTAGTCATCGTGCGAGAGCGTTAAGGGGGAGTTATGAAGACCGCATTTATCACGGGCGCTGCTCAAGGTATTGGGCTTGCCATCGCAAGGCGGTTTGCCCGTGAGGGTTATCAGGTAGGTTTGTTTGATATCAATGCAACTCGTTGTCAGGCGTTGTTGTCTGAGCCGGATTTTCAAAACGCCATTGCCGGTTACTGTGATGTTAAAGATAGCGCTTCGATTGAAGAGGCTATTGCCATGTTTTCGCAGGCGACGAGTGGGAGGCTCGATGTGCTCGTTAACAACGCAGGCGTTTTGACGGGCGGTGAGCTGATGACGCAATCGGAGAGTCAGATTCGCGCGATGGTGGATGTCAATGTGACGGGGCTCACCTTGGTCTCTTATGCGGCACATCGTTTCCTGAAAGCTACCGAAGGGTCCATGGTGATTAATCTGTGTTCCGCATCGAGCATCCACGGCATTCCTCTGCTTGCTGTTTACAGCGCGACCAAGTTCTATGTGGATGGCTTCACTCAGGCGCTAAATATTGAATGGGAAAATGACGATATTTATGTGACCTGCATTAAGCCGCCGGTTATCGATACTGAAATGGGGCGCTCGCTAGATCCTCGGCATATCGAGAATATGACCTGGGAAATGAAACCCGACGATGTTGCCTCTGCCGTCTATGGCTTGACCCAGCGTCGCGAGCTTCATCATGTTTTGGGCTCATCAACCCGCCGATGGCACCGTTTGAGCCGACTCTTTGGGATGGGCGTCAGTCGGTGGTTGACCCGCCGACTGGTCGGGTAAAGCGTCTCAGTCAGGTGTATTGAGGCTCTGGGAGAGGGCGACAGCAAGTGTCTCGCAAGCGCGTTCGGCCTCATTGCTGACGCGGCCAAACATAAGGTAACTGTGTGTCAGACTCTCGAAGCAAAAGTGTGTGACATCGTTTCCTGACTCTGCAAGCCGACTGGCAAAGGCATTCCCCTGGTCGCGGATTGGGTCAAAGCCCGCGGTTCCGATGACGGTCGGCGGGAGACCAGCAAGATTTTCTGTATGCAAGGGATTTGCCCACGGGTGATCTTTATTGAGGTCGTTGGGAAACACCTGCGAGTTAAAGAAGTGCATGGTGTCCGCGGTCAGAGGAAAGGTGTTTGCACAGCTACTGAGGCTCGGCTGATTCTCATTGTTGGTGGTGACCCAGGGGTAGGCCAGACACAGGGCCCTGGGTTGACGACCACCCTCGTCTCGTAAGATGAGTGCGAGCGTGCTACTGATCAAGCCACCTGCACTGTCGCCTGCCAGCGCAACCCGTGCAGGGTCGATACCGTAGTCGTCACTAAAAGTCTGAACGTGTTCCCAAAGCGCCTTAGCATCTTCAATGGGTGCGGGAAATGCATTCTCTGGGCACAACCGGTAATCGAGAGAAAAAACGACAGCCCCGCATCGCGCTGCAAGTAGCGAGCAGAAGTGGTTATCCGTGAGATGGTCCATAATGACCAGCCCACCCTGATGAAAAAACAGCACGGCGGGCTTGGGGTTAGCGTCTGATGCTGGGCGATAGATTCTGGCTTTTAGCGAATTACCCAGTAGCTCAATGGCGGTGTCTTCAGTGGAAACGCCCGCTACCGTGGGGAGATTCAGTTCGTTGAACTCGGCCGCTGTGCGTCGAATGTCATCAACGCTGGGTGGGCCATCCGAAGCACTCGATCCACGCGCTGACAGCTTGGCAAGCACCTGCATGTTCATGTCAAGGCGATTACCGTCAATCTCCTGCGGCTTGCCGCCAACCCATGTCAAAAGCCAATGGGGCATGACGCGTAATGTATCGAGGATAAGTAGTTGGAGATTCATAGCGATCAAACCTTTTGGTGACGCGGGCAATGTATTACAGCTAACGCTCATTCCCCAAGACCAGCAGCACACTCGCCTTGTCGCATTTTATACCCTTACCCGTTAGGCTTTTGCCTGCATGTAGTGAACTAATAATGAATAAGGAAAGACGTGTGACAATTGCAGTAGACGCGAAAGCAGCGGGGTTTGAAGAGGCCAAGCTCGCGCGCATCGGAGAGCACCTTCGACAAAGTTATATCGAGCCAGAAAAAATACCGGGCTGTCAGGTGCTGGTTTCTCGGCACGGTATCCCCGCCTATTTTGAATCGATTGGCTTGATGGATCGTGAGCGCAGCAAACCCATGCGGGACGACACGATTTTTCGCATTTACTCGATGTCAAAACCCATTACATCGGTCGCACTCATGATGCTGTGGGAAGAGGGCCGTTTTCAGTTGACGGATCCGATACACCGATTTATTCCCTCTTGGCGAGGCCAGGAAGTATGGGAGCGTGGTGAGGGAGATAAGATGGTGACACGCCGTCCGGCCAATCCAGCAACCATGCAACATATATTGAGTCATACGGCGGGGCTGACCTACGGTGGTCTGTTGCCGGGTTTGGAGAGTCCGGTTGATCAAGCCTATCAAGACCTTGGCATTGCCAGAGGAGGCGGTGAGACGCTCCTTGAGTTTGCCGATAAGTTGGGGCGCGTTCCTCTGCTGTATGACCCCGGTCATAAGTGGTGCTACTCACTTGCGACCGATGTGTGTGGTGCGCTCGTCGAAATCATCTCGGATCAACCGTTCGAATCATTCCTACGCGAACGGATTTTTGACCCTCTCGGAATGACGGATACCGGATTTCGTGTCACTGACGAAAAGCTTGATCGATTTGCCGCGTGTTACATGCGATCGATGGATAAACAGGTATTACTCGAGGACGACCCTCATACCAGTCACTACCGTCATGAGCGAAACTTCTTCTCTGGCGGCGGTGGTTTGGTGGGCACAACGGCTGACTACATGGCGTTTTGCGAAATGCTGAGGCAGGGTGGGCAGTTCAACGGCTACCAGCTTTTAGGCCGCCGAACATTAGAACTCATGACGGCGAACCATTTGATGGGTGGGAAGTCACTCGCCCAAATGGCGCTCGGGGCGTTTTCTGAGACAGCCAATGAGGGAGTTGGGTTCGGCCTTGGTTTTGCCTCGACACTGGATGAGGTTGCATCGTGTACGGTGGGGGCAGGCGATTTCTATTGGGGCGGACGAGCGTCGACGATATTTTGGGTTGATCCCGAGGAGGATCTGCAGGTCATTTTCATGACGCAGCTGATACCGTCATCGACGTTCAACTTTCGTGGCCAGCTGAAGAACATCGTTTACGGCGCCTTGAAATGAGGGCACAGTGATGACGCCGGTTACCGATTAAATAAACAAAAAGCCGGTTTACTCATCATCTGTTCATGGAGATCAAGCAGGATGGAAGCAGCACAAACTAGCGCGCTGGCATTGTATGTCGGCCTCAATCTTCTTCTCACCTTTCTACTGGCACTCAACGTGGTGCGGCACCGGTTCAAGGGGGATTCGGTAGATCAGGTCAAGCTCGAAAAAGCGGTCCGAGCTCACGGGAACAATACGGAATACGTTCCCATTATTTTGATCGGTCTCGGTGTCATGGCCATGACGGGCGCATCGGCTCAAACCATCAGTATTCTCGGTGGCACACTTTTCGTCGCACGTATCTTTCATGCTTACGGCATTCAACAACCCAAAATGCCTAATATTTTTGGGATGGTCGGCAATATCACGACTTGGTTGGTGATGCTCTGCGTTGCGACGACGCTTTTACTGCAAGGCATCGGCTAGTTCAGTCAGGTGTGACTGAGCAAGGCTCTGAAGTCGTAGCAAAAGATGACGGAAAAAGGGGGCTATTGGTCCCCTTTTTTCGGCATTTTCTATCTAGGTTTTGAAGCCTGGGCTCTTAACTGAGGCTCTCAAATCGGTGCGCTAAAACGCCTTGGTTAGCCATAGTCGGTAGACGACATCAGGCGACCGATCATTAAGGCTAGATAACACGCCGCCATATACGGTCCATCCGGGGTCGATTCGAAAATTGAAGCTGGGGCCGAATTGATGACGCTGTTCGTTCCACGCAGCGATGTGCTCAAGTTCTCCCAATTGAGAGTAGTACTCCACATTGAGACTTAGGGTCGACGTGGCTCGGAATCCTATTAGCGCTCGAGCTTGCAGTCTGATGTCGTTATCTGCGTCACCACCAAAGGCCCGTGTGTTCAATATCGCCACTCGTCCATGCCACGTATCATTGAACTGGTAGCGCGCGCCATAGTTAGCACCGAATAACGAAGGTTTAGAGCGATTCTGTACTCGAGCATCGAATCGAAACCCGTGGCGAAATTTGTCGCTGTCATCACCTAGGTCCCAAAACAGCTCAGCTTGAGCAAAATCGAAGGTTGAGTGTCCGAGGGCATTTTTAGAACCATGGATAATGCCTCTCAGCATCACGCTATCATCTAGGCTTTGCTCATAATGCAATCGCGTGCCCCAAGCGCCGGAGTCAGGGTCAATGGTTATCCGATATTGCATTGACCGATGCCCCTCATTCACTACCGGAGGAAAGACGCCGGCGGTATTGCCCCAACTCGCAGTGCTCAACGTGAGTCCGGCTGCGAGACAGAAATAGGCCGTGATTAAACGGATCGTCATTTGTTTGTTGAGGAAGATCATTGGCTTATCAGGTCGATCTTGGCGGTGCTTTTTATTATGGGATGTGGGTACAGAACTTCAAGTCGAAAAATCACTTTTCGTCGTTGACCTGCATGTGTTGCAGGGATGTCATCCATCCTGTGTTTCGCGCTGAAGTGGTTTATCACTGCGACAAGTATTAACGGTTAATACTGCAGTCATCGCTCTCTGGTTCCATACTACTCCCGCTAGCAAGGTTGGGGATGTTTTGCCGTGAATAGGATCGTTTTTTGGGTTTTTAAGGTTGGTTTTATCGGTGCTTTATTGGCGTCATGCAGTACTGATCGAGGCGCCGCATCCAGCCCAGCACCCGAGATGATATTTGGAAACCCTGATTACCGAGCGGTCTCCTATGGCGGCTACCGCGGCTTGAGCCGTGAGGATGGACCAACGGTTGAGCAATTAATCGATGACGTGAAGATCATGGGCGCAATGGATATCAAGCTGTTGCGCACCTACAACACGTCCCAGTTCCCGCAGGCCGAGCGTTTGCTCCAGGCCATTCGCGAGGTTAAGTCCGAGGATCCAAGCTTCGAAATGTACGTCATGCTCGGTGCGTGGATCGAGTCGAAGAACGCCTGGACCGAGGCCGTATGGAATCCAGAGACGAATGCCTGGGTTGAGGGTACGGGCCCAGACCACACTAAAGGTAACGTTGAAAACAACAGCCAGGAGATTGCGACTGCCATACGCTTGGCGAATGAGTACCCGGACATAGTGAAGGCCATAGCCGTTGGTAACGAGGCGATGGTCCAGTGGGCGGTGAGCTACTTTGTGTATCCCAAAACGATCCTGAAATGGGTCAACCACCTACAAGAAGCAAAAGCATCAGGTGCGCTTACTCCCGACGTATGGATCACTTCCTCGGACAACTATGAATCTTGGGGTGGGGGTAATCCGATCTACCATACGGAAGAGCTTACGGAGCTTATGCGAGCTGTCGACTTTGTCTCGGTTCACACCTATCCATTCCATGATTCTTTTTATAACCCCTCGTTCTGGGGAGTGCTTCCAGAAGAAGAGTCCTTGCCTTTCGAAGCGATGACTGAGGCGACAATGCAGCGCGCCATCGCGTACGCAAAAAAGCAGTATTTTGCTGTGGCTGAGTACATGGCGTCAGTGGGCGTTAGTAAGCCGATGCATATCGGAGAGACAGGTTGGGCGAGTATCGACGAAACCGCCTATGGAGCCGCAGGCTCTAAAGCAGCGGACGAATTCAAGCAGAAAATCTTTCACGATCTGTTGCGTGAGTGGACGGATGAAGAGGGCATTTCCCTCTTTTACTTTGAGGCCTTCGACGAGCAGTGGAAAAAGGCAGATAGCGCCGGAGACTCTGAGAACCACTTCGGGTTGATCGCACTCAACAACGAAGTGAAATACACCCTGTGGGATGAGTTTGATAGTGGCGCCTTTGCCGGTTTGACCCGCGATGGCCAGCCCCTGCGAAAGAGCTTTGGCGGCGACCGGGAGGTATTGGTGGCGAGTGCGATGACGCCCCCGTTCAGGAGCCAGATGGCGGTCCGGAGAATAGACACAACAAACCCTGATCGCACTCCGGGTGAGGTGGTTACCGAGCCAAAATTGCTGGTAGTACATAACCAGTTCTCTAACGCCGATGTGGATGCCAGTGCGCCGAGCGCTGCATTAAAGTTGACCCCATGGGAAGGCACGACTGCCATTGAGCTGTTGCCGGGTGGTGAGGTCCGCGTTGAGACGCGCGCTGGTGACTGGTGGGGTGCCAGTCTTGAGATCGATGCCGATGTTGGCGAGAACTTAACGAAGTTCCGTCAGGGGCAGATGCACTTTGATATTCGCGGTAGTAGCGATGTGAACTTCAGCTTGGGTTTCCAGACGGGGAATTTCTTGCGTGGCGATCAGGTGAATAACTTTGCGAGCTTTGGACCGGGTACAGATTACGAGATCGACGAGGAGTGGCGGTCGATTAGCTTACCCATAGCTGAGATCGATGGCGGTACGGATATGACCGACGTTACCAATATCGTTGCCTTCCTCAGCCAGGAGAAAGCACCCGACAAAACGATTTTCCTGCGTAACGTCTACTTCAGTCAGTAGTGGCCGTGCTAGTGCGTCGCTTAACTCGAAGTTTTGCGACCACCGCTGTCGCAATGAGAGCAATATAGACCCCGTAGGTTGGGGCGAAGCTCGTCAGTAAGTGTCCAGAAAAGGCGACGAAAAAATACAGCATTAATATGGAAATCCCGATTGCGTGGAGTTGCTTCCAATTGGCAGGGCCCAGTCGTCTGACGCTGTAATCATTAGAAGTTAAAGCGAGCAAAGCTGTGACTACGTAGCCGAAGCCCGCTACTGCAACAGACGCATCGACGCTGTAGCCCTCAAGGTTGCTGAGAAACAAGATGAGCGCCACCAAGTGGAAGGTATGCGCAGTGGCAAACCCCAGTCCTAGCTGTCTTCGGTATCTCACCAAACCTCGAGTTTGCGCGTTATTTACAAGGACTTTTAGCGTACTCGCGGAGAAGGCCAATAACAGAAAAACGAAGGCGAGATGTGCTGAATAGCGCGTCCATAGCAATAAAAAGCCAGGTGGCGAATCACTAGTGACTGCGATCTCCGCTGCCGGTGCTAGGAAGGTAACTAGCATGACCATGGCCGACAGCAAAACACTCCCAATCCATACCATGAACCATCCCCCGAGCTACGCCGTGCGCTTGTTTGATTGCAGATCTATGTCTACTGTTAGGGGTAAAGCCTATTACAGGAATGCGACGTCATGAAGCTTTGGCAATCAATGGTCGTGTCGGCAGTCGTTATATCGGGTTGTTCATCAGCGCCGACAGAGCAGGAGATAGACGCGGCTGACTTTGGCTTATCCATGTCAGAGGAAACCTGTCTGGCTGTCGCTACTCCTTTCATTAGACAGCGAATGGGTGACCCTGAGTCAGTCATTTTTGAAAACCTTAAGTGTTATCGGGGGCTGGAGGGTCGTGTTCCGGTTGCTCGTGTTGAAGCGACCTATGGCTACCGATTTGCCGGCGATGTCGATTCCAAAGGGGAGATTGGCCGATACACCGGCATGACACCGTTCTCCGGCATTGTTCGTGATGACGGTGATGGCCCCAGGGTGGTCAGGTACTGCATTACCAGTGGCACCAAGGACTATCGATTCTGTATTCCCTCTATGGTTGATTGAAAAGCAGATTTATTTCTTCTCACCACCGCGCTACGTCTCAACCCCACGCTGCCATTTATTTGATGATGCGTCGC
>MDTA01147554.1_pt1 | contig 35612 bp, 61 predicted proteins | sample 811151 | NCBI WGS metagenome assembly MDTA01 (sample SAMN05326648, study PRJNA326480) | marine metagenome | isolation source: seawater | place: Indian Ocean: South | collected 2010
TACAAAGAAACTAAATTCTTTAACAACATATGCTTTTCCGTCTGTTACTCTTACAACAAAACTGTATAATTTACTGTAACTACTAATTCCTGAACCACTATCAAATAAAGAAGCATCATATGGACCACCGTCATAGTCTCCAATTGCCGCTTCACCTTGTACTAGCTCAGGTTTAATAAAGCCTCGTAAAAATCCATCAGTTGTTAATGTGACACCAGATGGCAAATCACCACTAAGTTTTTCGTAGGTAATTACATCAGTCGTATCACTATCTGTAACTTCAATTTTTTTGTTAATATATTGATAATCAATATATGCACCTAAGTATTCGTCACTTTTAAATACCGGAACGTCTTGACCGGTTACTGTCAAACTAAATGTTCTATCGGTAACAATACTATCTGTGCTAGTAGCTCGGATTGTAAATCTACTAGTTACATCTTGACTAACTTCAAAAGGAACTCCTTTGACTACTTTTTTTGGTTGCCCAAATAAGTTTCCAACATTACTAAGTTCTATACCGTCAGGTAGAGTTCCGGCTACTACTGAGTAGGTAATAGCACTAGATTCAGGATCTCTTGCATCAAGAGCAAACTGATAAAACTTGGCTTCTTGAATAACGCCAAGATTATCTGCTTTTGTATACCATACTGGTGCGGCCATTAATATTCCTTAACTTACTACTAGTATTTATTATACAATATTAATTGTATTACCCATTCCTGCATGGTTAGTGCATTGATAATATAATGTTGCTGGTGCTGACATAGGTACTTTGAATACTATTGTTCCTGAGCCTGTGCCGTTATTAGTTACTCCAGTATTGTATGCACTACCACCTGAACCAGTTCTAATTTCAAATGGATGACTACCACCTGCACTTACTACAAAGTTATAGGTATCACCTCTACGCAAGTATAGTACAGGATCATTTTCTGAAGTTGGAAACCAGTGATTGTCGTCATCACTGAATACATAATCTGTTGCACCATTGTTACTTACATTGAACGAATGTACAGGATGATCACCTTCTAAAGCAAAAGTTCCACTTTTATCCGGTAATTCAATCGTGTTATCACCACTTGGATCTACTGCTTGTACTTTTGTTTCATTAGCATTAGAAGTTGTACCTTCAAAAGCAATACTAACTATGCTATTAATATTTGAATCTAATTCTAGTGTAACATTGTTTGCGGCTATACCAGCATTAATTTGTCCAGTAGTTCCTAAGAATGTCAGTGTTTCTGATGAAGGGTCAAATGTATGTGTACCAGTGTTACCTGCTAATCCAAACGTACTTCCTGCATCTGCTTTCCATTTAAATGCCGTTGTACTGTGATCGTAGTATAAAATTTTTCCATCATCACCAGCCGTAACTGTATCAACATCACCCAAGTTTGTAATACTTGCCGCAGTTATTCTAAGTGTTGCTCGTACATCTGCTCTTGAGTCAGTGTAGTATAAATTTGAACCTTCTGGTAAATCACCTGTGTCTTTGGTTGCTAACCTTGTATCAAAGTCTGTGTTAAAACTTGTATAAGCACCGTTATCAACCCAAGCATAATCTGTTCCATTCCAACTTAATACATATCCTGAGTCTGGATCAGTTTGGTTAAGGTGTGAATCTATTGCCGCATTCAATCCTGCGGTTGTTTGGTAACCGGCTGATCCGTGATCACCCCAGCCATATGCAGTGATAAATTGTCCAAGATTTGTATCAGTTAAAACGTTAGTACCCATGTCAATATCATTACCGTTAGCCTGTAATGTGCCACCAAGTACTGGACTACTATCATTTTCTATTTCTAAGTCTGAAAAAATTAGAGCAGTACCTGATCCATCTGCTTTAATGTATTTTCCATTTTGGCCTGATATAGTTGCTGGTGTATCGTTTAGTTGAACAAAATTACTGGCAGTTGAATATGATCCTAAATCACTGATTTGAGATTCTGTGATTGACAAGTTTGCTTGATGTTGTACTACACTTGATGATGTAATATTTGCATCAGGAACGTTTGCCCAAGTAACTGCTGAACTTAAATCGTTTGTTTCCGCTGTTAAGTAACCTGCACTTGCATGATTTCCCCAACCATATGAGGTATCCCACTGCCCAACTTTTGTATCAGTAATAACATTTGTACCCATATCAATATCATTACCGTTAGCATCTAAATCACCACCTAACTGTGGACTAGTATCATCAACGATATCACCAATACCACTACCTGTTCCGTTGGCAGTCCAAGCATAGTCAGTGCCATTCCATGTCAATACATAACCACTAGTTGGATTGCTTTGATTTAAATGTGTATCAATTGCACCATTTAAGCCTGCTACAGTTTGATATGTGCCTAAGTCACTAATCTGTGATTCAGTGATGCTTAAGGCGGCTTGATGTGCAGTTACGTTGGCTTCACTAACACTAGTTAGATAAGATTGTAAATCACTAATCTGTGATTCAGTAATACTTAAAGCGGCTTGGTGTGTGGTTACATCAGATTCAGTTACAGTATAACCTGTGATGTAACTAGATAAATCTGGTGGAGTATATGTGAATTCACCTGTACTATTATCATAAGCAAGTGAACCATCACCACTCGCGGCACCTTCTGCACCAACACTTAGATCTGTAAGAGAAATACCAGCACCACCACCTGCATTTGAAACCCAAGCATAATCAGTTCCATTCCAACTCAGTACATGACCCGAAGTAGGATTGCTTTGGTTTAAATGTGCATCAATATCAGCATTTAGAGTATCTTCCTGTTGTAATGCTAACCAGGCACCTGCGTGAGAATAATATGCTTTCCCAGTTGCATGTACATGAGCAAACATACCATGATATGTAGCCGCAGATGGTAAATCTACCAAATTGGCATAATTATTGGAATATAAAATTTTGTTTGCACCAAAGTCAGTATCACTAGTATCTAAATCACTAATTTGTGATTTTGTAACACTTAATGCCGCTTGATGTGTGGTTACATCAGATTCGGTTACGGTATAACTTGTTAAGTAACTTGACAAGTCTGGCGGAGTAAATTCAAAGGATCCACTGGAATCATCATATGTTAAATTTGCACTACCTGCGGCGGCAACTGATACACTAAGATCTGTTAAACCTATTCCACCGGCGGCATTTACCCAAGCACTACCATTATACTTTAAAACTTCAGTGTTACTTGGTGTAGTAATAGTGACATCTGACAAATCATTAATTGCACTTGCACCACCACTTGCAGTAGTAAATGACAAGGCTCCTGCGCCATCTGTGGTTAATACTTGCCCAGCAGTACCATCTGCTATTGCACCTGTTGGTGCAGTTGTAAACAATGCAATATTACCATCTGCATCAGGCAGTGTAATTGTTCGGTCAGCAGTTGCATCTGTGGCTACAATTGAAGTTTCAAAATCGTCAGCTGTTGCACCTTCAAATGTTAGTTTATCAAGTATTTGCATAGTTGCACTATCAATAGTAACACTACTACCTTGTACGGCAAGTGTTCCTGTGACTAATAGGTTTCCAACTTCTGCACTTGTTGTTGCTTGTATTGTATCACCAACAATGGTTGTACTGTTAATGTTGTTTGTAAGTGTAGTTGCCGGACTAATTGTACCGGTAAATGTTCCTGAAATAGATCCTGTTGCATCAATATCCGTTACTGCTAGTGAGGCAAAACGATTTGTAATATTTCCTATTGCCCTACTACCATTTGGTAAGATATCTGATCCAATACGACCATTTAAAGTAATCAAGTCAGAAACGTCATTACCTAGAATGGTATTTCCTGTTACTGTTAAATCTTCTGTAGTAGTTGTTCCAGAAACTTTAGCACTTCCTGTAATATCAAGTGCCACTGTTGGACTACTATTAAGGATACCTACTCGGTTGGTACTAGCATCAACGAATAATACGTTATCAACTGTATCTCCGTGTACAATTAAGTCAAAGTCACCCTTGTCTGAATTGATAATTGTCTTTTTCTTTAATAGTATGTCTGTTGTTGGGTTGAGTATTAGGTCACCGTCACTCGTTATTGAAAACTCAGTCAGATTAAGATTACTGTTGACTGCGCCTGTATCCCAAATCGCAGTAAAGTTGGTATTTACTTTGGTAAAGGCGTCACGTAGTAGATCACCTGTTCCATCGTCAACGGTGCTACCTACATTAATAATTTCTTTTGTATAGGCCATTTATTTTGCTCCTGTTAGACTTTAGAATGGTGTGTTGTCTAGTGCTACTCTGCTCCATATGTTTGTTGAACCGTCATATGCGGCTGTTGCTACAAAGATATGTGTGGCATTGACCACAATATCACCTGCAATATCTCCAGCGGCTCCTACACTTGATGCAGGCGCTGTGCCTGTTAAGCCAAGGACATCACCGTTATAACGTTTTGCAAATACTGTAAGCCATTTTTCTGTTGTGCTACCTAAACTGTGTGTTTCATTACCAGAAGACTTAATGTCGCCATCTGAAATAACTGAAGTTGTTGGGTCTAGTGTAATATTTGCGGCTGAATGTGCAATAGTACCTGTACTATTGTTTATTGTCATTGAGCCCATTGTCAATGTAGTTCCATCGGATGCTAATGTAGCGGCATGTGATAGATTTCCATCTGCGTCAAGTGTTACAATAGCATTGTCTGTATGGTCAATTAATTTTAATTTATTGCCTGTTGCGACTGTTACTGCACCAGTACCATTTGGATCTAATATAATATCTCCATTTGTGTCTGTTGAACTAATTGTGTTTGCTGACAGAAGTAGGTTATTGTTTGCTAAGTCTGTTCCACCTAATTCGGTGTAAATTTCTGAAAAGTTGTCGTTAATTTTATCGAACGCAGTACGAAGCGGATCACCTGTTCCGTCATTAGCCGCACTACCGATGTTAATAGTTTGTTGTGCCATTATTTGCTCCTATAATAGTAATAGTACATCATTTACTAATATATTTATCAGATTCATTATCTAGCCTAATGCTAAATAATTACACTAAATATATGTATGTATATCGGATATACATCAATCAAACAGAAACATCAACGTGGCAAAAGTTTGCTTACTAGAAGTATAAGTGTTTACACTTTCCTGTGCGATAATTGTAATAGCCTATTCTTCCGAAGTTCAAAGCAAGTTGACGTTCGGCGGACCTGTGATCTTTACAAGCACTACTGTGGTAAATGCGATAATTATCATAGATTGGCACAAAAAGATAGTGTCAGTCGGAAAAGGATGTTGAATTATGATGCGAGTTCTACGATTAATATTAATCGCTAGTATTCTATCTCTGGGGTCATTTACCCAAGCATTTGCCAAGTTGCCAATGATTGAAGAAAATCTAAATGCAACCATATTGGTAATTGGGTCAAATCCTGAGAGTGAAATCAAGAAATCAAAAACACCAACTGGAGTTGGTACAGGTGTAGTCTTCACAAGCGATGGACTTTTTGTAACCAACTGGCATGTTATAAGTACTGCCAAAGAAATCGAAATTTATGTTTACAACAAAGATGATAATAAAAAGTACAAGGCTGAAATTATTGGCGTTGATAAAGTTATGGACATTGCCGTACTCAAAATAAAAGAGCCTTTACCAAAAGTAATGAATCATGCCATCTGGGGAGAAGATCCTGCAGTTGGAGAAGAAATATATATGATTGGGCACCCACAAGGAATGGTATGGAGTGTCAGCAAAGGTATTGTTAGCCATAAACGCAGATACATAGAATCTCCGTGGCAACGTATGATACAAACTGATGCTTTGCTTATGCCTGGAAATAGTGGTGGACCATTATTTAATGAAATGGGTCATGTAGTTGGCATCAATACAGTAATTATTCCAAGTCAAGACAGAACTAACACACAAGCATGGGGAATGAGTGTGCATGTTGAAGATGTACTTTGGAGTATCAACAGAATAATGGCTTACGGCAAACCTCGCCGTCCAGCAATGAATGTTGATGCAGAATATGATGATGAAAATGATTGGGTGTTGATTAATCCTAAAACTAATAGTAATATATTTAGGTCAGGATTGAATGGTGAGGCAAAGGTAGTGGATATTGATGACAACCCTGTTGCAAATTTTAATGATTTGTATAAGTTCTTAAAAACAAAGAAGGACGGTGATACAGTAACTATCACTGTTGAACAAAATAAAGTTGTAAAGGATTATACTTTTAATTTAGAGCCTTGGGGAGTACATGATAACCAAGACGAATGGGAATCAGAAGTTGAAACTGATTGATTCTCCACAACCGCAACTGCTTTGTGCTAATGGGTTTTCAACTTTAATCATTGAGCCCATTATCTCATTAACATAGTCAATATTAGATCCAGTAACGTACATTATACTTGCTGGATCTACTGCTAAAGATTTTCCATCGCCGAGTTCAATTACTTCGCCATTGTCTTCTTTTAGCTCGTCTGCAACTTCCCAATAATATGAAAAGCCTGCACAACCTCCTCCGTCTACTCCAAAGAGTACATAATTTTTATCTTGTGACTTTGCAACATTAATTAAATGTTGTCTAGCATTATCTGTTAGTGTCAAAATCTGGTTCATAGGGTTCATAACGGTAATCATCTCCTCCATACATATCTAAACTAAATTGTGCTAACTCGCTCATTTGATCTGGTCCAAATTGGGGATCAAATGTCATTTTAACATTAACACTTTCTATACCGTCAACTTTCATTAAGGCTTCTTCTACCCACTGTGGCATTTCTCCAGCAACAGGACAGAATGGACTTGTTAGTGTCATTACAGTATCGCACTTTCCGTCGACTACATCACAATGATAAATTAAACCTAAATCGTGTATATTAATATGTATCTCAGGATCAAACACTTCTTTTAGTACCGCCTTAACACTATTTACATCAATTTTGGAATCTTGTATGTCCCAATCAAATGTACCATCTTCAGATGCTTTACGATTATACTTGTCCATTTTCAACCTTTATTATTAGTTTATTGTCAGGAACGTTTTCTAGTTCTAATTGACATCCTAATCTGTGATTAGGTTTGCCAACATATTCTAACATTTCTTCTTCAAAAAAGTCAGGTAAAGGAAAGTATTCCTCACCTGACACTATGCTACAAACACAAGTTCCGCAAGTTGCACTACCACCACAACTGCCCCAATCAACATAGTCAGATAGGGCAATCATAACATTGTCATACTCGCTATATTGAACCTGTGTTTCTAAATTATTGATTATTGCTTTTAAACTAGGCACCTTAGCCCTTGGTCATGATTTGATAGATTCCGTAAGCAATTGCACCATATGCCGCAAATTGAGCAAATGGACCTGCAATAAGAACAACAACGCCAACTGCAATTAATGCAACTCCGCCCATTGAACTTTTTTCTTTCATTCTACCTTTAATAAAATTCATCATTTTATTACTCCTTTATAAAGATTCCTTGCTTTAGTTTATCGACTATATCTTCAAAGCTCTCGCCTAGTACTTTGATTCTAAGCATTACACGTTCCTCATTAATAGTTGGAACTCCGTGTACTGCCATGCCATTGAATAACGTAGGATGTTTCATACTATAGTAATGATTGTATTCAATGTCATCATCGGTCCAGCCATACCTTTTTTCATAATTCACATTACGTTCAGGATCATGTCCTTTTCTACTGTAAAATGAGATAGGAGTAAAATTAGACTCCGGTATGATTGGAAACATTATTCCACATTTCATAAAATGATCTGTGTGCGGATGGAACTTATAACCTGGGTCATAGTGTAGTAAATCAACTTCTTTGTCAGTAATTTCTTTTTCAAAATTGAACTGCGATACTATCTTTTTTATGATAGGATATTCACCTAAATACTTACCTTCCGTTTTATGAACATTAACTGCGTTCATACCTGGACGGCCTCTAAACTCTCTTTTAGATGGTGTTAGATACTTCATCACATCACTAAAAGTTTCTACATGTTGCTCATGAGATTTGTAAAAATCAAAAAGTTCTTTTTGATCGTATGTTACTTCATCAATTGTTGCATGGTATTTGCCAAGAATCATATATTATTAATTTTTCCTGTAATTTTTAGCCGCGTCGCATATTAGATACTTCAATCGCTTGGTCTCTATCAATAATTGGTACCGCATTACTTTTATGCATTGTAGCAATGCCTTTTATTAGTGTACCTGTATATTTATTCGGATTTCGAACAAAAGTATCGCCTCTCATGCTATCTAAACTAGGAATTTTTGGAGATTCCCTACGATAAGGCTCTGGTGCCTTAAGAGTTGCTTTTGGCTTGTTTTTAAGTTGTGTTGGATGAACACCTCTATCCATAAGCCATTTATCATGTTCTGCTTGGGCTTTTTCCCACCCTGGCTTGCGATTTGTTTTATTACGTTTCTTTTTTGTGTTAAGGGTAGTCATGCCACGAACAAGATGCATTGTCATTTACTTGTCTCCTGTTTGTTTTTTCAAATCTTTTTCCATCTTTTTAGCCAACTTATATGCTTTACGGGCATGAGCTCTTCGTACTGCTCTTGTATCCGTTGCATTCTGCTTTGGCGTCATAAAGTCTCTCATGCTACTAAATCTTTGCATTCACTTTCCTTCCTAGTTAATTTCGTTGGCTAAGCAACGACTGTATGTTAATGTTTTAGCATTGCCGTAACCAAAATGCTCACTTACTCTCAAATGGTGCTCGGCTAAAGGAATACTATCGGACTTGTCCATTAACCTGTAGACAGTCATCCAAGTTGTAGTATCTGCTCTTCGATTGTCAATGTGCCTATCATCCTGCCATCCTTTGTGTGCAAGTTTATGATTAGGACCAATATGGGCATCACTAACCCATTTTACCAACTTTTTAACACTACCACCTTTTTTGTTTTCAACTGCAAATGATGGCATGCCAACCAACTCATACATGTAAGATGCTACAACCATATCACCAGTCATCTTAGTTTCAAGATATAAATCCCAACTGCTATCCTTTTTAATCTTACCAGACAAGTGTCCTTCAAAAAACTGATTCATTGCACCATTTGCTTTGATTCTTTTTTGCAAAGACATAAAGTCTCTGTAACTATCTTTGAACTGCGACAAGTTCTTAGTTGCTACTGCCCATAATGCATACGAAGCCGCGGCCCTTGATACTGTATCAGACCACCTATGACTTTGCTTTCTACCACCATTACTATGATGATCGTAATGACTATTCTCATAAAGTTCATCACCCCATCCAACTACAACTTCTCTTTGCCCTTCTTTCCAAAGATTCTTTACGTCCATGTAGTTAACAAATACTGCAATATTGTATAACATAATAGTTTGCCCATAAGCAGGACTACTACCGCCAGTCCAATAATTGTCTGTCATAATACGTTTGTCTGCTACTGTAACAATAAAGTCAACCCAGTCCGCAAACTCTTTATCACTGTTACCGTCCATATGAGCCGCTACACTATTAAGTATAGTAGGCGCAAAGTAATGATAGGCTACTCTACCATGTCTCGCTGACGAATTCATTTTTTTAGTATATTTGTCAGGATTGGGTACATCAATGCCATCAAAAGTGTCACAAAATTTATTGTTTTTGTACTCAAAAAATTGTATAGGCTTGTCACTTTTAAATGCTTTTTCTACTGCGGAATAATCAGTTGTATCCCAGAAAAATGCATAGGCATTTCCTACATTAAAAACTAATAGCATCAACGATATAATTAATGCACTAATACCACTTACGATTGGTGTTAGTTTAATAATTGGTCGGTTCATAGATATCTCCATTTGCTTTTTAACTATACTTAAATATAACACAATTAAGAGATATGTCAACCTCAATCAGGTTTGACACTATGTTTTCCAAATAACCAAATTGCAATACATAATACAATTGGATATATTAGAATCACTATGGCTCCTACTTCAAACGGCATTATTTTTGGAACCTTATTGTTCTTTTACGACCATTTTCCATAAATGAAATGGTGCTATGGCTATATACATGGGTAACTTCCTCGTTATAACGAGTTTCCATCGAGCATTGTCTTTGTATACCACCTTTGGCATCAGAGTTGTTATGCCCAAGAATACCACCAATAATAGCACCAGCAGTGCCTCCATCAGGCAAATCTTTGGTAATGTTATTTCCAATAATACCACCAATAATTGCACCTGTTAGTGCATCGGCAGTCTTATCACCACTTACATGCACATCTTTACAGACTTCTACTTTATATGGAATCTGTTTGATAACTGTTTTATTATAATCAGTCACTTTTGCAGTAACTGAACTTGTACTAGTCATCTCCGCATTTGCGATTCCTGAGTAACCAACAATAAATGCAGTACCCCATACAATAGCACAAGTATGAAAAAGTTTTTCCCAATAATTCATTTTTAAAGCCATAACAACCACCTTTCTGACTTATGGTACCTCCGGCCGGACTCGAACCGGCACGCCATATGGCCACGGATTTTAAGTCCGTTATGTCTACCAATTCCATCACGGAGGCCCTATTTGTTAAATTCTTTCTTGCCAAGATTCAAAATATATACGGCACCTGCCAGTATAAGTATTGCTCCAGCACTACTTATCAATACCCAAGGCTCACTTTCTTTGCCTTGTAGTATCAGCAATCTACACATTGCCGTCACTGCAATTATAATTGGAAAAGTAACAGGAATGATATGAGTGCTATAATATGCTCCAACCATTCCAATTATTTCTACATATATAAACAGTAAAAACAGGTCTGCAAGTGCAACATCTCTTTCAATAAACATGTCATACACATCTAAACCTGCGGCTATAAGTGTCAAGCAACCAATTAAACCAAGCATAAATTTTTCACTTACTACTGTGGTCCAATGCAGTTGTTTTTTTACATCATTAATAATTTTCTTCATTATAGATGCGGTCCTTTTTGTAACATCTCCAACCGGCTTTTCATCCAGTTTATTGCAGTATGAATATGTCCAGTTGCAGTAGGACGAAGATATGTTTCAGCAATACGGATCTCATCTTTTAAGAATTCAATCTTTAGTGTATTCTCAAACATATCTTCTTCTTTTTTCGACATTAGTCTTTCAATGCCTCAGCAATAATCTTCTGCTTGTTAAGTTTTGCTTCTTGATCTGCCTTATACTTTAGCACATCATTGAATCCACCAATTGGGAACTCAAGCAATACATAAGCACGAACTTCACCATTTTCAACTAGAAGTTCTTTTTCCTTTAGCCTATAACCAGAGACTTCAACGCCATCGATTACATTCTTTGTAACTGATGTACCAATCTCATCATTCTCTGCCATAACAGATTTCATCTTTTGGCTAAGTTGTCCTTTAAGCCTATCTGCAAGAGTAATCTTTGCACGAAGCACTGCTTTCTCAATTGCATACTGTGGATCTGTCGAAGTACTAGTTCCAGCGGCATAAACTGCATGGTTGCTAGTTGGAACCTTCTTATACCACTTAGGCATATCATCCAATGTATCTTCCAACTGATCTGCGGCTCTTTCTTTACGTTCTTTTTCCATCTGCATATATGCTTCTGGTGAGCCAGGAGTTACAGTTGTCATACAACCTCCTAACATTGATGTTGCCAACAACATCGAAATAAGAGTAGTTTTGTTCATTTTCGTCTCCTTTGTTAAAATTGAACTTACCTTTAACTTAACAGTAAAATAGTTAATTGTCAACCTATTTTCTTGCAAGTTTTTCTTTTGCCCACTTTGCTTCTCTTTCAGCGGACTCTACATCACTTTTAGCCATGGTGTATAAAAACCAAACCATGAATATACCTAACAATCCAATTACACCATAACCTTCATGTCCAAGATATGTTTTAGCCAAAAACGTTATACTAAAAAATACGGCCATTCCAATTGCAGTTACACCTATATAACTTAAAAATCTTTTTAAAATTTTTGCATTCATATTTTATATCCTTATATTATTGTTATTGTTATATTTTCAATATACAACATGTAGTACCGTATGTCAACCTATTTTACCAATTTTCTATACCAACCCATTGTCCAGGTCCTACTTCACAAGCAGGCTTGTTAATAGTGTATAGTTTTCCACCTTGTTGTACTTTTTGTACAAAATGTTTACATTTGAAACCTTTGTAGTTCCATGTTTGCTCATAGCCATTACGTGGTGTATAATTAGTTGGGCCATCACAAACCATGTGTTCCTTCTTCACGATTCTTTCACCTGCGGCACGCCTACGAACATCTTGTGCGGCCTGTTGAAATGCTTGTTCACAAACAAACTGTGGGTCTGCATTTTTCTCTACTGTTGCACTAGCCGGATAGTATTTTCCTGCGATCAATGCATTAAAAAATACACTACACTGAGTACCATTTTGTGTGTAATTAATACTACGATTTAGACTATCGTATTGTTGTATTTGTGCTACACTTTCAGTTTCAGTGACTGATACTACACGACAACGATCACTTGCGGTAACAGTACTAGTAACCAGCAGGCACCCCATTGCCGCCACACAGTTCACGAATCCTTTTTTGTTGATAATCGATAATTCCATCTCTTGTCCCACTACTTGTTTTATATGCCCATTTTCTTTCTGAGTTATATCCAGCATACATTGAACCAATGAGCGTTCTGTTCAAAAAGCCGGCCTTTAGTTTTTGCATTTTAGTAGTACGTTCACTTTCTAAAAATGCATATTGTTCTTTTGCTTTACGACAATCAATAACCATATGATCCATAATTTCATATGCTAGATCACCTTTTTGTGTGTGAATAGTATGCACTGAATTACACCCTATTAAACTAGTACATGCTAATAAAAGTAAGATTTTCTTCATATTTGCCTCCTATTACTATTATAAAATAGCATAGAATAGAAATCTGTCAACCTCTTAAACCCCAATAACAGAATCAGGTACTGCATGTTTTTCTCCTGTTTTAGAGTTGATTAGACTAAATTCAATATCATACCAATCATACGGCGTATTGTCATTGGCACTATATTCTACTTGAACTTTATATTGTTTTCCAACATCTCGTTGCATAGTGTTAGCAACATATTTGGCAGTAAAGCAACTTGTGGCATCAATTATCATGACCATATCTCTGGATCAGTTGCTTCATCGTTATCCATCAAATCCAACAAAGATTGAATATGCTTTATTTCTTCAGTAACCTTATCATATTCATTTGCAAGTTTTTTAATTTCTTCCAATGTTGCTGGACCTAATTGAGGCGTGTTCATTGCGGCTATGGCACTGATAAATCCTGCAGATCTAAATGCAATAGTACGTTGCAACTCTAAAAGGGTTTTATACTCTGCTCTATATTTCTGTCTAGGACTGGTCATTTCGCGCCATGTTCTTAAATCTGTAATCAAGTTGTTCTTGACTTCTAGCCAATGTCATGATTACTGTTTTCCAATAATTTTTTGCCCAATCAGATAAGTTATCTTCTTTCAAACGTTCAGCAATTTTCTCTGCTCTTTGTATCTGCTGTTGTTCACAATAACTATACTTTAACATAATTAAACCTTTACTTAAACGGTGTGTCCTTAAAGAAAAAGTCAACAGTTTTTTCATAAGCCTCAACTTCTTTTTCTTTAGAATCTATTACTTCATTAATTTTACTAACAATCAAATCTTTGGATTGTTGATCTTGAATTTGCTTTTTAATGCTTTTTAAAAATTCAATGTCATGCAAGATATCATTCATTCCACTATCTCCTTAGGATCAAAACCAGTTAGTTCTACCATCTGCACGATAATGTCAGCAACGTCATCTTCAGTAAGATAACCCCTAACAGTATCACCTTCATTAGTGATAGGAGGCAATTCACACATATCGTTGCCTTGGAAAACACCAATTTCCCAAAGTCCTTGATTGCCACCATATGACCCAGAATGTTGAACTACACTAAGTTGGTATACTTCAAAATCAATTAATGCTTGTAAACCACCTTTGATTGATGGCATTGGCCTAGCAATAATATCTGTACCAAACATTATTTGCTCTCCTTCTTTTGTGCAGGCTTTTTGCCCCATGCACCTTTTTGACCTTCTTCGCTTCGCTCACCAAGTTCACATTTGGTAATCTTACCACCTTTTTTGAAAAACTCTGCTACTTGTTTTTCGTATTCGGCTTTTTCTTGATCAGTCATCATTTTTATTCTCACTTTCATGTTTTCCTGTGCGAACTTCACAGTTTTGATTAATATAATTGTTACGAAGGAATAATATTTGCCTAGGCTTCATATATTCCCAAATTAGTAATTCGCCATTTGGCATTGCAACTTCTAACCAGTAATCACTTGATACACTCATTTTGTTAACCAATCCTTTGGAATGTTTGTAGTGTCACAAATACGTTCCATTGCATCTGCATCACATTTGACCCAAAAATTAGGATCATCAGCAATCAACACCCAACGACCATCAAATCCTTTGTTGTCTTTTGGACCTTCAGTCTTTTCGGTGCTTCGTAGGTGTAGTGCAGGTTGGCCTTTAAACTTACCAACTGATTGAACAATCCACTTTTCACCATGCTGGTGGACACGGTTTTTACCGTGTCGTGTTTTGCCTTTTAACCAGACTACATTTTCCATTATGCGGCTACCTTACCAGTAATTAAACTTTTATCTAACTTTACCTGTGTGCTACCAATTGAAGCACCAGTCTGTTGATACACAAGAACAGTCCTTGGATTTACCTTGTATACTTTACCAAACTTTTTAATACCACCATATGTCCATTCAATAGTATCACCAATTACGACTTGAAACTTTTTGGCTTTCATCTTACCTAAAAAAGTAATATGCTTGTTATACTCGCTTGCCAATACATTCATATCAGCAGTGTCAGTAATCTTTCTCATTGCTTCTAAGGCGTTTTCTAATTCTTTGCTAAACATATTTTGTTCCTTTTTGTTAAATTACTATTATATAATAGCACTCTTAATGAATCTGTCAACCTAATATATGACTCTGTTAAAATGCACATCAACTTTATTTCCATAAGCCTTTTTGATAGTATTGTAATACTTTTCAGCGGCTTTAATTTGTGAAAATAAAAAGTACTTTGTGTAAATACCTGTTGAATTTTTGTAGGATATACCTATTCCTTGTGTACCCATTTTCTTTTGAAATGCATTTAATACGTTCATATATAACTCCTTAATAATACTTTGACCAATATTCTTGCCACATATCTGCATAACCACCATCGTCCTGCACATATTCTAGTTCAGTTGAACCAAGTAGCATATGTTCATGTGGTTTCATAGCAAATATAAATTCATCTAAAGTTTCGCACTCACCAATTTTCTTGTTAGCAAGTTCATAAAACTCATCTACCCTATCTAAAATCCAACTACTCATTCCCATCTTTTTCTCCTGTTTTTTCTAACTTACTATTATAAAATAGCACACTATAGTGATCTGTCAACCTATTTTATACTGCTGATCATCACTATTATGCAAATATAAAAAAATGCAAATATAAACACAGGTTTTGCATTTTCAATACGTTTATCAGTTTTTGGTGGTGGTTTTACCCAATCAGCAGGCATATAATCTCTATCCCAAGCATCTCTTCTTGCATCTATCTTTCTTTGATCTGCATGTATAGATCTTGGATCAACTTTGTGTGTAAACTTTTCTTCTGCCATTAATCTTCTCTTACTCCTGTTCCATAATCAACAACAACTGGAAATCTTGGAATACCATCTGGAGTAAGTTCAAAAAACCTACATGTTGCCCAGTTTGGCTTTTCCTTAGTTTCCAACAATGCTTTTAATTGTGCTTGTGTGCCTCTAACACCACTACCAAATTCTGTACCATCAGGCAATGCAAGGATAAATCTTTTTGCATATCCACTCCATGCACCTTGTCCTTCAATTACTTCAATTACCTTGAATTCTTCAGTAATAAACTCTTTTCTCTTCAACAAGTTTTTACTTCTTTTACACTCATATGGTGCATCATTTCTTACCATTTGTCCTTCATAACCATCTTCAGTATATGAACTATAACAAGCATCTAATTCTTCTTGTGTTTCACAGTAATCAGTCATTACAGGCCTAATAATATCAGATCTCAATGACTTTAGTACTTTTACTCTATCAGTAAACTTTGCACTAGGATTATTGTTATCAAAACAATCATAAACATGATACTGCACTAATTGTGCCGCTTCTTCCATATCAGCAGGTGTGCTTTTTAGTTTTCTAACCAAACTTGTAATTTTATTAAAGTCTGCTTTTAGTTCATGATTGTATAATTCACCATCAATAACTAGATTTGGATTTTCAGTGATAAACTTTTCCAAAGACTTCCAAACATGAGGACAACTAGTAATAGGCTTACCACCTCTGGTCCACATACCATTTTTATCAACAATACATCTAATACCATCTAGTTTAGGCTGACTATAACCACTGCTTTGTGGTCTTTTAGTATAATCATGTGCTAACATAGGCTTGAATATTTCATAACTATCAATATCAGCAATGTTAGTAAAGTATTCTTTTGCAGATTTTTTATCCCATTCTGCTTGTGCTTCAAATTTTGCTTGTTCAAGAACATTTCTTGCATTACTTCTTCCAACATTAGTTGGCTCACTTATGTTCCAAATACTAGTAATTTTTTTACCATCAGTAATACCTGATATGCTTCTAATACCAGCCATTGTTTCATTGGACTCTGGATCAGTATCATAACCATATTGTATAGTTAATGTTCTAATTTTACCCTTAGTATCTCTTTTAAATAACTCTGGAAGTGAAGTAATATTTTGCATTTATGACTCTCTTTTGTTTAACTATAATTTATAATAACATTATATAGGTATCTGTCAACCTCTTTTTGAAGAAATTTACCTATAAATATTTGTATGTTTAAACCACAATGTATGCCTTTCAACGTAGATAATGGAACTGCTATTCCAGTAAATAAAAAGCTCAAGAGTCTGGCATTTGTTCAAGGTGGACATTTCATGCCCTGTGTGTGGTGTAATCAAAAGAAATATCGTGATGTTTTACATAAACACTATGGTTTATGCGACGATGAATTAAAAATTACAAATAATAAGACTGTAAAGGATATACTTAACAGTAAACAATGGAAGAGTTTTGTTGATGATTTAGCAGTAGGTAAAATTGCTATTGATCAATGTGTTCGTAGATGTAATGGCGATTTAGTCAATGTCGTATAATTACTTCGAAGATTGGCTATCAAAAGTACATACTACTGGTCCAAACATTGAAACTAGTAGTGTTTGTATATTACATTGTAAAATGTGTTTTAGAAATAAAATAAACTATGAAAAAGGTTCAAAGCAAAACAACGAGTTTTTGGAATCTCTTAGAGAAACTGAAGTATTATCATTAGAAAATTTTGAAAAAATGTTGTCCTTCTTCCAAAGTGTAACACTTTGTGGCAACTATAGTGATCCTGTGTATTGGAAACATCTAAGGCCTGCTCTTGAATTACTAAATCAACCGCAGTATAAACACAAGAAAATGGTTATTAACACGGCCGCACATGCACCAAATATAGAATGGTACAAAGAAACATTTGACATTGCATCAAAACAAGTTGAATGGAGATTTGGTTTAGATGGATTGGTTGCCAATGCTGATACTTATAGACAAGGACAAAATACACAACTTATATTAGATGCAATGATTCTTGGTGCAAGTATGCAGAAACCAATCACTTGGGTATATATTATTATGAAATACAATAAACTTTTTGTTGATCAAGCCAAAGATATTGCTAGAAAAAACAATATAAAGTTTCTTCAAGTATACAGTGATCGTAATAGATCTTCAAAAAATAGAGAAGGCCTAAAGTTAGGCAATGTAAATCTTCAAGATAAAGTGGTCACTTATTATTAAACTTTGCAATAAGTGGACTAATATCTACTTTAGTACTTTGATTGTATTTGTATGGTTGTATAGGAGATTTACTTATATTAATAATATACATACCAGGATTACGTTTTGATTGAATACATTCTCGTATATGTTTATTATTTTCAGCCCAAACAGGAAGCTCTTTAGCAATCTCTCCTTGTCCTGTAATAACCGTTGTAGTTTTTAACTTTTGCTGATAACAGTCAGTTATATGTGAACAAAACTCTTTCCATGCCACATGCAACGTGTATCCATGTAAATCTAACATTATCCTACAAAAGCCTTTTCCTGAACAAATTGTCCTGGTGATCTCATAGTGCCATGCTCCCAACCTTTTTCTTCTAGCATATCACGTATCTCATTGTTAAAATCAATGTTTCCACAAATCATTATTCTATCATATTTTATATCGAACCATTTTTGTTTGATCTCCAAGGCATCGAACAAACTACCATCGGCAATGGCATCTGTAACCCGTCCCTTGTGAGCGAGTCCTGTAGGGCTCTCTCTAGTGACGCTCTGCCACACCTTTGCTCCAAATTTTTCCAACTCAGGGCGGAACACGAGCTCGTCATTAGTACGACAGGTATGAGTAACAATAATTTCCTTGTAGTAGTCATATGCTTCATAGTGTCTTGCTATACTTAAAAATGGTGCAAGACCAGTCCCTGTACTTATCAACCAAAGCCTGCCATTATCATTTATACAAGGTTCTGGGTCTAAGTTTCTTAATAACAATGTGCCAATTGGTTTTACAGTGACTTCAATTTTGTCATCTACTTTAATATTTTTTAATCTGCTAGTAAGAGGACCCCCTTCTACTTTAATACTAAGAAATTCTAAATAATCATCTTGCGGACTGTTTGCTATACTATAAGCACGAGTTAATTTTTCATCACCCATGCCAATCATAGTAAATTCGCCTGGTGTAAAGTTTTTCTCTTTCCAGGCTTCGCTTTTTGTTGTTTTAAAATAAAATAAATTATCTGTGTAGTGTTTTACGTCTAATACTTTTTCTAAGTTCATATAAAATCAGTTACCTGTGTAGTTGGAATATTACATTTGTTGAGGAAATCAATACCTGCACTTTCTCTGTATTCATGTGCATAATATACTTCTTTGATTCCGCTTTGGTATATTATTTTTGCACAATCTAAGCATGGTTGATGTGTTACAAACAGACTTGCATCCTTGCCAGATTCGCCACAACTTGCCAATTTAGCAATAGCATTTGTTTCTGCATGTAATACTTCAGGTTTGCTTTTTAACACAGGAGTACCGTCAGGCTTTGTGTCAATAACATTTTCACAACAATTATCCCAACCTGTGGGCATTCCGTTGTATCCAATACTAATAATTCTGTTGTCTTTAACAATTATGCAACCTACTTGTAGTCTAACTGCACTACTAAGATTTGCATATTGGTGTGCGACAGCCATATGTGCTTTAATATATTTTAATTTCATGTGTGATTCTTTGTTAAAGGAAATAGTTGAAGGGTTTGCGACTGCCGTTACACGGTTATTATCTATCTATTTGACCCGACCAAGGTAATTAAGTAATCGAAATTACTACAAGCAGAGCACAAATTTGTGCCCTTCAACATAGTTATTTATCTATTAGTTTTTCTTCTCCGGTTAGTCCTGCTAAAAATTTATATTGATCCCATGCTTCTTTTACACTTGGGGTTAAATGTTCTTGTGGTAAAATACATTCAAGCCAGTGATACTTAATTACTGCATTATGTAACTTTATAGGCTGGTTAGAATAACGCCTTGGCTGATGAATTTTACCTGAATGCCAAAGAAAGTCAATGAGCTCTGCTACTAAATCCTTTTCTAAATCAAACCATGAATCGTTGTTAAACAAGTTTTTATTACTATGTCTATTCCATAGTTCGTCAAAAGCATTGCTTGATTCCCAATTGAAGTTTGATTGTGCTATGATGCAAAGTACGTCAGATTCGTGTACTTCGTCTGTAACAATGTCTTTTATACATCTAGCAAGTGATAAGCCTAATAACACTACATATATCCTAAACACCAGTTTTCAGCGGCACTTTCTGCATAACTTTCGCTATGATAGTACCCATCTGTTTGCATAATTTTACTTTCTACCAGCTCACCATCTTCATAAAAATCAACCACATAGTATTCGTTGTTTTCTAATACTATATCTGCTCTACGTCGCTGATCTTCGTCATCATAGTGTGTTGATAAATGTACTCTACTTTTTGAAGACATATACACCCTCCCATTTTGTGTGTTTTTCTAATCTATCATTGCCTACTCCAGGACGGGTAGTAAGCATCATCTTTATTGTTTGAATATGCTTGAAACCTATTCTTGTAGCATTTTGTATCGTCCTGTCGACAATTTTGATTGGCTCTTTTTGGCCGTAGGTTTTATAATCCGCAATATTCGTAGCAAAAATTCCATCATTGTTCAATCCTCTGTAAATATTTTGTAAGGTCGGTTCAACGTAGCCCTCAAACCAGCTGTTAAGGGACTGGTAGCGGACCATGCACTGGGTGGGTTCGTCTGTGTATTTTTCAAGGTTGAAGTACGGCGGCGACGAGAACGCACAGTCGATTTCTTCCGGTTGGTATTCTTCGCTCGTGGCACAGACGATTTCATTTTTTACTCCTACTGCTTGATATATTAGACTGTTAAGGTAATTTAGATACTTGACGGTTTCAGTATTTGGATCAACTCCAATGTAATTATACCGCATGTTGCTACCTGAAATACCAAGTAAGCGTCCACCGTATCCTGCACTATAATCATATACTCTGCCCCATAATACAGGACATAAATGTTCTACTATCGCTCTTGCATTTTGTGCTTTAAAGTTGGTTACATTTTCTCCTGTAACTAGTTCTAATGCCGTTCTAATCAAGTTAGGATATACTAACTTATCACCTTGTCTAAATTCAAAACAAATACGAATTGCACGTTTAAGTTTTCTGTCATCAAAAAATCTATCTTTTAAACTATTACTACCTCTACCTTTTGGCTCAGCAGTCATCATATTTGGAAATAAAAATCTGTTTATTCTTTGCCCTACATTATTGCCAAGTCCTATAACATTCCCCTGTACACCGTGATACTTGGCAGTGCTGAAGTCTTTGATTGCACTAATAAGTCCATCTTCGGAGTAATAAACAATAGGAACAATGCCACGACTACGATAGATGCTAAACACATCATCAATAGTTTTTTCTGGATTGGCATCATACTTTTCTTTTGTAAATTTGTCTAGTTCTTCATAATGGTCTTCATATCCTGAAAACACATCTCCAAATCTGTACTCTGGTTTGATGTTCCATGTACTAAGCAGCTCTTCTATCATTCTTCTGCTCGTAAAGTTGGCGACTTGCTAAGTTTTTCATTTTAGCCTCTACCATAATGTCAGCATATGGAGAAAAACTTAATGCCCATTCATTTACTGCTGGATTATTGCAATAATCACTGTGTGCTCTTAGTTTACCTTTTTTGTATCCTGCATCAAGTAATGTTTGCATATCGGGCTTTGTAGCATGGTCAAAATCAGCAGGCAAATGTTCATCACGACTGTAACTGAAGTGCATTGCTGGACGTTGTCCACGCCAACTGTCTACTATACGTTTAAATCTATCGTCGGTGGGTTGAATATATTCTCCGTCACGACACCAGTGGTGGTGTATATCGAGTACAAGTGCGACGTCTTTTTCAAGTTCAAGCGAGTCTTCGATTCCCCATTTGTTTTCGTCGTTTTCGATGGTGATACAGTTTCTTGCCTCTGGAGAGAGTCGTTTAAGTGCGTTCTTAATACCGGCTGGACCTTGACGACCGGAGATGTGGACGTTACACTTGAAGTCTTGCCAATTTTTACCATAGCCCATCCATCTGATGATATCCGCATGATATTCAAACTCCTCTATACTTCTATTTACTATATCTTCATTGTCACTTGCTAGAACACAAAATTGTCCAGGATGCATACTTAGTCTAACATCAAGTTCTCTTGCAAGTTTACCTGCACGGCCATATCCTTCTGCACATACTTTCCGTACGTCAGGATTTTGCCAGTAATATTTAAATGTAGGTTCTGTGTACATTGGTAACTGATTGCTACCAAGTCTTACCATTCGCAGTTCTTTGGGTAGACTACCAACATAGCCAATTAGGTTGTTACAACTTTGAATATTATGTTGCATAATATCCCACATTTTTTGCTCTGCAACTTCTGTTGTTTGGCGTTTAAGCCATGCAACTGTTGTCATTGCTTCTGTGTAACTATATTGTATTTCTTTAAGGATTTTTGGTTTTAAAGTTTGATCATCATGCATATACTTACATGCAAAACCAATGCGTTGTACAGTAGGATCAAATGTCATTTTCAACCTTCTAATTGATAGTTATACTGTATAATACACAATAAAACAACAATTGTCAAGCAAAATTTAATTGTTTGTAAGAGATGCTTTTTGCATTTTTATTGATTGCTATTACTTCTGGCAATTCATACTCGTCGTTGACAAATGTAAAATTGCATTCATCAAAGTATTCAACCAAGTTTGCAATTTCTTGTGTGTGTTTTGGCATACGATTAACAAGTTTATCTTTGACAGGTTGCAAGTAATTTTCTGTATCAAAATACACACTATTAGATAGGAAAAAGTCAAAACCAAATAAAAATAAATTACTGTGATTATGAGCGGCAATAAGAGCGGCACCTGTACCTGAATTTATTTGTCCATGTGTAATGAATTGAGGTTTTGGTATAATATTTAGATTTGGATTACGCAGTTGACCAGCAAGTAATTCAGTTGTAAAAATTTTTGACTTTGTGTCTATATCCCAACTAATTGCTTCAGCCAAATGTGTTTGCTTTGTAATTGTAATATATTGACAAGACATACTTCTGTGTATGGCATTACATCCGTAAAATATACCATCCAAGAAGTTTTGTCTAAAATCGTAGCCTATACGACTACTACCATTTGCAATTACAAAACCAGTATCAATCATGTGCTATATTCAAAGTTCTGTGAGCTATCATTTAGTAAGATTTGTTTTGCACCATTTCGCATATGAAAGTTAGTTGCCATAGCAGTCAAAGGACTAAGTGTAATAACTCTTTCAATATGTGGCATATTTTTTACTATATGGTCTTTTAATTTTATAATAATTTCTCTGCCTGCTCCACGTTTGCGACTCCAAACTGTATATGCAATTGCTATAGTTGGATTATTTTCTATATCTGCAATCTTACTCATTAACTCCAATTCTTTTTCTGTGGTAGGAATTTCATTGGTAAAAGCAACACAAACTATACCTTCTATGTTGTCTTCATACTTTAGTCCAAATATTTTTCTATTGTATGACGTTCTAAATTCTAAGTCTAAATTAGGCCTTACAGGATCTTCCTTTACATCTATTTCATTTAAGATAACTAGTTCGGTACCTTTTACCCACCTGAAGAAATTATCTAATTTTCCTTTGTGTATATTCAGCATGTAAAGTCTATATTCTCCTTATGATACATTGTATTGCTCTTTGATTACTAAAACCTCTTCCCATTCTGGAAACATAGTTTTCAGCATTTTTTGTTTTTCTTCTAATACTTTTTGGTTTTCATCATATGCTAGTGTAACATATTTGTCGCCTGAATTAATTTTAATTAATAACTTATATTCTATCTTCACTCAATTCTCCCAAAAGAAGCCCAACGTGTTCCAGTTAAACACACCCAGCCAATTGGTTGTCCTAGATCTGGATTATCATTCCAACAAATATCTCCTTTAGTACCACTATGCCCGGGAACTGTTGTGTTATTTGTAAATGTTCTATTGTTTAAAACTGGCTTATCAATCTGTGTTTTTCCTGTTGGATGGAGCACAATGTTATCGTTACTACCAGATTGTAAATGTACATTGTGTTGTCTTGTTGTTCCAATTATTGCTGAATCTTGTTTAAGTTTTCCAATGTTAACTTGTACTTCTTCTTCCCAAATACTAAGCACATGTGTAGGCTCGATAGTGTTTATTCCAACTCTTTTTGCTGGACTTGTATATATTGTATCAGCAAGTAAACTTTCTCCGTTTACTACTAGTTCTTTTAGTGTACCAATACTTCTTAGATTACTATCTACAACACTGTTGCCAAGTTTGGTTTGACTTAGTACTGCTTTACCATCAATGTTAATTGTTTCTTTTATAGCAACTAATTCATCAAGTCCTTTGATGTTATCTGCTTTAAGTGTTCCTTTTACTGTCACATCAGTAAATTCAACAGGACCATTAACAGTCAATTCATCTGTTTCAATCACATCTGCTTCACATTTTGCAAGCCTAGCATGTTGTGAATCTATGTTATTAACTATGATTCCATTGTCTTCAATTTTTAGTTCTGTAGTGGTTGCATTATCTTCAATACCACTACTAGCAAAATTTTCATGCTTACCACTAAGCATAGATACATTTATTTTAAAATTAGTCCAATCAATTGCTTCTGTAGAAATTGCTTTTTTAGGAAATTCAAAGGATACTAATGCGTCTTTGACTGCTTCTTTTACCTGCGAACTTACCGTACTAGATAGGTCAAATTTATTTAATGATTTGCTTATTTCAGTGGTAACGGCGTCTTGCACATATTTGGATAGTGCGACCTGTAATTCGTTTGACATATTTTGCCTCGTTGATTTTACTTTTTAGCAGTTGCAATATACTCATAACTACGACTGAATAAATTTTTATAAAAATGTTGCTGACTTATTTTAAATTCACGACAACCAATGTCATGTAAGTACTTTGCAAGTTGCTTAAAATATAATGTTCTTTTTTGTTCTTTGACACATGAAACAATTTGTCCATTGTTTAACTGATACATTGTTTCATTAAATTGTTGTTTGTCTGTGGGATTCCATTCTCTATGACATACAAACACATGGTTTCCATCTTTACTATTAATAACCATCGGTGGATCAATTAATCTATCTGAACTTTTCATATTCTTGAAATCTTTTACAGTAGTAATCAATGTATGCTTTGCAAAAGCATATGCCATTGATATACCGTCACGTTGTTCTTTTTCAGTTGGAAACTTTGTAAACCAACTATCTAATGCCATCACAACATCAAATTGTTCTGCTGGCTTGATTTCACTAACATGATATACTTTTATATGTTTTAAATCTTCGTGAGCCCTAGCAAAGTCAACTTGTGCTTGATCAAAACATACCATACTGTATTCAAAATTTGGTTCGTCTTGACATATCTTCCACAACATAGGATTAAAGCCTAATATCAAGACATTGGTAAATTTGTCATTCTTAACAATTAAGTCTGTTAAAATATCAGCCTTTAGATCTACTAATTTTAAAAATTTAGTTTTATCCTGCTGATACAAACCATCGACAGCCTCATACCATCCTTTATTCATCAGTTTTTGCTCCAATCCTGATAGATTATTATTAGTATTTATGGTTACTATCTTTTTGCGGATTTTTTGTTAATTCAGCAATACGTTTGTACAAGGTATAAACTTGCTCTTGTAGTTCTCGTACATCATGCCTTAGAAGACGATTTTCTTCCTTGTAAGCAATATTTTCTTTTTTGTATTCTTCTGCTTTTATCATTAAGTGATTAAAACCCATATTTTGCCTCTGTTATGGTTAATGGTGCCGGCGGCAAGATTCGAACTCGCGACCTGATGATTACAAATCAACTGCTCTACCAACTGAGCTACGCCGGCTATTGGCGGACAGTGTAGGATTCGAACCCACGGTACATTTCTGTACAACGGATTAGTAATCCGCCGCTTTAAGCCGCTCAGCCAACTGTCCATTATCTTATTCGTGTTCGCCACCTGGATCGTTTGGATCTAACGGTATTCTTTTACCATCGTGATACAGGTATCTTGCTCTGGTTGGTGTGTGATAACCATTAGTTCCTTTTTCAAGTCTTAGGAAAAAACTTGGTTTCTTTTTTGCAGTTTCAAAAGTTGCTACTGTCACAACAATTGCCGCTATAAAGATAACGTGTGCAATCATTGTAAGGCCCATAATAAAAATACTGCCCATATACATTGAAAATACAATACACCACATCCATGCTAAAACTTGTAAGACCATATGTCTGGTATTGGTATCTGGGATATGTTTTAGTGGATTGATGTTTGCATCCATTACACCGTTCCAACTATCGTAAATAAATTCCCTCATAGAAACTCCTTCTAAACTTTAATTAAGTATTTATTATATGTGGTTTGTTAATTTTTGTCAACCGTTCTTCGTTATCTATATGTCTTTTATATATCTGAAAAACTCCACCTTCAAGTGCATTATCTGGCCATTCATCTTTTTGTAATTCATACAACGTTCTAAGTTTATCTTCCTTGATATCTATGTTATCGTTGATTGCTACAATCTTATTTGTTAGAGCCATTGTGTCTCCAGAAATCGCGTAAAGATTCTAACTTATCTTTTGCTTCACTTATTGTATAAATTTTATCTAAAATTGTGTGTTCTTTGTTCTTTTTATTTACAAGTTGTTCAATTTCAGATGCTATGTTATTTGTATTATCGTTGATAATTTTCAAGTATCGATTGCATAACAAATCATAAAAGTTTCTTGTCATCTTCATGATATTCTAAATATGCTACCAAACAAGTTTTTAGTAAACAAATCGTGATCAATATCTGCATAATCACGACAACCGTTTGATATGCGTCCTTCTATATACATATGCACGAAACTGGCTAAAACACAAGTATTTGCATACTGCCAGGCTGAAATACTACGCCTTGATGGCAAATGAAGATGACTATGCTTCATAACTTTACTGTTTAGTTTTTTATCTTCGACAACCCTTGTTGTGTGAAATATAAATTCACTTTGTGAATCAAATTTCATTGCATCAATACTTTCAGTATCACAAATCCAATTTGTACTCACTTTAATTTCATCTATCAATGATTCGTCAATTTCACTTCTGTAAAAATAATTTTTATCAATTTTTACAATACTAGGTTGTCCAGTAACATGTTGTGTTGCATCTCTATATTCTTCAATTGATATTCCAGGTAGTGCATTGTCACCTGTATCATGCAATTTATGTAGTCCAATAAAGTGCTTAATTTCTAATAGGTTTTCAGTAACATCAACAAGGCGATTAATCCATAAATCAGTAGCCGCATTTTCAACATTGAGTCCATCTAATATAGTGCCAACTTCTGGCACTCTATTTTCTAGCAAAAATCTACAAAAAAGAGGCTTATCGTACTCTTGACAACTATCTACTATTCCAAGTAGTTCATACTCTGGTTCAGTACAAATAACTACATCAGCACTTCTAATAATATCTTTGATACTTGGATACTGATTAAGTTTTCTAACAAATACACTGTTTAAAAAATGATCTCCAAAGCACGTTACTTTTATAGGACGAGAAAACTGTTCTAAATTAAGTTCTAACAAACTTTTAATAGCATATACTGGAGTTCCATTACCTAAAATATGAACATTAATCATGCTTCAAACCTCTTCATTACGTGGTCGTAAAAACTATCTACTTCACCTCCAAACTGTCCTTTGAGATTACTAATTGCACTTCTACAAAAATTTATATCACCTTTGTGTAAATTATCAATTAGTTTTGCATGTAGTTTAGTATATTGCTCTAAGGTTGTCATGCTTTCAAGACTGAGTTTTCCTGTATCAAGTACTGTATAAAGTGTTACCTGGTCACCTCCATCTGTCGATGGAACAGTATCTAGTTCAAGTACGGTATACTTATCTCTCAATTTGTCTGCATTTTCTGTTCCATGAACTATAAACATTAGTTGCCTCATTAATATATACTATTATTACTTATGATGAAACTGCTTGTCATAAATATTTTTATATACACATATTATAACAATTTCCATCCAAAGTCAAGAGAAATATCCATGAATCTGAATCATTATGAAATCGAGTACAGTAACAATCCATACGAGGTTTGGAATAGCCTAGAAACTTTGCCACCGGTTAGTCCAGATGGCCATGATAGTTTATATGAATTTTGTAAATTAACTAGTAGATATCACTTCGATAGTAACAGAGATGATAGAGAGTTAATTGGAACAAATTTAAGTCCAGTCATTCCTATATGCAGGTTTAGAGGAGATTGGGCAGACGAAGTTAAGTCAATGTATGAAAAGTCAACACCTGCTACATTTGATTATCGCAGTAGTCCAAGACGAGAGATTACAAATAGTTTTGAAGAAAATGACTTTCGTAAATGGGGATATGATATTGACGGTGGATATGCAATAAACAATCGTACTATTTTAGACATTGGTAAAGTTATACCCAACGACCCTATCAAAAGATTTGAACGCACTGACTTTGTAAAAAAGATACAAAGTATGTTTGCTTTATCTACTCCATTAGCAATTAAACTTGATACACAAAAACCAGGGCAATGCTTTTACTGGCATTTGGATAATTTTGGTGGTATGCTAAGACGTCTGCGTAAAGATTATGACCAAGAATTTGAAGGTGATGTTGATCAAAGAAAGTTAATGCGTTTTATTGTATTCTTAGAAGATCAAGACTTAGGACATCAGTGGCAACAAGGAAACTTACTACTCAAATGGAAGAAAGGTGATTGTATTACCTGGCCATGGAGAGATATACCTCATGGTACTGCTAATTATGGACATACCAATAGACCAACACTAAACATAACTGGTATTGTTACAGATCAAACATTAGAATTTTTAAAGTATGCTTCAGAAAAAGATTATATCGACATTTAGCAAAAAACATTTTAGACCAGGCGCACTGACTAAGTTTGCTGAAACTAGTTTAGCAATGGTTGATGAAATAAATGCAATGGATCCTAGTCTAGTACTAGACTTAGGTTGTGGTACGAATATATTCAAAAATAAGATTCAGCATTTAGTTGGCATTGACATACTAAACAGACATGAAGACATTGTCTGTCCTATTGAAAAACTTGATACTATCTTTCAGCCAGAATGTGCTGATATAGTATTAGCACTTGGAAGCATAAATTTTGGTGAGCATGATCTAATCGCAGAACAATTATGGCAAACTAAAAGAGTACTAAAACCAGGAGGTTTGATATACTTTCGCGTCAATCATAATACTACACATGAAATATACTATGATTGGGATCTTAACAAACTTGACATGTTTACTGAAAAAATGAAACTTGAATATGAACAACAACCTCAAATTATTACAAAAGTCAAAGAAAACAAGATTGATGACTATCCTATTAATACACAACTAAATCGTGGACAAAATAGTACAAGAATATTTTTAATATGGAGAAAACCAGTTGAGTAGTTTTATAAAAGCAACAAAATTACATGCAAAAATACTAAACAAACAATGGGGACCTCATGAACCTAACACTGAAACTCAATGGCACAATGAAGATAATGAGGAGTCATTTAAAGAAGGTGGCAAAGGAACACAAATTAGGACCAATCATCTAACTCAAGACTATGACTGGAGTAAACATCCATTTACTTACAAATGGAACAGTTTAGGACTACGTGGTCCAGAACCTGACTACAATGCTTCTAAAAAAATGCTTGTCATTGGAAGTAGTCTTACTATAGGACAAGGACTTCCGCTTGAAAACATGTTTATTGATATTGCGGCAAAAGAGCTTGGATACGATTACATAAATCTAAGCGAGTTTTACATTCTTACTGATAGTATACAACAGGCAACAAAGATAGCAAAAGAGTATAAACCAGATTTAGTAATAGTTTCAACTACTAGACATCTTTTTAGCAGTGAATTTGTATTAAGACATTTGCTTCACATGTTTCACCAAAAAAATGAAAGAAAAGAAATCACTCCATTACTTTGGGAAGTTTTTGTCGAAGAAGCAAAAAAGCAGGTGTTCATGTTCGAACAAGCAATTCTTGCTAATTGTAAAGAAGATACAAAAATGCTTTGGTTTGGTAATACTGAATCAAAAGAAAGGCAATGGAAACTTGGTGAAATGATAACTGAAGAAAGTGTATATGAATTTACTTCTGGCAAACATGTTACATTTGGACCAGAGTACATTATAGATCTTGCAAGAGATAACAAACACCCAGGAATCAATACTAACATTAAAATTGCAGAGTTATTAGTAAATACGATAAAGGAACTCTAATGTGTTTAAATGTGGATATCTTGCAGGCGGAATAAACATTACAAATAATCCTGAACGTTCAGTAATACCATGTTGTCATGTTGATCACAATCATTTACTATATAATGGTAAAGATTTACTCAATGGTAATATACTTACACAGATGCGTAAAGATGCATTAGATGGTAAGATACCTGAATTATGTAAGCCTTGTGTGTCAAAAGAAGAACTTGGCATTGAATCGCCTCGTACAAGAAGTATAAGAGAATTCAAAAACAAAGGCATTGTAAAGGAATTGTTTACTCCTGCTGATGTTGAAGTTTTGTATTTAAAAATTAGTAATCTTTGTAATTTCAAATGTGTAATGTGTGATCCTAGTAGTAGTCATCTTATTGCTAAAGAAAGTGGCGTAGAAGATAGTTTAATTGAAATAAACAACTTTTATGAAACACAATTATTAAATTTATTACCACAAATGGTTAATCTTAGACATGTCCAAATTACTGGCGGAGAACCACTACTACACAAGAAAAGAAATCTTGACATTCTTCGTAGATTAGATAAAAGTGTAAAAATTCAATATAGAACAAATGGTAGTGTATATGATCCTGAAGTAGTTGAATTTTTGAAAACTTTTGATACAGTGCAATTTTTAATGTCTATTGATGCACAAGAAGATGTTTTACATTACCAAAGACCAAGAAGTAACTGGAAAGAAATAAAATCAAATCTTGAAAAATACAAAGGGCAAGGATTTGAGCTAATAAATACTATGACGGTTACTGCTTTCAACATACATCAAATACCAAAGTTTACAAATGAAACTGGACACTTTTTTGATGCAATTGAATTTACTGCAATTAGATATCCTGAAGAATATAGAATTAACTTAATACAACAAGACAAATTAAACTCTATTGTTGATGAATTAAAATCTACAAAAGTTACAGGCAACCTCTCTAATTACATCAAAGACATTGAAGCCAATCATATGTCATTACCTAGCAAAAAAGTAGTAAAGAAATTTTGGAAATCAGTAGGTAATATGAAGCAATATAGAGATGTTGATCTCAATCAGGCAATACCAGAAATGTATGATTTTTATTTAAAGGACTAATTATGGAATACAAAGGCAAAGACTTAATACTAGCAATGGGAGCACCAGGTAGTCGCTGGAGTGGAACTATTAGACTACTATCATTAATGCATAGAGAAATTAATCGTACTGACGAAACTGACGATTTAAAATATGATCGGTACTACATTGATGAACACGGTAGAGAGCGAAGCATTGGTTGGCATAGAGGTGCATATTGGGGACCTTATCATACCTATGGACAAAAGTTTGATACTATGGACATAACCAAAGACGAAGCCATTGCAGAGTTTAAGGCACCTTATGCTTGGTGGGATAACGGAATAAAAATAGTAAAGAGTCATTGGTTTAGTTATCACATTCCAAAACTACAGGAATGGTTTCCAGAAGCAACATTACTATGCTTTTATATGGAAGACCAAGAATGTTTTGATTGGTGGCACGAAGTAGGCGGTTGGGATATTGAATATCCACACTATGATTGGTACAAAGATGATGAAGGTATGATGAGACAGATTACTGCTGAAAATGATGAACTACGCAAACACTTTGATTTGAAAATTTATAATAATTATGATCTAAGTAAACATCTTGGATTATCAGAGGATATTCGCACAGTTGATGAAATGAATGATATCGATGACAAAATTCATTCTGCATTTGGTAGAACTTTTACAGAGGACCAAAAAATAGAAATGGTAAACATGATTAGTTCACGTACAAAAGTAGGGGTTATTAAACCTCAACTTCAATAGTAGGACGACCATCTAGTGCATCGTCAATAAGTCCTTGCAATTTATCACCAACAAATCCAGTTATTTGAAATGTAACTCTTGGAGTGAATCCAAAGTTTGCAGTACCGTGTGGCATATTACACCAGTCGTAAGTTACACATTCTCCTGACTTATATCCTTGATGGTATGTATTTCCAAACTGCCATACATGTCCTATTTCCCAATCTTGTAAATGTATTAGCAATCTGCGTAATTTTAATGGGTTAGTATCTGCTCCTGCATCTGTCCATTGCTTACGTCTATCTGGTCTTGCATATCTCATTTGTTGATCTATATGTGCTTGTGTAACTTGTCCTAGATATTGTATGTGTAAACGACTCATATGTACATCCATCTCAAGCCAATCTTGTATTCTATGTAATACTGCATAAACATCTTTATCATTTGAATTCTTTTGCACGTCTGTTTTACGCAAGATAGGAACTTTGTGCATGGCAACAACATCTTCCTTTTGTCCACCGGTAGCACGTTTAATATCCATCATTTCAGCATCATGCAAATCTTTATCCTGCTTTGAATCGTTGCGAGCACGATAGTTTCCTATACTCATTGGAACTCCGTCATTATCTCCATGCTTACAAACTTCTGTAAAGTCATTGGTAAAACGTACAGGAACAATAAATGTTTGTTCACTATAAGGATCTCTAAAAGGATCAAAATGCCATGTACTACGCGACTTGTTATGTTGCCAGCGACTTGGAACTCCATCTACTTTAAATATGTTATCCATATCTTTATGGCGTTCTAGTTGTTTATCACTGTACATTTCATCTATATAATTACTATCTTTTTGTGTATCACCTTTTACTTCTTCTGGTACTTCGTCAGGAACTAGGTCTTTGATTTTGTCATCGGAGTAATAGTTTAAGCCTTCTGCATTCTTTTTAAGTTTATCTTCTTTAAATTTATTAATTGACATTTTTTGGCTTCCTTTCACTATACCAACCTACTAGGCTATATCTGTTCATTCCTGCCCTACTCACCGGACTTACAAAGTGTTTGTTAAAATTTGGTTTACTAACATCTAATATTACAAGTCTGTTTCCTAGTGGGGCAATAGTAGTGTGGACTCTATCTTGTTCATCTAACAAACATAAATCTCCACCCCAGTGTTTTTTCCAAACTTTATTAAAATAAAACAAGTATGCTACTTTCCTGGTAGGATCATAGTGCGGAGTAATCCAATGATTCTTATTGTAGTAACTAAAAGTAGGAAATGCAGTATAAAGATGCTCAAACCCTGTAACAGTTTCTATATAATCTTTTAAACGCCCACCTCTTACTATGTCTTGGGTAAACTCTTGTACAAGTTCAGATTCAAATTTTGTGTCCATACCTACTAAACTAATGCGGTGATAATATGAGAAATCATGGTCATGTGCTTTACTAGCAATTTCATTTCCTAGTTCATTTGCACGTTCTTTTTCTTGCCATGGAATAGTTTCATAATAATCATCATACCCTCCTCTTGCATCATAATTAATGTTAGGAGCAGTTGTATATAATTGTTCTATGTATTTCTGATCTAATACACTATCTATAGCAATATAGCCTTTGTTTTTAAATGTTACTGTTGCTTCCTTGAGAGCCCCAGAAGTAAAGATTCCAATATTATACATTTTTTCTCCTTATAAATATGAATACAATGCTTCTACTATCCTTCTTACTTTTAGTTAAACATGCCATTGCTGATCTTGGATTGCAAGGATATATCAAAGGTACTAAGCAACTTTATTTAAGTAGAAAATTATTCATACATACTGCACACCACGGAATTGGCACATTCTTAATTTGTGCGTTTTTTGTAGATTTAAAATTTGCATTATTACTAGGCATACTGGATATGTTTCTACACTGGCAAATTGACTTTTGTAAAACACGTTTTGTGATTGCATATAACCTTAATAATACACAAAGAGTTTTTTGGTGGGTACAGGCAGTAGATCAGATTTTACATTATAGTACATACTTTTTGATTGTAGCACTTATTTTTTCTTGGACGTAGGCTTTGCTGGTTGTATTGCAATCTGATATGCCATAAAGTCTTTTAATGCAGGCTTTTTCTTTCCATCATTAGGTGCTGGTTGCTTATCGTGATTTAAATTAATACCTACGTCTTTCATGCAAGTATTTATCTATTGTGCAAGAGGGTTATCCAAAGCTCTCTGTAAACGTTTGTTAAGCCTTGCTTCAAGTTCTCTAAGATCTCTTTCAACTTTAGCAGTTAAATCATCTGCACGTTGCGTATTTTGTTCTTGTAAACGATTTGCTTTTTGATCATAATCATTTTGCAATGCATCTCTTTTGTTTTCAAAACGTTCTTCTGCATTTTGTATCATTTTACGACCATCGTCCTGTGCTTTTTGTAATTTATCTTCTAGCCTATCAACCTGCTTTTCAATCATGACTATATCATCCTTGAGACCATTTTTAATATCTCTTGTATAATCTATTGCATCATCTAGTTTGATTTGCAGTTGTTTATTTTTTGCCTCAATTTCATTAGTGTCAATATTTTGAATAATTTCTTTCATATCCATGTAGTCTTTGTAAAACTCAAATCCTCCCCAAAGACCACCACCAACAGTTGTCAATGCAGTTAGTACAAGGAATATTTTACCTCCTTTAAACTTTACGCCTGCAACTTCTATTTCAGTTTGTTGTGCCATTTTGTAACCTCTCATATTGCATATCTACCATCTTCTCATGAAGTAGTTGTTGTGCTAGTCCGTTCCTTAGTCCTCTTTGATTTTCAGGAACTTTTTTGTTTAAGTAAATTGCTTCAGGCTGATAAAAGTCTACACCTGGTATTGCAAATTTTCCATATTGATTAAAGCCAGGAACAAAGTTTATTAAAGCGGCTATTTGTGCTTGTAATGCCTGCTGATCTTTTAGTTCTTGTGCTTTACCCATTGTTACTGCTAGAGCAGTAAGTTTGTTTTTAATAATTTCTTTCATTTTTTTACGTTTTGCTTTTTGCTTCTCTGCTTTAGTAATTTTTTTAACTTCACTTTTCTTGCTAGGCTTTTCAGCAATGCTTGTAACTGGTTTTGATTTGGTTTCTTCATTTTTAACGTTTTCGACTACTTTCTCTTCTGGTTTGTTTTCTTCTGTTGTAGTTGTTTCAACTACTTCTACTTCAGCAATTTCTGCTTCAAGTTCTTGCTCTAATGTAACTTCAACTGTTGCTACTTCAGTTTCTACTGGAGTAACTATCTCAACTGGTGGTGGAGCAGGTGCCGCTGGTGCTGGTAAAATTATCACTTCAGGAATATCCTCGGGCAATGCTAGTACACTATCTACAACACTATCTCCTGTGCCTGTACCATCATCAACTGGATCTACATTTACTATAGGTTCAGTATAGCCAGGACAAGATTCATCATACTGTGGATTTCTTAAACATTGTTGGTTCAAGTATGCAACATCATATCCTGTACATCTAATGTCAAATAGTGCATTTGCATCACATTGGGCTTCAAAATAACCTGGACAATCCTTATCATATAATGGACTTGCAGTACATTGTTGGGTAAAATATGCGGCGGCATAACCATCACATTCGCTGTCGTAGAGGGGGTTCTTCGTACATTGTTGCGTGAAATATGCCGCCGCATAACCATCACAGCCACTATCATATAATGGATCTGCGGTACACTGTTGAGTATAATAA
>MDTA01105251.1_pt1 | contig 35541 bp, 26 predicted proteins | sample 811151 | NCBI WGS metagenome assembly MDTA01 (sample SAMN05326648, study PRJNA326480) | marine metagenome | isolation source: seawater | place: Indian Ocean: South | collected 2010
GCGAAGTGGCTATCAATAACTTAAGTTGTTTCTGGGTGAAGGTTAATGAAACTACGAGGTTTAGATTTTGTAGAGATCACTACTTCCTCCCGCAAAATAGACATACTTGGCTTCGCTTAGCATACTATATCGCGGACCAATGATGTGTTCCAATTGGCTCGGCTCGATTGTAGAGTATGCGATATTCAGATCGGTCAATGAGTCGATCATTACGAAATCGAATTGTTAGAATGTATCCAAACCAGAAATATCGTTGTTTATGTATAGATGGGAGTCTGTACCCGCGTCATAGTAGTGGGTGTAATCGACTCCATCGACATTTTTAGTGCCCTGGCTGACAAAGCTGTCGGAAATTTCAACGCTATCGTCGGACCCACCATCGATAAAGAGACGGTTTTCCCCGTCTGTCATGTCGAGAACGTCCTCGGCACTGAGTTTCAGGTTGTTTTCGCCTGAACCATCGATGTCAATACGATCCATAAATTGGATACTACCAGCGTCGAGAGAGGCCAAATCGATATCAATTCCGCTGCCCTCGAAAATCAGAGCATCTTCTCCCTCACCTCCATCGAAAGTCCGGAACCCGCTACCACTTCCTGATCCACCAATTGTAATGGTGTCGTCGCCAGCCCCTGCGTCGATAATATCGTGCCCTTCAGTAGCATCGATTATATCGTCGCCATCACCAGCATTGATAGTATCGTCTCCTTTTTCACCGTCGATAGTATCGTCTCCAGACCCTGTATTGATGATATCATCGTTTTTAGTGCCGCTTATGTCTTCGTCTGGATCGGACGCATTGACATCGACATTGAATACGTCGGAAACGGAAGATTCGCCGTCGTTAGCGGTCACTCTTATAGAAAGCGTTCCTAGGTCAGAGCTATCGGGGATCCCTGAAATGACGCCTGTGTCGGAATCTATCGATAGCCAATCAGGTAATGGATCTCCATCGTCGAGTTCAGCAGAGAAGGTCAGATTGTCGCCATCTTGATCTTGGAAATTCGAGGAGACATCTAAAGAAAATAGGTTATCCTCAATGACTGTTTGATCAGCGACTGCGGTGGATACGGTTGGAGTCGAATTCGTTGCTTCCACAGTGAAGCCGACAATATCGCTTGCAGTTTCCGATCCATCCGAAGCAGTGACTTTGACGCAAAAGGTTCCGGCATCTCCATTTTCAGGTGATCCGGAAAATTGACCGGTATTTGCATCGAATGTGAGCCAATCAGGTAGTGAGCCATCTCCAACCGTTTCACCGGATTCGTTGGTCAGTTCTGCCGAGTAGGTCAGCGAGTCGCCAAGGTCCTCGTCGGTGAAATTTCCAGTTACATCAAGGGAGAATGTGGTATCCCCTTCTATAGTCTGGTCGGCAATTGCGGATGTTACAATGGGTCCATCATTGGTATTCTCAACGTTAATTGAGAATGATCCGCTAGCTTCTTCGCCGGCCTCATCGGTAGCTGTCACGACAACGGATATACCCCCCACATCGTCGTTCTCTGGCGTGCCTGAAAGTTCACCAGTGGAGGGATCGATCGATATCCAGTCAGGTAGCGACTGACCCCCCTCAAGCTCCGCGGAGAACGTCAGCTCGTCACCCAAATCTTCATCTGTGAATGTCGATGCGGTATCGAGAGAAAAGTCCGCGTCTTCGTTGACGGATTGGTCGTCGATAGTAGCGGTAGCGACCGGCCCATCGTTGGTGTTTTCAACGTTTACCGTGAGTGTATCCGATGCGGATGCTTCCCCGTCGGATGCTTCCACCAGGACAGAGATGCTGCCAACATCGCCGTTCTCAGGAGTCCCCGACAATTCTCCCGTTTGCGGATCTATGCTCAACCAGTTCGGCAGGGGATCTCCGCCTTCTAGGGCTGCTGAAAAAGTCAGGGTATCGCCCAGATCTTTATCCTCGAAATTGGAAGCGGTTGGGAGCGAGAAGGCAGCATCCTCAGTCGCCGAGGCGTCATCGATCTGGCTAACCAGAATCGGAGCGTCGTTGGTGTTCTCGACGGTAAGGGTGAATGACTGATCGACGCTTTGCTCGCCGTCGGAAGCGGTAATTTTGAGTTCTAGATCACCGACGTTTTCGTTTCGCGGCGTTCCCATGATTTGTCCGGTTTCCGAGTCGAAAGAAAGCCAGCTTGGCAGAGGATTCCCGGCAGGTGTGGAAGCGGTATAGGTTAGGACATCATCCGCGTCCGAATCTTGGAAGTGCTCAGAAGCGTCGAAATTGAAAAGAGCATCCTCGTCTGTGGATTGATCTTCGATCGGCGTAAGGGAGGGAGCCGTGTTGGCGTGGACTACGGAAACGTTAAAGCTTTGGCTAGCTGAAGTGCCCTCGCTATCGGTGGCAGTGATGGTGATTTCATGCTCCCCAACAGCATCCTCTCTAGGAATTCCGCTGAGTTTGCCGCTCACCGGATCGATGGTAAGCCAGTTGGGAAGCTCTGCAGAATAGGTGAGGGAAACCCCGGCGTCTACGTCGACAAAAGCGTTTTCTGGCAATTCCAGGGAGAAGCTGGCGTCTGTTACGATCGACTCGCTTCCAATGTTGACCGCGACTACCGGAGCATCGTTGACCGACTCGATGGAGATGTGAACCGGTGAGCTTTCTTTGGACCAAGACTGGCCATCGAATCCCGACCAAGTGAAATCCGTGTTTCCGTTCCAGTTTACATCGGGATGAAAAGCCAACTCCTCTACCTGTTCGATATCGATTAACTGGCCGCTGGTGACCTTTGACCCGTCGAGGAAAAGCACTCCATTGTCCGGCAAGGTATCGATGCGAATCATTTCCAGATAGTCGCTGTCTTCGTCTTCAAACGAATCTTCGAACGGTTCTGGTTGAAATGCTACCACCAAGTCCTCGAAAGACTGTATTCCAACCGATGATACGGTTGCCGCTTCATTGACATCCTCAGGCCATACCGAGAGGGTCTGCTCGATTTGGTTTCCGTTCTCGTCGGTCGAGGAAATAATAATGGGGTACTTGTCTGGTTGGGCCTCGTAGTCGATGCTAACGCCGTCCTTCAATTTGAGGACATTGCCATCGATTGCGAATAGGCCTGATGCGTCCTTTTCAATTTGGTAGGTATGGTTGCCTCCGCGACCAGAATCATCGGTATCCAGTTTCCCGATCAAAGCGCCTTCGATATTCTCGGTAACCTGATTGTGGCTGAGGATCAAATGGAAGACTTCACCGCTGCCATCTTTCGTCTCAGTAATGGTGATGGCCTTGCCGGTTTCGCCGTCTTTGTCATTGATGGTTACTGTCAATCGACGTTGGCCATTGTCATCGAAGGTACTACCCGGAAGTCGAAGAATGCCGTCATTGGGATCGATCTCGATTTTCGTTTCGGGATCGTCTTGGAACTTGGCGGTGATCCGAAGGTCGTCCGAAATTTCGCCCTCGTTCAGCTGGGGAATGAATTCCCGAATATCGATCTCGATCTCATCAAAGTTGGTTGATGTCGTGTAGGGAGCCGGTCCGTTCCCCTCTCCCTGGTTCTCTTCGCTGTGGCTGGATTCTGGTAGCGGATCCTGGTCGATGGATACTGATGAATCATCTTCCATCGTCTCGAAGGATGCGGCTTGGTAGTTCTCGCGTTCTTCTCCGGACTCCTCTGGATGGGATTCCGTTTGTGGTTGAACGATTGTTGGGCCGGATTCCTGCCCTTCCTCTTCAGATTCGGGAGCGACTTGGGTGAAACCCCATTTTTGAGATTCTGACGCTAAAGCGATTACGTGTAGCGGAGCAAAGAGAATACTTCGGCAATACTGGTCGTCCGGCATGTCGTCCATGTCCACGCCATCTGTCTGCTGGACGAAGTCGTGCCAAGTTATGTTGGTTCCCTCCTTGAGTTCAAGCGATGGCTCTTGGGAAAACTCGGTGTCCAAGAAGCTCTTGAGTATGAACGATGAACCATCGTGGCAGACGATTTGGAGGTCTTTAGTCTGAGGAACCAGCTGAGCGACAATTTCAGGATTGATGATCTGGAAGATCTCCCCGGCGAAAACTTGGAGGCTTTCGCCATCCTGAAGCGAAATATGTTTAGGCCAAGACTTAGCGTCCTGCTTGAAATTAATTTCGAGGCTCATGAAGCGTTAGAGTGAGTAGTTGCGTTGGAGACTAGCGCGATTTGCCTACTCAACGGTTCGAAAGCATAGAAAATGTACCCGAAATTCGCCCTTAGAATACGATTTCATACCATCTTCAAAAAATAGTGAGCAAAATGGCGGAGGCTGAAACGGGCTGCCTGAAATATGGTATGCCACATTAGGAAACCTTTGTAGGGTCTAGCGCCTAAGAATGGCGCGGAGATTCTCCAAGCTGTTGGCTCGTAATATAGCGGAATATCGCGTCAGGCTGAGACGGTTTGCTCCGTCGATTGGGTGGCCTCTGGGGACGAGTGGATGGGGATGGCCAAATTATCGAGAGCGATCGGGAATTTGAATCGACGTATTACATCTCCCACGGAAAAACGGCCACTGCGTTTAACGATTTTGCGGACGACGAGTCCGTGGGAATCGATATCGACCGCGGTGGCGCCGGGCCAGGGAAGAAAGGATCCAGTGTTTATGATCGTGGTTTCGCCGATAGTGGAAATATCCGGTTTGTGGGTATGGCCGATGAGGAGAAATCGCGGCCCTTTCTGAAATTTCTCAACAAGCTCGATCGCCTTTTCCGGAGCCTCTCGCCAACATTGCAAAATCGTGAGGGCTCGAGTTGGGGGCCAGGCTTGGCGGAGGAAGATCTGGATCTTTCCCCAGACAGTTGGATCGTAATCTTTCACCAATGCATGCTCCTCGAGAGACGCGTCCTTAAATACCTGCAAGTAGGAATAGAGCGATTTGGACGCGATTCCACTGGCGAGACCGCGTTCCACTGCGTTTTCCAGCACCTTCTTATTCGCGCTCCATGGAGCAATGTTGTGGAAGATGGCATCGCCGTGGGTGACAAGAATGTCTCCTCCATTCAGCTCGCAGTAATGAGCGTTGGATATTCGTGGATCGTGATTTCCGGTCAGAAAAAGAGGTTCAACGTCCCATTTCTCCAGCAGATCCCGGAATTCCGTCAATGACGGAAGGGGTTTGTTTTGATGGGATGGGGAATCCTCGAATTTTTGCTCCAGCGTGTCTCCGTTGAAAATAACTTTATCCGCTTCGCGGACAAGGCTTTCCAGCGATTCCGATGCTTTGATCAAACTCGCTTTGTGGCCCCAATGGAGATCTGAGAGGATGCGTATCACTTACCGTTGCTGGGAAAAGGATTCCTGAAAATTGTTCAGACACAACTCGCGCAGCAAAAAATTCTGTGAATTGCATCGGCTGGAAATTTTAAGATCGGTGCCTGGGTGGGAATCTAAAGACGGGATGGTGAAATCCGATAACGAGACTATGCAATCCGGATCGGAAATCCAAATGATGATCAAAGCCGCGTCGGCTACGGGAGGTCTTATTCGCGACGCGGTTATGAGTTTGGGTTCTTTAGCCAGGGGCCTAGAAGATAGTAAGCCCAAGCTCGAGGATGTGATTGCCAAGATCGAGCCGCGCGATGACAACGAGCGACAACAATTGCGCAAGCTTGACGAGGATGCGAAAAACGCCTCGTATCTAGATTGATAAGAGCGTCAAGATCGCCTTCGTATTAGAGCTCTTTGACGAGGATTTTCGAGTTCCTCTTTTCACTGATATACGCTTTTCGCCGCGCCTCGGGTAACGCGTCAACATTAGCCTCTTTAAAGCCGCAAATATCTTCGAAAAAGCGAAAGCTCTGTGTAGAAAGGGCAAGGGCTTGTCTGGCGCCTGATTCCTTAATCGCTTCACAGGCGAAGTTGACGAGTCGTGTGCCGATGCCTTGCTGCTGGTGGGTGGATTGAACGAATAGAGCGTTGATTTCGGCGATACCCGGATTGCGATCGAAGTAGCTAATTAGGACGCAACCAACTAGGTTTCCGTCAATTTCGTAGAGGTGGAAATTTTCGATGTCTTTCTCGATGGAAGCGATATTCCGGTGGGCAAGCTCTTCTTTTTCGACAGAGCCGCTCGTAAGGTTGTAAATTCGGGCGAGGTCCGATCGGGTCGCTCTACGAATCTGGCGGTATTCATTGCTGTATACAAGAGTACCGACGCCATCATTAGAGAAAACTTCGCTGATAAGCCCGTCGTGTATGTTTCCGTTCAATACATGTACACGCGAAATACCTCCTTTGACGCCCGTTACCGCGTGCATCGCTTTGCTGTACAAAGCTGCTCCTTCAAGCTCGCCTAGCTTGGATTCCAATATCTCCACGGGCAGTTGCCTGACAACTTCCCCACCGATTTCTAGACCATCGTTTTCCGTTAGGAAAATCGATTTAGTGGCCTTCATCGCGAATGCCGTTTCGATAGCGAGAAGATCGCTGTTGATGCGAAGCGTGTGGCCATTCCGGTCGAAGCCGATTGGCTGGACGATGGGAATGATACCCTCTTTAATTAGGTGATTCAAAAAATCGGAATCGATGCGATCTACGCGCCCGCTCCGAAGATAGTCGATGCCTTTGATGACTCCTATTGGTTTGGACCGGACCGAATTGGTGATAGCGCATTTGAGGCCGGATTGGGTGAGGGCCTCGAGAATCTGGTGGGATGCTCGGGAGGATGCCCGAATCGCCAAGTTCAAGGTGGCCTCGTCGGTAGGGCCGGATCCATCCGAATTGCTAATCTCGATGGATCGTTCATTAGCGAGGCGGGAGAGTTGTTTCCCAATTCCGTGAACGATGACAACATTGATTTGCAGGCTTCGCAGCACGGCGATGTCTAGGAAAATGTTTGGCAGATTATCGCTCTCTATAATCGAGCCATCCAAGGATACGATAAACGTCTGTCCCAAAAATCTTGGCACGTAGTTTAGTATCCCGCGAAGGTCGGTTGGTTTGATATTGGAAATGCGTTCGTCCATGTGCCTGGCCAGTCGCAGCTCCTATTCGCCTATAGCCGTAAGGAAGGCAATCGAATTTTCACTGGCAAAATGTGTATGGACCCCCAGCCCTTCGATCGGAAATTACTATTCGGAAATTGCAGGGGAAGCGGATTTGGCGTGAATCTGCCACTGATAAATTGAAGACGCGTTGTAGAGCTTAACAGTGATAGAGGGAACGGTGAGCGGTCCTGCATCGATCGAGAAATAGATGGTTTCCAGAGAATCCGTTTGAGCAGCCGACAAGCCACTTGGCTTCTCTGAAACCCTAAGCTCGGGTAAAATTAGTAGTTCGCTCTCTTTATAGAGCGTTGTTAGATAAAATTCCGGATGATTGGCGTAGTCGCTAGGCAACTGGATGGCCAAATAATACGGATCGGTCGGAAGATAAGTTGAATGAGCGCCAACCAGCTCCAAATTTGGAAGCAAGATTGGCTTGCGTGGGAGATAGTAGACGACCTGCGAAGGGAGCTCGTTTTCAAGCGGTAGCTCTCGGGTCAACGTGAACAGTGGAGGCAAGCTCAATTCAACCGATTCGCTAGCCACTCGATCAAATGGGAGGCTGTACCATCCATACATGTTTTTGAGTTCGGCGGCTCGGGCCCTGTCCTGCATAGCTTGGCTAGGGAGGTAGGGGTCCTCAAGTTTGCGGAACGAAAATTGGACCCAGGTGTAGAACGCCATGAATCCGATGATAGCGACAACGATAGGCCACATTGGCCAAGGCTTTCGTTTTGCTGGGGAAGATCCGGATGCGCGCTGGTTAGGCTCGTTGGTCATGGTTTCGAGACTTTTCCGTATGCGTGTCTCGTCTGTCCGGAACAAGCTAAATTGGGCTATTTTTCGTTGCGCGGCCAAAACGGGAGGGTCATTTGGTAGGTTTTCCATTATGCAATACTGGAGTCAGACATATATTCCTACTTTGAAAGAGAGCCCGGCTGAAGCGGAGATCGAATCGCACAAGCTGCTGCTAAGAGCGGGTCTCGTTCGAAGAATTGGGGGGGGCTTGTATGCTTATTTGCCTTTGGGCAAACGAACCTTGGATAAAGTGGCTCAGATTTGCCGGGAGGAGATGAACGCAGCTGGGGCCATCGAATTGCTCATGCCGGCGGTATTGCCTGCGGATCAATGGAAGGCTGGGCCGCGTTGGAACGCTGTTCGGGAAGTTATGTACGAGGTTTCCAGCGCCTCAGCCCAAGCGAAAGAAAGTGAAGATGGCCCGCAATATGTGCTCGGTCCGACTCACGAGGAAATCATTACTCCATTGATCGGTTCAGAGATCTCGAGCTACCGAGACATGGGCAAGACATTCTACCAAATTCAAACGAAGTTTCGAAACGAAATTCGTCCACGCTATGGACTAATGAGGGCTCGCGAATTCATCATGAAAGACGGCTACAGTTTCGACTTGGATGACGAAAATGCCGAGGAGACCTACCGCAGGATGGCCCAGGCCTATGAGAAGTTTTTCGCCCGCTGCGGACTGAATTTCATTTCAGTGGAGGCAGATACTGGGATCATGGGTGGATCGTTTTCTCATGAGTACATGGTCCCGGCGGAAGTAGGCGACGACGATGTGGTTTATTGCGAGGAAAGCGGTTATGCTGCTAATGTCGAAAAGGCGACAAGCGGCTTGCCTCCGTCCGATTTTCAGGACGCCGCCCCAGCAGCGGAATTGGAGGAGTTCGAGACGCCAGGCGCGGTGACAATTGCAGCGCTCGCGAAAGAGCCGTATGGCATTCAGGCCGAAGATCAGTTTAAGACGCTTATCTATATCGGAGACGGGAAGCCGTTTGCTTTGGTTTTGCGAGGATGCGATGAGCTGGAAGAAGCTAAATTGGGCGCCTTGGGTTACGAATTGGTCAGGCCTGCCACGCCTTCTGAGATAGAACCGTTAATGGGAGCCAGACCAGGTAGTTTGGGATTGGTCAAAGGGACGATTGCCCAGCGAGACAAGCTCGATGGCATCTACGCGGACGAGACGATTCGCTTAGTAGGCAATGGCGTGACTGGAGCCAACAAAGATGGCTATCACATGCGAAACGTGAATGTGGAGCGGGATTTGGATATCGACTCCTTTGGGGATTTTAGGCGAGTGAAAGCGGGAGAACCGTGCCCGAATTCCGGTAAGCCGTTGAAGATAGCTCGGGCTATCGAAGTGGGTCACATATTCAAGCTGGGCACCAAGTTCAGCGAAAACGATTCATGGGGAGCGAAATACCATGACGCTAACAAGGAGACGAAACCTGCCGTGATGGGTTGTTATGGTATTGGAGTTTCTAGGACGCTTCAGGCTATCATAGAACAGTCTCGTGACGATTTTGGGATCGTGTGGCCCTGGAATGTGGCCCCTTATCACGTTGTCGTAACAGTTCTCGATCCCGATATGGATGAGGCAATGGAACTAGCGGGCCGAATCGCGGAAGCGGTCGAAACGGAAGGCGCCGACACGCTTATCGATGACCGAGACGAGCGCCCGGGAGTAAAATTCAAGGACGCTGATTTGATAGGCATACCTTTGCGGATCACGATTGGAGGAAGGGGCCTCAAGGAAGGGATCGTGGAAATGAAGTGGCGAGACTCCAAGGATGTGGCAAAAATCCCCATCGAGAAAGTGGAAAGTGTAGTGACTTCCAAGATACAGAATAGATCATCTGGATAGAAATGGTTTCATTGATCGGTGGTGGTGGGGCAACGACTCCAGAGAAGGTCGTTGAAAACGAGACAGATCTTTCCGGGGTGTGGAATGTCGTCGTGCTTAACGATCCAGTCAATCTGATGTCATATGTGACTATGGTTTTCAAGCGAGTGTTAGGAATGGAGCAAAGCCAGGCTGAGAAGCACATGCTGGAAGTGCATGAATTGGGCCGATCGGTTGTCTGGACTGGAGACCGTGAGAAAGCGGAAGCCTACCAGTATCAGTTGCAGGAGTGGCACCTGACCGCCATTTTGGAAAAGAATGAGTCGTCAGCTTGAATTTAGATTTGATCCTGAATCGGTCCGGCCATTGGTTCTCCATTTCCGCTCCTTGGTGAACGCTATAAATGACGATCTCATTGCCGAGAATGAACCTCCCACTAGCGACGAGTTAATGTCGGAGGTGTGGATCGACGATCTGCTTGAATCCCAGCGCAAGGACATCGCTGCTATCAATGAATTGTTCGATGAGAAGTTTATGGATACAGGTAGGGCCACCATCGATGAACAAGACGTGGATCTGGTCTTGCGCGGTTGCACGGCTGTTAGGCTGATCCTTCGGGGTTCGACTTTGTCCCGTTTTGAAGACGACTCTCTCGAGCGAGGAGAGGTGGAGGTGGGAAAAATTACTGCCGAGGAAGAAAATGGATACGGAGTGTATATTTTGTTGGCGAGCTTACAGGAGTTGATCATCTCTCAATTGGATCCTTGATGAGTGTAAAGGGTTCTAAATCCAAGAGCGCTACTGCAGTATCTTGCTCGATCTGCGGGAGAACGGCGCCTGCAGGAACGCGACATTGTTCCGTATCGTGCGCGCTGGCTGACCGAGTTCCGTTGGGCGACTCGGCATTGCCCGCGACTTGGGAGCTTGCTGGAGCATTGGTTTCAGCCTTTGTTCTGTTTAACCAAATACTTTTTGGCTTTATGGCCTGGGCGAAGGAGCGACAGGGAGATGAGGACCTGTCAGGCAGTTTCGGAATCGCTTCCATTGTAGTCGGAGCGGTCTGGTTGCTAGCCGCGATCCTAGCTTGGACCTTCAGCCGGCCTAAACGGCTCCCAGACTTGCTGGGACCCTTTGCGGGAATCGCTGTTGTTGGGCTAGGCTCTTCCCTGGTAGACTGGCCGAAACAGTTACCGACTCAATTCATCTTTGTCAACTTGCTGATAGCCTGGCAGTTATACCGTGGATTTGTTTGCATCTATTTGGCGTCAAAAAAGAGGGAAAAGTAGGCGGGCATTCCATTCCTATTGACCAATCATACAGTTTGCCTAGTTTGAAGGCTTCACGTGTCCTGCCGTGTTCGAGGCGTTGACTAATCGCTCTTTGCCTACCTTAATTTCACGGGAGACATGATGAGTGGAGGATGCTCAGCCGTAAACCGGACCGCAGAATTCGCTTTGATGTCGCCCACTTGAACATACCAAGGACCAAGAGCCCTTTTGGCGTACGGCACAAAGGTGGGACGCGTGAATTTCTTCCCCGCCGCTAGAGAAAATCGGGGAATCGCGTCTGAATCGATCCTGCGTTTAACGTTTGCCCTCAGCAGTCTCGGTCGCTTTTATGCCGACCATATGGACCCAAGAATCTACTATTTCCTACATGTCTTCTCAATCATCCTACTGACGGGATTCACATTCGCCATAGCGGCGAGCCCGCAAAAGGGGAAAAAGAAATTCATGGCTATAATAACCGGGATTCTGTCTTTAGTCGCCCTGGTTGCTGGAGCTGGACTCATGTCGAAAATGCACAACAACAACTGGGGCCAAGGTTGGGTGATCATAAAGATTCTGGCTTGGCTCTTTGTTTCGGGTCTGGGTGGAATGGCCTATAAGAAGTCCAAGTCTTTCGTGCAAACCGGATTGATTGTCGCGGTAGGAGTGGCTGTGTACATGGTTTATTTTCGACCCTTCTGATGTTGGGAGGGGACTCAGGGCGGTCGCTATGCGGCTTGTGGATTAGTCCTGAGGGACAGGCTTATTTAGCATGGGATAGGGGCAAAGGTCCTAGAGAATCCCAAACCGTATCCTTTGCGCCGTTTGTGTGGGCTCTAGAACGGGCGGTTGACGATCTTATTGTTGGCGCCGATGTATCCAAACTTTCTGGAGAAGCGCCATACAATCGATTAGTAAAGTTCGAAGATATTGAGGACTATAAGGATTTCGTTAAGCAAAAGGGAAGGTCGAATTCCATTGATTGGATACGCAATCTGGAACAGCAGTATCTTTTGTCGCGAGAAGAGAGACTGTATGCTGGTTTTTCGTTTAATGCGCTTCGAAGAATGCAGCTCGATATTGAGACCGCATGTTCGGAAGAAGGTGGCTTCAGTGACTCGAGGCGCCCGAACGATCGAATCATTGCCATAGGGTTGAAGCTCGGGCAAAGCATCGAGACGATTTCTTTAGATTCGTTTACGGATGAATCGGAGAGAGCGTTGCTTCAGCGTCTGAACGAGAAATTCGCAGAATGGGATCCGGATGTCGTTGAAGGGCACAACATATTCAAATTCGATCTTGATTATCTGAGAACAAGAGCCAAGCGCTTGAAAATACCCATTAATTGGGGACGTTTCGGACAAACGGCCACCTTTCGTAAAAGTCGATTGAGAGTGGCCGAACGCTGGATAGATTACCCGCGATGCGACTTGCCTGGCAGAGCGGTCGTGGATACATTTCTTTTAACACAGGTATACGACGCAACTGCGAGAGAGCTCATGTCTTACGGTCTAAAGGAAGTTGCCCGATTCCTAGGCGTAACGCCCGAAGATGGTGGTGGCCGCACCTATATTGAGGGGACGAAGATCCAAGAAGCGTTTATGGAAGACCATGATCGCTTCCTCAGCTACCTGGAAGACGACTTAAGAGAGACGGGGGGAGTCGCCGATCGCTTGTTGCCTACCTATTTTGAGCAGACGAAAGCGTTTCCGACGACCTTGCAGGAGGCGTGCCTGAGAGGAACGGCGAGCAAAGTGGATCTTGTTTTTCAGGAAAAGTATTTTCACTTGAAGGCGGCTTGCCCGATGCCAGCTGAACCTCGCCCGTACGAAGGGGCTTACACCGCGAGCTTCAAGGAAGGCGTATTCAAGCAAGTCCTGCATTTCGATGTGGCCTCTCTGTATCCCAGCATTTTGTTGATGATGGGGCGTAATCCTCATACTGATACAGAAGGAGTTTTTATTCCAACATTGCGTGGGCTTAGGGACTACAGGATGAAGTACAAAAAACTAGCCCAGGAATCGAAAGACGAGAAAATGGCGTTGGAGTACGAAGCGCGTCAAAGCAGCTTCAAGATTCTGATCAATTCGTTCTACGGGTACTTAGGTTTTTCAGGGGCTCGATTCGGGGATGCAGAGTTGGCGTCGCAAGTTGCGGCGAAAGGAAGAGAGATCCTCAAATCCTTGATAACCTATTTCGAGAGCGTCGGTTGTTCGCCGCTAGAGGCTGATACTGACGGAATTTACGTCGAAGCTAGCGAGTACTACGATAGCGCTGTTTCGCTTCTTGCGGATGCCCAATCGATTCTGCCCGAAGGAATTGAACTCGAGTACGATGGCAGATATGAATCCATGTTTTGCTACAAAGCGAAAAACTACGCATTGTACGACGGGTCGCGCGTTACGATCAGGGGATCGGCCATGCGATCTCGTGGGCTAGAACCCTTTTTGCGCTCGTTGACGCAATCGCTAATCTGGTATCTGCTCGGAGCCTCTGAGGAAGACCCAGCGGTTTTAGCTTCGGAAATGGAGTCTAAAATAAAGTCAGGCTCGTGTCCGATCGAACTATTGGCTAAATCCGAAATACTTAGCCAGAATCCCGAGGCTTATCAAAAGAAGATTGAGGCGGGAGGAAAGCCGAGGCGAGCCTCCGCAGAGGTGGCCTTGCTTTTAGGGGAAAGAGTGCGCATGGGGGATCGTGTTTCCTATTATATCGGTCCCAAAGAAAAGGGTCAGACGGCTAATTGGCAGCGAGCCCAGCCGATAGAGTGGTATGGCAATGACGGTCCTCCCTACGATCCAACTTTCTATTTGAAGAAGCTTGATGATTGGAGAAAGCGTTACGACCCCTTTCATGTTCAGTTGGGAAAAAATGGGGCTCAAAAAGAGCTTTTCTCCTGATTGTTTGGCAATTTCCGTTCCAAGAAAAAGATGATTGGCGAATTCGGATTTCCAGAAGGGTTGGTGAGCGAGCGTTTTGCGAATTTCTCGCAATCGATATTCTGATACCAGTCCAATATCGATTTCGTTTCTGCATCACCACCATGGTGTCCTGGATAGGCAACGATGCTGAGAATGCCTCCTGGAAGCAACAGAGGGAGCGAAGACTCGAGTGCTCGAATGGTAGTTTCGGCTTGTGTGATAACGGATTTTTCTCCGTTGGGCAGGTAGCCTAGGTTAAACACGATCGCGTTAGCCGAAGTTTTTACTGAAATGAAATTTTGGATACGTGAATGGCAACTATTGATAAGAGTAACTCGGTTGGACGAATCGGCTTTCGCAAGATTTCTCCGTGTGGATTCAATAGCGTCTCCCTGTATGTCAAATGCGTATACATGCCCTTGTGGACCTACTGCTTTGGCGAGCCATAATGTATCATGTCCATTGCCTGCGGTCGCGTCAATAGCGATATCGCCAAATGACAAATTCTGAAGAACGTATTGGCGGGCGATCTCGAAGGCGATCCAACGCTTGCTTGGTTTCGAGTTTTCTTTCCAAAAACGTTGAGGCGACGATTCGATAGGCAGGGCGTAGTTGGAGTAGATGTGGTCATGTAGACGTTGAGCGAAAAGAGGAATTTGCGTCGCTCCTTTGCTGCCGAAACCGTTGAAAACGAAAATTTGTTTCAGTTCCGGGTGCTGACCTACAATCGGTTTCGCTCCTGGTATAGAGGGCCTGATGCCAGAAGCGATCTCAGACCATTCCCATTGATCGTTTAGGTAGCGCTGCAGGAAAGTCTCTAGCTCTAATACGCTTTCCGGGTCGGGTGATTCATCGAGCTTGTCCCAGATGTAGGTTGCTCCCACGTGTATGGAGCCGTCGTTTCGAGGAATGAGAAAGAACCTATCGACGATTGCTGTATTAGAAAGATCGATATTCGAATTGATCTTTCCGATAACGCCTTTGGCCGGCCGAAAGGGAACGAATGATAGCCAGGGGTTTTCGTTTCCGAGCCATCCTTCAGCGAAAATCGCTATTGGGGCTCGATTTGAATTCCAGGAAACTGTTTCGGGCCCAATCTCGATGTTTGAGTAGTCGAATCGTTCGTTCTTCAGATTGCCGCGCGCTTCGAGGTCAACGTGAAGCTGCTTCAGCAAGTGAGGAATATCTAGATAGCCGCCTCCTTGAATGGCAAAAAATGGATCTGTTATCGATGGGGTCTTGATTGCCTCGCCAGTGGAATCGTTTTGAATCCAATGACTATAAGCCTCGAGTTTGGACTTCGTAGACCAAATTTCGCGGCTTTCAGGATCGCTTAATAGACGCAAAATGGTCCTAGGGAAAAATAAGTTTGTCCGAAATTGGCGTCCCAGTTTTTGGTAGGTTTCGGTGGCAAAAGGAATCTGCTCACTGGCCTCCCAAACGAGGTTCATGCGTTTGCCTCCTATCGGATTCACCAATCCAGCGGCTACATGGGAACAGTTTGATAGGTCTCGTTTGTTGACGAGCAAAGGATTCTTACCTTTTTCGATAAATGTCCAGGCTAGTAGAGTGCCCGCGAGACCTCCGCCAAAAATGATGCAATCGAATTCTCTAGCTACGCTTGCCATAGTTACAGTTGATGGGAGATAAAGGTTCCGTATCTCAGTTTCCAGATAGCAGATGCGCTGGGATCCAGCGTTAATTAATTCTCATGCCAGTCGAACGAAAACAGTTTCACCCTAACCTCTACTTGGTAGGATTTATGGGCACGGGCAAGAGCGCAGTTGGTCGAGCCGTGGCCCAGCGTCTCGATTTTCAGTTCATAGATACCGATCAAGGGATTGAAGAGAGCCAAGGGCGTAGCATTAAGGAAATCTTCGAAACGGATGGCGAAGCGGCCTTTCGAAATATGGAGAAATCCTTTGTGCAGGGTGGTCACCCGAACGACTGCTGCGTGGTTTCGTGCGGCGGTGGATTGATTGCCCAGCCAGGGATTCTGGAAATTGTTCAATCAAAAGGTCCGGTAGTGTGCCTCTTGGCATCGCCTCAAACCGTTTGGGAAAGAGTAAAAGGCAACCGGAAGCGTCCGTTACTAAATGTCGAGGATCCGCTGGCAAAAATTGAGGAGCTCCTTAAAGAGAGAGAACCGATTTACAGGAAAGCGGGAACGGAGGTGCTGACGGATGCGAGGACGATAGCGGATGTCGCGGCTCACGTAGTTCGCATCTACAAATCGGAAACTAGATCGTGGCCGCCAAAATGACCCTTCGAGGAGAGGGCAAAGAGGCGCTTCGGAAGGTGTTGAAGGAAATCGGCTTCGACGAGGTTCGGTTCGCGGAACTCGATCCGCCAATTGCCAATCGCCTCAGCGAATGGGTAGAGAAAGGCTACCACGCGGATATGGACTGGCTGGCCCGGTCAGTTGAAAAGCGAATTGATCCGAATAGAGTAATGGAGTCCGCCCATTCGATTATCATGCTGGGGACCAACTATTGGCCGTCGGATCCAGCAGCGGGCGCCCAATCCCGCTGGGCGAAATATTCCTTGTATAGAGATTATCATGACACGATAATTAGAGGTCTAAAAAAAGCCGGATCTATTTTGGAAGCCCACCTTGGATTGACGGAGAGCGACTATCGGTATTACGTGGATACAGGACCTGTCATGGAGCGAGGATGGGCAGCGGCATCTGGAATGGGATGGCAGGGGAAGAACGGAATGCTGATTTCGAAGAGACATGGCAATTGGCTATTCCTGAGCGCCATCCTACTAAAAGCGAGAATCGAAAAAGATCCACCATTGAGAAAGGGCTCGGCTGATCAATCGAATAGCCCTGAATTAGGTGCCCATTGCGGAAAATGCACGCGATGTATCAACGTATGCCCTACGGAAGCTATAGTCGAACCTGGGATAGTGGACTCCAGAAGATGCATTTCCTACCAGACAATCGAAAATAAGGGTGTAATACCGCGTTGGATTCGTCCGGGTATTGGACGAAGGATCTATGGCTGCGACATATGTTTGGATGTTTGTCCATGGAATCGGTTTGCGAAATCCGGTAGACATCTCCTGTTGGAGAGTCGATATGGCATAACAGATCTGACATTGCTGGACGTCTTAACCATGAAGATCGACAGCTTTCGTGAGATCTTTCGAAAGTCTCCGATTAAGCGTTTAAAACTGAGGGGACTGTTACGCAATGGTTGTGTAGTTGCGGGCAATCTAAACTCTGACTCAGAATGGCGCCAGAACTTATCTCCAGATTGGCGAACGCCTGTGCGAGATGCGCTGCTTGATCTTGTAGCGCACGAGGAGGCTGCCGTGCCGCCACATGCTATTTGGGCGCTGTATCGCCTATTTGGATCTTCAATCCGTGAAGATGTAAAGCCGTTGATAGAGGAAAGCGGAAATGAGCTGGCAATCGATGAATTTAGCTGGTGGGAGCGACAATCCAAGGAAGAGCCGGAATGCCCCTAGGGGGAGCTATTCAAACTCTTTGGCAAGTTTGTCGGTTAAGAATTTAGGCGCCTTGATGGGCTGTCCCAAACGATTCATGAAGGCGTGGATACTGTATCCGCTCGCGATAGATTGATCTTCTTTCAGGAGCTCGTAATCGACGCGGATTTTGGCGAACGGGCGTTCCTTGATTAACGAATTTATAGTAACCACGTCGTCGTAAGTAGCGGGTCTGCGATAGTTCATCTTAATCTCCACGACCGGCAAAAGAATGCCTGATTCCTCCAGTTTCGCGTAGGAAATTCCTCTCTCCTTTAGAAGATTGCCTCTAGCGATTTCCAGCCAAGGAAGATAGCTGGCGTGATGAACGATACCCATCATATCGGTCTCGGCATAACGAACTTCGATGCTGGTTGCACTAGATATCATGAATAGCTATTGATTGACTACGTAGTTTAATAACAGTTACGAAGAATGATTCGCGATGAGTTGAATGTCCTGTTAATCGAATAGGGTTTTGAACGCGTTATTCCAGGAAAATGACTGCGACCATTCGCGGCTTTTAACCCCCATTTTTTCTCTAACAACTGAATCCTCGATTAGTTTCGCGAGCGCCTTAACAAGAGAGGAATCATCGTCCGGAGCGACGAGAATCCCGTTTTCGCCATGGTGAACCGCGTCCTCGACCCCGCCGACCCGGTTAGCGATGATCGGCAATCCGTGCGCGGCTGCCTCCAGGTATACAAGCCCGAATCCTTCGATGCTATTTCGATAGGGGATACTAGTCATAGCGAAAATATCTGATCGCCCATATAGCTCGTGTAACCGATCATTGGTAATATCCCCATAGAACGTGATTTCGTAATCCTCCTTTTCAGCCAAGTCGCGAAGCCGGTCGCCAAACCCGTTTTTGTTTCCGGATCCGACGATTCCCAATTCCAAATTGGATTTCAAATTTTCTGGCAGCTGACCGATGGCGGCTATCAAGCGATCTTGCCCTTTCCTTGGATGGAGTCGCCCGACCGTGAGAATTCGACAGCGCTTTGTCCTCTCGCTCGTAAATGAGGCTGGGTTCTGGAAATCGGATCTCAGGGCGCCGTGGGTAATGACGGTCTTCTTCGCCGCGATTGGAAATTTTTCGGCTAGGAGATTGCTTGTGAACTCTGAAGGAACGCTGATTCGATTGGCCAATCGCAAAACGGGTTTGATGGAAGCGCGAGTTAGCGGATTTGACGAGAACGTGTTTATTTCCGACCCGTGTAGCGTGATAGCCAGTTTTTCTGGTTGAAATAGGTTAGCGAAAACTAGGGGACGTAGAGCAAGGATGGGACCTGGATCTGTAATGTATACGATTGATTCTGAGAGTCTTTTTCGCTCCCGATAGCACTCGGTCGCCATTCTGTACTGGCAGCTAATATCTTGAGAACCTCTTAGGTCGAGGCGTCGGACGTTAAAAGGGAATCGAGAATCATCGCAGGTTTGGCAGGAGGGAGCCCAAACCTCGATCTGGTTGCCCAGTTGAGATCCCGCTATCGCCATTTCTTCCGTAAAAGTGGCGATCCCACCTTTTGTCGGGGCGAATTCGTGGGTTAGAACGATTATAGGGAGGTCAATCGGCATCGCTGAAGCGTCACTCGAATTTGAGTCGGGCTTAAAGAAAGACTGTAATGGGGAGAATGGTTGAATTGGAAAGCTTCGAAATCGCTTTCGATTGCCTGAGCATCAGTCGCAGCGAGCGCCTGGGGGAGGGATACTAGTGGAGGAATGCCTGACATCCAATTTGATTATCGTTCCAATGTTTATGATTTACAAAATTGAAACACAGACCTTTGCTAGCAGCAACAATGTCAAACCAGACAACTACCGAGACTGAAATCGCAGGAGCGCGGGCATCTGGAAGCGAGGAATTGCTTCGATACACTCTGAAACGCTGCTCTCCGGAAACGCTTGAAGCGGCCTTGAAATACAGGGCGACTGGCGACGTGTCCTTGGTTCCCGTTGTCGTTTTGGGAATCGTCGAGCGTTTTTTAGACCCGGACGTAGTAGGCAAGCTGCGCAGTGGGGATGATTCTGTCCGCTTCATGGACGACCTGGGAATGGATTCGCTGACAATGATCGAAGCGATCATGATGGTTGAAGAATCATTGGGCGTTTCTATTAAAAACGAGGAACTTTTGGACCTTCGCACGCTCGGCGACTTGAAGTCGTTCATTGAGGAGAAGGTCACGGGTCACTCCAGCGGAGAATCGAGCGATTTCTACTCTATTGAGAAAGTGGCTGCTGTGATGCCGCAACAAGAGCCGTTCTTGTTTCTTGAGCAGGCCAATTTGTCGGGTCCTTCTGCTGAAGGGAAATACACGATTTCGGGTAATGAAGCGTTTTTAGAAGGCCATTTTAAAGGGAATCCTGTTTTTCCTGCATCGATCATGCTTGAAGCGCTTGGCCAATTGGCAGTTTTCGCGCTACTCAAAAATCCGCCGGAAGAAATCGAGTCAGCTATCGATATGACGGAGGTCTACTTTACAGGTGTTGATGGTGTTCGGTGCCACCGCGTTTGCCGACCTGGTGAAGTCCTGGATTTGAGCATAAGAGTGAAGCGCGTGCGTGAGCCTTTGGCAGTTTTTTCAGGGCAGATTTCAGTCGGAGGAGAAAAGGCGGTCGTCGCTGAGGAGATAACGCTAGCATTTAAGCCTGTCGATCAGCAATCGAATGGCGCCGGTCCCAATATCAACGGTGTGGGTGGTCACGGCTCAGTAGATTCTTCGAGAAACGGAAACCGCTGATTGGTTTACCAGTCCTGTTTCCTATGGGGCGCCTTGGATCTGGTTGAGGGATCTGCCCAGGTCGCTAGGATGGAATTCTAGACTTGGATTTGTCGGGCATTTTTCAATGCTTTGAGCGGATGGGCCTTTGCTCGTTTAGCGCTTCATGGAACGAAAACGCGTATTCATCACAGGATTAGGTATCGTAAGCGGAATAGGCAACGATCTCAAGAGCGTTGCCGCAAGCCTTCGTTCGCTCGAGCATGGTTTCAGCGTTTTTCCTGCGTATTCTCCTTATGAGGACGATGATAGTGGAGCGGTAAAATTGGTTTCCTCTCCTGGTGGATTCGAGGTCGATTCGCTTGATTTTGAAGATTGGACTTATCCCTCGGAGTACCGAATACGCCGAGAAGAGCTCCGTGGCCTGGCGCCGCATGGTCTTTATGCCTACTGCGCTATGAAGCAGGCGATAGGGGATGCCTCATTGGACGAAGACGAAGTGTCCAACATCACTACGGGTATCTACACGGCTTCCGGTGGATCGACTCGGATGATTTACAGCAATATTCAGCGAATGCGGGAATTAGGTCCGATGCGCTGTTCGCCTACGGGTATTGTATCCTCGATCTCGGGCACTCTCAGTTTTAACTTAGTCGCCATTTTCAAAATCTTGGGGAATTCGAGCGGATTTTCATCCGCTTGCGCGTCTTCTGGGCACGCGCTGGGATTCGCTTACGATGACATTGCTTTGGGGCGTCAGGACCGAATGTTCGTTGCGGCAGGTGAAGATGTTAATTATGAAAGTGTCGTTCCCTTTACTGGAATGCGGGCGTTGTCTTTAGAGCGAGATCCGGGGAGGGCATCTTGCCCATTCGATAAATCTCGCAATGGATTCGTGAGCGCTGGAGGGGCGGCTGTATTAGTATTGGAAAGCGAAGACGAAGTTGCGAGAAGGGGGTCAACTCCCTATGCAGAGCTTGCTGGTTGGGGCCAAGCGAGCGATGGCCATAATGTCGCGATTTCCCATCCTGAAGGCCGGGGATTGGTCAGGGCGATGGAGCTTGCCTTCAGTTCGGCGGATGTGAAACCGAATGACATCGATTATATCAATGCTCATGCTACATCGACGATTATTGGCGACGCGAGTGAAGGCAAAGCGATCCAGGAAGTTTTTGGCGAGGCTCGCGGGCTTCCAAAAATAAGTAGCACCAAAGCCATTACTGGGCACGGCTTGAGTTTGGCCAGCGCTATGGAAGGAGCGATTGTTTCCCTGGCGATGAAGGAAGGATTCACTCCTGGTTCGGCTCATATCGAAGAACTCGACCCCGTTTTTGGAGATCTCAATATCATTAGAGATACGGAAATGGTAAGCCCAGAGTGCGCGTTGAGCAATAGCAGCGGTTTTGGCGGAGCGAACGTAGCCCTCGTATTCAAAAAACCATGATTTCGAAAAGCTAGATTGCGGTTAGCCGCTCTTTTAGCAATGTTCTCCTCGTTTTCGATTCGCTATTGCGTACAGCCATAGCAAACGCGGCAGGATCCCCTATGATGATCGCCTTTTTGCGTCCGCGAGTTACAGCTGTGTAAATCAGGTTTCGTTGGAGCATCATAAAGTGGGCCTTAAGTAAGGGTATTATCACTACTGGATACTCGCTGCCCTGGGATTTATGTATGCTGACAGCGTAGGCGAGTGCCAAATCCAGCAAATCCGTCTTTTGATATTGGATGATACGCCTATCGAAATCGACACAGAGGGACCCGTCTTCTGGTTGCGCGGATTCGATGATTCCAATATCGCCATTGAATACGCCGAGATCGTAGTTGTTGCGATTCTGGATGACCTTATCGCCTACTTTTAATTCCGATCCTCCAAATCTAATCAATGATGTTTGTCGATTGATTTTGGATTGAAGAATTGTATTCAGATTCCCAACTCCTGATTCGCCGCGATGCATAGGCGTCAAAACTTGACTTTGGCTTACCGGGTCTAGCGATAGGGCGCTTCCAACGAACTGCTCGCATACTTCCACAACTTTTGCAGCGCAATCCGATTGGTCGATGGCCCGAAGAAATTGAAAATCCTCGTTCGGATCTAGATGAGCCGGGGTGTCGACCGGTTCAGGTAGAGCGGCTATACCGTGGTTTATGGAATGAGCATAGCGTACGATACTGCTTTTCTTGGATTGCCGGAATATCCGGTCTAGGCGGGTTACAGACACTCGTTGGCAATTGATGACGTCTTTTAGAACATTTCCAGAACCAACTGAAGGGAGCTGATCGACGTCTCCGACGAGCAGCAAGTGGCAGCTATTTGGGATTGCCTGGCAGAGGCTCGAGGCGATTCGCGTATCCAACATGGACGACTCGTCCACAATTACGAATTGAGCGTTGAGAGGCTTTGACTCGGTCACTGTGAAAGCTCCAGCGGCGGGATCGAATTTCAGCAACCTATGAATGGTTTGAGCAAAGGCTCTGGCCGATTCGCCTAGTCGTTGGGCAGCCCTGCCGGTTGGAGCGGCCAATACCGGATTCACCTTTTTCGCTTTCAGAATGCTGACAATAGCTCGCAGGATAGTCGTTTTTCCAGTTCCTGGCCCTCCCGTAATCACCGAAATCTTGTTGTTGAGGGCAGTTCGAATGGCTTCTTTTTGTTGATCGGCGAAATCGAAACCCGCTTTTTCTTCCGCCCATTCAATCGCCCGTTCGGTTTTGATAGAAGGCAACTCGCTACCGCTTTCTAGGAGCCGCTGAACTGCCCTGGCAATCCGTGTCTCGGCTGAGTTCGTATAGGGCAATTGGCAGTAAGGCTCCCCGGCACGAAGCTCAATGCAATCCAATGATCGACTTTCAATTACCCGCTTTATACCCGTGATCGCGGTGGCTTCATCGATTTCCAATTTTTCAGCGACAAATGTCGCAAGTTCTGCTCGAGGCCAGGCGGTGTGCCCGTCGTCTTGGATCTCGTGCATCACAAATTCGATTCCAGCATCGACACGCCTTTCACTCTCGTTGCCGAGTCCCATATTCAAGGCGATCCGATCGCATGTTTTGAAGCCAATGCCTCGTATGTCACGAGCGAGCCGGAAAGGATTCTCCTTAATCAGATCGATGGCGACGAATCCCAGCTCTTTGTGGATCTTCAGAGTTTGCGTGGGAGTGACTCCGTAGGGGGTGAGAAATAGCGATAAATCTCGGATATGGCTTTGCTCATCCCAAGCTTCTTTGATTGCCTTTGCGCGCTGTCTCCCGATTCCCCCAACCTCCTGCAATTTGGCAGACTCTTCGGAGATGATTTTCAAAGTGGATTCGCCAAATCGGTCGACAATCCTATCCGCTAGCCCTTTGGAAACCCCTTTTACAAGCCCGCTTCCTAGGTATTTGCGAATCCCGTACACGCTAGCCGGCAACGCTGAATCGAATTGGAGGGCTTTAAACTGAGCGCCGTGAACCGGGTGCTTAGACCAGTTGCCGCGAAGTCTCAGCGTTTCCCCGCATTGAACGCCGGGAAGCTTTCCAACTACGGTAACCGATTCTTTGGAATTCTCCGGTCGAAGATCGCCAATCAGGAAACCGTCATCTTCATTTGAATACTTGATACGTTCGAGCACGCCGCGAAGGCTGTCGCTGGCAGGTTGGCTGGGCACAAGTCAATCGAATATCGATTTCATGAGCTCTGGCAAGCCATCGAAAACGCAATCGGCGTTCGCTGCAACAAGCTCCTCTTTAGAATGCGAGCCTGTCGCGACGCAGAAGCTCTTCATTCCCACACATTTCGCGGACTCTATATCGAAAGGGGAGTCGCCTATGAGAATGGACTCGCTCGAACATGAATTCAGCTGTTGTAGAGCGTATTTCGAGAGTTCCGGTTGAGGCTTGCGAAACTCCGTGTCGCCAGCACCAAGAATCAGGGAAAAGGACTCGTGTAATTCGAGCGAACGCATTATGTTTCGCGTAGGGTCTCCGCTCTTGTTCGTGAATACAGCCAACTTGAAATTGCGACGACCCAGTTCCTCGATAAGCTCTCTGGCTCCATCTAGTAGTCGGACGCCTTCTAAATGGATTTCGTCAAACCTTTTGGTCCAATGCTTTTTGGCTGCCTCGACAGAATCTTCGTCAAAAAAGCTCTTAATCGTTACTGGCATGGACCCGCCAACCGCGCGCTTCACCTCGTCATAGGTAGGAGGGGTTTTGCCCAGAGCTTTTGCTGCGTATTCGTAGCAGCGGAAAATGGTTTCGAAATGATCGACGAGTGTTCCGTCCATGTCGAAGAGCACGGTAGAAATCCCTGTAAGGCTGGCTTGGTTTGGAAATTGGTTCACTAGTGCATGTTGCATCGGGTGTAATTTAAGCCGTTGCAACGAAATTCCCTAGATCGCGAGAGCGGCAAATATCTGAAAGCATCAGAGAATTAGACGGTCGAATTCCAAGCGGGAAGTCTTTGTTTGGTGGCTGCTACCTTTGTCCTGTGAATAACTTGCGAGTAATTTGGTAAATTGCGCATTCAGAAGGGGTTTAAACCGGGTAGTTGTAACTTAGCCGTGGCATAGATCCAATCAATTGGGCTTCGAGTTGTAAAAAATTCTCAGATGGTGAATTGAAACCCCAGCGACAATCTCCACGTTGGTAGCAGCGTTAGCTATTGGACCTGGTGGCCAAGTGACAAGAGCCTCCAATGGTGGTCAAAAATCGATATTTTGATTTTAACCATATTATATTCAGCAACTTATAATATACCAGCATGAGAATCTAGTGATGACTCACCTAGAACTGAGCAAATTGTTGAGGATATCCCCCAGAATCCTTGACAGCAGAGGATGAATCCGGTGACACGAACTAGGGTACCAGGGAGGATCTTTTTTACAAATCGAAGATATAGATGCTGAAAATTTCCCGGAATAGTCGCGAAATCCGCTCGATAAGTGGCGGGAGTGTTAGTTCTTGTGAAGAATTCATTCCATTAGCGGCATTTACGGAACAAAGCGCCTTCGATATCACGCTGCTATCGGTTATTAAGGTATGAGAATTGGCATCGTAGGTTCTGGGGCTGTGGGACTTTACTATGGCGCCAGATTGCAGCGCTCAGGACAGGATGTTCAGTTTCTTCTAAGGAGCGATTATCACGCGATTATGCGCAGTGGAATCCGTGTAAGGGCTTCGGACACCAGTTTTCAAGTCGGGGAAGTTAACGGATTCTTGGCTCCAGAAGAGATAGGCGAGGTGGATCTGATTATCGTTAGTGTGAAGTCCATTTCGAATCAGGATTTACCCAACTTACTGACGCCAATGCTCAAGACGGGAACGATTATTGCGACATTCCAAAACGGGCTAGGGAACTACGAATTTTTGAAGTCGGCATTTCCGAAAAATCCTATTCTGGTCGGGGCTTGTTTCGTGTGCCTAAATCGAGTGGCCCCGGGCGTGGTAGAAAACTACTATCTAGGATCCGTTGTCTTGGGCGGTGATAAACTCGAGAGGGAAGCTTTCTCTAGTTCAGTTGCGGCTATAATGGAATCGGCTCGAATCCGATGCCGTGTGTCGGAGGATCTGCATCAGTTGCTTTGGGAGAAGCTCCTTTGGAATGTCCCGTTTAATGGTCTAGCTATTGCGGCTGGCGAAATCTCTACGGATCTAATTCTGTCTAGCGATGCCTTGCGCAATCTAGCTCGGGGATTGATGGAGGAAATCGTTTTGGGCGCGAAATCTCAGGGATTGGAAGTCGAAATAGAACTGATCGATCACCTCATCCAAGAAACGAGGTCAATGGGAGCGTACCGACCTTCTAGCCTGGTTGATTTTGTCGAGGGCAAGCCGGTGGAGCTAGAATCGATTTGGGGTGAGCCATTAAGGAGGGCGATGAGCTCTGGTGTCGAGCTGCCCAAATTGGAAACGCTTTACCGATTGCTCAAAATCCTCTGCGAACGACAGGTTTAGGTATCTTTTATTCTGTCGAGAGTGGCACGTCGTATTCAAGCAGCTCTCTAGTTTCAGGAATATCTTTAATGATCTGATTGGGCATGGGGCCCACGCCAAGATAGCGCAGATTGGGCAGGGATTTTGGAAAAGCCTCTCCATGGAAAGCGGAATCTAAAACGCTTTTCACCATGCCTGCCACATAGGCTTTCGCTTCTTTTGGAAGAGCGTTGAATGATCTGACTTCGGATATGTCCTCTTTCCAGCCTGCGTACTCCTGGTAGATGGGTCGAAGAGACTTTCGAATGGAGTCATTGCGGGGAACGCGATAGTAACGTTGGCCCTCAGGATCCTCATAGGCGACGCATATTTTAAGATTTCCGTCCCAACCATCGCCGTGGCCAAGAGCGTCGATTTTGTTGATCATTAGATCATCGTAGCCGCCATACCGTAGGGTATCCGCCTTTTCGATGGCGTCGTACCAGCCTACTTTTCTTTGTCGCCCAGTAGAGGTTCCGAATTCAAGTCGTTTCAAACGGTCGAAGAGCGGGTGCGGCTCATCCACTTGAGTGAGGAATGTGTGCGTTCCGACTTTCGTGTCGTAGGCTTTAGCAACACCGAACACGTGTATTGGCTGAATGGGGATACAAGCGGAATTGAAGAATTCTGAAGCGTAGGTATGAGATGCGGATACGTTCGGAGAGAAACCCTGTCGTTTGTCGAGCCAGTAGGCTTGGCCAAATTCGCCTACGACAAAATTTCCGCGATTGTTGGCTTTCCGAACGAGCTCGCGAACATCTTTGATGGAATTCGACAGTTTCTCCCCAGCAGACCAATAGGTATCCAGAATTTTGGCGATATTGAGTGTGAATGGGCTTTCGCCTTTGAATGGGTTAAAATCGAACTCGGATTCCGAAAATAAACCCGATTCGATCGCGTCGGCGTTAGCTCGCAATTCAGCTTCGGTAAGAGTCTTAAAGAACGATTGCCAAGCGGTCTCGGATACGCGGCACACGTGCTTGATCGTGTCGCAAGCCCGATTCAGCTTTTGCGTTAATTTGCGATCAAAGCTTTCCCGATCCGCGAGGAAATCGCCGTAGTAGATCTGGAACTGGCCCACTTCGTCGAGATAGGAAGGCGTAATTCCGCGGCCTGTGCTTCCTCGTGGCTCTTCATTAATCAAATTTACGCGGTACCATTCCCAGGCCAAGTCGAGCAGACGATGCGACAAATCTGAAACCATAGTTCGTTCGTCTATCGCCAGTCGTTCCGTGACGCGGTAGCCTTTAGCATCAACCGGAGTGAGTTCCCAATTGAACTTTCGAGGATCCGCTACAACGCCCGCGCCGATAGCGAGATGGGCGACGGACTGGTCGACGACTCCCGCGGGCAATAGGTTCAGCTTTAAACCGCCGGCTGTGTGGCCAGAGTTCGCTCCACCATTGATTTTGATGACGATTTCGACGGGATCGGTCTCTTCGCGGCTTGTCTGGAGTTCGGAAACGATTTCCGAAATTAGGCGACCTTTGCCTTCGTCGCCCATGCTGATACCGCAATCGGCTATTAAGTTGCTCCTGAAGTCGGTTAAGGCCATCGGTTTTCTAAAACAGTTTGATCGTATTTAACGGAGGAAAGCTGTCCTGACTGGGGATTCATTTCCAGCCTATAGCCAGGCGCCCGCTTTATAGTTGATCTGGGCGCAAGCTCGGGTTGAGAAGAGCCATCCTTTCAGATCGGCGCCCCTTAGCTGCGCTTGGATACCTCGATGACGTCGTGGGGCGCGGACTCTTTCATGCCAGCTGGACTGATCCTCACGAACCGGGACTTTTCTTTAAGTTCCTTCAAATCCCTAGCTCCATTGTATCCCATTCCGGCCTGTAGGCCGCCCACCATTTCGGCAAGAATATTGGCTACGGATCCTTGAACTTCTTTGAGCCCTTCGATCCCTTCAGCAGTCATCTTCCTACTGGTATCCGCTTTCTTATGCCCGTATCTAGCGGCAGAGCCCTTCTTCATGGCGCTTAAGCTGCCCATGCCTCGGTATTGCTTGTAGAGCTTGTTGTTGATTTCAACAATCTCTCCAGGAGCTTCGCGACTTCCCGCAAGAAGGCCGCCGAGCATGACGGTATCGGCAAGGGTCATCGCTTTCACGATATCCCCCGATTTCCTGATACCGCCATCCGCGATGATGCGAACGCCCTTCCTGGCAGCTCCTTTGGAGGCATGATAGAGGGCGGAAAGTTGCGGAATGCCAACACCGGCCACAACGCGGGTCGTGCAGATGGATCCTGGACCTTGGCCCACTTTAATGGCGTCGGCGCCGCGATCGGCTAAGTACTCGACACCGCTTCCGGAAGTTACATTCCCGGCGAGAATGGTCAGATCCTTGAATTCGCTTCGCAGAAGGGAAACGACATCACCGATACTTTTGGTATGCCCATGAGCTGCGGAAACGGCGATCGCATCCACTCTTTCGTTACGGAGATTGGTTACGTGCTCCAAGATAGCGTCTCGATCCAATGAACCATCCTCTTTCCAAACCGTGGAGATTGCGGCTCCGACGAGCAGCCTAAAATCGGAGTCCCTTGCGGGTTTCAGCACGCTTTGCGATTCCGACATGATACGCTCGATATCGGAAATGCTCACGAGCCCTTTCAACCGATTCGAATCGTCCACGACCAGCAATTTATTAATTCCCAAATGCTCGCTGAAGAACTTGTCAGCCACATCGATAGGGTTGGGCTTAACAACTGCTTCATTCAGGGTGAGAACCTTCGATGCAGGGTCCATCGCCTCGGCAACCTTGATATGGCTATAACGGGCCTTGACGACGCGACTTCCAAGCAAACCGGCCAATTCCCCGTTTTCCTCCGTAACTGGAAAAGTGCGGAACTTGTATCCTTTCTCTTCGATCAATTCGATGACGTCTCCGATGTAAATGTCGGGCTTGACCGTGATCGGATTAGGGAGGAGCCCGTTGATGTGGTACTTCACTCGTGTCACCTGAGACACTTGTTCCTTGTAGGGCATATTGTAGTGGATGATGCCCATGCCACCGCTGCTGGCCATAGCTATGGCCATTCCGTACTCAGTGACGGTGTCCATGTCCGATGAGATGATCGGAATGTTCAACGAGATCCGGTCCGATAGAGTAGTTTCCAAGTTGGCTTCCTTGGGCAGAATTTCGCTGTAGTTTGTCGCCAAGGAAACGTCGTCATACGTCAGAGCGGTTCCTTGATGCTGAGAAAAAAACGCCTCGGCGCTTTGATAGAAATCGTTATCGTCGAAATTCGTTGAACGCTCTCGGGCCATGATCCGGCATAGGGAGTCGGATTTTCTGAATCAAGTATTTTGAGGTGACTTGAGGAAAAAAGATGGTCATATCTAGGGCGTCTAGATTGAGTCGCAACCTATGGTTGAATTCGCGTACAAGGCCTACAGGCGGACGTTTGCCAAGGAGTATCAAACGGCCTCCCATGAACTGTCTCAGCGACCGGGCATTTTGTTAAGGCTGCGCGACGGCGATGGCAGAGTCGGCTTTGGTGAAATCGCACCTATTGAGTCTTTCGAAACGGAATCGCTCTTAGCCGCCCTTTCGCGATGCGAAGAGTTGCAAGGAAAATTTGAATACGAAGAATCCCGAGATAGCTTAAATTCGTTTCCATGTCTCCAATTCGCCACGGAGTCCGCTTATGAGATGCTCGGAGTTGGATCCGTTTCCCAATCCGTGGATGCGCCATGGCCCGTTTGCGGTCTCGTTGCCGATGCAACGGACCGTAGCCAAATAGAGGGATTGCTTGAGCAGGGGTACCGGACCATAAAGTTCAAAATTGGCAAATCCGAGTTTGCTGAGGAACGTAGAAACATAGATGCTTTCGTGGAGGATTCAGACGGAAAGATTGGCATTCGGTTGGATGCTAATGGATCTTTGGATCGAGCGAAAACAATCCAGTGGCTTGAGTACGCTAGCGACGTTCCAGTTGAGTATCTTGAACAGCCGATGGCCAAAGGCTCGGAACGAGAGATGAGTATTATCGCCAGAGATTTTCCGGCCAGATTGGCGCTAGATGAGTCGGTCTGTTTTGTCGATGATCTTAAACGCTGGAACGACTTTCATTGGGAGGGCGTGTACGTGGTGAAGCCGTCAATAGCGGGCGGGCGTCGAGCTCTCTTGGACGAGCTGCTGCGAATCCCTGACGAGCGCGTCGTATTTTCTAGTTCGCTTGAAACCCTGGTTGGGGCGTCGACAGCGATTGGACTGGCGATCGAATCGACGAAACGATCTCGAGCGCTGGCATTCGGGGTAGAAGATTTATTCCAGAATGATGGGGCCTCATTGCAGTTGGGCCCCTTCTTGCAATCGGATAGTTTGGGGTCGATAGAGGACTTTGAAGAGCTGTGGAAAACCGTTTAGAAGCTTGTTTGAGATACGCTCTTAAGGGAGATCTTTTCCCGCAGTATAGCGAGAATTGGGGTTCGCAGGTTCAACGAGCGAAGCAACTTCTGCCGGATGCTTCTGGGCAGCGTAAACGGATAGCCTTAGTAGCATCTGAGCCCGACTGGTTCTGGGCCTGTTTTTTTGCCGCTGCTCAAATGAATTGGGATATCTTTTTGTTCAATCCCCGTTGGGGAGAAAAGGAACGTAAGGAAGCCATGGATATCGCTCAACCTAATTGGAGGATTGAGGGCTCATCCGTTTCGATAGTTAGCGAAAGAGCAACGGATGAAAGGGAAGGAGGTGGCGATGATGGAGGCCTTCGAGTGATGATTCCAACAGGAGGCTCGTCAGGCCGGGTTCGATTCGCAATCCACGATTGGGGAACCCTTGCGGCCGCAGTAGACGGATTGAGAAAGCATTTCAGTTCTCCGGCGATTTCTTCGCTATGCGCATTACCTCTGTATCATGTAAGTGGATTCATGCAAACCATTCGAGCGGCCCTTACCGGGGGCAAGGTGGTCTTCGACTCGAAATTGGGATTCGAAGAGGATTGCCAAACCCTTTTTTCCACGGCTCCGGAGGATAGATTCTTATCCGTGGTGCCTGCCCAGTTGAAAGAGTTTCTCGAGAAAAAGCGAGTCTTGCGCAGTCTAGGCGGATTTCGAGCCATCTTCTGCGGAGGAGGGCCATTGTCCGGAGACTTGGCTCGGCGATCCCGCGAAGCGAGATTGCCATTGGCCCCGACCTACGGGATGACGGAAACTGCGGCCCAGGTGGCGACTCTGTTGCCGGAGGATTTTCTTAACGGAATTGACGGTCAGGGTCGTCCACTCCCTCACGCTTGTATCGAGACAAGCTGCGCCAATTCCAAATGCGATGACGTAGGAGAGATAGTGATACGCGGTTCATCACTGTTTCGAGGGTACTTTGGGGAACGCCCGCGCTGCGATGAGCCGTTTGCCACGGGCGACCAAGGGAGAATAGACAAGCAAGGGCGGATCTCAATTACGGGGCGGAAAGGAAGAACGATCATTTCCGGAGGGGAGAATATCGATCTTCAGGAGGTTGAAGAAACTTTCCTCCAAACGGGTCTGGTGAAAGACGTGGTTGCTTTCGGGATCGATGACCAAAAATGGGGCGAACGTCTATGCATCGCTTACGTCACGGCAGATCAATGCGATGGAGAAAGCGATCTAAGGTCGGCAATTGGCAAACGACTGGCGTCATTTAAACAGCCAAAATCTTGGCTCCATCTCGATCGACTACCTAAGAATAGTCTGGGGAAGATTGATTTGGCTGACCTGCTTGACCAAGTTGAGAAAGCGGCTGGGCGTGAGATCGAATAGTGAATGGATTTCCACTAAATGGTGGACCTCGCAGTATGGTATCCGCAATTTTCGCATAGACATTGTATGTTGGAGGAGGCGGTCGATTGTCGCACAACTTAGGATCTTGAAAGGTGTTGGTTCAAATATGACAAAACGAGAAATAGCGGATGTTCTGAAGGAGATCGCCACGTTGCTGGAACTGAAAGGAGAGAATCCCTTCAAAATTCGGGCGTATTCCAATGGGGCCAGAGCCCTGGAGTCCTTGGAAGAAGATCTGGATGTTTTGATCGGGGAATCCCGATTGTCTGATGTTCCCGGATTAGGAAAGGCTCTCGTGGAGAAAATAGAAACGCTTCACGAGACGGGCAGCCTGGAGTTTTACGACAATCTGAAAGAGTCTATTGATGATGGCTTAGTATCCATGCTAGAAATACCGGGTTTGGGTGCCAAGAAGATAAAGACTCTCCATGATTCTCTTGAAATTTCGTCTATCGAGGAACTTCAACAGGCCTGCGAGGAAGGCAAAATCGCTGAATTAAAAGGCTTCGGTAAAAAGTCGGAGGATAAAATCGCGGAGGGAATCCGGAACCGGGAAGCATACGGGAAGCGACATCTTTGGTGGGAAGCCCGCGAGGTTGCCCAGCCGATTCTCGATGGCTTGCTAGCCCTCCCTCAAGTTGAAATGGCATCGCATGCGGGAAGCTTTCGACGGAAGCGTGAACATGTTGGTGACTTGGACTTTATCGTTGGCTCCACGGATCCGGGACCGATCATGGATTGGTTCGTTGCTCAGGACCAAATCAAGGAAACGACAGCCAAAGGGGATACAAAAGCCAGCGTTCGTTTTGATAGCGGTTTGCAAGCGGATCTGCGGGTAGTCCCGCCTAAACAGTTTTACTTCGCTCTGCATCATTTCACGGGCTCCAAAGACCATAATGTGGAAATGAGGCAGCGGGCTCTCGAGCGCGGGCTAAGCCTAAGCGAATGGGGATTAAAGCCAGTGGAGGCTGAGAGTTTTGAAGAGGGAATTTCAGCCCAAAGCGAATCTGATATTTTCGAAGCTCTGGACTTGAGTTTTGTCCCTCCAGAATTGCGCGAGGGCCGAGGCGAAATTGATGTAGCTGAGAATGGCTTGATTCCAAATCTCGTTGAAATCGAGAACATCAAGGGGGTCTTCCACAATCACACGACTGCGAGTGATGGAAGAGCAACCTTAGCGGAAATGACTGCGGCAGCGCAGGACTATGGTTGGGAGTACTGGGGTGTCGCGGACCATTCCAAGGCGAGTTTTCAGGCAAACGGATTGGACGAAGGTCGATTGGAAGCCCAGATCGAGAGCGTCAAAGCCCTCAATGAATCCCGTGAGTTTTCAACCTTCGTCTTCTCGGGAGTCGAGTGCGATATCCTCCCGGATGGTTCTTTGGATTTGGACCAAGATCTGTTGATGCGATTAGACTATGTGGTTTCTTCGGTTCACTCATCTTTTTCGCAACCAGTTGACGAAATGACTGCTCGGCTTATCAAAGCGATCGAGCACCCGGCTACAACGATGCTCGGCCACTTGACCGGGAGGCTACTGCTTAAAAGGGACGGCTACGAAGTGGATGCTCGAAAAGTGATCGACGCAGCGATTGCCAACGATGTGATCATCGAGCTGAACGCAAACCCCTACAGGCTTGATATGGATTGGCGGCTTTGGAAGAGCGCTGCCGATAAGGGGCTCCTAACAAGTATAAATCCAGATGCTCACGCTCCCGAGCACTTTGCATTTTTGGAAGCAGGCATCAACGTTGCTCGCAAGGGCTGGTTGACGGTGGAAAATGTTATCAATACGTTGCCATTGGTGGGTGTAAAGGAAGCGCTCGCCCGAAAACGCTCTCATTTGTCAGAATGAACCTAATGGGGCAGAATGGGTGATTCTGAAAATTGGAACGGATTGCTCGTTGTATTCTAGATAAGGAGATAACTTGCCCAAGTCGTGTCTCAGTCCAATCAAAGTGTGACACGATTTGTGCCATATTGGCTTGGTTGGCCCTGTGCTCAACCGAGCGATGCTGAATAAAATTATCCTTAAAATATTATAGTTCAGTGGGTTATGATCAATAATATGAGTTGGTACAGTCTTTGCTGAGTGGGTGTCATGGGACGCGTTCTAGGAATAGACTTAGGTACTACAAATTCTTGCATGGCAGTAATGGACGGCGATGAGCCAGTGGTTGTGCCCAACGCTGAAGGGGCCCGCACAACGCCCTCCATTTTCGCTTTCACGAAATCAGGCGAGCGACTGGTTGGACAAGCGGCGAAACGCCAGGCGGTTACCAACCCGAAAAACACGATCTTCTCAGCGAAACGCTGGATTGGCCGCAAGTATTCGGAAGTTGCTTCCGAAGCAAAGGGAGTCCCTTATTCGATGGTAGAGGCAGACAATGGAGACGCTTTCATTGAGTGCCAAGTGGGGGACGAAACGGAAAAATTCGCCCCACAACAAATTTCCTCGTTCGTTCTGGCTAAGCTGAAGGCTGACGCGGAAGCTTACTTGGGAGAGACGATAACCGAAGCGGTTATTACAGTCCCGGCCTATTTTAACGACAGTCAACGCCAGGCTACCAAAGATGCCGGAAAGATCGCGGGCTTGGATGTGCTCCGCATTATCAATGAGCCGACTGCTGCATCGCTTGCCTACGGGCTCGATAAAAAGAGCGACGAAAAGATTTCGGTATTCGACTTGGGCGGAGGCACGTTCGACGTATCCATTCTCGAGATTGGAGACGGCGTATTCGAAGTTAAGGCGACCAATGGCGACACCATGCTGGGTGGCGATATCTGGGACCAAGCCATCATCGATTGGATGGTAGAAGAATTCAAGAAGGACAATGGTATCGATCTAGCAGGCGATCCAATGGCCCTTCAACGTCTGAAAGAGGAAGGGGAAAAGGCCAAAATCGCCCTGTCTTCGACAACTACTTACGATGTCAACCTCCCCTTTATCACGGCTGATGCGTCTGGACCAAAGCACCTGAATTTGCAGCTGACTCGGGCTAAGCTTGAGCAGATCACCGACGATCTTTTCGCACGGTGCCGCATTCCATTTGAGAACTGTCTTAAAGACGCTGAGCTTTCCACTTCTGAAATTAATGAGCTTGTTCTGGTGGGCGGAATGACTCGCATGCCCAAGGTGGTCGAGATCGCTGAGGAATTGGCGGGCAAAAAGCCGCACCAAGGCGTAAATCCGGACGAAGTAGTCGCCGTTGGAGCCGCTATCCAAGGAGCGGTACTGAAAGGGGACGTTCGGGATGTGTTGCTTCTGGATGTCACTCCTTTGACTCTCGGAATCGAAACGGCTGGCGGCGTATCGACCGCAATGATACCGAGAAATACGACGATTCCAGCGAAGAAGTCACAGGTATTCTCCACCTACGCCGATAATCAGCCATCTGTCGAAATCAAGGTGCTCCAAGGCGAAAGGCCTATGGCGAACGACAACAAGGTTCTCGGCGACTTCCATTTGGATGGGATTCCACCGGCTCCTAGAGGAACGCCGCAAATCGAAGTGACATTCGATATCGACGCCAACGGTATTCTCAATGTGTCCGCCAAGGATAAAGGTACTGGCAAAGATCAGAGAATAACGATCACCGGATCAGGTGGCCTTTCCGAAGAGGACATCGAAAAGATGACCAAGGAAGCCGAGCTCCATGCGGAAGAAGACAAGAAGGTGAAGGAGAGCGTCGAGAATCGCAATCAGCTAGACAGCACAATCTACCAGATGGAGAAGATGCTCAGCGAGGCTGGCGACAAGCTTCCTGAGGACAAGAAGGGCCCGATAGAGGCAGGCTTGGCGGACGCCAAGAAAGCC
>MDTA01008146.1_pt1 | contig 35514 bp, 35 predicted proteins | sample 811151 | NCBI WGS metagenome assembly MDTA01 (sample SAMN05326648, study PRJNA326480) | marine metagenome | isolation source: seawater | place: Indian Ocean: South | collected 2010
AGCTATTCTTCAATACTTAGGCAGAAAATCTGGTAAATTTTATCCGAAAAATGAACGTGAAAGATCAAATGTTGATCAATGGCTTTTTTGGCAAATGGGCGGTTTAGGACCGATGGCTGGTCAAGCACATCACTTTAGAATGTATGCTCCTCAATTTACAAAAGAAAAATTAACTTACGCAAAAAAACGGTATACAAATGAAGTCAACCGATTATATGGCGTTATGAATAAACAATTGAGAAAAAATGAATATTTAGCAGGTAGATATTCCATTGCTGATATGGCTTGTTGGGGATGGATCCTACCTTCAAAGGTATCAATGAAAATGCAAGGACAAAAACTAAAAGATTTTAAATATTTATACAAATGGTTTGAGAAGGTTGGAGCAAGACCAGCTGTTCAGAGAGGATTGGATGTGGGTAAGGCAATGAGGATGTTGGCTAAAGCATCTAAATCTGGACTATCAGAAAAAACTAAAGAAGCCAAGAAAGCCAGATCATTATTATTTAATCAAAAGGCTAGGTAAGCTATGAATGAAAAACTTGAAGATTTGATCAACCTTCTCGATATTGAGAGAATTGAAGTAAATCTTTTTAGGGGTGAAAGTCCGAGTGATCGATGGCAAAGAGTCTTCGGAGGACAAGTTATTGGTCAAGCCCTAGTTGCCGCAAATAGAACTGTTGAAAATAGAATATGCCATTCATTGCATGCATATTTTTTAAGGGCTGGTGATCCTAAAGTACCTATATTATATGAAGTCGACAGAGCTCGAGATGGAAGATCATTTACTTCAAGGAGGGTTGTAGCTGTTCAACATGGTAAAAAAATATTCAATATGTCTGCTTCTTTCCAGATTGAGGAGAGTGGACTTAGTCATCAAGAACCAATGCCTGAGGTTAAAAGCTTTAAGGACCTGCCATCAGAACATGAATTGCGAAATAAAATTATTGATAAGCTTCCAGAAGAATATAAGGACAGCTTTAACAAAGAGTGGCCTGTTGAAGTAAGACCAATTGATCCAGTTGATCTTATGAATCCAGAACCAAAAGAACCTCAAAACTACATTTGGTTCAAGGCTCGATCATCATTACCTGATGTTGTTTCTCTTCATCAATGTGTTCTTGCTTATATGTCAGATATGACGCTTCTTGATGTTTGTACAAATCCTCATGGTGTGAATTTTATGAATCCTAATCTTCACTCAGCAAGTCTTGATCATGCTATGTGGTTTCATAGACCTTTCAAAGCAGATGACTGGTTGTTGTATCATCAAGATAGCCCCTCTGCATCTGGTGCGAGGGGTTTTAATAGAGGTTCAATTTTTGATCTTAATGGAAATTTAATTGCATCAGTAGCTCAAGAAGGCTTGATTAGATTTACTGAAAATTCGAAGACTCAATAATTTGTAACATTTCCATTGCAGAATTTACTATATTTGTACCTGTTGCAAAAACAGCAGAGGCACCCTCATCAATTAAAGTCGCAAAATCCTCCTTAGGAATGACACCACCAACAATAATATGGATTTTTTCAAAACCCTTAGAATCAAGCTCTTTTCTCAATTTTGGAACCAATGTAAGGTGACCAGCTGCCAATGAAGAAGCGGCAATAATATCTACATTTAAACCTATGGCTTCGCTAGCTGCCTCAGAAGGAGTTTGAAATAATGGTCCAACATTAACATCAAAACCTATATCAGCCAGAGCACTCCCAACAACTTTTTGACCTCTATCATGGCCATCTTGTCCTAATTTAGCTATATAAACTTTTGGTTTTCTATTTTCACGAATTTCAAAATCTGTAACTTTTTTTCGAACAAGATTTATTGTTTCCGACTCAAAATTTTCTCCATAAATATCTTTAACTAAATTTATCTTTGCTTTGTGTCTTTTCCATACTTTTTCCATCGATGAAGATATTTCTCCAACAGTAGCTCCTTCTCTAGCTGCATTTATAGCAAGTTCAAGCACATTTTTATCTTTAGAAGCACCTTCAGTTAATTGGTTAAGCATATTTTCAACTTTTGAATTATTTCTCTCTTTTTTGATTTTATTTAATCTTTCAATTTGATTTTTCTTTACCATAGAATTATCTACTTTTAAAAAATCAATTTTCTCCTCTTCATTTGCCGATAATGTAAATTTATTTACTCCTACAACCGTATTTTCACCTGAGTCAATTTTTGATTGAGCCTTTGTAGCTGACTCTTCAATGCGCATTTTTGGTATTCCTTTTTCGAGAGCCTCTGTCATTCCTCCAAAACTCTCAATTTCATCCATGTGACCCAATGCTTTTTTTGCCAATTCGTATGTAAGTTTTTCAACAAAAAATGAACCTCCCCATGGATCAATAACATCTGATGTTCCTGTTTCATGCTGAATAAATAATTGAGTATTTCTAGCTATTTGAGCTGAAAAATCAGTTGGTAAAGCTATTGCTTCATCAAAGCTATTTGTATGGAGTGATTGTGTATGACCGTGAACTGCTGATAAAGCCTCTATACAAGTTCTAGTGATGTTATTAAATGGATCTTGTGATGTTAAAGAATAACCAGATGTTTGGCAATGTGTCCTTAATGCAAGTGAACGTGGATCTGATGGATTAAATTCCCTAACGATATTTGCCCAAAGCAATCTTCCTGCTCTGAGTTTGGCAACCTCCATAAAATAGTCCATACCTATAGCCCAAAAAAAAGAGAGTCTTGGTGCAAAAGCATCAATATCTAATCCAGCGTTAATACCTGCTTTTATATATTCTAAACCATCTGCAAGTGTATATGCTAATTCAAGATCGGCTGATGCTCCAGCTTCTTGCATATGATATCCAGAAATTGAAATTGAATTAAATTTCGGCATATTTTTTGATGTGTATTCAAAAATATCAGAAATTATTCTCATTGAAGGTTTTGGAGGATAAATATATGTATTTCTGACCATAAACTCCTTTAAGACATCGTTTTGTATTGTTCCCTTTAACTGATCTGGTTCAACTCCTTGCTCCTCAGCAGCAACAATATAAAGTGCCATAATAGGGATTACTGCTCCATTCATTGTCATAGATACAGACATTTTATCTAAAGGAATGTCTTCAAATAGTACTCTCATATCTAGTATAGAGTCTATAGCTACACCAGCCATACCAACATCATCTGATACGAGAGGGTTATCAGAGTCATATCCTCTATGAGTAGCTAAGTCAAAAGCTATGGATAATCCCATTTGACCTGCTTCAAGATTTCTCCTGTAAAAAGCATTGGACTCTTCTGCAGTTGAAAAACCAGCATATTGTCTTATGGTCCAAGGTTTACTTGCATACATAGTGGGGTAGGGACCTCGAACGAATGGATCGATACCTGGGTAGGTGTGTTGGTGATTAAGATTTTTTATATCATCGTTGGTATAAAAAGATTTTAATTTAATACCTTCAGGAGTAACAAATATATTTTTTCTTGCTTCGAAATTATTTGAATTATTATCATCTTCAAAGTCAAGCTGGATATCTTCTATCTTTTTAAATTTATCAGTCATAGCTTTTAAAAGCTTTCATAAGGTTTTGTATTAATTTCTTTTATTATTTTATCAGGATATAAATTTACCCCAATTCTTGTCAAACTTTTGTCATCAAGCATTTTTTTCTTTTTTGTTTTATTTTCTGTGAGTTTATTAATAAATTTGTTATCTTCAAGCAAACTAAGTATTCCTCCCTTTTTTTCAACAGATTTAATAAATTCAAATGATTTATTAGCAATAGACTTTGTTATACTCTCAATATAGAAAGAGCCACCAGCAGCATCTTGAATTTTACCAATATTTGACTCTTCTTGAAGAATGATTTGAGTGTTTCTTGCTAGCCTTCTAACAAATTCCGGCGCTTGACCTAGAGGATTTGTTATATGATGACATGTCAATCTATCTACATTTGCAACAGCTGCCGATAGCGCAGCATTTGTAATTCTTAATTGATTAACCCAAGGACTTTCTTTAAATATAATACCCTCATCAGTTCGAGCGTTAATTTGAAAATTAGCTTTGATAGAAAAATGCTTATAAAGATTATTTATGATAACTCTAAAGGATCTAATTTTAGCTATATTTAAGAAAAAATCAGTATTAAGACTAATAGTAAAGTTTAAATGTGTATTGTCATTAATTAAATTATTTCTCACCATCTCAATAAAACTTAGACAAATTAGACCTATTTCTTGATTTAATGATGAACCCAAACTATTCCATATGGAGCCATCAAAACTTAATACATTAATGCTATGATCTTTATTTTCTGTAATAGTTTTAATAAAATTATTAATCAGCTCACTATAAGCAAATTTATTATTTTCTCTGTATTTAATGAAGCTTAAAGCAAAAGTATCAATCTCTAAACCCGCTAAAGCAGTTTTATTATTTTTTAACTCCCAATTTTTGATCAGATTCATAAATTTAATAAATCCTTCTATTGGATTCTCTGTGTCTCTATAAAATATTGGAGCTATTGAAAGATCAATATTCTGCAATATATCTTCACTATCCTTTTCATTAATATATTTGATTTCAATTGATGAAGCTCCTCTCTCTAATTCATTAAGAATTCTTGAATTATATAATTTAATGTCATTTGATGGATCAACCATTGAACAAATATGCCAAGGACGGTATTCATTTGTATTTTCTTTAAGACCCCTTGCATATGAATGGTCTATAGTAGTTATATCTTTTTCAGTATAGAGAACTTTTTTTTCTAAACTTTCATCAAAATTTTTTTTCAATCCTTCAATTGTATTTCCTTTTAATGATTGATTAGCTATACTTTCCCAATCTTCAAAATTTTTTTTCCCAGTTTCTAAATATTTTAGATAGTCATTTTTCATTTATTTTTGATACTACAATATTATTTTATCCAAAAGAAAATAATTACAATTTATAGAAATTGTTTATATAAAATACTATTTTAATATTCAACAGAGGAAATAAATTGAGATCAAAATTAGCCAATCCAGGTGTTTTAGAAAGATTAATAAAATTACTTTCCCCATGGTTTTGTGGGGCTTTTATATTTTCACTAATTATAGGTTTATGGTTTGCAATAATAAATTCGCCACCAGATTATCTTCAAGGTGAAACGGTAAGGATTATGTATATCCATGTTCCATCAGCATGGATGGCTCTTTTTGTATATTCCTCTATAGCTGCGGCAAGTCTTATCGGTTTGATTAATGGTCATATTGTTGCTTTTATATATGCTAAATCAGTTGCACCTATAGGTGCAGTTTTTACCTTAATTTGTTTGGTTACAGGTTCATTGTGGGGAAAACCTATGTGGGGTACTTGGTGGGTATGGGATGCAAGACTCACATCAATGTTTATTTTAATGTTTATCTATTTAGGATATATAATTATATCAAAATCTTTTAGTGATCCTGTAAAAGGAGATAAGATTTCATCAATTTTTGCCCTTATTGGTTTCATAAATATTCCAATTATAAAGTTCTCAGTTGATATTTGGTCTACTCTTCACCAAACTGCGACAATTTCTAAAATTGATACACCTTCAATTCATATAGATATGATAATACCACTTTTAATTATGTTCATTTCATTTGTTTTTTTGTTCTTGTATATCTTTTCGATAAGGTTTTTTAGCGAGTTAAACCTAAGACGTTATGTAACATATACTTTAAGCATAAAATAGATATTGTTATACTATGTTTTCTAATCATATAACATATGTAATTCTTGCTTACATTTTTGCATTTTTTTCTATTTTGGTTTTATTTTTATCTTCAATTTTAATTTCAAAAAAAAATTCAAAGTTAATCAAAAAATATAAGAAAAAAAATGATTAAAAGAAAAAAAAGAATTTATTTAATCTGTTTGTTATTTATTACAATAGCTGTCTCTGTATACTTAATTTTATGGGCTCTTCGAGATAATATAGTTTTTTTCTACTCTCCCTCAGAAATACATCAAAAAAAAATATATGAAGAGATTAATGAAAGTTCTAAACTTAGAGTAGGGGGGATGGTAAAAGAATTTTCTATACAACAGCTAAATGATGGATCTATAAACTTTATCATAACGGATTTTAATAAAGAAATGTTAGTTATGTATAAAGGGATAATTCCTGATTTATTTAGAGAGCAACAAGGGGTTATTGCTGAAGGATCGATAAACAATGAAGGAATTTTTATTGCTAATTCAATTTTAGCGAAGCATGATGAAAATTATATGCCACCTGAAGTTCAAGATACTCTTTTTAAAAATTATGGAGATTAATGTTGCTTACTCAATTAGGTAATTTCTTTATTGCTCTTGCTTTATCAGCTTCTTTTATTCAATTATGCACAGTGATTTTTAAAAGAGGCTACATTAGATTTGCCTCAATTATTTCTTATATGACAGTTATTCATTTTTTTTCAATCTCAATAGCATTTTTGGTTTTAATATATGGCTTTATTGTATCTGATTTTTCAATTCAAAATGTACTTGAAAATAGTCATACATTGAAGCCTATGATCTATAAAATTTCAGGTTCATGGGGAAGTCATGAGGGTTCAATGCTACTTTGGTGTTGGGTAATGGCTTTCTATGGTTTTTTAATATCTGTTTATAAACAACGACTTAGTATAGAAATTAAAAGCTTAGTATTAATATTTCAAGGTTTTTTATCATTCGGTTTTGTTTTTTATTTATACTTTTTATCTAATCCTTTAAAGGCTAGCGAAGTAATTTCTCAAGAGGGATATGGTCTTAACCCTTTACTTCAAGACCCTGGGTTGGCATTTCATCCTCCTTTTTTGTATTTGGGATATGTTGGCCTATCTATTGTTTGGTCCTTTGCTCTTGCTGGCCTCATCAAAAATTCAATTAATAAAAATTGGGCGCGAAGCATTAGGATCTGGGCTTTAACTTCATGGATTTTCTTAACAGCAGGTATTTCCCTAGGTTCTTGGTGGGCTTATTATGAGTTAGGGTGGGGAGGTTATTGGTTCTGGGATCCAGTTGAAAATGTATCCTTAATACCATGGATAATTGCTACTGCTTTATTACATAATTTATTAGCTTTAGAAAAGAAAGAAATATTAATTAATTGGAGTGTTTTGCTCTCATTACTGGGTTTTATTTTATCAATAATTGGAACATTTATTGTAAGATCAGGGTTAATTACCTCTGTTCATGCTTTTGCATCAGATCCAACTAGAGGTATATTTATCATTTTATTATTATTTATTGTAACATTATTAAGTTTATCAATTTATGCAAAAAACTATATAAAACAGCCAAACATTGAATTAAATTTCTTTAGTAAAGAGACATTTTTAATTATTAATAATCTGCTATTGTCTGTCATTGCTTTTACAGTTTTTCTTGGAACAATATATCCTCTGATTGTTGAAACTATAAATAATAATAGAATTTCAGTTGGTCCACCTTTTTATAATATAACCGTTATTCCTTTTGCTATTTTACTTGCCTTTTTTTCTGCTCTAGGACCAATTTTAGCTTGGCACAAAAACCGTGTTAAAGAATTATTATTGAATATATCTCTTCCACTAAGTGTGGCGCTAATATTTACATTTAGCGCTATTCTGTATCTTAAAAATTTTTCATTAATTTTTATTCTAGGTCTCTTTATTGGATTATGGCTTCTTTTTTGTAGTTTGATGAATCTTGTATTTGTTAGATTTAAAGGCTTAAACAGTTGGGCCTCATGTTGTGCCCATTCTGGATTTGCAATTTTAATATTGGGAGTTACTTTTTCTAGTTCTTATCAAAAGGAATATGAAGGTTTAATTCAAATCAATAATAATATTAATTTTTCCGGCTACACTATAAAATTTGAAAACCTTAAAGAAGAAGTTGTTGAAAATTATTTAACCATTCGGGGGAAGTTTAACCTTTCAAATGGAAATAAAGAATTTTTTCTTTATCCAGAAAAAAGGTTTTACCCAATAGAGCAGTCGCAAACAACTGAAGCTGCAATTATTACCCAAAGATTATCTCAATTTTATCTTGTCATGGGCGATAAAATAAATGAAGAAACATGGGTGATAAGAATATGGTATAAACCACTTATCATGCTTATTTGGGTTGGAGGATTATTTATGGGTTTAGGTGGATTACTTTCACTATTAAAAAGAATTGAGAATAGGCAGTTAAAAAAGATTTCTTTTTTTATCATTATTTCAATCATATCAAGCAATATTTTCGCAAAAAATAATACTTCTTCTTATGAAAATAGAGTAACTGATTTAAGCCTTCAAATAAGATGCATGGTTTGTCAATCACAGACTATTGATGACTCTGACGCACCACTAGCAAAAGACCTTAAGCAATTAGTGAGAAAAATGGTTTATGAAGGTAAGAGTGATGACGAAATCTTTAAATTTCTGAGTGATAAATATGGTGATTATATTTTAATGAAACCAAGATTTAATCTTAACAATTTATTGCTTTGGATTGGACCATTTTTAGTTTTTTTGGTAGGGGTTTTTAAAATATTTAAAGTTTTTAAAATAAGTTTTAAATCTAGTTGAATGACAGTATTTGTTAAAAATTTATCTTATTTCCGATCAGAAAGAAAAATTTTTGAAGATATAAATTTTTCATTAAAAAGTGGAGAAATTTTAGTAATTTCTGGAACAAATGGTTCAGGAAAAACCACTCTACTAAGAGCAATTTCAGGATTAAATTCCTCATTTTTAGGAGAAATAAATATTAATCAAAAAGATATTTTTCTTTTAGGTCATAATATTGGTATTAAACCCAACTTAACAGTTGGTGAAGATTTAGAGTTCTGGTCAAATTTCTATAATAAAGAGCATGATAGTGAAACTTTAAAAAACTTAAATATTGAGTCGAAAATACATTTACTATGTCGTTATTTATCACAAGGCCAAAAACAAAAACTAGCATTAACAAGATTATTTTGCGCAAAAAAAAGGATTTGGCTTTTGGACGAACCATTTTCATTTCTTGACGAAGAAACATGTAATTTTCTATTAAAAAAAATAAAAAATCATTGTGAAAATGATGGGATAACAATTGTAGTTTCTCATTTAAATCTTATTCAAAACCCAAATCAATCAATTGTTTTAGGAGATTTGTTTTGAGAATTTATAAATTAATTTTTCTTCGAGAATTAACAAAAGTTTTTTCATATAAAGCGAGTTATATTTTTAGTTTAATGTTTTATTGTTCAATTATTTTTCTTATTTCAGTTGGGTTACAAGGACAAAATAATATTCTTTCAAACATTGCTCCAAGTTTGATTTGGATATCCATAGTATTAGTATTATTTTTGACTTTTGATGATATTTTTTATGATGATTATTATGACGGTACATTAGATATTTACCTTATTGAAGATATTACTTTATATGGCTTTTCTCTTATAAAATCTTTTTCACATTGGATATCAAATTGTCTGCCTATGATAATTGTTACTCCTATTATTGGAATTTTTGTTAATCTTGATACAGATATTATACTGCCAATTATTTTTACTTTGATTATTGGAACTCCTGCATTGAGTTTTATTGGCTGTATGGGATCGAGTCTAATCTTATCTACTAAAATTCATGGTTTAATCATGCCTATTATTGTTTTGCCATTATTTTTACCAATTATAATTTTTGGAATAGGTGCATTAAATGTTGTAATTTTTAATGGATTTGAAGATTTATATATAAGACAGATTGCGTTTTTGGCCGGAATAAGTGGTCTTTCTGTCGCTTTATGCCCAATTGCTTCATCTTACATAATAAAAGCAAACTACGACTGAATTTTATTCATCATCAGGTATGAATTTTAATGCAAGGCCATTTATACAATATCGTAATCCAGTAGGTTGAGGGCCGTCATTAAATACATGTCCTAGATGTTCACCTTCTTTAGAAATCACTTCAGTTCTTATCATTCCGTGAGATTTATCTTCTTTTAGTATAATATTATTATGGTTTGCTTCAAAAAAACTAGGCCAGCCAGTACCAGACTCAAATTTGTGTTCGGATCTAAAAACAGGTAATTCCTTATCTGCAGTAACATAAACTCCTTTTCTTTTTTCATGAAGTAGCTCACTAGTGCCTGGGATCTCTGTTCCACAAGAATATAAAATTTTTTTTTGTTCTTCTGATAATCTATTATTCATTTTTCTATCCATTAAATATTTTAATATCTTTACATTGATATGTAAAATAGGCATTTTAAAATAATTATTTGGAGAGGTGGCCGAGTGGTCGAAGGCGCTCCCCTGCTAAGGGAGTATACGGGCAACCGTATCGAGGGTTCGAATCCCTCTCTCTCCGCCATAAGTTTATATAGTTGTATCAGTTTTTGATTTTTATAGGTGGGTTATGAAATATTTATTAGTATTAATTACAATATTTATTATTAGCTGTGCAGACTCATCACAAGAAACTAAAGACTTTAGTATTGAGAAAAAAGGGTACATTAAATCTGCAGATTTTAATCAAAATAAAAATGTCTATTTTGGAGATCTTCATGTCCATACTAAACATTCCTTTGATGCTTTTATTTTTGGTACTACAAACTCTCCTGACGATGCATATAAATTCGCTAAAGGTGGTATCATTCAACATCCTCTTGGTTTCGATATGAAGTTAAGGCAACCCCTTGATTTTTACGCTGTAACAGATCATGGTTTTTTTATGGGGATGATGCCTGCTTGGGCTGATCCTGAAACTAAAGCCGGAAAACATCCTGCAGTGAAAGTTCTTCATAATGTTAATAGAAAAGAAAATTTAACTCCAGAAAGCTCACCTGAAAGACTTTATTTTTTTCGAGAATTAATTCGAAGTGGAGCTTTTGCTGAATTAGGGAGTATATTGTCTCAATTAAGAGCATATCTTACAAATAACAACTCAATAGCTATTGATGTTTTTGATTATGATACTCATAAATCTGCATGGTTTGATGTTGCTAGTGCCGCTGAAAGACATAATGAACCTGGAAAATTTACTACATTTATTGGTTATGAATATACCGCATCAACAAGCGGAATGGGTAATCTTCATAGAAATGTTATCTTCGGTTCGTCAAAAGTTCCTATCAGACCATTTTCCAGAATTGATTCTCTTAATCCAGAGGATTTATGGAATACAATGGATAAATGGCGTGATAAGGGTATTGACTCAATAGCTATACCTCATAATAGCAATGGTTCAAATGGAAGGATGTTTGAAATTCATCAAGCTAATGGTGCGCCGATAGACACCCAATATATTAACCAAAGAGTGAGAAATGAGCCTATTGTAGAAATCACACAGGTTAAAGGGACTTCTGAAACACACCCATTGCTCTCACCAAATGATGAATGGGCTGATTTTGAAATTATGAGCACTAGAGTGGGTAGTGTTCCTCCAACCTATAGTAGACCTGACGGGAGTTATGTTAGAGATGCTTTGTTAAAGGGCTTAATGTTGGAGCAATTCTTTGGAAGCAATCCCTATAACTTTGGTTTCATAGGATCAAGCGATACGCATACTGGTGCATCATCACTTGACGAAAGAAACTTTTTTTCAAAAGTTGGCATTTTGGATGGTACACCTGTTGGTAGAGGTTCAATACCAATAACAGAGGAACAATTAGAAATGATCAATAACCTTCCTGACGGACAAAGGGATGTTTATAATTACGAAGAGTTTGATGGTGAAAAGTATATGAGGGCCGGTTTTGATGAGTGGGGAGCTTCAGGTTTATCAGCTGTTTGGGCTGAAGAGAATACACGCGAAGCAATATTCTCTGCATTAAAAAGAAAAGAAACATACGCTACCTCTGGTAATAGAATTCTTTTAAGGTTTTTTGGTGGTTTAAATCTTAGCAGCATTAATCTTAATTCACCTAATTTAATAAGTGAACTTTACAAAAACAGCATACCAATGGGAGGTAATATAATTAATACTGATAATAGTATTCCCAATTTTATAATTTGGGCAAAGAAGGGTATTAATGGAGCAAATTTACAAAGAATTCAAATAGTAAAAGGTTGGATAGACAAAAGAACCGCTGAACCCTTTGAGAGAATATTTGATGTAGCTTGTTCAGATGGAATTTTTGTTGATCAAGAAACTCATAGATGTCCTGATAATGGAGCTAAAGTAAATATAGCTGATTGTTCCATTTCAACTAATGTTGGTGATGAGGAATTAAAAACCTTTTGGTCTGATCCTGATTTTGATCCTGACATAAAAGCCTTTTATTATGTACGAGTATTAGAAAACCCGACATGTCGTTGGTCTACATGGGACGCAATTAGAGCTGGAATAAATCCTAGGAAGGATTTGAAACCAACTATCCAAGAGAGAGCTTGGTCATCTCCAATTTGGTATATTCCGTAAATAAATTGAACAAAATATTTTTTATAATTTTTGGACTTTTTTTTGGATTAATAGTTCTTTTTTATGGAATTAATTTTTCTCAAAAGAACAGTATAATTATATCAGGATCTGAAATAAATAGCCTTATCAATATATGGCAAGATCAAACTGGAAGAGTTCCATCTCAAGACGAAATAAACATAATAATAAATAATCTTATAGAGGAGGAAGTCTTGTATCAGGAAGCATTAAAATTGGGTTTAGATAAAAATGATAAAATAATAAAAAGAAGACTTATTCAAAAGTTAGAATTTTATAAGGAGTCTGAAATGATAAGCGATGTTAATGAAAAGGATTTAATTAAGCATTATCATGAAAATATAAATATTTATAAAATTAATAAAAAGTATTCCTTTAGGCATATTTTTTTTTTCTGAAACAAAAAAAAATTATGAAGAAATAAAATTAAATTTATCAGAAAAATCGACAAAAGATAAAATTCTCGGAGATCCTTTTATTCATGGTGATAGCTTTATTGGAAAAGATAGAGCAGCAATTGACTCAAGCTTTGGTAAAGGCTTCTCAAAAAATTTAATTAATCTGGAAAGAAATAGTTGGCACGGACCTTTTAGATCTATATATGGGGATCATCTCATTTATATTTTTGAAATATTACCAGATAAAACAATACCTTTTGAAGATGTTAAAGATACTGTAATTGAAAGCTACAATAACAAAATTAAAAAGGAAGAAATGAAAAATTATATATATTCCATTATTGATAAATATGATGTTATCATTGGCGATTACTAGTTATCTTTAATAAGAAAAGTGAGTTGAATATGTTTAAAGGATCAATTGTAGCACTTGTAACTCCTTTTAAGGGAAATGAAATAGACGAGAATGCTCTAAGAGATCTTGTTGATTGGCATATTTCTAATGGAACTGATGGAATTGTTCCTGTTGGAACTACTGGAGAAAGCCCAACACTAAACCATGAAGAACATGAAAGGGTGATTGAAATTGTAATTGATCAGTGCAAAAAAAGAATTCCAATAATTGCTGGAACAGGCTCTAATTCAACAACCGAAGCTATTAATTTATTAAAACATGCTGAAAATGCTGGTGCAGATGCGGCACTAGTAGTTACCCCATATTATAATAAACCAACTCCAGAAGGTTTATATGAACATTATAAAGCACTCAATCGATCTTCATCTGGTATTCCAATTATTATTTACAATATTCCCTCAAGATCGGTAATTGATATTGATATTAGTTTAATGTCGAAATTATCAAAATTGGAAAACATTATTGGTGTTAAAGACGCAACAAGCGATATTTCAAGAATTAAAAAATATAAAGATTCATGTAAGGATGGTTTCATTCAACTTTCAGGTGAAGACGAAACTATATACGATTATATGATAAATGGCGGCCATGGTTGCATTTCGGTTACAGCTAATATTTTTCCTAAAATTTGTTCAGATATGCATAAAGCATTCTTAAAAAATGATTTAGAAAAAGCTAGAGAACTCAATCAAAAGCTGATGCCATTTCATAAAGCTTTATTTTTTGAAACCAGTCCATCACCAGTAAAATATGTATTATCAAAAATGAAACTCATTGATTATGATATAAGACTCCCACTTGTAAAAATTCGTGAAGAAACGCAAGAAATAATTGATAAATTACTGTCTGAAACTGAGTTATTCTAATGTCTTCAAAATCTGGCGGTAGAAAAAAAACATTAGAAGAAAATTTAATAATTGCTGATAATAGGAAAGCAAATTTTCAATTCGAAATTGAAGATATGTTTGAGGCAGGTATTGTTTTAACGGGATCAGAAATTAAAAGTATTCGAGAAAATAGGGTAAACATTAGAGAATCTTATGCGAGCGCTGAAAAAGGTGAAATTTTTCTTATTAATTGCAACATACCCCTTTATAGAAATTCAAACACTGATAACTATAATCCAAAAAGAAATAGGAAATTGCTTTTAAATAAAAATGAGATTAACAAGCTTTTTGCTGCCTCTCAAAAAAAAGGTATGACACTAGTTCCTACAAAAATGTATTTTAATAAAAAAGGTTTAGCTAAAATTTCTATAGGAGTTGGAAAAGGTCGTAAAATTTATGATAAAAGAGAAATCAAAAAAACTAGAGATTGGGAAAGACAAAAATCAAGAATTCTTAAAAATGGTTAAGTTTCTATTTCATTTTTAGCTTTTAAAAATACTTCTTTAAACATTTTCTCATTTAATCTACCAGTATTAGTATTGTATCTAGAACAATGATAGCTATCAATCAGGGTTAAATCTTTTAATTTATGTTCTGATCCATGCTTAAATTTATATAATTTCTGCTTAAGGCATAAAGCACTAAGAACACTATTATGAGCAACCAAACCAAGAGCAATAATTACTTTAAGATTTTTATGATTTTCAATAGTTAGTTTAAGAAATTGATTACAATTTTTAATTTCTTCTGAAACGGGTTTATTTTGCGGAGGAACGCATTTAACTGCATTAGTTATGGAACAATTGTAAAGCCGAAGACCATCATTAAGCATGCCATGATACAAATCATTTGAAAAACCAAATTTTTCCAATGTTTTATACAATAAATCACCTGCATAGTCCCCTGTGAAAGGTCTACCAGTTTTATTTGCTCCTTTGAGGCCTGGTGCAAGACCAACTATCAATAAAGTTGAGTTGAGCTCTCCAAAATTAGGAACAGGTGCGTTAAACCAATCAGGGTTTTCACTAATATTTTTTTTTCTAAAATTAAACAATCTTTTGCATTTGTTACAATTTTTTTTTGGTTCGTATAATTTATTCATAATAAATTTATATAATTATTTTATGAATAGTTGTATAATTAATAAGTTAAAACTTGAATTTTATGCTCTTTAATGATTAAAAAACCTTTTAAGGATAAAAAATGGCTAGAGTTACTGTTGAGGATTGTGTAGATAAAGTTGAAAGTAGGTTTGATTTAGTACTTTATTCTGCATTTAGATCTCGAGAAATTGCTGAAGGTGCTGAACTTCAAGTTGATAGAGAAAATGACAAAAATCCAGTCGTTGCTCTAAGAGAAATCGCTGATAATAAGCTAGACTCAGAAACACTTGAAGGGGATTTGATTGAGAGCCTTCAAACACAAATAGATGTTGATGAAGCTGATGATGATTATATACCTCTTATTCAACAAGAAACAAATTTATCTAATAAAAATTCATTAAACGATGAAATATCTGTAAAAGAGTCTGAAGAACCTGAACAAAAACAAATGACTGAAGAAGAATTGTTGAAGGCTATAGAAGATAATCTTAATGACAAGAAAAACACTAGGCGTAATATTTAATCTTGGTTTGAGAAATGCGTGATACTGATTTAGTTGGCCGCATTAAATCTTTTAATCCAGATGTAGACCTTAGAGTTATAAAAAAAGCCTATAATTTTGGTAAATTAATGCATGGTGAACAACTAAGAGAGAGCGGTGATCCTTACTTTTCCCATCCTGTTGAAGTTACTAATATTCTTGCTGAACTCAATCTTGATACCTCCTCATTAGTATGTGCACTATTACACGATACAATTGAAGATACTAAAGCCACAATAAAAGACATAAGAGAAAATTTTGGAAAAGAAATTGCTACACTTGTAGATGGTGTTACAAAGTTAAATAAACTAGAGAGCAAACCAGATCAGTCAAAAGCTGCAGAGGATTTCAGAAAATTAATATTAGCAAGTTCTTCTGATATTAGAGTTTTGTTGATCAAATTAGCAGATAGACTTCATAATATGCGAACACTTAAACATGTAAAAAACAAAGGAAAAAGGCAAAGAATTGCTAAAGAAACACTTGATATTTATGCACCATTGGCCTCTAGAATTGGAATGCATGAAATTAGAGAAGAACTTGAAGATTTGGCTTTTTTAGAGACAGAGCCAGAAATTAGAGCAATTCTGCAAGAAAGAATAAAAGTTTCAAAAAAGAAGAATAATAAAATTGTCCGAGAAATTTCTAATGAAATTTCACATGTTCTCTCAACTCATAAATTAAATGCATCTGTTTCAGGTAGAGAAAAATCTATATATTCTATTTGGCTAAAAATTGAGAAAAAAAATAAATCGCTTGAACAACTTTCAGATCTATTTGGTTTTAGAATATTTGTAGAAGATATTGAAGATTGTTACGCAGTTTTAGGAGTTCTCCATCAAACCTGGCAAGCGGTGCCTGGTCTTTTTAAAGATTATATTTCGACTCCAAAGAAAAATGGATATCAGTCTATTCATACAACGCTTGTTGGACCAAGCAATCACCGTGTAGAAATTCAAATAAGAACGAATAAAATGCATGCAATTAATGAAAGAGGGGTAGCTGCACATTGGGCTTATAAAGAAAAAAATTCCTCGAATGATGAATATTTAAGTTATATGGCATGGATAGCTGATTTAATAGATATTTTACAAAAAGATGGAGCAACTGATGAATTTCTTGAAAACACGAGGTTAGAATTATCTCATGATCAGGTCTATTGTTTTACTCCCAAAGGACGCTTAATTGCTTTACCTAAAGACTCTACTGCACTTGACTTCGCTTTTGCTTTGCATACCGATTTAGGGTTATTTTGCTCAGGTGTAAAAATTAATGGTGAAAAAAAACCAAGAAGAACAAAATTGAATAATGGAGACGAAGTAGAAATTATAAAGTCAAAATCTGCAGTTCCATTAGACTCTTACGAGGGTCTTGTTACAACTGGTCGATCAAAATCTTCAATAAGGCGAGCAATAAGAGATAATACCATTAAAAATCAGAGATTATTAGGCAAAGAAATCATTAAAAGTGTTTTTTCTTCACATAGAAAAAAACCAACAAGAGATATTCTTGAGCGATCATTTGGTCCTTTAAATGTTCGAACACTTCTAGAGTTATATCAAGTTGTAGGATCAGGAAAATCCTCTGGATCAGAAGTTTATGATCATGTTTTCCCAAAAACAAAACGCAAAGTAAAAAGAAAAAGATTTTACAGTAAAAATATCTCATTACCGATATCTGGGTTATTACCTGATATGGACGTCAGTTTTCAAAAAAATTCTTTATTAGTTCCTGGTGACAATATTATTGGAATTACAATTCCTGGAAAAGGTATTATAATTTACCACGCTAAAGATGAAGAGCTTCATAAATATGAGAATAATCCTGAGAGATGGCTTAGACTTCAATGGAAAAAAGAAATTGATGTTACTTTTACTGCAAGGGTAATGTTAAGTATTATTAATGAGGTAGGGTCTCTTGGAATTATAAGTGCTACAATTGGTGATTATGGAGGAAATATAACAAATTTAAATTTAACTGAAAAAGATACTGACTTTTACAATTTGAGAATAGATATTGATGTTGATGATAAGAAACATATTGATAATATTATTAAATCATTAAGGGGTCTTCCTGAGGTTAGCTCGGTTGAGAGACTATTACATTAATGGATGAAAAAGAATTATTAGATGATTTTAAAACTTGTGGAGCATTATTAGAGGGGCATTTTATTTTGTCATCCGGTTTACATTCATCAAAATATTTACAATGTGCTCTTGCACTCTCAAACCCTTTACTTGTAAAAAAAATTTCAAATGCTTTGGGAAATAAAATAAAAGAAAATTTTAGAGAGAAAATTGATTATATAATTGCCCCAGCTATGGGAGGTCTCATTATAGGCCATGAGATTGCTATGTTTTTAAATTTACCTTTTATGTTTTTAGAGAGGGTAGAAGGCAATTTTGAATTACGAAGAGGTTTCTCTATTGAAAATAATTCTAATATCTTAATGATTGAAGATGTTGTTACAACAGGTTTATCCTCTAAAGAAGCTATTAAAGTTGTAAATGATATGGGGGGAAATGTAATAGGTGAAGCAGCGATTATTGATAGATCAGGAGGAGAGGTAGATCTTGGTATTGATTTAATAACATTAATCTCATTGAAAATTCCTACTTACAATAAAAACAATATTCCAGATGATTTGAAGTTAATAAAGCCTGAAAAACCTGGTAGTAGAAGTTTATAAGATGAAAAATTTAAAGACCCTTAGAAAAATTAATTTTTCAAAATTAATTAAGATTTCTGATACCCCTCATTCTATTTCTTTAGGGTTCTCAATTGGAGTATTTGTCTCTTTTACACCTCTAATTGGTATTCATATAATTATTGCTTTAGTTATTTCATGGATGATAAGAGCAAATTATTTTTCTGCAATTATTGGGACATTTATTGGCACACCATTTACATATCCCTTTATTTGGTTTGCTTCGATTTATGTAGGTAATTTTTTTATACCAATAGAAGATTTGAATCTGCTAACTTTGGATGTTAAACAATTATATTTATTTGATTTTTTTGATAACATGAAATCCCTATTTCCATCTTTTCTAATTGGTTCACTTTTACTAGGAGTATTATCGTCAATCTTTTCATATTTTTTTTCAAAACAAATAATTTCTTTTTATCGTAAAAAGAGACAAAAAAGGAAGGAATCATAAATGAGCAAAGAACTTCTTGATGTAAGATTAGGTGTAAATATTGATCATATTGCAACACTTAGAAATGCAAGGGGAGAACATTTTCCTAATCCAATAAAAGCTGCGGAAATTTCTCTTAATTCTGGTGCTGACTTAATTACAGCACATTTACGAGAAGATAGAAGACATATGAAAGATGATGATATCCATAATATAATCAGAGAATTTCCTGGTAAATTAAACCTTGAAATTGCTGCAACTGAAGAAATGATAAATTTTGTAAAGAAAAACAACCCTTTTTCCTGCTGTATAGTCCCTGAGAGAAGAGAGGAAGTTACCACTGAAGGTGGTCTAGATGTTATAAGTAATTCTAAATATTATACAAATTTAGTTGGAATTTTGAAAGAATACGGAATTCGAAGTTCATTTTTTATTGACCCTAATATTAATCAACTTGAAGCTTCAATAAAATGTGGTGTTGAATGTGTTGAATTTCATATGGGCCATTTTTGTAAATTATTTTACGCAAACAAACTTAAGGCAGAGGAAGAATTAAAACAAATTCACAAATTATCAAATTCAGCATTTGAGTCTGGATTAGAAGTTCATTTTGGTCATGGTTTGGATTTTGAAACAACCAAAAAATTAATTCAAGTTAAATATCTTCAAGAAGTAAATATTGGTTTTTTTTTAATAGCAGAGTCAATTTTTTCAGGTTTAGAGGTTTCTATTAAAAAAATGAAAGATATATGCAAAGGGAATTTTTAAAGGAGGTTTTATGATTTTAGGCATAGGAAATGACCTTATAAATATTGAAAGAATAGAAAATACATTAACCAAATTTGGTAATAGATTTGTCAGTAGGGTTTTTACTACTGTTGAAATTGAAAAATCTGAAAACAGATTTAACAGATCTGCATCGTATGCAAAGAGGTTTGCTGCAAAAGAGGCTGTAACAAAAGCCCTGGGAACAGGATTAAGTAATGGGGTTTTTTTTAGAGATATTGGTGTAGAAAATAATAAATATGGTAAACCATCTGTAATACTCACAGGTGGTGCTAAAATTAGACTTGAAACAATTTTGCCTAATAATCATCAAGCAAAAATAAATTTAACTTTAACTGATGACTTTCCTTGGGCTCAGGCAATAGTTATTATTGAGGCTATCAGTAAATAAAAAAAGATTAAGTGTAATGAGTAAAGAAAAGAAAAAAGAAAATTTTATAGTGTCTTTCCTTTGGATTTTAATTTTAGCGCTTATTTTCAGATCCTTTGTTTTTACTAGTTATAATATTCCAACCGGCTCTATGATCAATACCCTAAAAATTGGAGATTACATCTTTGCATCAAAATGGTCTTATGGTTATTCAAAACATTCTTTGCCATTCAGTCTGCCGCTAATTCCATCAAGAATTTTTTCTAAAATACCTCAAAGAGGAGATGTTGTTATTTTTAAATTACCAACCGATAATTCAACTGACTATGTAAAACGTGTAATAGGCCTTCCTGGAGATAGCGTACAAATTATTGATGGAAGGGTATCTTTAAATGGTAAAATTCTTAAATATGAGGAAATTGGCAAGAATATAAATAATAAATTCATAAACTCAAAAAATCGTTCTATAGGTTGTTATAATCAAGATACGACAATTCTTAGAGAGTTTCTTCCAAACGGAAGATCATATGAAATTCTTGATACTTACAATAATTTACCTCAAGACAATACCCAGATTTATAGAGTACCATTGAACCACTATTTTGTAATGGGTGACAATAGAGATAATTCTCAAGATAGTAGATTTATAAAAAAAGTTGGTTTTATTCCGCATGATAATCTTGTTGGAAAGGCACAAATAAAGTTTTTTTCATGGAACTGGAGAAAAATTGGTAAAAAGAACTGTGACTCGAGTGTTAATTGGGAGAGAATATTTCGACGAATTTATTAAATGAAAATAAAGAATGAAAATAAAGAATGAAAATATTAAGTATTTACAAAATAATATAAAATATGAATTTAAAGATATAAATTTGTTAAATGAAGCATTAACGCATACAAGTTTTCAAAATAAATCCAATATCAATCAAGAGAGACTTGAGTTTTTAGGAGATAGAGTTCTTGGACTTGTGATAGCAGAATATCTATTTAAAAATTTTTTAAATGATAGAGAGGGTGTTTTAACAGATAAGTTTAGATATTTAATACAAAATAAGCAATGTACAAAAATTGCAAAAAAAATAGGTATTATTGATTATATTCAACTTGGTAAATCTGAAAAAAATAAAATTAATTCTATTAGCGAGTCAATTTTGGCTAATACAGTTGAAGCTCTTTTAGGAGCCATTTATCTTGACGGTGGTTTTACAAAATCCAAGAATGTAATACTTTTTTTATGGCATGAATATTTGGAGGATGATAGAGTCTTTAATGCAACTGTAAGTTCAAAAAATATTTTACAAGAATATCTTCATTCCAGAAATTTTTCTGAAGCAAAATATTCTGTTATCTCGAAACATGGTCAAGATCATAAACCTAATTTTCTAGTTGAGGTTTCTGTAGATGACATTGGTAAAACCAAAGGTAAAGGTAAATCTATAAAAGAAGCAGAAATTAAGGCAGCAAAAAATTTTATTAAAGAGTTTAATATTGGATAATTTTGATAAATTAAATATTGTTATTAGCATAGTTGGTCCAAGTAATTCAGGAAAATCAACATTACTTAATAAAATCATCAATGAAAAGGTTTCAATAGTTAGTAGAAAAGTTCAAACAACAAGAATGGGTTTGAGAGGGATCTTTAACAATAAAAATGTCCAAATGATTTTTATTGATACTCCTGGACTTTTTGAAGCAAAAACTAAATTTGAAAAAGCCATGGTTGAAAATGCTTTTAATAATTTAAGTGATGCTGATCTTGTTTATTTTTTGGTAGACGGCTCAAGGAGGCTAAGTAATTTTGATATCAAAGTTTTAAAGTATTTTAAAAATTTTAATAAGGATGCATTTTTAATAATCAATAAAATTGATCTTATAAAAAAAAGACATCTATTAGTATTTGCAAATGAAATTAACTCACTTTTTCCCTTTAAAGAAACATTTTTTACCTCTGCAAAAAATAATGATGGTATTGATGAATTACTGTCAGCAACTAATATAGTGGCAACTTCTATAGGTTGGTTATATCCAGAAGATCAATATACAAATCTTCAAAGTGCAGTTCTTTGTGAAGAAATTACACGTGAAAAAATCTTTAATCATGTACATGAAGAAGTCCCTTATAATTCTATTGTAAAAACCGAAGGTTGGACAGATAAAAAAGATATATTAAAAATTGATCAAACTATTTATGTAAAAAAAAATAATCATAAAGGTATAATTCTTGGTAAAGAAGGCTCAAAAATTAAAGATATAGGAATAGCATCAAGAAAGGACATTGAAAAAATTTTAGGCAAAAAAATTTTTTTGAGTTTGGATGTAAAGGTTGATAAAAATTGGGATAAAGATCCCAACTATTATTCAAAATTAGGCCTTGAAATGAAAAAAAATTGAAATGCAGCTAAACGATATTGCAATAGTTTTAAAAACTAAAAAGTTTAATGATAATTCACTGATTATGAAAGTTATCACTGAAAATAACGGTATTTATTCTGGTTTAGTAAGGGTAAAAAAAAATCAGGGTGGTTTTGGAGTAAACATTACAGGTAATAAATTGAATTTAAGCTGGCGAGCAAGGCTTCCTGAGCATTTAGGTTTTTTCACTACAGAATTAAATCAAGCCCGAGCACACAATATTATGAAAAATAAAGTCTTCTTATTAGGTGTAAATTTAATATGTTCACATTTAGATATTTATCCTGAAAGAGAGCCATGCAAAAATATATATTTAGAATTAGATAAACTAATAGACGATTTTAGTGCCATGAATCAATCATGGATAAAAAATATAATTAAATTTGAATTAAATTTTTTGGAGTGCATGGGTTTTGGAATTGATTTATCAGAATGTGCCATTACCGGAACTCAAGAGGCATTGAATTGGGTATCACCAAAATCTGGAAGGGCTGTAAATATTGAAGCAGGTAAAGAATGGGCAAATAAAATGCTAAAACTTCCCCCTTTTCTTTTATCATCAAATATAGAAACTGATAACGAGGATCTACTTGATGGATTAAAATTAACTGGGTATTTTTTAAAAAAATGTATCTACTCAGAATTAAAAAAAGATTTACCTTTATCTAGAAAAAAAATTATTGATTTATTAAAAATATAGGAATCTATATATAATTTTAATCATGAATCTTATTGATCAATACAAAGATATTGAAATTATTGATGCCCTTGAAGAGAGGTATTTAGCTTATGCCTTAACAACAATAATGGATAGGGCGCTTCCTGATGTGAAAGATGGTTTAAAACCAGTTCATAGAAGACTACTTTACGCTATGCGGCAACTAAATTTATCTCCAAATTCGTCATTTAAGAAATCTGCTAGGATTGTAGGTGAGGTAATGGGTAGATTTCATCCTCATGGTGATCAAGCAATCTATGATACACTAGTTCGGCTAGCTCAGGATTTTTCAGTAAGGTGGCCACTTATTGATGGTCAAGGAAATTTTGGTAATATTGATGGGGATAATGCTGCAGCAATGCGTTACACAGAATCAAAATTAACATCAATTTCAGAATTACTATTGTCAGGTATTGACGAGGATTGTGTCGATTTTAGGCTGACATACGATGAGGTAGATAAGGAGCCTATTGTTTTACCTGCAAATTTTCCAAATCTCCTTGCTAATGGGTCCTCAGGAATTGCAGTTGGTATGGCAACATCGATACCACCTCATAATGTTGAAGAAATTTGCAATGCATCACTTCATTTAATAAAGCATAGAAATGCACATTTTGATAAATTGTTAGATTTTATACCTGGACCCGATTTTCCAACGGGTGGAGAAATTTTTGAAGATAGAAATACATTGCTTGATATTTATAAAACTGGAAAAGGTAACATTAGAATAAGAGCCAAATGGAAAATTGAAAGGAAAAAAAGAGGCCTTTGGAGTATTATTGTTAATGAAATTCCATATCAAGTTAACAAAGGAAAATTAATAGAAAAAATTGCTCAGTTAATCATAGATAAAAAAATTCCAATTTTAGACGACATTCGTGATGAATCTGATGAAAATATAAGGTTAGTATTAGTTCCTAGAAATAGAGACATCAATCCAGATCAATTAATGGAAGCGCTATTTAACCTGTCTGATCTTGAAACAAAATTTACAGTAAATTTAAATGCAATTAATAATAATATTCCTAAAGTGCATAATCTCAGAGAATTAATCACTGCTTGGTTAGATCACAAAAAAGATGTTTTGGTTAGAAGAAGTGAATTTAATTTAAATCAAATTAAATCACGTATGGAAATATTAAGTGGATATTTAATTGTATACTTGAATCTTGATCATGTTATCAAAATTATAAGAGAAGAGGATGAACCAAAAGATAAATTAATTAAAGAATATAATTTAAATGAAAATCAAGCAAATTCAATTTTGAATATGCGTTTGAGATCCCTTAAAAAATTAGAGGAAATAAAAATCAAAGAAGAATTTGACGCTCTTCAAAATGATAAAACATCAATTAATAAATTATTGAAATCAGATAAATTACAATGGTCTATGGTTTCCCAGGAAATAAAAGAAATTAAAAAAAATTTTTCAGGAAAAACCCTATTAGGAAAAAGAAGAACGAAAATAAATTTTGATACTAAAATTTTAAATTTTGATTTGAACTTCAATGAACCTTCTGAACCAATAACCATTTTGTTGTCAAGACAAGGTTGGATAAAAACACTTAAAGGACATGGTCATAATATCAATGATATAAAGTTTAAAGATGGTGATGAATTTCTCATTTATATTGAGGTAATAAGTGATGGGAAAAGTCTTATTTTTTCTTCTAATGGAAAATTTTATACAGTTGAAAACAACCAACTACCTAGCGGAAGGGGTTATGGCGATCCGTTATCATCAATAATAGATCTCCAAGATGGAGATAATATTGTTTCTTTACATCCATATGATCAAAATTTTGAAGTATTGATTGCATCAAAAAAAGGTTACGGGTTTATAGCGTCATCAAAAGATTTATTATCGAATAGGAAAGCTGGAAAACAAATTTTGAATTTAACAAATGATGACGAAGCTGTAGGTTCGGATATTATAAATGGCTCCCATGTAGCGGTAATTGGTGAAAATAAAAAAATGCTATTGTTTGCAAAAGAAGAACTTCCAAAAATGTCAAAAGGTAAAGGGGTAAGACTACAAAAATACAAAGAGGGTAATCTTTCAAGGGCAATAAGTTTTGAATTTGAAAAAGGTTTAAATATTATGGATAAAAATGGAAGAAAAAGAAGTTTTAGCGATATTGATATTTGGTTAGGAAAAAGAGGTCAAGCAGGAAAAAAGGTGCCTAAAGGATTTCCTAGAAACTTCTAGTTAAATATATATGTTGGAAGCCAAGTAGCTATAATCGGAAATGCAGACAATAAAATTAGCATAATCATCTGTATTAAAATAAAAGGAACGACACCCCTATATATTTGAGATGTTTTTACGTTGTTAGGTGCAACACCCCTTAAATAAAATAATGCAAATCCAAAAGGAGGGGTAAGAAAGCTTGTTTGAAGATTAATCGCCATCATCACACCTAGCCAAACTGGATCAATTCCCATTTGAAGTATTATTGGAGCAACAATTGGAACAACAACAAAAGTAATCTCTATAAAATCTAAGAAAAATCCTAATAAAAACATTGCGATCATAACAATAAGTATAGCGCTGAAAGTACCACCAGGAAGATTAGTTAAAAAATGTTCAATAGTTTCATCGCCCCCAAGACCTCTGAAAACTAAACTAAAAAATGTGGCTCCTATCAATATGATAAATACCATCGATGTAATTTTTGTTGACGATCTTGCGGCATCAAAAAGAACACCGCTTAAAAATAATTTGTATATACTAATTAATGATGAAACGAAAAAAATAGAAAAAATTATTAACGCTAAAAATAAAAACGAGATTTCATAAAAATTTAAATTATCTCTATTTAATCTTAAATCAAATACTAAGTTTAGTACTAACAAAAGAATAAATGAAAATGTTGCTATGAAAGAATAAAAGTTATCTTTAGCTATTCTATTTGAGGCCAGTAAAATTGACCCTATAGCGCCTACAGATGCTGCCTCTGTAGGAGTTGCAAATCCTGATAAAATTGAACCTAAGACCGCAATAATTAGTGTTAATGGAGGAAATAGGGCCTTAAGAAGTAAGATATAATTTATATTATTATCTTTGATTTTTATTTCAGGGGTAGACTCGGGATCGGAAAAAGCTTTAAAAAATTGATATAAAATATAAAGAGATACGAGTAGCAAGCCTGGTATCAGTGATCCTGCAAATAAGTCACCAACAGAAACCGTATCAGGAGAAAATATACCCATCTCAAGCTGTGACTGCTGATAGGCATTTGAAATAACATCACCTAAAAGTATTAATACAATTGAAGGTGGAATTATTTGGCCTAGTGTACCCGCTGCAGTTATGACACCAGTTGCTAATTTTGTATCATAACCATTTTTTAACATTGTTGGTAAAGATAATAATCCCATTGTTACAACTGTTGCGCCTACTATTCCTGTTGATGCGGCCAGTAAGGCTCCGACAAGAGTAACTGAAATGCCTAAGCCACCTCTTATATGTCGAAATAATTTACTCATGTTTTCTAACAAATCTTCGGCAACTTTTGATTTTTCTAATATAGTTCCCATAAAAATAAATAAAGGTACTGCCATGAGTACCTCATTAGTCATAGTTCCAAATATTCGTTGTGGAATGGCTTTTAAAAATTGTATTGGAAAGACTCCAAAGTAATCACCCAATAAAGCAAAAATAATAGCTACTCCAGCTAGAGAAAACGCTACAGGAAATCCTAAAAGCAGAACTAAAATCGCTGCAGCAAACATCAATAAATCTAAATATTCAATCATTTTTTTAAGTTAAAATTTTTCCATGAATCAATTAAAATTACTATAGCTTGTAACAAAAGTAATAATGGAAAAATTATCAAAGCTGTTTTAAATAAATAAGTTGCATTAAGACCGCTAGTCTCAGGTGATCCTTCAAAAATCTTCCAAGAACGTAAAACATAAGGGTAACTCATAAAAAATGTTGTTAATATAAATGGAAGTAGAAATGTTAAAGTACCAAAAAAATTTACTACACTTTTAAATCTTATTGATGACTCTCGATAAAATGAGTCTACTCGAACATGTTCATCATGCAGTAATGTGTAACCGGCAGCTAGAGTAAATAATATCCCATGCATATAAATCATTAATTCTTGAAGCTTTATGAATCCAAGACCAAATATATATCTCGATATTACAATAAATATTTGCACTAAAACCATAAGAATAATTAATAAAGAAATATATCTACCTATATATTCATTAATTGATTTCAATAAATTCATTTAATCTTCTCTTGACGCCATATATGCCAATTCTGAATGTTTTGACCAATTTCTTAATCTTCTTAAATTGTCTTTAAAAGATAGATATATACTCTTAGAAAGAGGGTCATTTGTTGCGACATCTTCCAATACTTCTTCAGATTTTATTTTCAACTCACTCATTATTTCTCTAGAGAAACTTTTCATTTGGACATTATGTTTGTTTACCAAGGTATTAAGAGCAATAGCGTTGTTGTGATTAAATTCCGCAAGAGTGTATGTGTTTTCAAATGCAAAAACTTTTTCAAATATCTCTTTTTGATTGTTTGTAAGTGAATTCCAAGTATCAAGGTTTACACCAGTGACTAAACCAGCCCCGGGTTCATGAAAGCCTGGCCAATAGTAGAATTTTGCTACTTGATAAAAAGCAAATGCAAGGTCATTCCAAGGTCCAACCCACTCAGTTGCATCAATAGCTCCAGATTGAAGTGCAGGATAAATTTCTCCACCAGGTATTGCAACAGCTGCAGAACCAATTCTTCTTAAAACTTCGCCACCTAAACCAGGCATTCTAATTTTAAGACCTTTAAGATCTTCAAGATTTTTAATTTCTTTATTAAACCAACCACCCATCTGAACACCAGTATTAGCAGATTGAAATGATATGACATTAAATTGGGCACTTAACTTATTCCAAAGTTCTCTACCTCCACCATGGTCAATCCATGCATTTAGTTCATTAGCTGTCATTCCAAATGGAACTGCTGTAAAAAAATTAAAACCTATATTTTTTCCTTGAAAATAGTATTCAGCCCCGTTGTACATATCTGAAACACCAATAGATGCAGCATCTAAAGCCTCAAATGCGGGCACCAATTCACCTGCGGCAAAAACCTTAATTTCTATTTCCCCATCAGTAGCTTTCTTAATATGTTTGGCTATTCTCTCAGGCGAAGTTCCTAAACCAGGAAAGTTTTTGGGCCATGTATGAGTCATAGTAAGTCTTCTAATATTTTTTGCAATTGCTGGTTTTCCAATACTACCAGCAAGTAATATTGATGAAGCACCGCCTAACAAAGCACTTCTTCTACTAATCATATTATTTTTTTTACTTCTTATTTTCTTTTTCATAACTCCTCCAATCACCATTGTTCAGAATTTCTGAGGAATTAAAACCTTTTTTATATTCCATTTCTTTACAACCATCTATCCAGTAGCCCAAATATATGTAATCTTTTTCAAGATTTTTTGAAAATTTAATATGATCAAGTATCATGTATTTGCCCATTGAGTATTTTTTTGAATGTGGACTATAAAAAGAATAAACCATAGATAGAGCTTTTTCTATAAAATCAGTTATGCAGCAAGAAACTAAAATATTATCAAGCCTATATTCAATGATTTTTGTATCAATTCCAGAATTTCTTATCATTGAGTAATAGTCTGCAAAAATCATTTCATTCATTTCACTATCTGGATGTTTAAAATCTAAATATTCTTTGAACAAATAAAATTGCTCATAGGTAACTTTTTCAACAATATTTCTTTGAAAAATTCTTGATTTATTTAAAATCCTTTTTTGATTTTTTGATGGATTAAAATTCTTAATTTTTATACGAATAGGTACACATTTGTTACAACCTTCGCAAACTTGGTGATATAAAATATTCTGACTTCTTCTAAAGCCGCTGGCAATTAAATGATTATAAAATTTTTGATTTTCATCGCCTTTAATAAAAGTGAATAACTTTCTCTCTTGTTGCCCTGGCTGATAAACGCATTCATTTGAATCTGAAACATAAAAATCTTCTTTTTTAGTCTTACTTACTCTATTCAATTTAAAATCCTATAAAGCTTATCATTATTGTATAACTCAACCAAATTAATAAAACTAGTGGAATTCCAGATGTTAAGTAATCTTTGAATTGATAGTTTCCTGGCCCCATCACTAACAAATTAGTCTGGTATCCTATAGGTGTAGCAAACGAGCAATTTGCAGCAAATATAAGGCAATATATAAAGGGCTCAGGTTGAATGTTTAAACTACTTGCAAGATTAATTGCTATCGGTGCAAATAATATCGCTGTTGCATTGTTGCTGAGGAAATTAGTAACAACAGCAACTGTAATAAAAAACAACGATAAAACAATTACAGCATCAAGATTTACTAAAATATTTTGAAGGGAATCTGCAATAAATAAAGCTCCACCAGTTTCCTGTAAAGCAGTTGAAAGCATTATAGATGATGCTACTAATAGAAAAATTTTGCTATCAAGTGCATTTAAAGCATCTCTAATTGTTAAAACATTTGTCAAAAGCATCAATATTACACCCAGAAGTGCAGCTACTGTTATATTCAAAAGCCCTGTTGCAGCTGCCAAAATAGTGAAAATAAAAATTAATCTTGAGCGAAGTATGTACTGTTTCGCTGGAAGATATATTGCTGACCATTCAATTGGAATAATTTCTTTTTTACCTCTAAGATTTTTAATATCTTCTTCCTCACCTTTTATTAATAATATATGTCCAGCCTCAAGTTTTTGATATTTTGGTAAATTTCTAACAAATTTTTTCTCATTTTTAATCCCAATAATTTTACAATTAGTTTCTGCTTCAAAATTAGTTTGTGTAAGGTTTCTTCCTATAAAAAAAGATCTCGGCGTAATTGATGCTTCAATTAATATTCCTCTTTCAGAAGAAAAATTTGAACTATCAATGGAATTAAATATTCTATCATTAGATTTAATTTTTTCGGTTAGTTGATTTTTCGTAATCTCAAGAACTAATTTATCGCCAGATTTGATTTCTATATCTTCAAAAGGAGGTAATAGTCTATCCCCATCTCTTAAAACAACATTTACAGCAATTTCTTTAATATCTGATAAAATACCTGATACAAATTTTTTACCGATTAAAGGATTTTCGTTATCGATACTAATCTCAACTAGATATATTCTTCCGCTTTCAAAATCTGTTTTGCTCTCTTCGGTTTTTCCTTTGAGATTTCGTTGTAACAATTTTGGTAAAATTATTATCGCATATAAAAATCCAACTGTAGCAAGAATAATACCTTGACCTGTAAATTCAAAAAAATTTAATTCTCGTCCAATTAATGTTGAGGTAGTACCAGAAACTAAGAGATTTGTTGATGAACCTATTAAAGTAGTCATTCCGCCAAGTATTGATACATATGAAAGAGGAATTAATATCGATCTTGATGAAACGCTCATTTGTCTACTTAGAGCGATTATTATGGGAATAAACATAATTATAATTGGAGTATTATTCAGGGTTGCGCTCAAAATAAAAACTAACAGCATAACTCCATAAAATTTGTATTTTGTATTTTTATCTCTATCTCCAGATAACCATACAGCGATATCTTCAAGAGCTCCTGTTACTAGTAAACCGTGTCCTATTATAAGCAAACTCATTAAGGCTATAAGTGCCGGATTTGCAAAACCATTAAGAAGAAGACTTATATTAATTGCGCCACCCGAAGAAACTCCAAGTATTGGGCTATTTTGAAAAATTAGGAGAAGAACAACAATTGAAAAAAGTGATATCACTTCCATTCTAATCTTATCAATAGAATACAATATCATAGACAAAAAAGTTAAACCAAAAACTATCCACATATATATTTCTTGTGACACTTTTAATTTTCTCCTGTTTCAACAAAATTTACTTTATAGAAAATATCATGGATGCATGATCTTTTTTTATTAAGTATTGGATATATGAATAAAGTTAATGTTATAAAAGCGATTGGGAATGTTATCAAAAAAATTAAACTATGAAAAAAAGCAGTCTTTTTTGTAAAAGTATAATTATTCTTAATAGACAATTTAAATTTCATACTATCCATACCTATTGTTGCACTTTTTTTACTACCTAATGTTAAAATATAGTATGAGGAGAGGATAACTGGTAATATAAAATAATTTGCAGTAACAAACATACTAAAAATAAAAATGTTTATTATTTTAATTATAAAGAAAACAATCAGTGATAAAATTAAAATAATCATAAAATCAATGATTGATGCCAAAATTCTTCTTGAGAGTTGCTTATCAAATTTTGTAAACTTCATAAGTGTAATTTTAATAAAATTAAAATATAATTAATAGTATAACTTTATTGAATGTAATTTTAACATCTAGAAAAATGAACTTCTTACCCTCAGATAAAAGTTTTTATGCTTTTGCACATCGTGGAGGTACTGAATTTGCTCCAGAAAATACCTTTGAAGCATTTTCAAATGCTGTTGAAATTGGTTATGAATTTCTTGAAACAGATGTACATATCAATGCCGATGGAGAGTTGATGGCTTTTCATGATTCAACTATTGATAGAGTAACTAATTATGAGGGTGAATTAAAAAATTTTACTTCTAATCAGTTAAAAAAAATCAAAATTAATGACAAATTCAATATTCCTTTTTTGGCCGATTTAATTGAAGCATTTCCAAGTATTTTTTTTTCTGTTGATATGAAATCTGATGATACCGTAATTCCATTAATTAAATTAGTTAATAGAATGGGTGTTAAAGATAGAATATGCTTTGCCTCCTTTAATCAAAAGAGGTTAAAATATGTTCGCGATGAATATTTGAATAAATGTATAACTTCACTAGGACCAAATGAGATAGCTCAGACTAAATTATTTTCTATTTTAGGTAAAAAAATTCATATCAAATCTAGAATTGCCTCTCTTCCAATATCAAAATATAAAATTCAGTTACTAAATAAATCTCATATAGAATTTTTAAAATCATCGAATATTAAAGTTATTGCATGGACAATAAATAAAACCGAGGAAATGAAACATCTTATAAATATGGGTGTTGATGGAATTATGACAGATAACATTTCAAGCTTAAAAAAAATTTTGATAAAAAAAAATTTATGGTAGATGTAAAAATATTTGTGTTATTTAGTAAACCAATATACAAAATATTGTATTCAACCATAGAGATTACAAAAAAAAATGTCAGAAATTAAAAAAACAACAGAATATATGGACTTTGAGGGCTTTTTTACAACGAATCTTAAAGATGCCGATCCTGATTTATATGACTCTTTATTAAGTGAATTTAAAAGGCAACAACTTCATATTGAATTAATTGCATCTGAAAATATAGTTTCGAGATCAGTTTTAGACGCTCAAGGCTCTATAATGACAAATAAATATGCTGAAGGTTATTCTGGTAGAAGATACTATGGAGGATGTGAACATGTTGATATTGCTGAGGATTTGGCTATATCAAGGGCTTGTGAACTTTTTAATGCTAAATTTGCAAATGTTCAGCCTCATTCAGGTTCTCAAGCTAATCAGGCTGTTTTCCAAGCACTTCTTAAACCTGGTGATACAATATTAGGTATGAGTTTGGATGCAGGGGGGCACTTAACCCATGGCGCGAAACCAAATCAATCAGGAAAATTATTTAATGCGATTCAATATGGTGTTAATAAAGAAGATAGTCTTATAGATTTCAATGAGGTGGAAAGGTTAGCAAATAATCATAAGCCAAGATTGATTATTGCTGGAGGTTCGGCATATCCAAGGGTAATCAATTTTAAGAAATTTAGAGATATTGCAAATAGTGTAAATGCTCTTCTTTTAGTAGACATGGCTCATTTTGCTGGCCTTGTAGCTGCAAAAACTTATCCATCACCATTGCCATTTGCTGATATTGTAACTACTACAACCCATAAAACACTACGTGGTCCAAGAGGAGGGTTAATTCTTACAAACAATGAGGATATTGCCAAGAAAGTCAATTCAGCAATATTTCCAGGTATTCAGGGAGGGCCTCTCATGCATACAATCTTAGCTAAAGCTGTTGCTTTTGGAGAAGCTTTGAGACCTAGTTTTGTTACCTACTCACAAAATGTAATTGATAATGCAAAAATATTAGCTCAAACACTTCTTGAGGACGGTTTTGATATAATTTCTGGTGGTACTGATAGTCACCTTGTTCTTGTTGATCTTAGACCTAAAAATATAAAAGGTAATGAGGCTGAGGATATTCTGGGAAAAGCAAATATAACATGCAATAAAAATGGTGTTCCTTTTGATCCTGAAAAACCAACCATAACCTCTGGAATCAGATTAGGAACCCCAGCCGGAACTACAAGAGGTTTTGGTCAAGCTGAATTCCAAAAGGTTGGAAACTATATTTGTGAAGTCTTAAATGGATTTCAAAAAGAGGGAAATGAAACAAAATCTATTAGCGAAGTTCAAAAAAAGGTGATTAATCTTTGTAAAAAATTTCCAATTTACGGTGAAAATATATGAGATGCCCTTTCTGTGGTAACGAAGATACTCAAGTTCGAGACTCTCGACCAACAGAAGAAGCATCATCAATAAGACGACGAAGACAATGTCTAGCATGTGGCGGAAGATTTACCACATTTGAAAGAATTCAAATGAGGGACCTAACTGTTGTGAAAAGATCTGGAAGGCGAACTCCCTTTGATAGAGATAAATTGATGCGCTCAGTTCAAATTGCTATCAGGAAAAGAGATATCGACCCAGAAAAAATAGAAAGAATGGTTACCGGGATAATAAGGCAATTAGAAAGTACTGGTGAGTCTGATATTCCCTCCAACTTAATTGGAAGTTTAATTATGGCGGCTTTAAGAGAAATGGATATGGTCGCATATGTAAGATTTGCTTCAGTTTATAAAAATTTTAGAGCTGTAGGTGATTTTGAGGATTTTGTTGGTGAACTTGATAATCCACCTAATCAAATAGATGATTGAATAGTAACACAATCTATTCTAAGAAATAAATAGTATGAAATTAACAAAGGATCATAATTTCTTTATGAAGTTAGCTTTAAACATAGCTAAAAGAAATACTGGTATGACCGGAGTAAATCCCTCGGTTGGTTGCGTAATAACTTCAAAAAATCAAGAAATTCTATCAGTTGGTAATACTGGTACTAATGGTTCACCTCATGCAGAAAAAATAGCACTCAAGGATCTAGAAATCTCTGAGGACTTAACTCTTTATTCAACTTTAGAGCCTTGTTTTCATTCTGGTAAGAATCCACCATGTGTCGATGAAATAATAAATAGTGGAATAAAAAATGTTGTTATAGCTTGTTTGGATAAAAATCCACTTGTAAATGGAAAGGGTTTTAAAAAATTAAAAAATTCAGGAATAAATATAATTAATGGAGTGTTAAAAGAAGAAACAGAAGATCTTTATGACGATTTTTTTAAAAGAATATGTACTGGTATACCTGGTGTAAACTTAAAGATTGCAAGTTCTGCTGATGGAAAAACAGCATTAAAAAATGGTAAATCAAAATGGATAACAAATAAGTTATCAAGAAATTATGGCCATAAATTGAGATTACAAAATGATGCAATAATGGTTGGTATAAATACTGTTCTTAGAGATAATCCTTCACTAAATTGTAGATTACCAGGTTTAGAAGATTTTTCTCCAACAAGAATTATAATGGATACAAATCTTAGGATACCAATTGAGTCTAATATTGTTAAATCAGCTAATAAAATTAATACAATTATTTTTACTTCAAAAGTGTCCTCCAAAAGAAAAATTAATGTTTTGAAAAACAAAGGAATTAAAATTATACCAATATCAAAAAACAAAAATGGTTTATCACTCATAAAAGCACTAAAGATTCTTGGAGAATTGGAGTTTAATAGTATCTTAATTGAAGGAGGAAATAAATTAATAGCCTCTGCTATAAAATCTTCTATTTATAGCAAAATTTATTGGTTCTCATCTGATAAAATTATTGGTGAAGAAGGAAAATCTAGTATTGGAAAGCTTAATATTAATACATTGGAAAATATTCCAAATTTACATCTTAAAAATGTACTAAATTTAAATAATAATTTTCTTAAGATTTATAAGGCTAGCAAATAATGTTTACAGGAATAATTACAGATATTGGTGAAATTGTAAAAATTGAAAATAATAATCATCGTTTAATCAGAATTTCTTGTACTTACAAAAGTAATAAAATAGATATTGGTTCATCTATAGCTTGTTCAGGAGTATGTTTAACTGTTATTCAAAAGGGTAAATTGAACAACAAAAGTTTCTTTGATGTTGAGGTTTCAAAAGAGACTGATGATAAAACAACTTCTGACTCATGGGATATTGGAA
>MDTA01148650.1_pt1 | contig 35509 bp, 34 predicted proteins | sample 811151 | NCBI WGS metagenome assembly MDTA01 (sample SAMN05326648, study PRJNA326480) | marine metagenome | isolation source: seawater | place: Indian Ocean: South | collected 2010
AATCGATCGGTGCCAGCATGAGGAGCTTCCACCACTCATCGTTGCCATCAGCGATGGAACCACTTCCCTTGGCGGCAGCATGCTCGATCGCCTTGCGCAATTTGGTCGAGACGATGTAGACCATGGAGTGATCAGCACTCTGACGAGTCTTGGGTTCGCGCTTTGCCGGATCACCGATGATGCCGAAAGCCGGCTCGTAGGCGACGATCGTGATGCCCTTGATGGAAGCAGGATTCTCCAGAACACCCGGGTTGGCCGATACCAGATCGATGAGACCCTGCAGGGCGCCAGCGGACTGATGCTCATAGAGTCCCAGCTTGAAGTGCATGCCCATGACTGCAAAGTCATCTCCGGATGTGGAGAGCACGAGGTCGAACGGGCTGTCGCCATCAGTTGGTTCGAACTGTCGCCAGATGGCTTCGGGGTTCCGGAAGATGTCCTTTGGACCGATGAATCCCTTCATGGATCGCTTCATGGCCATGATGGCGACTTCCGTGCTGATGGCAGCGGAGGCACCCTTGGAATCGGACAACTGCTTTCCGGCTCGAATGGCACGCCATGGAATGTAGTGCGCGACCACCATTCCGATGGCGGATTCGATCTGTTCAGTCGTGGCTCCCAGCATGGCACCGTAGACGGCTGCGGAACCAATGGCACCGTGAACGACGTGATCGATCTTGTAGCTCTTGAGACTGAAGACCTCCGAGAGTCTGCCGCGGATTTCATCCAGGCAGATCATGCCACGCAGGGCCATGGCGCCGTCAAGACCCGCCACCTGGGCGGCGGCAACGGGAACAGCATAGAAATCGTTGTGACCGAATTCACCGGCGGTATGACCGAGCGCCGGGTTGTATCCGAAGTTGGTTCCGTTGCTGTCCCATTCGCGAACAGCACTCGCATTGGCCAGAATGGCCTTCTCAGGTGAAACACGTTCGTTCGAACCGAAGACAGTAGCGCCGCCATCAAGTGGATAGGTCAAGGCCTCTTCACGCAGAACGACCGGAGCATTCGTCTGAAGCGCCAGGGCCGAAAGGCCGCAGAGCACGCTGTCCGTGAAGAACTGGATGGTTCGATGCTTGACGGCATCGGAAGGATCACCCGACTTCATGAAGTCACAGGCAAACTGGCCGATTCCAAGGGCCTGGTTTTCGTTGCGGGCAAGCGTGACGCTGGTAGCTGTGGCGGTACTCATCGCGGATCTGGTTCCGTTCGGGTCAGTTGGCTGACGGGTTGTTGTTTACGAAAGAAAACGTTCGACGTGATCGACTTCATCAGTGGATCCCATGACAACGGGAATGCGTTCATGAAGCGAGGTCGGCTTGATATCGAGCAGACGGCCCTGATTTCCGGCAATGGATCGTCCACCGGCCTGCTCGATGATCATGCTCATCGGCATGGCCTCATACAGGTAGCGGAGCTTGCCCTCCGGGCGGTCATCCGTTGGCGGGTAGATGAAGACACCACCCTTCAAGAGCGTTCGGTGGATGTCGGCCACCATGGATCCGATGTAGCGGCTTGAGTAGCCGTCCTCATGGGCCCACTCGAGATACGAGCGATAGCCAGCAGGGAATCGATCCACATAGGCCTCGTTGATCGAATAGATCTTCTGACTCGTGGGAATCATGAGATCTCGCTTGACGAGAACAAACGCGCCGATCGAGTGATCAAGGACGAACATGTCGACGCCCTGTCCGGTTGTCAGGACAAAGACAGTGGATGATCCGTACAACACGTATCCGGCTGCCACCTGTTTGGACTCGGGTGTGAGAATCATGTTCTCAGGCGTGCCCTTTACGCCATCACCCAGTCGAACAACACTGAAGATGGTGCCCACGCCCACGGAGACGTCCAGGTTCGAGGATCCATCCAGAGGATCGAACAGGACGGCATACCGTCCTCCGTCGTCATGACTTCGCAGGACCGTCGGGGTTTCTTCTTCCTCAGAAACCAGTGCACCGATGTTCGCCCGGCTGCCGAGGCAGGATTTGATGATCTCGTTGGAGATCACGTCCAGCTTCTGCTGCTGTTCGCCCTGGACGTTGTGTTCACTCAGCTCCCCGATGACATCCTCGATCCGGGCCCGACGGACCTTGTTTCCGATGGTCTTGGTCGCCAGCGAGATCGCGGACAGGATCCACGTGAAATCCCCCGTCGCCCCCGGGTGGTGACGCTCCTCGACGAGCACGTGGCTCTGGAGGGACATCAGGTTGTCATCAGTCCATGGCATGTCGTATAGGATGCCCCGTCCGCCGGCGGATCGCCCGTCGGCAACAGTGCAGATGTGAATTGTAACGATCCTTGCCTGCCACTTGGCGGGACCCGCCCGGGAGACCTATTCAATGAGCCATTCAGTCATTCTCGCCGCCCGTCGTACTCCAATCGGCCGTTTCATGGGTGGACTCAGCCGGGTCCCCTCACCTCAACTGGGTGCCATGGTCATCCAGGCGGTTCTCGAGGAATCCGGCGCCTCTGAGCATGTTGATGAATGCATCATGGGCTGCGTCCTCCAGGCCGGGCTCGGCCAGAATCCGGCTCGTCAGGCCGGTCTCAAGGCCGGGCTTCCACACACCCTGAATGCCCAGACGATCAACAAAGTCTGTGGATCGGGATTGCAGAGTGTCATGCTCGCTGACCAGTCGATCCGCGCCGGAGACAATTCGGTCGTCATAGCCGGTGGCTTTGAGAACATGTCGGCCGCGCCGCACATGGCTCATGTCCGCGCGGGTTTGAAGTTCGGAGACGGTGCCCTCATTGATCACATGGCCCACGATGGATTGACGTGCGCCTTCGAGGAATGGGGCATGGGGTTCGCTGCCGAACATACGGCTGACAAGGTTGGAATCACACGTGATGACATGGATGCCTTCTCTGCACGTTCGCATCAACGTGCCGCCGAAGCCACGGAGCAGGGCTGGTTCAAGGATGAGATCCTGCCGCTCGAAGCCAAATCAATCAAGCAGAAGGCGGATGTGACTTCGGACGAGGGTGTCCGCGGTGACTCGACCGCCGAGGGTCTTGGCAAACTGCGTCCGGCCTTCAAGAAGGACGGCACGGTGACCGCAGGCAATGCCTCCCAGATCAGCGATGGCGCCGCTGCCCTCGTGGTCGCCAGTGCAGAGGCGGCCAGCAGCATGGGGGCGACTCCGCTGGCGCGCATTCTCGGATCCCATACACAGGGTGTCGAACCGAAGAATCTGTTCGAAGCTCCTGGAATCGGAATCGAAGCGTTGCTGGAGAAGCATGGACTCTCCAAGGACGACATCGATCTCTACGAGATCAACGAAGCATTTGCCGCACAGGCACTGGCAAACATCCGTTATCTCGGACTTGATGAGAACAAGGTCAACATCTGTGGTGGCGGCATCGCCCTGGGACACCCGATTGGTGGTTCAGGTGCACGTGTCCTGACCACACTGCTCCACCAGATGAAACGCATCGATGCCAAGCGCGGCATCGCAAGCCTCTGTCTGGGCGGTGGCAATGCGGTATCGATGCTCGTCGAGCGAGACTGAGTTCATCCGATCGGTATGGTCAGGATCGGGGCTGAATTCGCTTTGTCATCGTCACTGATCTGAAGATTGAGCAGTTCGATGGCGAGGGTGAAGGTCCGCTTGGACGACAGCTCCGAGTCATCGATGTAGAACCAGTAGCCACGTGTCTTGACAGCAACCCAGGCATGCGGAGGCGGGTTGTTGGCTTCATGCACATGGAGCGCGACATCCAGGAATTCCTCGATCACCACGTCGTAGATCTGTTCATCCGTACCCGGCAGGACCAGTTCCGCCTGCAGATCTCCCGGTGGAATCTCGACCGCGAGACTCAGCAGATTCATCACGCCGTAGAACGATCGCATGCGAACCCGAAGGCTGTCGGTCGATGATGTCGGTGGATCCTGGAACTTCAGATTGTCCAGCCAGTAGAAGGGTTCTTCCGGATCAAGGTTCAACAGATTCATGACGACCTGACCGGCTTCGGAAGCCTGTCCATCCTTCGAGATCCAGATCACCGGTTCCAGTTCATACGTGTGCAGCGCCCAGTCGTCACTGCCTGGATCGATCGGTCGCCATCGCTTGCCACTCTGGATGGCGGCCAGGTAATCGGATGGCTGCAATTGGTCCTGTGAAACCGTTCCGTCATAGTCGTCATAGGCCTTCAGAAAGCCACAGACGATGTCATTCTCTTCCTCAAGGACATGAATGGCGGCAAGCAGTTCACCGAATTCCGGATCACCCGCACGGGTCGGCAAGGTTCCCGCAGCGGTGTAGCTTCTGACGCCATTCGCATTTTCGACCAGCAACGCAAAGATGTTGTCGAGTCGATAACCCGCACCTGACAGATACGCGATCGTCTGTGGATCAATTGGACTGAGCAACTGCTTGGCGACTTCTTCGCCCTGACGAGGCGTGATCGAGATGGTTGGATTGTCCTTGAATGCCAGAGATCCTTCGACACCCCAGCTCGCCGGCCCCTGGATCTCGTCGAGCCAGCCGATATCACTTCCAAGTCCAGTGGTCGTCTCGAACTGCGTGTTGATGCTGGAGACGGCGACGAACTGAGGCGCTTCGGCATATCGCATGCGGACGATGTTCAGAAGGAGTTCCTCGTTCATGACCTGTCGTACGGCTTTGTTGTAGTCGATGTGCGAGTTGATGATCAGGGTTGGTCCGTTCGTGCAACCAGCCGGGAGAACCATCAACACCAAGAGCACCAGTGATCCGATCAGTTCGTGAGATCTCATGAAAGGCTCCTCGAAAGCATGGTAACTCCTGAAGTCTTCATGCAATCCACCGGCTCATCAGCGAGCATCGCGCCATTCCAGTACCTTCAACACCATGTCACCACGCCGCCGAAGCATCCTGACGATCGTGGGCCCCGGTCTTCTCGTTGCGGCCACAGGAGTCGGAGCCGGCGATCTGGCGACGGCTGGATTCGCCGGTTCCAAACTCGGAATGATCGTGCTCTGGGCGATTGTCCTCGGGGCTGCGATGAAATACGTGCTGAACGAAGGTCTGGCACGCTGGCAGCTGGCGACGGATACGACGCTTCTTGAGGGCACCAGGCAGCGGATCGGCGCCTGGGCGATCATCATCTTCCTCATCTATCTGATTCCATTCAGCTTCTTCGTGGGTGGTGCGCTCATTTCCGCCCTTGGCGTCGCTACGCACTCGATCATCGGCTGGCCGGTCGACCCGTCGGTCGCCAAGCTTGTCTGGGGAGGTGTTGGAAGCGTGCTGGCGACGATTCTCGTGCTCAGTGGCGGCTTCAAGGTCTTCGAGCGTGTGATGGCAGCCGGGATCGCCGTGATGTTCGTCGCCGTGATCTGGACGGCGGTTCGGTTGGGGGCGGATGCCCAGGCCATGGTGCAGGGTCTGATCCCCCGCCATCCAGGAAATGGTGAACCGCTGGAATGGACGATCGGGCTCATTGGCGGCGTCGGCGGGACCGTGACTGTTCTGTGTTACGGCTACTGGATCAAGCAGGCGGGTCGAACTGGCATGAGTGAAGTTCGCGCGTGTCGACTCGATCTGGCAGTCGCCTATATCGCAACGGCGTTGTTCGGTGTGGCCATGCTCGTGATTGCCAGTGGAATCGAAATCGAGGGCAAGGGAACCGGGTTGCTCGTGAAGCTGTCCGAGCGACTGAATGAAGCGCTCGGACCCGCTGGTGCGATGATCTTCCTCATCGGCGCCTGGGCGGCGATCGCCAGCAGTCTTCTGGGTGTCTGGCAATCCGTTCCCATGCTGTTCACCGATGCCTGCCAGGTTCTCCGATCATCCGGGCGTTGTCCGATCGAGCATCTGCCACGAACCTGGACCTATCGCATCTTCCTGTTGCTTCTGGCCAGTCTTCCGATGCTTCAGGCCGGTCTCGGCTTCGCAACAGTCCAACGCATCTATGCGATGGTCGGTGCGTTCTTCCTTCCGCTGCTGGCGATCGTCCTGCTGTTCCTGAATCGAAGGCGTTTCATCGGAAAAGCCTCCAACAGACCGTGGACTTCGATGGCCCTTCTGGGGGTGCTGGCCTTCTTCGCATGGGCTGCCATCGCCCGGACCATGGGCTGATTGCCACCTCAGTGCCCGATGTCCTCCGCCCAGAGATCAGGCTTCTCCGCCTGGAGACGCTCCATGAGGCTGACGCATCGATCGCAGTCCGCATGGATCAGATCGACCCCGGCTTCCTGAAGCCACGATTCAGCACCCTGAAAGGTCCTGCACTCGCCGATGACGACCCTTGGGATCCGATAGAGCACCGTCGTTCCAGCGCACATCGGACAGGGACTCAGCGTGGTCACGAGCGTCAGCTCATGCCAATCCCGCCTTCGTCCAGCCTGCCGAATGCAGGACATCTCCCCATGCGCCGTAGGGTCTCCGGATTGCACTCGTTCATTGTGACCACGGGCGACGATCTGACCATGCCGATCAACCAGGACGGCGCCAATTGGAATGCCACCTTCGGACCAGGACTTCTCAGCCTGTTCGATGGCGGCATCAAGCCAGGGCCGCCATTGCTCCGGGTTCAACGTCACGAGCCGGATTCAGCAGAGGCCTGCTGGAGTTCGGCCGAGGTCCGCTTGAGCTGTTCTTCGTTGAATCGCCAACGATTCGATGCGACGACATGCCATGGCTGGAAGACATAGGACTGCAGTTCCAGTGTGACGAGTTGCGCTGGCGAGGTCCCGCGTGGCACGGTCATGTCGACCATGGCCTTGAGACCGAACATTCGGACCGAACGAATCTCGATGCCATCTGTTCTGGATGCATCGGTCTCGAGTCCGTTCAGTTTCAGTTGCTCTGCAACAGCAGCATGAGCGGCATCGCCCATGCTTGCAGGCAGACTGAAGATGACCGGTTCCTGCTGTGATCGGAAATCCTCCCGTGCCACACACCACTCGATGGCGGTGGCGATCACTTCGGGAATGGGAGCGTGTGTCGCCTGGTCGATGGAAGCCTCACCTTCAAGTGGTGGGTAGGAGGCGTAATTGGCACATCCCGTGGCTGCGAGAGACACGAGGATCACTGAAAGGGCCGAAAATCGAAACATGCTCTGCTCCCTGTGAAATCGCCCTTTGAAGGCGTCATTTCTTCAGTGTATCAACAGGCGGACCCTCAACTGCACGTCTATACTTGACCACGACTTATGCACCATCGAGTAGTCATTGGTATCACAGGTGCCTCCGGTGCCGCCTATACGATCCGCTTCATGGAGCTCCTGGCGCGGCTTGGTATCGAAGTCCATGTGGCGGCCAGCGCCATGGGCCGTCGCCTGCTGTTTGAAGAGCTTGATATCCGCCATTTCACCGGTGAAGCCATGCTGGGCCCGGAACTGGCCGATCAGGTCGTCATTCACACCACCAATGATTTCGGAGCCACCATTTCCTCCGGCAGCTTCCAGCATGACGGCATGGTCATTCTGCCCTGCTCAAGCAATACCCTGAATTCGATTGCGGCGGGGCTGACCGGGACGCTGATCCAGCGTGCGGCAGCGGTCTGTCTGAAGGAGCGGAGGAAGCTGGTCATCGCCCACCGTGAGTCCCCGCTGAGTCCGATCGACATTGAAAGCATGAGCAAGCTCAATCGCGCAGGTGCCATCATCGCACCGCTGTCTCCGGGCTTCTACATGCTTCCCAAGACGCTTGATGATCTGGTGGATTTCATGGTCGGTCGTCTGATGGATCAGCTTGGCTACGACCACAAGTTGCCTGTTCGCTGGAAGGGCAGTGCCGACAAGCAGGACGTCAACCCGACGGCGTCTGGGCTTCCTCAATCCGACGCATGATGGTCCCCGCCGGAGGTTCGACCAGAAGAACCTGGTCCCCTTCCACCAACTCACTCTGAATCTCCGCGAAGAGTTCGGAGTTCCTGTTGACCTTGACCGGGAACTCGACGTAACCGTCGTCTTCAAGCTTGTAGACGAAGACATACCGACCACGACGGTGGATTGCCTGAACGGGAACATAGAGCGCCGCCTCGACGGTCTCGATGTGGATGTTCGCCTTGACCCGCATCGAGGGCTTGAGAACGAGTCCGTGTCCCTCGGTGATCACGATCTGGACGCTGTAGTCACGTCCTCCCGGATCCCGCCATCCGCCGTCCTCCGCGAGAACACTGACACCGAGGACTTCACCGTCGATGATGGCATCTGGAATGGCATCCGTCTTCATCACCACCGACTGACCTTTCTTGATCAGACCTGACAGGGCTTCATTGACCTTGACGCTGGCCGCCATCCGTTCGGTATTCGGAAGCACCACGATCAGCTGGTTTCTGTAGAGATTGCTTCCGACCTGCAAAGGCGGATCATCATCACGACGGCGGCGATCCACCGTGGATCCATAGACGACCATGCCTTCTGCCGGGGCATTGACGATGCATCGTTCCAACTGGAGCTGCCATTTGCTCAGGCGTTCCTGCTTGGATTCGAGGGTCTTCTTCGCCGCTTCGACGTTGTCCTTTGCGGTACGGACCTCCGCATCGGTTCGCTTCTGGACACGCGTCATCTCGGCAATGGCCTGATCGCGATCCGATTCCTTCTGAAGCTTGTCCTTGAAGAAGGTGTACTTCTCGTACATCTCGTTGGAAAGTCGCGCCTTCGAAAGCTCGGCCTCCGCCTTGATCATCGAGATTTCATCTTTTTCGAGTTCATCCTGCGAGATGAAATCCTTCTCTCGCAGCGTCAACGACTTCTCGTACTTTTCCTTCAGCCGGTTGTAATCCTTTTCAGCCGTGCGGACGGACAGTTCATTCTGTTCCCGGGTCGTCCGGACCTCGCCCTCCTGCCAGGCCTTGAGTGCGAGCTCGGACTGGTCGACGGTCACCTGTGCCTTCTGGACACTCGAGTCTCGAAGCTGCTTGGCGATCTCGTAGGTCGCTTCGCGATTGCGAAGCGTGTTTTCGGCGGCAACGACATCCTCTTCGATGCCCTGGATCTTCTCGAGAACGTTTTCGTCATCGAGCTTGAAGAGAAGATCACCTTCCTTGACCGTCGTTCCCTCTTCGATGATCTCGGTAATGGTCGCCTGACCCTCCAGCTCACATCGGATTTCAACCTGATCCATGGCGATCAACTCACCGGACGCGGGGATGGTGATGTCGAATTCACCACGCTCGATCACGTGCAGATCGTTCGCCCCGACCGTCTCCGGCTGCCCCCCGCTGCCAGTGGACATCCAGGCGACACCCACGATGAGGATGGTGGCCGCTGCCACGAGCATGATGCCGCTGCTGGTGACGCCTCGGTGGGCATGACGAAATGGGGTGAAGTCGGGAGTCATTGGGAAGTGTTCATTCAAGCAGGTGGATCGTCATAAGACAAGTTTTCTGTCGGTTCCAACTGCATTCCGGGAAGAATTTCCATCATTCCATTCGGCTGTATGCGGAGCTGGCCCGTGGAGAGCAGGTACTCGACGATTGAAATCTGGAGATTCCGGAAGGCCCGGGCCCGTCCATCCTCGGCTCGCTGAAGATCCTGAATGGCCTGGAGCTGGTTCAGAACCTCGACCCGGTCGGGGTCCGCATCATTCGCCTGGATGGCCAAGGCCGCGATTTCGACATTTCTCTTCTGGATATCCAGATCGAAGATGTTGGCATCGATGTCCCGGATGGACGCTCTGATTTCGACCGCGGCTTCGTCGAACTCCTGAGAGAGCTGCAGTCGCTGTCGTTCAAGGAGAACCTGGATTTCACGAACCTTGAGTTTCTCGATCTCACGATCCAGAGGAATGCCGAGATTGATGCCGACATTGAAATCCGTATCGTCGAACTCGGGGACGAAGCTGGTGTTCCCGTCCTCATCGATCTCGGATGGAATCGCCACGCTGCCGACGATTCCGAGATCCGGGAGGAGCTGGTTGCGGGCATTTCTGAGTTGTCGCTCACGATCGACGACCCGATCCCGGGACGTCTGCAGATCCAACCGCCTGGCCAGACCGGAGGCAATGGCATCGGACATCTTCACGGTCGGCGGGTCGATGGCGAAGGCGACATGGTGGATCCGAAGTTCCTCGTCAATCGGGTAGTTGATCTTGACCTTGAATTGATCGAGTTCGAGCCGATAGAGCTCCCATCGCTGGGCCTGGTTGGATTGCTCCTGAAGTGCCTGGTTCTTGGCCAGCGAAGAGGCGCTGTAGTTGACTCGACCAGCCTCATACAGAGCCTGTTGACGGTCAGCCACATGACTGGACAGTTCAACGCTCTTGCTTCCGTTGGCGATGGCCTGTCGACGCACGAGAAGATCGAAGTAATCAGCGACGATCTCGAAGAAGTACCGCCTTCGAAAGTCCTCGAAGGCTCTGGCGGCATAGGTCAGATCACGTTCCGATTGAATGAGATTCTCCTGCGCGATCGGACCCGCGTTTCTCAGCAGAGGAATCTCGGCGCCGAGCACGATGGTGCCGGAGGAGATCGAATCGAGTGAACCGTCATTGACGGAATTGTGAAGTGTCTTGGCAAAGGAGGCGAGATACTGAGCTGAAATCTCACCCCCATAGGGCAATCGTTGGGTCACCGTGAACTCGTTGACGATGTCCATCGAGGTCTCATAGAGACCGGCATTTCCCGACCCGTCAAGATCGAAGCTCACCGTATCGAAGAATCGCGGTCCCCACAGGTGCCGTTCCATCAGCAGTTGCAGGCATTCGATGACGTAGGACTCTTCGGCATATTGGTACTCACGACCATTCTGGGTTGCCCACAAGAGACATTCCGCAAGCGTCATGATGGGGCTGTTGGCATTCTCCTCCTGGATGGCCTCGAGTCGACTGATGACCCCGGAGATGTCGTCCATCGATGTCGCCACGAAATCGAAGGTCTCACCTTTCGGGTTGTAGGTCGGTGGCTTGGGTGCATCCAGTGTTCCGTCGGAGAGGGTCTCATCCGCCCAGCCACTGGTCTCAGGGGCCGCGTTGGCATCGATGCCGCCCGAGGTGTCGTCCAGAAGTGCATTGACATGCGTGTCGATCTGGGAGAACGACGAGTAGCAGCCGCCAACACACAGGGCCACGCTCGCGAGGGCCGCGATCAAAGCCGGTTGTCTGCGGGATGGGGTGATTCGGACCCAAGACATCATTCAGGGAGCTCCATGCGGTCATCATTCTATTCGCCCAGCCACAAATGTCGCGTTGACAAGTCGTTGATGACTCATTCCAGGCAGAGAAGGCTCACTTCTGTGATATATACATGTTCAGGAAACCCATGGCTGAACAGAAGAACACCCTCTTTGATCGACCCGGCGGCTATGCCATGCCGACCGGTACCGCCGAAGCCAACCGGGCATCAGCCCGCTCCAAGGCCCCGATCGTTCTGCCCGGGGACAGTGAACCTGTCCATGTGGCCGCCACACAGGTCCTGGAACCCAGATACCGAGAGGACAACCCGGATACTGCCGTGTATGTCGGGGACTGCCGGGATGTGCTGCCCAACCTTGCCGAGCACGGTACGGTCGACCTCGTCTTTGCCGACCCACCCTTCAACTGGGATGTGCCCTATGACGGATGGAAGGACGACATGTCCAGAGCTCAGTACGAGCGCTTCACCTATGACTGGCTGGATGCCTGTATCGATGTCCTGTCACCGACGGGCAGCCTCTGGGTGAACATTCCGGACGATACGGCCGCCGAGATCGTGCTTCATCTGAAACGACGCGGGCTCACCATGATCAACTGGTGCGTGTGGCACTTCCGATTCGGGCAGTGCAGGCACTCCTCCTTCATTCTCAGCAAGGTGCATGTTCTGTACTTCGCCAAGTCTCCTGAGGAGCGAACCTGGAACCCGGACGAGATCCTGGAGCAGTCGGATCGAGCCAGCATCTACAACGATGCCCGCACCATGGCGAAGGAAAGCAACAAGGGAATGCGTGTCCCCATGGACGTCTGGTACGGACCGTATCTGGGCAGGATCCAGGGGAACAACAAGGAACGACGGCACGGACACCACAACCAGATACCGGAGGCCTATCTCGAACGCGTGATCAGGGCATGCTCGAATCCGGGCGATCTGGTACTCGATCCATTCCTCGGCAGTGGCACGACCGTGACGGTTGCTCGGGCCCTTGACCGTCGTGGCATCGGCGTGGAGTACTCGGAAGTCAATGCAGAAAGTGCCTGGGACCGGATCAAGAACATCGGCATGGTCAGAACGGGAACCGTCGGCGCTTCATCGGCCATCCACTCGAAACGTGGAGGTGGAAAGCGATCGAAGAAGGGCTCCGGAGGTACATCGTGAGCGTGGATCTGCAGCATCCGGAGCAGACCAGTGCGCTGTTCAAGACTGCAGCTGAAGCCATTCTCTCGGATCCGCGTCGAGAAGGGTCCATTGTTCGACTGCCCGCAGAAGGCCATCTGACCATCAGTGGCGACCTCCATGACCAGGTGATTCACCTGGACAAGATTCGAGGCATGGCCGATCTGAAAGCCGGACAGGATCGGCATCTGATCCTCCAGGAACTCATACACGGTCCACGGCTGACCCATGGCTGCGATCTCTCCTATCGCATGCTTGCCAAAGCCGCGCAGGATGTCCTCACGTTTCCGGGCCAGGTTCATGTGATGCTCGGAAATCACGAACTCGCCCAGATGACTCGATCAGGAGTGAGCAAGGGCGGTGGCAACAACGTCGAATTGTTCAATGATGGATTGGGCATGGTCTTTGGAACGGAATGGACCATGGTTGCCGAGGCCATCGATGAGTTCATCCGGGCACTGCCGTTGGCAGTCATCACGGAGAGCGGTCTGTTCTGCAGTCATTCACTTCCTGCGTTGAACACCATGCATCGATTCGATGCATCCGTGCTGGACCGTGTTCCGACAGCAGAGGATCGGATTGGACCCTGGGGCGCGGCCTACCTCATGGTGTGGGGACGCATGTTCACCCGTGAGCACCTTGAGTTCCTGGCGGATCTCTGGAAGGTCTCCATGTTCTGCGTGGGGCATGCCCGGGTTGACATGGGCGTCGAATCCCCATTCCCGACGATCGTGGCCATCAACAGTGATCATGAGCGCGGGGCGGTCATTCCCTGGAACCTTGCGGAGCCACCGACCACATCGAAGATGATCGAATGTGCGAGATATCTGCAGACCATCGGGAGCCCGGCCGCGTGACGCAACCAGTCCCTGCAGTGCTCGCGATGGAAGTCTCCCAGCGTCATGGCGGTATTGCACTGCGATGCCCCGACGGCACCATCGTGCAGAATCGACTGACCTCGACGACTCGTCGTGGTGACGCATTGATGCCGGCAATCGAATCCATGTTGATGGATGCACAGGTCTCACCGCGTGATCTTTCGGGCATCGGTGTCACCATCGGACCCGGTGGATTCACAGGTCTTCGAATCGGACTGGCCGCGGCGAAGATGCTCGGTTGGGCACTTGAGATTCCGATCGCCGCTGTTCCGACGGCGCTGCTTGCCGCCGAGACGGATCGCGAGTCGGAGGCCAGGTACGCCGTGGCATTGGCCAGCAAGGATGACACGTGCTGGCTGAGCTTGATCGAAGGCAAGCAAGGTCATCGGGCCCTGCTCGAAGGTGCTGAGGGGGGCCGCCTGGTGCACGCCGATGCATTCCAGACGGGGCTTGAAGGTGCCACCTGCCTTCTGGCCGACGATCATCTTCCCGATTCGATGTCCAATCATGGCCTGCCGGCTCGTGCACCTGACTTTGATCCAGTCGTTCTCCTGAAGATCACCGAGCGATTTCTGGCCGAAGGCAGGACAACAGATCCCCTGGATCTCCTCCCGATCTATCCCCGAGACCCCGAAGCCGTCAGGCTCTGGGACGCCCGAAAAAGCGGGTGAGGCCCGCTCAGGACCCTCCAGTACCTGATTTTTCTGGTTTCTTTCAGCCAATCTTCAATCGGGGGCCACTTTCGGCAAACCGGTGCGGGATCGGAGGTTCGGGCTGCTTATGGGCCTTGAGCGTGGATTGGTCTCAAAAGAGATCACACGAGTTCTGCGACTCGGCTGAATAGGCCGCCCCCATTGACCGATTGATGCATTGACCCGGTTGGGAGATCCCGAGGGGGACGGCACCGGACGGGACATGTTTGTCTTCGGAAGTGGAAAGAAAGGAACGAGACCGATGGAACCACTGCAACGACTCATTCAGGATGCTGCAACAGGCGAGATCAAGGCGGATCGGGCCTGCCTGCTGATCCTCGGAACAGATGACGAGACTCGTCGGCAACTGGTGTCTTCGGTTGAATCCACCGGACATGTCTGTCTGGTGACGGATTCCATCGACGAAGCGCGAAGCATCATCGAAGCGCATGATGCCATCGATGCGATGCTCATTGACGGAACGTCTTCGGATCGTGAGTCGCTTCGCCTCATCCGGGAAGCGCAGTCGCTCCGTCCATGGGTTCGTTCCATGGTCTGGTCCAGCAAACTTGATCCAAGCTTGACAGTCGAGGCGATCCGGGAAGGCGCCTCGGACTTCCTCGTGCTTCCAGGTGACATGGATCGTCTTGATGCACGTCTGGATCAGATTCTGGATCGGGTCCGTGCCGCTCGCGACAACGAGAAGAGAATGAACAATCTTCTGGATACCTGTCGCCAGCTCACCGAATCCCGCGACGAGATGTCCGAACAGGTCGACGTTCTCTGCAACGATCTGGCATCCGCCTATCGCTCCATGCGGGATCAGATGTCCGATGCGGTCATCGTCAGTGAATTCAAGACACTCATCAGCCAGGAACTTGATGTCGAGGACATGCTTCGAACGGCACTGGAATACATGCTTCGACGCCTGGGACCGACCAATGCGGTCGTCTATCTCCCAGAAGCCGAAGGTCGATTCGGAATCGGCGCCTATGTGAACTACGACATGACCGATCGCGATCCGATGCCGCTCTATCGGGCACTTGGTGACACGCTTTGCCAGTCGCTCAAGAATGAATCTGGTCTTGTCCGTTACGAGGATGGCGAAGCATGGGCACGTGCCAATGAAATCGATGCGGATGCCCTCAAGGATGCCGAGCTGATCGCATTCGCCTGCAAGCACCATGGTGAGACTCTGGCGATCATGACCTTCTTCCGGGATTCATCCTTCGATGATTCGACGGCAGGACTCCTGGACAGTCTTCGGAATGAACTGGGATCGCAGCTGGGTCGGATTGTCCGGATCCACCGACGCGGCCAGGCCGAATGGCCGCGCGAACAGGCGGAAGACAACGACAACAGCAATGGATTTGAATTTCCTGACGACAGCTCCGAGTGGGGAGACATGGCGGCGTAGGGGCAACATGCCGCCGACGACGAGAAGATTTGGAGGGGAACCACCTGTCCGGTCAACCGATCGGGCAGGTGTTTTTCATTTCATGATCAACGACGAGCGCCACGTCGCGACGGCTTGGACGCCACGACGGCCCCGGGATCCCGGCCAGCCAGCCGGATTCGCCCTGTTCCACCCAGAACCTGGTTCAGCTCGCGCAGCACTTCCGGTCGGGGAATGACACGCATGCCCGCCTTCATTCGAATGGCGCCTTCAGGACGTTGAATTCGAAGGTAGACGGCCGCGGGATGCGCCCCCCCTGTCGTCCTTGCAGCGCCGGCCTGCTTCAGGACACCGGCCGTCATCTCGATTCTCTGCTCGAGTGAGACGCCATCATCCCCCAGCATGTCGAGTTCCATGGATTCGGTCAGGTACTGCCCAACCTGATCAGGCGAAATCAGCCGATCGATGATCAGTTGGGTTTCTCCGTTTCGTTCATCCACACGGGCGGATGCGATCACCACCGAGTTGACCTGGACAAGTCCGCCGTACTTTGCGAAGGCATCCGAGAAAATGACACCCTCGATGCTTCCGAGTCGATCCTGCAGTTCGACGATCGCCATGCGGCTTCCAGCGGAACGACCCTTGTTGACCGTGATGTTGCGGACCTGGGAGATCAGGCCGGCGACGATGACCGGGGTTCCCGGCCTTCTGAGCTCGAGATCTCCAAGCGTCGCGGAGACATACGGTCTGAAATGATCCGCATATTCGTCGGTTGGATGTCCCGACACATGGAAACCCAGAACCTCGCGTTCGTATCCGAGCGTTTCGAGTCGACTCCACGCTGGAATCGAAGGCAGGGATGCCGAAGGCGCTTCGGATTCCACAGGTTCGCTGCTCCCACCCCCGCCGAAGAGATTGCCCTGCCCCTGTTCCCGATCACGCGCCTCGCGCTGACCGTACTTCAGAGCTGATTCAAGTGCAGCGATCATGGGTGCGCGTTGTTCACCCCCATGAAGCGAATCCATGGCCCCGCTCTTGATCAGCGATTCCAGCGTCGCTCGATTGACGGCACGCGGTGGCACAGTGGCGCAGAGATCGTGAAGTGAATGGAACGTCTGCTCCTTGCGTGCCTCGATGATCGCATCGATGGCGGCACGACCAACACCCTTGATGGCGGAGAGTCCGAACCGGATTCGTCCATGCGCGGCATCATGCGGTTCGTCCTGGTCATAGACCACCGTGAACGTCGCATCCGATTCGTTGATGTCCGGTGGACAGACCTCGACGCCTACATGCGGCGCGTCTTCCGCATGATCAGGCAGTCTGACGAGCCGACATTCCTCGAGATAGGGCGCCCAATCCTCGGTCTTCTTGGCCTGTGATTCATAGGTGAGCACCGCGGCCATGTACTGAACCGGGAAGTACGTCTTCATGTAGGCCGTCTGATAGGCGATGATCGCGTAACCGGTCGAGTGCGACTTGTTGAAGCCGTAGCCGGCGAACTTGAGAATGAGATCGAAGAGCCGTTCCGCTTCCGATTCACTCATGCCCTTTTCGACGGATCCAGAGATGAATTTCGATCGATTGGCATCGATGATGGCTTCTTTCTTCTTGCTGATCGCCTTGATGAGGGTGTAGGCGTCGCGAAGTGGAACACCACCGAGCAGATGCACGATCTGCATGACCTGTTCCTGATAAACCATGATGCCGTAGGTCTCGGAGGTCAGGTCATCGACGATTTCCTGAACCGTCGGAACGGCCATCGAACCATGTTTTCTGGCGCAGTAATCGTCTATCAGCTCCATCGGACCCGGCCGATACAGCGCATTGGCTGCAATCAGATCCTCGAGTCTGTCCGGTTTCATCTTCTGAAGAAGCTGTCGCATGCCACCCGATTCAAACTGGAATACGCCAGCGGTTTCGCCTCGACAGAACAGGCCGAACACAGCATCGTCATCGAACTTCAGTCGATCGAGATCAAGTGGATGCGACCCGTCGCCCGGCGTACGTCCCACGGCTTTCCAGATGACATCTTCATCCAGTGTCTGTCGCACGTTCTTGAGTGCCAGCTCAAGGGTGGAGAGTGTTCGGAGACCCAGGAAATCCATCTTGAGCAGTCCGACCTGCTCGCAGGTCGGACCATCCCACTGGGTCATCACGTCATCCGAACCGGAGGCCTTGCAGAGTGGAACGATCTGATCCAGAGGGCGTGTCGCCACGACGACCCCGGCCGCATGGACACCACTGTGTCGCGCATGATTCTCGAGTTCATTGGCGGCATCGATCACGTCCCGTGACACAGGACTGCCTTCGTACTCCTTCCGGAATTCATCGGACTTCTGAAGTGAGTCATCGATGGTGATGTTCAGGTCATTCTTCGGAATCAGGTTTGCGAGCCGCTGGCCTTCCTGCGGTTCCAGGCCATGAACCCTTGCGACATCCTTGATGGCTGCGCGTGCCTTGAGACGACCGAAGGTGATGATCTGGGCGACGTGGCCGTACTTCTCGCGGACGTAACGAATCACATCCGCGCGACCATCCTGGCAGATGTCGATATCGATGTCGGGATACTCGCTTCGATCCGGATCCGTGAATCGTTCAAACAGCAACCCGTAGCGAACCGGGCAGGCATTCGACAGGCCCAGGACATAGCCGACCATCGTGCCGACACCGCTGCCTCTTGCACTGGCCGGGATACCACGCTGTCTTGCCCAGTTCACGAAATCCCAGACGATCAGGAAGTAGGCACTGATGAACTTGTCGGAGAGAATCTTGAGCTCTCGATCACATCGCGCCTGAATCTCGGGCGTGATACCGTCCGATCCATACCGCCAGATCAGACCGGCCTCACAGAGATTCCGGAGTGCTCGGTCACAATCGGCTTCAAGAGTCTTCTGATCGATCTCGCTGTCCGATTCGGCATCCCATGGATGGAGTTCGAATCGACTGCACCACGCATTGAACCATTCCGTGAGATCACCGCCGTCAAAGACCGGGGTCTCTTCCGGACCGGAAACCCGGACCACAGGGGCATGGTTGGCTTCGAAATCGATGTCGACGTTGCAGCGATCGGCGATGCGGACGGTGTTGTCGACCGCATCCGGATGATCCTCGAAGAGCGCCCGCATCTCTTCAGGCGACTTCAGGTACAGCTCATGGGGGTACAGAAGTCTTGATGTGTCATCACGCGTCCGCCCCATCGAGATGCAGCAGAGCGTGTCATGGATCTCATGATCCTCACGATTGAGGAAATGGACATCGTTGTCGCACACCAGCGGAATTCCAAGCATCTCCGAAAGCTTGACCAGATGGGGATTGATCGCATCCTGGTCGGCGACACTGTTCCGTTGAAGTTCGATGTAGAAGCACGGATCACCATGCTCGTTGGTACCGAACGTGTCTCGGTGCAGGGTGGCTTCCGAGACGGCGGCTTCCCAGTGCGACTCGTTTCCGGTCTGCTCGTACTGCACGAGATGATGCGCAATCGAGCTGCCGAGATGGCCATTGATCGCGATCAGGCCATCGCCCCACTGCGTCAATGTTTCGAAATCCATTCTCGGTCGGTGATAGAAACCGTTGGCATACGCGTCCGAGCTGAGCTGCATCAGGTTGGCCCAACCCGTGTTGTTCTCGGCGAGCAGGACCAGGTGATACCCTCCGTCCTTGCCGCCCGTCTTAGTCCTGTTGCGACGGTCACCCGGTGCGACATAGGCCTCGATGCCCAGAATGGGCTTGATACCCTCGGCCTTCGCTGCGCGGTAGAACTCGGCGCACCCGTAGAGATTGCCGTGATCGGTAATGGCCACTGCATCCATGCCGAGTTGGGAGACTCGTTTGATGAGTGGTCTGATCCGGTTCCCGCCGTCCAGGAGGGAGTACTCCGTATGCAGATGGAGGTGTACGAATCCGTCGATGGCTTCAGTGCTCATGATCGTTGCGGCATCCTGCTCGAGTCATCCGATCATACCGCCACGAAACGCGTACGCGAGCCTCTTCCCGAAGGAACGCTCTGGCCCTGTGGATCACCTGCAGGGTTGGGTATGATCTGTGGATGGACGATGGATCACGAACTTCAGGACCACAGCCTGGCGGCCCCTTTCCGGGCGGTCCACGCATTCGATTCGTGAACCTCGGGAGCGACCGGATGGCGCAGGCCTTCCAGGCGGCTCAGGGGCAACCCAACTGGGTTGTCCGGATCGTCGTCCTGACGTTCCTGCTGGTCATCGGCATTCCGATCCTGCTGCTGCTGCTGGTTGCAGGACTGGCGGCTGCGATGGTCTTCATGGTTCTCTCGACCATCAACTGGATCATGGTCCGTCTCGGTGGTTCCACACCAAAGGATGACGGTCGCCGGAATGTCCGTGTCATCAAGCGCGACTAGAAGCGGACGCTCGGATTCAACCGAGTGGCTCATCCCGCGTTTCTCGTTCAATCAGATCCAGAAGTTCCCGGCGGAGTCGGGATGTGACGGGTCCAACGGTTCCATCCGCGATCTCACGGGTATCAATCCCCTCCTCGCCTTCTTCGGTCCGTGTTCGGAAACGAATGGCGCGAACGGGCAGAACCTGCCAGCTTGAATTGGTGAGAAACGCTTCGTCCGCAGCCAGGAGATCCTTCGGCTCGAGATTCATGACTTCGACCGGGATGCCGGCCGCTTCAGCGCATTCCATGACAGCCGCTCTCGTGACCCCCGGGAGGACTGGTGGTGGATCGGTTCCGGGTTCTTCATCGCCTCGGGCGAGTGGTGTCTGGAGGACGCCATCGCGAATGATGAAGATGTTGCTGACACATCCACAGGCGAGATTCGCCGCAGGATCAAGCCAGATGGCTTCACTGGCACCCATGAGACCAGCCAGTTGCAGCGCATGGATTCGGTTCCAGTAGTCGAGCGTCTTGTGTCCGGCCAGGGGTGTCCATGGATTGGCCCGCCCCGGTGCCAGACTGACCTCGACACCCTGTGAGAAGAACGTCGGCGGGTAGGCCGTTGGTGGTTGCGCAACAATCAGGACCGTGGGATCAACATGACCATCCTCGGAAGCCTGAAGCATGTTCAGATTGCCCCCGGTGACCGTGAGCCGGATTCTGGCTTCCGACATCGTGTTGTGAGCCAGAAGTCGTTCGGCGGCTTCGGCCAGCGGTCCCGCCTGCAGGCGGTTGGACATCAGGAGCGTCTTGGCCGAATCGACCAGTCGTTGCGTGTGAGCTTCCACTCGGAAGATCCGCGCATTGCGGGCGGTCATGGTTTCGAACACGCCGACGGCATGCTGAAGACCGCTGTCGAAGACGGAGATGCGTGCATCCGATTCAGGAACGACTTCGCCGTTGAGCCAAACATCCATGGGTTGAGGGGGTCCTTTCGAACGATCGGGCCAGATTGACTTCGAGCAGGTTACTCGCTGGACCAGCCTCGTACGAGCAGTGTGTCTTCGGGCAATGATTCGATCTGCAATGTGATCACATTGCGATTGTCCATGGAGATCCGGATTTCAACATAAGGAAGCTCCACTTCCTGGTCGGAGACGGCGACGATTGAGATCGCTTCCTGATCAGCGGAACAAAGATCATCGACCGATTGAATCACGGCTTCGCGGATCGTGCTGTCGGCCCAGCGGATCCGTTCGGGCGCGTTTCCGGAACACAGATCACTGATGAGACCACGGACCCGGCTGGACATGTCCGTGAGCGCCTGCCGTTGAGACCATTGGGACCAGGCCAGAATCAGGAAGGCAACGACGATGATGATCACAGGCATCAGTGATCGTCGATCCCTCGATGAGGATTGAGCGGGTTGACCGGATTCCAGTTTGGGTGTTTCGAGACTCAGGGGATGTCTACCTGATCGGCGTACAGGACATAGGAGGCATGTGAGGAGAACGGTCTGTTCAGGGCCATGTCCACCTTTCTCGTGAACGGATAGGGAACATTGGGCCGGGCATTCTCGATTTCGATGATTTCCGCACCAACCTGATTGCCATGCTCGTCGAAGAAGGTGATGGCGATTCCGATGCTTCGAATATCCGCCGATCCATTCAGAAGACTTCCCGAGATGGTCATCTCGGAGTAATCCAGTTCCCGGTTGCTTGGAATCGTGACGGCTTTGAATCCGCCATAGCGTGTCGGTTTGTACTGGATTTCCTTGCCGTCTTCGCCATCTCTCGGTCCATAGAAGAACGCGGAACGAGAGGTGTAGACATCCTGACCAATCGGTCCAAATCCACGTTCGTCGTAGAGCCGTTCAAGATCATTGAGCTTTCTCGTGGCATCGAGTCGTTGCCTGGCTTCTTCACGAGTCTTTCGACGAGCTGCATCCTGTTCGCGTTTCTCACGGATCGCGTCGGCTCGTCGTTGTTTTCGAGTCTCCTCGACCATCTTCGTGTATGACTTGAAGTCAGGTCCATACGTATCGTGCTCAACGATGAACTGCTTGAGTTCATCAAGCTCCTTCTGCAGGGCGGACGAGGCGAGTTCGACCTTCGCCAGCGATCTGCGGACGCTCAGCAGTTCCGCATAGGTCTCCAAAAGGGCCGGCCAGAGAACATCTGCCTTGGATTGTCTGGACAGACCGCCTTCCTGGAGTCGCCAGAGCGCCTGGGCCGCATCATTGACGTCTGTTTCAGCCAGTTCAACTTCTGGCTTCGCCTCGTTCTCGTTGTCTTGGTGAACGACTTCCGCCGAGGGCGTTGTGGCATTGATGTTCTTGGCGTCCTCAATGGACGTGATACCGGAGACCATCGACAGGATCAGGATCATGTGTGTTGTCATGGCAGGCACTCGAAACGACGGGGTTCAGACTGACGGAACTCGAAGAGAAACATTCCTGACAGTATGCGCTCAGGAGGGTGTTGCGTCTGGAACAGGCTGCGAAACCGCATCGGAATCCGATTTCTGTGTCTCTACAGGTGTTTCAGGTGTTTCTCGTGACGTGGCTGGGGCGTCATCCTGTGTCGACTCCGCGCCATCCAGCTCGACGGTTTCCATGTCAGTCGGCAGCGGATCCCCTTCCTCGATCTCGGTCGCTTCGCTTCGGAAGGCGCGGGCGCGATCCACGAGCGCCTCATGCGATTCATCCCGGGGCTCCAGATCGAAGTGCCATTCAACATGGCTGGTCGCCTGGAACGGCATGACTTCGAAGACAAGATCCGGTCCTGGCAGATCCCAGACGGGCGCGGCGGCCTTCTGGCTCGTCATGAGCGGTTCCATGTTCTCACGCTCGATCCGTACGTCATAGGTTCCGTAGTGAGTGAAATCGACGGTGAGTGGTGTTCTGCCGACTTCACGGTCATTCACCCAGACGAGTGCGCCTGCCGGCGTGCTCGTGATGGACAGCTTTCGTCTGATGCAGCCTGTGGAGGCGATCAGGAAGATTCCGAGCAGAGCCAGTAGGAAAGTCCGGGGCATGCCCGGAGTCTACCACTGGCAAGGAAGATCGGCTGCTTCAGTCGAATTCATCGCCACGGAAGGTCGACGCCAGGTAGGCCTCCCGAACAGCCGGATCATTGATGATCGATTTGGGATCACCCTCCCGGAGGTTTCGTCCCTCATGAAGGATGTATGCCCGGTCGCAGATCCGAAGAGTCTGTTGAACGTTGTGATCCGTCACGAGAATCGCAATCCCTTCCTTGGCCAGCTTGCGGACCTCGGACTGCAGTTCCTCGACCGTATGCGGATCCACGGCTGCGAACGGTTCATCGAGCAGGAGCAGTCTCGGCTCGGTGATCATGGCACGTGCAATCTCAAGTCGACGACGCTCGCCGCCAGAGCAGGTTCTCGCAAGGTCGTGACTCTTGCTCACCAGTCCGAACTGTTCAAGCAGGGCATCACAGCGTCGCGTGCGGGCCTCGGAATCCATCGAGGTCGTCTCGAGGATGGCCATGAGATTGTCTCTGACCGACAAACGCTGAAAGACGCTTGGCTCCTGGCTGAGATAACCGATGCCTCGTCGGGCGTGCTTGTACATGGGCAGATAGGTGACATCCTCACCCATGAAGCTCACCTTGCCAGCTTCGGGAGTGATCATTCCGATCACCATCCTGAAGGAGGTCGTCTTGCCGGCACCGTTTCTTCCAAGGAGGCCGACGATTTCACCAGGACCCACCGAGAAGCTGACTTCGTCGACAACACGTCTGCCGTTGTAGCTCTTGACCAGATTGTTCGCGACGAGCATGCTCATGAAGACGAGGCCTCATCGGCGGACTCGGCCTTCACGGGCCTGGCATCCAGTGACCAGCTGTCTGGATGAAGTCGATGCGCGATGATACCGATCATCGTGTCGAGGCCCTTGTAGATGTGGGCATCCAGCTTGATCCGGGTTCCATCGGTATTCACGATCCAGCAGATGGACTTCGCCATCCATCTGGACATGTCGATGTCCGCAATCTGATCGGCTTTCCAAGAAGCTTCCGGCATGTGGAAGGTTCCGTCCGGATCGAGTCGGTACTTTCGTGACCCCGTGGAAAACAGGGACCAGACGTACCACGGCACAAACGGAAGGCAGAGGATGAACAGCCACTGGATCGGTCGATCGTAGTCGCTTGGAGGCGTGGCTTCTCCATACAGTTCCAGCGCAGCATCCGATTCCAGTCGTGCCTGTTCACGAAGGGCCGGCCAGTCTGTGGGTGAAATCTCGTTGGGTCGTTTGATGCCGTTCCTGTAGACGACCAGAGTCGCTCTCCAGGCATTCGCATCGTCGGGCGCATCGTCTGGAAGTGGTTGGGCAAGCAAGGCGTCCAGCTTGCCGACGGTTTCATCGACCATCTTCGTCTCTTCACCAGCGTCGATCGAATCGAGACTGGAATGGACGTCACGGGAAATCTCGCCTCGCTGATAGTTCCGTGCTTGCGCCGGGATGGCCCAGACGTAGTCGTAGATTCCCCAGAGACCCAGAACGAGACACATTCCAGCGACGAAGAGCGCTCGCAGGCTGAAGCTCGGTGCCACGGCCGCATGCAGCGTCTGTTCCGTTCCGGAATGCTCGTTTGGAGTGGTCTCTGTCATGGGTGCATCCTTTCCCGGTTACATGGTACATCCCGGGCGAATGGCTCTTTACTGATCCTGAGCGGCTTCCGTGCAGGTTTCCGCCAGGGCCACGTACACAGGGTCGCAGTCAGGCAGTGCATCGAGACATCCGAGCAGGGTGTCGATTCGGCGATCAACCTGCTTCGTGGGGTCCACTTTTTCAAGAGCGGATTCGCCGAGCGCCTCAAGACCGGATTTGAACCAGCTGGTTGACGGCTTCGCTTCCTTCGTTGGCGGTTCGATCTGCACCCTGACCGTGGTCCCCGGTGCAATGGCGACGATTGGAATGAGACCCGTCTTGGTCGTCGGTTCCCTGCAGAGCACGGCAATCGGAACACCTCGATCACGTCCGTGCTGGATGAGTCTTCTGGCGTCGGCACCCACCAGCGGTGGTTGCACGAGATATCGACCTGGAGAAAGCTCCATGGTCTCCACCACACCATCATCACAGATCCGAACGGACCCCCGGACAAGCGCCTTGCGACGAATGGCCTGACGGCACTGTCGAACACCTTCGACGATCTCGATCATGCCTTCCCAGTCGTTCCGACTGCGACTGGCCGCGAGTGCCTTGAGGAAATGAGCTTCTGCCGTGAACCAGGATTGCTCACGCGCGGCATCCAGTGCCCTGTCAACCTGACCCTGGATCTGCTTTGTCCTATTCATTCAATCGCCTCGTTCACTCGCCTTGTCAGGCATTCTCATGATCATTGGACGGAAGCGACCCGGCCAAGCCGTCCAGCAGTCTGTTCCAGTACATGGCCGAAGCTTCCAGATCGGCATGAAGTGACTTCCGAATGGTATCGGTCGAACCGGACCCCATGGCTCGACGAAAGTCCAGTAACCGTTCAGACAATGAACGTTGTGCCATCTCGACCTCGTCGAGGATGCCGCCTTGAAGCCGTTCAGCCATCTCGACCACCATTCGAGTCCCTTCGAGGAGTCGTTGCATCAATTCGGTCAGTTGGGGCCTCAGCTCATCGAGGGTTTCATCCTGAAGACCCTCCATGATCGGAGGCAGTGCATCCATGACGGCATCAAAATTCGTCCGTGCCTGACGGATCGATTCATGACCGTCTTCCCGGCAGCCATCGGCATCGGATTGAGGCGTTGGTCTGATCACGGTGGCGTTGATTGACGTCAGGCGGTGATTGCTTCGGACACTTCTTCTGCAACCGCCTCCGTACCGAAGGACATCCTGACACCACCGTTGGGGACGATTTCCATCACGAGTGGAATTCCCGCGGTGATCAGGAGGAGCCCCTGGTCCGGAGATTCCGAATCATGGAACAGCGTCTTGACCAGTTCGCAGACAAGGTGGAGATCGCCGGTATCGCACAGAAGTGGATCGCGTGTATTCAGTTCGACTGTGGCAGCAGCATCGATTCTCTGCCACTCCTCATTTTCCGCCAGTGAGAACGCGACGACATCGAAGATGCTTCTCCATCGACCCACCGGGAAGAGAATCAGCTGGTTGTGATGCAGCTTGTGCAGGATGTTGTCAATGACACCCGGCATCGACTCAAGGGAAAACTCGACGACCTGCGCGCCTTTCAAGGGTTCGACTTCACTGCCCGGGACGGCCAGGTGTCTTCTTGGCGCGGATTCGTCCACCATTCGAAGGAATGTGTGGTCGTCGTCCGGTGATTGTCGCTCGATCCCGTGCTGCACTAGCAGCTCGTTGACCTCTTCAACGCTGATGAACTCCACGTTCAGTCACTCCATTTGCCAACAACTGGCAGGATCATCTAAGCGGATGAACGCTCAGAACGCAAGCGATCCTCTTGATCCGGCCTCTGGAAATCCTCTCCAGTACGGCTTCGGATAGTATCTCTCGATCTCAGGAACCCGCCGTGAACACGATCCTCTTCATCTGTACTGGCAATACCTGCCGCAGCCCGATGGCCGAGGCCATCGCTCGTTCCGTCCTCGATGGGAAGGACACGTTCGTTGCATCCGCTGGAGTGGCGGCCGGTGATGGGGCCCCTACTTCCCGGGAGACGCTCCGGGCACTTGAAAGCATGGGAATCGAGTATCAGGGTCATTCGACCCCCCTCTCGGCTGAAATGATCCGCAATGCGGACCTGGTCCTCTGCATGACGCGAAGCCATCAGGACGTCGCGCGACGTCTCGTGGAGGGCGATCCTGATCAGGAGGCCAAGGTCCTTCTTCTGGATCCTGACGGCGATGTTCCGGATCCCATCGGACAGGGCCAGTCGCGATATGACGAGCTGGCAGAGTTCTTCTCGAAGATCATCCCGGATCGAGTCGCCGCTCTCTCCCAGAAGAACTGAACGATCCTTATCCGGTCAGGCCCCCGTCCGGGCCACGAGTTCGGAAAGCAATCGGACGCCGTATCCGGTCGGGCCCACGACATGCAGATCGTCACGCTTGTCCACTGCACTGACTCCAGCGATGTCGAGATGCGCCCACGGCACATCGTCGTCCACGAAGTAGCTCAGGAAAGCGGCACCCTGGATCGGATGCGCATTCCGGTTCGGGCCCGAGTTCCAGAGGTCCGCATGCTGTGCACGCATGAACTTCCGATGCTCTTCCCAGAGCGGAAGCTGCCAGACACGTTCGCCCGTGGATTCCGCTGCTTCTTCGATCTGGTTTCGGAACGGGGCATCTTCACACCAGAGACCCGCACAGAAGTGACCCAGTCCGACGACGACACCGCCCGTGAGGGTGGCGACATCGACGATGGCGGTCGGTTTGATCTTTCGGCAGGTCCATGAGAGCGCATCACCAAGAATCAGACGACCTTCTGCGTCGGTATTCGTGACCTCGACCGTCACGCCATTGAACATGGTGATGATGTCGTCCGGTCGATAGGCGTCACCACTCACCAGATTCTCGGCACATGGCAGAACGCCGAACACATGGACGGGCAGCTTCAGTCGGGCAATGGCGATCATCGCGCCAAAGACCGCGGCGCCACCGTTCATGTCGTATTTCATGCCCTTCATCGTGTTGGATATCTTCAGCGAGTATCCACCACTGTCGTAGGTCATGGTCTTTCCCACGAGCGCCAGTCGATGACCCGGGCGTGGTCGGGCGGGCTTGTGCTCGAGAATCATCATGCATGGCTTGTTGGAGGAGCCGATGCCGACATTGACCAGACCGCCCATGCCCAGACGTTTGGCTTCGGCAAACGAGATCACACGACACTTCATGCCATGCTTTCTCGCAGCGGCACGAGCCTGTTGAGCGACCCATGAAGGGACGCAGATGTTGGGCGGTGTCGCGGAGAGCCTCCGCGATTCATTCGTTGATTCCGCCAGGATGATGCCGCGACGCATGCCGCCTCTCACTTCCTGACAGGATGCACCCAGCGAGAGCGACCCACTGGCAGGCTCGTTCGTGCTCGCCTTGCCATCAAAGAAATCCACTTCCCAGTTCGCCAGCACCATGCCTTCGGCCAATGCCTGACCGACGGATTCGGGGTCTGCGATCCGGCGAGGGATGGTCAGATCGAGCTGGACGTCCAGGGCCTGGATGTCCATGGCGTGCAGTTTTCGGACCAATCGTCCACCCAGTCGTCGGATCGAATTCAGGTCGATCGTGTTCTGATCACCCAGGCCGACCAGGAGGACGTCATCTCCCTCGACAACGACATCACCTTCCTTGCCTGAGAACATCCGGGATTTCATCGCCTGGCGGATTCGGCCACCATGAGCCTCGTCGAATGCCACCAGAGGCTTCGGCAGTCGAGTGGTTCCGGTCGGCAGGCCGACCAGCAGGGTTGATTTGCGGGGTGATCCAGTCCGAATGGTGCGGTACACGGGTATCTCCTGCCCGATGGATGGGCGTATGCGAGTGATGTGTGGCTCATCATCGACTACGCCGGCTTGTCTACTTCAGTGCGGGCTACCATGAGGCTCATGTCAGCCTCCAGCCGAATGACGGATGCCGCCTTCAACAGGGCCCGAGAAGGGCTTCGGGTTCTCGAGGATCTTGCCCGATTCATTCTGGACGATGCGAGGCACGTTGAAACTCTCAAGAAGGCTCGTCACGCATTGAGCGATCTGGCATCCCAGTGGCCTGGTCTCTCGATGGTGCTCTCGAGGAATACCGCCGGGGACGTCGGAACGGACATCTCAACCACTGCCGAGGGCACCCGCAGGGATCTGCGTTCCGTGGCCGCGGCAGCCGGACGTCGAGCCACGGAGGCACTTCGATCGCTGGAGGAACTCGCCAAGGTGGAGGCACCTCATCTGGCTGGAACCATCGAACGCATGCGGTACAAAACGTATGACTGTGCCGGTGAAATCGAGACGGCGTTGCCAGCCCGCCAGTCACCCCACTGGGGCGTGTGTGTGCTCTTGACCGAGTCCAGATGTGTTCGACCCTGGCTGGACGTGGCTGAAGCAGCCATCGACGGCGGTGCCGAGTGTCTTCAGCTCAGAGAGAAATCGCTTGATACCCGGACGCTGCTTGATCGAGCACGACGTCTTGTGGATCTTGCACGACCCAGGGGCGTGGCTGTGATGATCAATGATCGGCTGGATATCGCGCTCGCCTCCGGTGCGGATGGCGTGCATGTGGGTGCCCATGATCTGTCCGTCTCCGAAGTCCGCCGGATCGCCGGGAATGATCTGATCGTCGGCGCAACGGCCCGAACCGCCGAAGCCGTCGAGGCCGCGATTCGTGACGGGGCCTCCACGATCGGCGTCGGTCCAATGTTCGCATCATCGACCAAGCCACAACTCGAACCGATCGGACCGGATCGACTCGAGGCGTTGACCCGGACGCTGGGTGACTGTCCACACCTGGCAATCGGAGGGATTGATGCTTCCAACGTCGCTCGTGTTCGTGAGGCAGGTGGTCGTGGGATTGCGGTATGCGGCGGAGTCTGTGATGCACAGGATCCCGCTGAAGCGACCGCGATTCTGGTTGCCGCCATGAATGAACCTCCTGGCAACCACATGGCTGCACGTCCAGTGAATGGTCATGCGTGACCTTGAATTCCTGGTTCTCGGGTCCGGGACATCCGCGGGTATTCCCGCGATCGGATGTGACTGCGAGGTCTGTCACAGTGAGGATCCGAGGGACAAGCGTCTGCGGACCTCTGCCGCGATTCGGTTCACGGACGCACAGGATCAGCCTCGCACGATTCTCATCGATGCCTCCCCGGATCTCAGGCAGCAGGTTCTTCGTGCAGGGATCGACCGATGCGATGCCATCCTCTTCACGCACAACCATGTCGATCACACGTTCGGCCTCGATGAAGTCAGGCGATTCAACATCACGATGCAATCGCCGATCGAGATCTATGCCGAGCGACACACCCTGGATCATCTGGAGCGCGTGTACCGGCACATCTTCCAGAGAGATCGAAACGTCAATGATTCCTTCGTGGCCACTCTGGTCGCACACCAACTGGAACCGGGCAGGACACTCGATCTCTTTGGATTGCAGGTGGAGCCCATCAGGCTCCTGCACGGCAGGCTTCCGATTCTGGGCTTCCGATTCGGCACGGACGCGACCTCACCCCATCTGCCCCTGGCCTGGTGCACCGACGTGTCCTCGATCCCTCCGGAGAGCTGGACGCGGCTGACGGGACTCCAGACGCTCTTTCTCGACATGCTCCGGGAGCGTCACCACCCCACCCATTTCAACCTTGATCAGGCCATCAAGGCCGCCAGGACCATCGATGCGGGCCAGACCTGGTTCATCCACATGGCCCATGAGATCGGCCACGCTGCGACGGAGGCCACCCTGCCAGAGGGCATCCGCCTTGCCTGGGATGGCCTGAGACTGGCTTCCGACGGGGCCGAGCCCACGTTGGATCCCCCCGGGGAGGCGGCCCGGACGCCGTCTTGTTAGACTCCGCGGTTCCATGGCCCAGATACGTGAAATCAAGAAGCGAATCGGGGCTGTCCAGACCATCGCCCGCATCACCAAGACGATGCAGATGATCGCGACGGCCAAGTTCACATCGGCGCTCCAGCGCGCTGAATCCTCCAAGCCCTACGCAGCCTGCATCGATGACATGGTGCGTCAGGCCGCCACGGCTGCTGGAGAATACGAGTCCAAGCTGATCTCCGGTCCTGACCAGAAGGTCGGCAAGGAACTGGTTCTCGTGATCTGCTCGGATCGCGGTCTGTGCGGTGCGTACAACGGCACCGTTCTCAGGACGGCGTTGAACTACATCCGGGATCTCAAGAGCAATGGCATCGACTACGACCTCGAGGTCGCAGGCAAGAAGGGCCTCGGTTACTTCAAGTTCCAGCGGGTCGATGTGGATAATCGTCATGACATCGGTGACAAGCCGAGCTATGAGGACGTCGGTGCGATTGCAGCGAGCTACATCGAGCGATACATGGCCGGTGAGTACGATGCGATCCGCATCATCTCGATGCGATTCGTCACCACCTCACGTCAGGTTCCCGAGATCAAGCAGCTGCTTCCCATGGCGGAGACAAGCTCTGGCGAAGATTCGGAATCGACGGGTTACCAGCCTCAATACGACTTCCTCCCATCCGCCCGCGAACTCCTGGACGAACTGCTGCCTCTGACCGTCAAGACGGCACTGCTTCAGGCATTCAACGAAGCGGTCGTGAGTGAGCAGATCATGCGAATGATCGCCATGAAGGCTGCAACCGAGAACGCCAAGGAATTCGGCAGCACCCTCCGTCGTCTGTTCAACCGGGCTCGACAGGGTCAGATCACTACCGAGCTGACCGAGATCGTCTCCGGTGCAGCAGCACTGGAATAGAACCTGGAGCTGATTGCCGGATGAGTCTCTACACGGGTCGAGGCGATGATGGATGCACCGATCTCTTCGGCGGCGGTCGCGTACCGAAGCATCATGGTCGTGTCGCCGCGTATGGCGCCGCAGACGAGATGAATGCCTTCCTCGGGCTCGCTCGATGTGCCTGTGAAGATGTGGATGAGCGACTCTCGGAGATCATCAATCTGCTTCAGGACAAGGTCTTCGTACTGGGCGCCGATCTGGCCACACCTCCGGGTGGTCCCCATGAGGACAAGATCCCGAGAATTCAGGCATCCGATGTCGAGGTCCTCGAGGATCTGATTGACGAGATCGACGATCAGAACACTCCGCTCAAGACCTTTGTTCTGCCAGGTGGTTGCGAGCTTGCCGCACGGCTTCATGTGGCACGAGGTGCATCCAGACGATGTGAGCGTGCCGTGAGCATGCTGAACCATGAAGATGACTGTGGTCGAGACATCATGGTCTGGATCAATCGTGCCAGCGATCTCCTCTTTGCCATGGCTCGCGCAGCCAATCGTCTTCGAGGTATCGAGGACATCCCGTGGACGGCCTGAGTCGTTCGTCGATCTCACGCAAACTCACAGGACCGTCTCTGAACAGTCATCGTGTGATGTCCAGCCTGAGGGCCGTGGCTACGATTCATCAACCGGTCTATTCGTGGGGTTGAATGGACAGCCTGAAATCACTTGCCTTCGCGCTCCCCGCGGTTCCGGTGATCGTGCGATCCTCACCCGGCTTGAGGACCCAGCCCTCCCAGATGGCGGTTGATTCGTCCAGTGGAGCGCCTGTACTTGAGAACCACATGAAACGCGTCTGAACATGGGCTGCATCGTTTCCGATGTTCTTCAGAATGACCTGTGCCTGAAGTCGATCTGTGAACCTTCTTGCCAGGATGCCTTCGATCTGGATCCGATTCTCCAACGATGCAGCCAGTTCAATTCTTGAGGAGTCCACCTGAGTCCGATGAGGACCCTCTTTGACCGTCGAGCAGCCTGCCATGCTCAGCATCATGAGGAATGACAAGAGAAGCGAGCATCGTTGTTTCACGTGAAAACTCCTGATTGGTAGCAAACGGGTCAACAGCCATGGCTTCCTGATCGTTCAGGGACGTCCCTGCTGGTACTCCAGTAGTATCCAGAATCGGATTCCGGATCAAGGCGGTTGAACCCTTGGCCCGGGAACCGTACCCTGCCGCGATTCCAGCCAACACTCCGGCTCGTCACCCCGCCAACAAGCCCCCAAAGGAGAGGCACCATGACCATTCGAATCGGAATCAATGGATTCGGCCGTATCGGCCGCCTGGCCTACCGCGAGGCGATTCGTCGAGGTGGATTCGAGGTTGTCGCGATCAATGATCTGGTGCCGGCCTCCAATCTGGCCTATCTGGTCACGTACGACACGATGCACGGACGCTTCACGCCGGCTGTGCAGGCTGAGGGAGATGTCCTCGTGTGCGGATCGCATTCCACGGCCTGTTTCAGTGAACGCGATCCAGCGAATCTGGGCTGGGGCGATCTTGGAGTGGACTACGTCATTGAATCAACGGGCCTGTTCACGAAGGCTTCGGATGCGGCCAAGCATCTTGAGGCAGGCGCCAAGCGTGTTCTGATTTCTGCTCCGACCAAGACTCCCGATGAGGTTCCCACCCTGGTCTACAAGGTCAACAGTGATCAGTACGATCCGGCGAAGCATCCAATCGTTTCCAACGCGTCCTGCACGACAAACTGTCTGGCTCCGATCACCAAGGTGATCATGGACTGCTGTGGACTTGAAGAAGGTCTCATGACGACGACGCATGCTGCGACAGCGACTCAACCAACACAGGATGGTCCCTCCAAGAAGGACATGAGAGGCGGTCGAAACGCCTACATGAACATCATTCCTGCAAGCACCGGGGCTGCGAAAGCAGTCGGACTCTGCTTGCCGGAGGTTCAAGGCAAACTGACGGGCATGTCCTTCAGGGTTCCGACGGCGGATGTCTCTGTTGTCGATCTGACGTTCCGCTCAGAGAAGCCAACCAGTCTCGAAGCGATCAGCCAGGCCATGAAGGCGGCGTCCGAAGGATCCATGCAGGGCGTCCTCGGTTACACCGAAGACCCTGTTGTCAGCAGCGACTTCCTGAGCGATCCTCACAGCAGCATCTATGACGCGACAGCCGGCATCGAGTTGAATGACCGATTCTTCAAGGTCGTCAGTTGGTACGACAATGAATCGGGTTATGCGACACGATGCATCGACATGCTGGAAATGATGGCGGCCCTGGACTGAATCCAATGCGGATGAGAATCAGAGATTCTCACACGGACCGAAGGTATCGATGGCTTCCAGCAAGTCTGCGATGTTCACGATGCCGTCATGGTTGACATCACCCTGAGGACCATCGGTGCCCCATTGGGCGACGATGACCAGGATGTCATCGATCTCGACGATGCCGTTGCCGTTGATATCGGCCGGGCAGACGCACAGCGTGTTGCCGCCATTGTCGACAAATGGGCCGATGATCTCGTCAGGTGCGTTATCACAGAGCGTCGAGTCGGTGAAGATGATCGGTTGTGAACCGGCCACACTGCGGACACCACCACCCGAGTTGAGCGCTACGTTGCCGGTAACAGTGCACCCCAGCAGATTGAGCGGATACGCCGTCTGTACGTTCTGCCAGGAGATGCCGGCACCATCGATCGAGGTGTTGTTCACAATGCTGCAATCCTGCATGGAATGGCCCTCGCCGTTCACGATGTGGATGGCGCCACCCTGAAGGGTCGCGTGATTGCCCTCGAAATGACAGTTCTCGAAGGTACCCAATCCGTTGATCATGACGACAGCCCCACCATTGGCCGAGGACGAGCAATTGGTGAAGTCGCAGTTGATGAGTGTTGTTTCCGAGGTTCCACAGTGGATCGCGCCACCGAATCCCGAGTGGCAGTTGTCGAAGTTGCAATCCTCGATGACCGGCCTGCCCTGGAGAATTCGAATCGCACCACCAACGATGATCGTCTCGTCGAAGCCGACGGCTGTTCCACCATCTGCGTTCTGGAAGGTGAATCCCTCGACCCGCGCAGGTGTATTGCAGAACAGCATCGAGACCAGACTCTCATTGGTCTGCGATCCGTCGATGAAGGTGACGTCTGCACCATCCGTCGACTTCAGGATCATGTTCTTGTTGTCGAAATCAAGCGGTCCGTAATAGGTACCGGGGCCAACGAGGATGGTGTCATCAGGGGAAGCAATATCCAGTGCTTCCTGAATCGTCGGAAAATCACCGGGGACATTCCATGTCTCCGCCATCGTGACACTCGATGCCATTCCAAGGACGACACAGTATGCAAGAGCCTCAAGGCGACCATTCATGACGCTTCCTCCTGTTTTCTCTTGAATTGAGGCATCGTACTGGCAGGCGAATCCAGTTCAATCAGGAAATCGACAACTCCCAGAACAGACTCGTACAGATCCCTTGGCAGCCTTCTAAGGGGCTCCCGGTTTCGACGACTGATCTGAATTCCGAAGTTCCTCAAGGGCCTTTTCCAGCTGATCAAGACGCGAAAGAACGTTCTTGTTTTGATCGACGATGAAGTGATACCGCTGTGTTGCGGTGCTCGGGATGTCCTTGGGCGTTCGAAGGAAGATGCCGGCAAGGGCGCCTGCGAAGGTCGCAAAGAGGCCGATTCCCACGCACATGATCAGGACAGCAAGGATACGACCGCCCGGGGTGATGGGTTCGAGGTCTCCGTAGCCAACGGTTGATGTTGTCACAATTGCCCACCACGCAACATCTTCTGCTGTCTTGATACTGGCCCTTGGATCCTGCATCTCGTAATGCAGTACGCCAAGACAGCATCCGACGATGATGAGCGTACTGATCAGCATCAGGATGCTGACCGTCGATGCAATTTTGTCTCGAATGAAGACCTGAGACAGGATTCTGAAGGATCGAATGACTCGGAGCGCTCGAACGACCGTTGCCAGACGGAAGAGTCGGAAGGGGCCGATGATCGGAATGGATGATGCCAGGTCCAGCAATCCCCATGTGAAGATGTATCTCCACTTCCTCTTCGAGAGAACGATGTGGCGGATGTAATCGATGAAGAAGAGGCCGCAGAAGATGATGTCGAAGAGATTGAGCAGCTTCCGGATCTCATGATCCGGTGGCATGAACAATTGCCAGACCATCATGATCAGGGCAACGATGGCAATGACCGCGATGTAGAGGTCATAGGCCTTGATCGCGTGATGGTTGATCTGTTGAACGGGTGTGCTGTCTTGGTCTGACACGGTCGATCCTCGAACCGGGCTGCTGGATCATGGAAACCCCGCAGGGTGTTCAGCTGCCCCGGTCTCCATTCATCGGCTCGATGGCATCCCCGACTCTGATTTCGCCCGTCTTGATGATTCGGCAGTTGAGACCGGCTCGGTGGACCAGAGCCGGCAGAACAGGCAGACCAGTCCGTTCCTGCAGGGTCTTGCAGGGCTCGCACAGACGCATGCCCTCGAGCTCAACACCGCCGATCCGGATACGGCTCCCGACCAGTTCATTCAGGGAGATGCCTCGCGTGAGA